>Ga0172381_10001354_pt1 | contig 29133 bp, 28 predicted proteins | sample Leawel6488metaG_FD_119754 | JGI IMG/M metagenome (GOLD analysis project Ga0172381, IMG submission 119754) | Leachate microbial communities from a municipal landfill in Southern Ontario, Canada - Leachate well 64-88 metaG | ecosystem: Engineered > Solid waste > Landfill > Unclassified | place... | reverse complement strand
TTAACGACATAATCTTTATCATTCTTGAATAAAACTCGTGCCTTAAGGGCTTGCTCTAAATGATGGACTTCTTTGACTCCACCTTCAACATAAATATTGCCTAAACCTAATATTTTTTCGACCTTAGCAATCCCGCCCTCGGTCAAAGTAGCGGCTCGCATCTTTTCGTCGACATTATAATCGTCTTTTTCATCCAAACGTTCCACGAGTTGGGCAAATTTAAAATATTTATCAGTTGATTCTTCGGCGGGTGCAGAAATAATCAAAGGCGTTCGCGCTTCATCGATTAAAATTGAGTCGATTTCATCAACGATAGCGTAATTAAGCGGACGCTGTACGGCTTGATCAAGGGTATAAATCATGTTGTCGCGCAAATAATCAAAACCAAATTCATTATTAGTGCCATAAGTAATATCGCATTGGTAAGCTTCACGACGGGCAATCCGGCGAAAATGTTTCAAGCGTTCATCATATTGACTCTCGTCGTTATATTCAGGATCATAGACAAAAGCATTTTCATGGATAATAACGCCGGTCGTTAAACCGAGCGCATAAAAAACGGGCGCCATCCAGCCAGCGCCTAAACGCGCCAAATAATCATTAACGGTAATAAGGTGAACACCCTTACCCTCAATTGCATTTAAATACAGAGGTAAAGTCGCTACTAAAGTTTTTCCTTCACCGGTTTTCATTTCCGCAATTTGGCCACGATGCAAAACAATACCGCCGATAAGCTGCACATCGAAATGGCGTTGATTTAAAATTCGTCGCGCGGCCTCACGCATAGTGGCAAAGGCTTCGGGCAAAAGTTCATCCAGAGTCTCGCCCTTAGCTAGGCGCTCTTTGTAAAAATTCGTCTTATTTTTTAGATCTTCAGCACTTAATTTCTGAAGGTCAGGCTCAAAACTCGCAATTTTATCAATCGTTGGTCGCATCGCTTTTACAATTTTTTCATTAGCGTCGCCAAAGAGGTTTAAGATGTTCATAATTTTGTTTAATAATAGTCAAAAAGAAACCGAGATTAAACGGTTTTTATGTCTAACATTAGTATAATACGCTTTCTCAATTAAATAAATATTGACAAATTATAATAATTGTTTTAAAAATTAAAACAAAACAAAAAACCTCCCGACAGGAGGTTTTTCTATTTTTGTTATCTTTATTTATTTTACTTCCCTCTTTTTAAATCATTTGTCTTCTCTTTATGTTTTTTAATAACGAGTTCTAAATGGTCTTTCACCTTATCAATCGCTTTATATAAATCGGATTCTGTTTTTTCAACCCGTAATAGTTTACCCGGCACCTGTAAATTTACTTCAGCGCGAAAAATTTCGCCTTTATGCTGGCCACCGACCGCCTTTTCGATTTCAACATCGCAATTAATTATTTTTATCTCTCCTAAATATTTTTCAATCATGTCCATTTTAGTTTGAAAATACTCGCGGATAGCGGGAGTTAGTTCTAAGCGCGTCGATTTGATTTTTATATTCATATATAGAATTGATTATAGTTTTGTCTAGCACTTTCTTCGCTTAGATGATTTCTGGGGAAATCCGCCAATTGGCGGATTTCTTTACGAAATCATATGCGCTCATAAAGCATTAGACAAAACTATTTTCATTATTAAAATAACTTAATGATGTCGCGATAAGTGATAAAGATAATTAAAGTAATCAGGAGGATAAAACCGATATTATGGATTACGGCCTCAACTTCTCTTTTTACGGGTTTGCCTTTTATTTTCTCAATAAGCAGAAATAAGATTCGACCGCCATCAAGCGCGGGTAAAGGTAGGATGTTAATTATCGCTAAATTTAAAGATAGTAGTGCTATGAACTGTAAGAGATAGGAAAGACCGAGGCGAGCGGCTTGCCCAGTAATATTGGCAATACCGACGGGGCCGGCGAATTGATCGCCAACCTGATGGCCCTGAAAAAGATTTTTTAATAAATTACCAAACGCCGAGAAAATCTCCTTAATCATCCAACCGGTAGTTTTTGCGCCCTCAACCAAAGCGGAGAAAAAGGGATAATGGACTAGCCCGGCTGAGAAAATCGCGACGCCCATTGTTGCTCGACCGCCATCTTTAGCGGCCGGCGTAACGGTTAAAGTTTTTTCAGCGCCTTCTCTTTTTATTAATAAGGTAGCAACCTGGCCATTACTCTGGGCGACAGCATCTTGGAGCTCTTTATCTGAACTAACTATTTGATTATTAATACGCAAAACGGCGTCGCCCTCTTTCAAACCGGCAACTGAAGCCGGCGAATTAGGCAAGACAGATGCAATCATCACTTTCGACTCGGAAACAATTGCATTTTTACCGACGGTATCGGTTGATTGGGGCATACCAATCATATAGCCGACTGAAAATAGGGCCCAAGCTAAAACAACATTCATCGTTACGCCCGCAACCAAAATTACAATCCGTTGCCAAATCTTTTTATAAGCAAAGCTGTCTTTATCATTTTCGCCCTCGCCGTTTTCTCCTTTGATTTTTACAAATCCGCCCAAGGGCAGCCAATTAAGCGAATAAACAGTTGATTTAGCGGCGGGCTGAAGGCTTTCATCTTCATTTGTTTCTAAGCTTTCAACCGATTTATTGCCGTAAACGAAACGCCATTTTCCGCTCTTATTTTTATAAACTCCTATTCCCCGCGGCGGAAAGCCGAAACCAAACTCTTCCGCTTTAACGCCAAAACGGCGAGCGGTAAGAAAATGGCCAAGCTCATGCGCAAAAACTAAGATTGATAAAACTAAAACAAAAATTACAATCGTGAGCAACATAAATTATTATTAAATTTCCATTATATCCGCTTCCTTATGATCGCGGATCACTTTTAATTCATCATTTTTCTTCGCCGAGAACTCATCGAGCTCTTTCATGAATCTGAATTTATCATCTTCGCTGAACTCTTTATCGGCAAAGGCTTTTTCAATTAAATTTTTGACGCCATCTCGCGCCTGTCGCAGAATAATACGAGTTTTCTCCATCTTTTCGTTTAAGGTCTTAACCAGCGTCTTACGATTTTCTTCGGTTAAAGCCGGTACAGTCAAACGAATTTTGTCACCCTCGTTCGTAACGCCCATTCCGAGTCCGGCATCGATAATCGCTTTTTCAATCGCTTTGGAAACAGTTTTATCCCAAGGAACGATGACAATACTGCGGGCGTCAGAAACGGCAATATTGCCAACGGCATTTACGGGATTCATAACACCGTAGGCTTCAACAGAAACATTATCTAAAACGGCCGGATTAGCGCGCCCGGTGCGTAGAGTGCTTACTTCTTTTTTGAAGAAATCGAGCGCATTTGCAAATTCGCCTTGCTTGCTTTGTAAAAATTGATTCATATATTTAAATAATAAATTATTTAACTTTCTTAGTTCCTAAATATATCACATTTGGATTCTTGAAATCAATCAGGAGCACTCGGCCCGAACGCTTAGTCGGTAATTTTTTGGTTGTCCAAGTGGTACCGGCATCACTCGAGCGAAAAAAGGTAGTATTAGTCACATAATAAATTACGTTTGAATCTTGGGGATTAATGGCAATCGCATTAATAATCGCATCTTTTTCCGGCTGGATTAATTTTATATTTTCCCAGGTGTAGCCGTTATCACTGGAGCGCAGAATAACCTTTTCAGTCGCGATAAACATCTTACCGTCTTTCGCGTTAACAACGATGTCCTTAAAACTTACTCCCAAGTTATAATCGCGTAAAAGTTCATTTAAATCCATCCAGTTTTCGACCACAAAATTAGCTTCTAGATCCGCAGAGTTAGCGGGATTAGTGGCTGAATTAGAGTTAAAGCTAAAAATATTATTTTTAGCGGTCGCGACAAAGATTAAACGGCTATCAAGCGGCGAAATAATGAGACGGTTAATGCCTTCTTCTAGGCGCTGGATTGTCCGCCAGGAACTGCCGCTATCAATACTTTTAATAATTTCCCCGCGGCTGGTGCCGATATAAATATTACTCGGGTTATACTGATCAACCGCAATCGTATTGACCGCTACGCCGACGTTATTATCAAAATAAATCTGAGTCCAGGTGCGAGTGCAGTCATTGGAGCGATAAACGCGATTAGTAAATGCCGCATATAAAATACATTTATTTTTCGGATCAACCTTAATATCATTAACGGTCGCTTTAGGTAAAGTTTTTACTTCACTCCAGCCCTCGGTAACATTATAAGTATAATATAGACCACTGTCATAGCTCGCTAAATAAATAGCCTGACTATCTTCAGGGTCCATCGTCATGACATTAACACTTAAATCGGAGATGCTCCCCGCCCGACCGGTCGTGCTAGGAACGGCTGTCATAGAACGCCAAGTGTCCCCCCTATCTCCGGTTACAAACAAACTGCTATCAACACTCTGCGTATTAGTCGAGGTCGTAGAAATCGTACAGGCGGAAGTAACAAACACCAAGCCGATGAGCGCTAAAATTAATTTGAAAGATTTTTGCAACATATTTTTAGTAATTATAAATTGATAATTAATTGCTCAAGTACTAATCTGGGGTTAACGTTGGCTTCTAAATATTCTTTGGCGGTGGCGATAAATTTAAGGCGCGTCAGAATCGCCAATGTTTTAGCCTCGCTCTCACCGTCTAAGCTATTCAGGCTTTTCTCAAGGGCGGTGGTTAAAACTAAATGTTGCAAACGATCTCTTTGCCCTAAATTAAGCAGAAGCAAATCTCGCAATAAGCCTTCGGCCATTAAGATAAGACTGAGTGCGCTTTCCGTTGCTTGGCGACTATAAGTTCGATCACTAAAAAGAGAGTCAAGAATTTTTAGGCGCGCATTTAAATCTAAGTTAAATAAACTTAGAAACTTTTCCGCTTCTTCTAAATAATTTTTATAAACTTCCGGGTTTTCTAAATATCTGATTGCTTTTAAAGGACGCCCGAGCGCTAAATTTGCCAAATCTTTGGCGAGCGAACGATTAGCGCCGTAATTAGCAATTAAATAATCATAAATTGTCGCGGCCGGCACAGGATAAAAATAGAGCTTTTGCGCCCGAGACAAAATCGTCGCCGGTAGACTTTCTTCATTAGTTACTAATAGAATTATGATTACTTTATCTTTCGGCTCTTCGAGAGTTTTAAGCAAAGCGCTTTTTGCCTCTTCACTTAAAAGATCGGCCTCTTTAACTAAGCCAATTTTATAGGAATTCATAAAGGAGCTTAAATTAAGCATCTTTATAAACTCTCGGACCTGCTCAATGCCGATACCTTTTTTGCCCGCTTCCGGATTTAAAATATAGAGATCGCTATTGAAGCCATCATAGTCTCCTTGGAGGTTGCGGGCAAAAGCGAGCGCAATCGTCGACTTCCCTAATTCTTCCGGACCAATAAAAATATAAGTTTGCGCTAATTTATTGCTCGCCAAACTACGATTTAAAAATTCAATCGCCTTTTCGTTACCAATTGAGGGCCAGTTATATTCAGTTTTCTGCGGGGCTTCCTTCGCCATATTAATTCACCATATTAATCCATTATATTAATTAGCCGCTGTAACTTTATTTAAATCAGTATTAGTTATGCCCAATCCACGACCGCGCATGACTGTAAACGCGTCGCCCGGACGACCAAGATAATATAATTGCAAATTAGTCGGATCGAAATAATAGGCTTGGCCATTATCTTCAACTTTTAAGAGAATTCGGCCGGCTAAATTTTTCCAGGCGCTCGGATTTTTTTCAATGGCTGAAAAACTGCTATTAGATACGCCTAAAGCTAAACGACGCATAACATTAAAGGCATCTTCGGGACGCCCTAGGCTATATCTTTTACCATCGACTGGATTCAAATACCAAGCCTGCCCCTTGTCTTGAACCTGCAGTAAAATTCGCCCTTTCAAACGAGAGGATAGGCTGCCAGTGCTTGGTCCTCCCGAACTTGAACCTGAGCCAGAATTTGAGCTTGAACCTAAATCCGAAGAGCCGACAGAAGCTGAAGTCACCGCATTAAAGTCCGCACCGGCCAAAGAAAATGAGGCTTTATCAGAAATCAAATATTTAGGGCTTAAAGAAACTTCGACATTATATTTAGAACCGTTCTTTGCGTAAAAAGCTCGACCGAAAAGACGATTATTTGATCCCGTATAAGAAACTAAATAAGGGCCAGCCGCCAAAGATAAAGAGGCGCGGTTATTGGTAAGCTTTAGAGCCTTAATCATGTCGCCGCGATAATAGGTTCCGCCCTGGCCAGTTAGATTATAAATCTGCAAGGTAGTATTACCGGGCTTATCGGATAAATTATTAAAATTAAAATTAATTAAACTGGTGGTTAATTTTTTCGCGGCGTTTGAAGAGCCAATAACGATATTCCAAAAAATATTAGAACGGTTTAAATCATCGGGCGTAGAAATAGCATAAGTACCAGCCGGATACTCGAACTTAAATTGGCCGTTCGCATCAGTTTTAAATGTTAGAAGTTTTTGGCCCAAATTAAAATAACCGTCGATGGCTTTTTGTTCGTATAAATTCAAAGTCCTATTGCTCAAGAGCTTCCCTTGCGCATCACGGAATTCTCCGCTTAAGCCGCTAAAAGAAGGCTCATAGGTATAATCCTTATCTTCGGTAACTTTAATATTATAAAAATTCTTAACATTGCCATTCGCGTCTTTAGTGGAAATCGCGTAATACCCAGTCTGATTATTATGATAGACATTATAAGGTGAAACATAGACTAGCGCTTGGCCGTCAGAACCGGTTTTTAAATTCGCGATAAGATCGGCCGCACTAAAAGTCGGATTACCATCGACATCATAGCGCTGAGCGTACAAAGAAAAATTATAATTAAATTTTGGTTTTCCCTGAGAATCGCGCAACACTATCTTAAAGGCGGGCAAACTTTTAGTTAAATTGCGATCATAATCACAAACAAACTTTAAAACATTAAAATACCAAAATTCTCCTAAATCCGCTCTCTTATCCCAAACTTTCAAAGCATAATTCTTGCTAGAATCTGGTTTGAAGCTAACCGTCGCTCGCCCAACGCTATCGACTGTACCGGCGGCCATTTTTGCGCCCGGCAGAGGTAAACCAGCATTATCAGTCGTCTGTTCGTAAATTTCGAATTTTAGTCCGCCAGCATTGTGGCCGGCAATATCGCGCAATAAGACATTAACTTTAGAAGCATTAGAACAAGCCGTAGATGAAGTGGTGGAGGCGGCGCTACCCGTAAGATTTAAAAGCCGCTCCGTTGTTCCCCCTTCAAAGACATCAATATCCCAAAAATATTGATAGACATTAAGCACTTTAGCTCTCAAGGCATATGTGCCAGGAGATATTTCCATTGAGCCATAACCGTTAGAGGCGATAGTAAAGCTACCAACCTTAACATCTATTTGGTTTTGATTACTATTATCAACTTTTTGCGTATAGGCCTCCATTTGCACGCCACTTGCCGAAGAGCCAGAAGCGTATTTTAAGCGAACGCGCAGAGTGCTCAGTGAATAATCAATATTAGTCATGGCGCCGTCTATAACTTGAATACCGTATTTATAAGATTTAATACCAGAGTGAATTACTTCTAAGACATAATAATCCTTCAATTTTCCGTCTAGGCTGCGAACACTGCCCTGCGGCACATAGACCCTGACTTGTCCGGAGGCGCCGGAATTAAAACCACTTAAAAGTTCATTCTTAACTTGCAGTAAGCTACCTTCCGAATCATAGAGCTGCGTATAAATATTAAAGGTTGTGTTGGTTAAAATACTACCATCGGCGCCATGTAAAGAAACGAGGATACCGCTCAGAGTTTCGGTTATTGAGGTAGTTTCGCCGCATCCCAAAACATTATCGTAATACCAGAAGCTAGCCGAGTCTTTACCGATAGTACGTATTCTCAGAGCATACGCGGCGGAAAGAGTCGCGGTATTTTTAAAAGTTAGTGTAGCCTTGCCTAAAATAGAATCTGTCACCCCGCCGGCCACTCTGGCTCCCGGTTTTTTATTGCCATCAACGTCCACTGTTTGGACATAGAGATCGACGCTCGCCTTAGCGACGAAAGAGCCATCGGGGTCGCGGGCAACGACATTTACTATCGTATTATCATTACAAACGGCCGCTTTAGCAAAAAAAGGTAGGACAAAAAAGAGCGCGGATACAAAAAAGATGCGTAAATTTAGTTTAGACATTTTGGTAAGTCTTAGAATAATTAATCTCGAAAAATAAGAGCAAAAATAACTTATCTCACCCTTATTTAGGAGTTAACTCTATTATATCATACTTAATAAAAAATATAAGGCTCAAAAAACACAAAAATGTGGCTTTAACAAGGCTTATTTTTGACAAAAATTTAATTTCGGCCTAAAATTTATTCTTCACTAGTTCTTTATCAATAATTACACATATATTCCTTTAACCTAAGTTCAACCAAATTTACAGAAAAATGAAAACAACACTGAAACGACTGCTTTTAACTGGTCTAGCGCTCTTCTTGCTGCCAATGCTCTCAACGGCCTCGGAAGCCGATTTAAAAATCCCAGAACTCTTCGACTTCCAATTTTATTTACTTTTAGGCGGAATCGGCATTTGCCTGCTCGGCATTTTCTGGTTCGCTTATGGTAAATACCGACGGATCAAAAAACTCCCGGCGCACCAGAACATGCTTAATATATCAAAAACGATATTTGAGACATGTAAAACCTACTTGCTTCAACAAGGAAAATTCTTGCTAATACTCTTTGGGATTATCGGCGCTTGTATCGTATTCTATTTCGGATACTTGCAGTCCTATCCCTTGAGTGGCCTGCTCCTCATTTTAAGCTGGACAGCCATTGGTATATTAGGCTCCTATGGAGTTGCCTGGTTTGGAATTCGCATGAATACTTTGGCGAATTCTCGGATGGCTTTTGCTTCCTTGGAACGAAAACCGCTTAAATTACTGAATATTCCGCTTGATTCCGGCATGAGTATCGGGGTGATGCTAATTAGCATTGAGCTCATCATGATGCTCACGATCCTGCTTTTCATACCGCGGCATTATGCCGGCGCCTGTTTTATCGGTTTCGCCATTGGTGAATCATTAGGGGCTTTTATTCTAAGAATCGCGGGCGGAATTTTCACTAAAATCGCCGATATCGGCTCGGATTTAATGAAAGTCGTCTTTAAGATTAAAGAGGACGACCCAAGAAATCCGGGCGTAATCGCCGACTGTACTGGCGACAATGCCGGCGACAGCGTTGGCCCCACGGCCGACGGATTTGAAACTTATGGTGTCACGGGTGTGGCACTTATTAGTTTCATCGTTCTCGCTGTCGGTTATGTTCCCGGGATTGATCCGGCTTGGGCACAATCATTACAGATGTATCTTTTAACCTGGATATTTTCGATGAGAATAATCATGGTTATAAGTTCTGTTCTTGCCTTCTACTTAAACGGCTTGTTAAGCAGAACTCTCTACGGTAAAAAGGATAATATCGATTTCGAGAAACCGCTAACTAATCTGGTTTGGATTAGTTCGATTCTCTCAATCATCGCCACTTTTGCTGTTAGCTACTGGCAACTCCGGCCGATTCTCGAGGGTAACCTCTGGATAAGTCTTTCCTCGATTATTAGCCTTGGTACATTAGGAGCCGCTCTTATCCCGGAATTTACCAAAAAATTCACGAGCACAAAGTCCAAACATGTTGAAGAAATTGTTAAATCTTCACGTGAAGGCGGCGCCTCGCTTACTATCTTGTCGGGACTCGTAGCTGGTAATTTTTCGGCTTTCTGGAAAGGCGGAATCTTTCTTCTTCTTATGTTCTGTTCTTTCTGGTGGGGATCGGGCCTGAATGCAATTATGCTTTATCCGACAATCTTCGGATTCGGTCTAGTCGCTTTCGGTTTCCTCTCCATGGGACCGGTAACAATTGCCGTTGATTCCTATGGGCCGGTAACGGATAATGCTCAATCAGTATTTGAGCTTTCGCTGATTGCCGAGGGAGATCAGACAGTAACGGCGGCCAAGATTAAAAGTGATTTCGGCTTCAACCCGGACTTCACAAAAGCAAAATACTATTTGGAAGCAAACGATGGGGCTGGGAATACATTCAAAGCGACGGCGAAACCGGTCCTTATCGGAACAGCTGTCGTCGGAGCGACGACCATGATCTTTTCTTTAATCCTGATCATCAAAAATCAATTCGGGATTGAGCCGGAAAGGATATTAAACATTCTAAATCCGTACTCGATTTTCGGACTTATCGCGGCCGGCATGGTTATTTACTTATTTACCGGCGCCTCGATTCAGGCGGTTACCGTTGGTGCTTATAAGGCTGTCGCCTATATTAAAAGGCATATTAAACTTGATGAAACGGCTGACTTAAAAGCAAGTACGGAAACATCGAAAGAGGTGGTTAAAATCTGTACGCAGTACGCGCAAAAAGGGATGCTTAATATCTTCATTTTCATCTTCTGTTTCGCTTTAGGCATTGCTTTCTGGTCAGGTTATCGTGATATGAGCACAACCGACATGGCTATCCAGCTCGGGGCAATTTCTTTCTTTGTCTACTACCTAATAGGTATAGCGATTTTTGGTTTATTCCAAGCAATCTTCATGGCTAACGCCGGCGGCGCCTGGGACAACGCTAAGAAAAAAATAGAAGTTGAACTCGGCGAAAAAGGCACGCCATTACATGATGCGGCAGTTATAGGAGATACCGTTGGGGATCCCTTTAAGGACACCTCATCGGTCGCCCTCAACCCCATCATCAAGTTCACAACCTTGTTCGGTCTCCTTGCCATGGAGATCGCGATTAACGATAAATTTTACGCAATCGCGCCATACATCGGCTGGCCTTTCTGCTTTATCGGCCTCTACTTTGCCTGGCGCTCATTCTATAAAATGAGAATCCCGGACTAAGAAGTTCACGAATACACTAGAATCAGGCTTCCCTCTCAGGAAGCCTTTTTTATTGATTTTTTAGGCTTATATTGCTATATTAGGTATATAAATATTATAAAATATGCTGACCCGTCTTAAAAAAACAATTCTGCTCTTAGGCGATTTTTTGTCTTTAAATTTGGCTCTCTTTTTGACTTTAGTCATTCGCTACCAAAAAGACACCTGGCTGGACAATTTCCGCGGCCACTTGCCTCATTTTTTAGTTGTTTTTTTCATTTGGCTCATCATTTTCTATATCAACGATTTATATAATCTCAATCTTCAAGCGAGCGGCCGCAAATTCTTCCGGCAAACCATCAGCGCGGTGGCCGCGAGCAGCTTATTCTCCGTTATCTACTTTTATTTAAACGTACAATCAACGATTGCGCCCAAAACTAATTTAGCGATTTTCATCGTTGTCTTTATCCTTCTTTTTTTCCTTTGGCGCGGCCTTTACCAAGCGCTCGTGCGCTCGATTATTCCGAAAAGTAATTTAGCGATTATCGGTTTTAATAAGCATACGGAAATTTTAATCGCCGAACTTAAAAATAATCCCGGTTCCGGTTATGAAACCGCTTTAATATTTAAAGACCAAAGCGAGATGGATAGCTTAGTCGAAAGTATTAAAGAAAAAAATATTCGAGTTATCGTTGTCGCTGATGACTTCGGACAAAGCGAAAAAATGCGCGAGACCTTATTTAGCTGCCTTAAATACCAAATTATCTTTTTTGACTACCCCGCTTTTTATGAACTTCTAACCGGCAAAGTGCCGGTCGAAGCGATTGGACCAAGTTGGTTTTTAGACAATTTAAAAGAGGGGGAAAAAAATTATTTTAATTTCTTAAAACGCTTAGTTGATTTCTTGGGCGCCCTAGCTATTCTTATTATTTCTTTTATTTTCTGGCCGCTCATCGCCTTGCTTATCAAGCTTGAAAGCCGCGGCCCAATATTTATAAAACAACCCCGCTATGGGCACAACGAAAAAATTTTTACAATGTTTAAATTTCGCACGATGCGAGAAGAAAATAACGACCACCTTGTGCCGACAGTTGAGGGCGATAAGCGGATTACTCGCTTCGGGTTTTTCTTAAGAAAATCTCGCCTTGATGAAATCCCGCAAGTTTTAAATATTATCAAAGGCGATATGAGTTTTATCGGACCCCGCCCAGAAAGGCCGGAAATAGTTGCCGAACTCGAGCATAAAATTCCCTTTTATAAAACCCGGCTTTTGATTAAACCGGGCATTACAGGCTGGGATCAAGTCTCCGGGCATTACCATTCTCCGTCGCTTGAAGACAGTTTAGAAAAACTCCAATACGATTTATATTATCTAAAACATCGCTCCGCCTACTTGGACCTCGCGATTACGCTTAAAACTATCGCGACCATGCTCAGCCGCGGGGGGAGATAAAGCTGAATAATTTATTTAGAATCTTTTTTACAAAAATAAATATTCCAAAGCCAGTTTCTTTTCTATATTTCTTGATTGTCAGGAGAACCTCTTTAACTGCCCGCCAAAAATTCTTAGCGCTTTCGTTATCGGAGTGTTCACGGTATTTTATCCAGAATTCCGGAAAATTATAAAATTTCTCCGTCGCGTTCAAACGTAGCCATAAATCAAAATCATCGCAATATTTTAAATTCTCACCATAGCCGCCAAGGCCCATAATAACTTCCCGCCGGTACATGGTGCTGGAATGAAAAAAAGGATTTTTAAGCAAAATCACTTTTTTTATATCCTCATCTGTAGACGGTTTTAAAGTTTTTCTTTTCTCGGCGCCCGAAGAATCAATAATAATCGCCCCTGTACCGACCAAAGAAATATCAAGATTATTTTCTAAAAAAGCATACTGCTGGGAAATTTTTTTATCCTCGCTCCACATATCATCGCTATCTAAAACGGCGATATATTTGCCCTGAGACTTGCTTAAAGCAAAATTCCGGACAGCGGCGATATTTTTTTGCTTCGGCAGTAAAAAATAACTTACGCGCTTGTCGCTTAAAAACGGCTTTATAACTTCAGCCGTATTGTCCGTCGAAGCGTCGTCGACAATAATAAGTTCCAAGTCAGAAAAATCTTGTCTTAAAACGCTCTCAATCGCCTCAGCGATATAGGTGGCGCGGTTATGAGTAATAATATTAACGCTGACTAAGGGCATATAAAGATAATTAATTATTTATTTTCTTTAGTAGGGATAGTATTTTTCTTTTGCGGATAAATTTTATTGAAAACGATTAAGAAAATCTTTATAACCGCCAAGTAAACCGTGCTATATCTAATCGGGCGGTATTTAAAGAAAAAGTATTTCTTTTTTATAATGGTCGCTCTGATATCAAAATTTGTAATCGGCTCTTCTCTAGTATCTTTCATGATAAAAAACCCATATTTAAGCGCTGAAGAATTATCTTTGGGCTTAAGACTAGCTAAAATTGTTTCTTTTAATTCAGAAACGCTACTGGGAGTATAACAAAGATCTAAATAAGAATAAAAGGCTTCGGCGAGCAACACCACTGGTACCCCCCAATAAGCAGCCTCGACGCCAATAGTTGAGCCAAAAACAATAACTTTTTCCGCTTTATCTAAAAGAACATAGGAACTAACTTCGCTGTCCGAAGGAATAACTTTAATATTGCTATATTGTTTTTCTAAATCGTATAAATCAAGATGGTATCGATATTTTATTCCTTTTAGGCTCGGATGAACGCGCAAATAAAAACAAATTTCGCTTTCTTCTTTGCATAACTCCAAAATCTTTTTTATTCCCTCGAGCTGGTTAGGAAATAAAGATAGCCAGTTATACTCATCGCCAATCGCCATAAATTCGTCCTCGGCCGTGTTAAAAATAACGATATTGCGTTTTTTAGCGTCCCAATCTTTCGGTAAGAGGCCGGCTGTTTGGCCAGCCGTATAGACGACGTCGCCCGCTCTTTTCCCGGCACGCCGATTTTCAAAAAAACTCCGACCAATTTTTTCTTTTTCATTTTCCGGCAAGGGCGAACTCTGCCAATTCTTTTCTATAAATTCTTTATTAAATTTTATATTATGAGGCAGACAATTATCAAAAAATATCGTGCTCATTCCCTTCTTAATGCCGAGAGGGCGAACATTTTCATAGCATCTCACGAGATAACCGGCATTTTTAGAATAATCATAAACTGGCCTAGTCTCGAAAAATCGGCCGTTATACAAAGAAACAAGATCGGGTTTTATATCTTCTAAGGCGCGCGCTAATATTTCTACCAACAAGCACTCGGCGCGCAAATAGACGTTAAAAAAATTCTTAAAATTATCATCTATCAAGGGATCGAGATTTCTGGTTTGAGAAACATAGGTCGATAAAGCTCCGTAGCCGATTTGTACTTCTTTATATCTAAGTTCTTTTATTTCTTCTATGGAATTATAATTTAAAGGAATACTCTCTACTTTCGCTGCTAAAGATTCATCATAATACTGAGTAAAATTATGAATTTTAATCCCGCTAGGCAAAGGGGCTGCCATTTTATTCCGATACCAATTGCACCAGTGGCAAATGCTTTTATTTTGATTTGGATTGGCCCAACAAACAGCCGGGATACCAGTACAATAAAATAAATGAACCTCATCTCCCTGCTGATGAAGTTTTAGGGCGGTATCATACATTACCATGTTATCGATTATCCAACTGGAGAAAGCAAGATGTATTAAATGTTTAGCCATATATTATCGAGCGCGCGCCGCAGAAAATTCCTTTAAATATTTTTCTAAAAAATTATAAAAATTATCGTTGTTTTCTGAAACAGAAAGAGAGGAAATGCAAAAATAAGCAGGATCAGAACAACAATTAAGAGAAACATTTTCTACTGCTTGTAAGAACAGTTTTAATTCTTTAGCATCATATTGAAACTCATTATTTACGATATTTTTAATCGCCCGTTCACAATCCAAAAGAGATTCGATTTTAAATACTCCAGGCGCGCTGTCATAGAAACAATCGCCAAAAGCGATAACCGGCTTTTGCTTAAATAAAGCTTCCCAGCCGGCTGTTCCCGTAAAGGTCGCAACCGCTAACGAGTTATCTATTAAATTATAAGTATCACAACTGCGCGGAACGAAGACAATATTTTTGTGGTGGCGGGAAATATTCTGATAATATTTCAAATTCCGACAAAAATATTCTTGCTTAGGATTTTCCTTGATATACAGATAAACATCTGCCGGCAAATACTTGGCCATCATCGCGATGGCTAATTCTTGATTTTCCATCGCTCCGCCCATCGGACAAGTGGTCATCTCCGGCTGTAAATGAAGCGGAACATAAATAAATTTTTTAGAAAAATCGGGATGAGCCGCTGTGGCCGCATAAACTAGGCGCAATGTTTTATTCCTTATTTTTCTCTGCAAGAGAAAATAGATAAACTTTATTACCAGGAAAGGATTAAGAAGTTTTTTTAGCCTATTTTTATTCCCTGAAAAAATATTTACCGGATAGATCACCGAGGCTGCCATATAAAAGGGCGTTACATTCTTTACTCTCAGCGACCACTCTTTCAAGGCGTTTCCGGTTAAGGCCACGTCATCACCGGTTTTTGATTCATGCGCTTGCCGGATCTTTTCGTACTCCGGCTTAATATCCCGGCTCCAATCGTTAATATCCGAGAGCGATAGCGTCGTGTCGTGCATTTGGGTTTGGAAAAAAAATAAAACCGGAATTTTATAGATTTTACACAAAGCATATATCACATAGTCATAAACTTCGTGCGGCAAAACAGAATTGATAAACAAATCAATTTTTTTGTCTTTATCAATATGATGCCAATATCTTAGATGCTTTAAATATAAGCTATAGCGCTTTTGATATTTAAAATATCCTTTATCCGAATACAGCTCCAGCCTATCCATTAACTTTATTATGGTCGGTTCATAAGGGAGCATTTTTTCCATTATTTCCCTATCTAAAGGCGGATAATCGGAAAAATCATAATCGCCGTCGCCCACCATATAAAAAAGCTTCGTCTCAATAACCAGTTCCGACTTAAAAGAAGAAATAGAAACCCCGTCAGCCGAAATATGGTTGATATATTTAAAATTATTTTTGGTAGCCAGCTTATCCCAGATTTTAACCTGGGCCGCGTCGTTGAAGCCGTTGATAATCAAATTCATAAATTAATTTTAATCCGTAATTGGTTCCCCCTTTTTATACTCTTTATTAGATACTTTATTCAGTTGCGCTTCAAAATATTTCGGTTCTAAGCCGAATGAGGGCCGGATAACTTTCATATTATCGCGCGTAAACTTATCGCCGATTTTAATATCTTGTGCCGCGTAAATTGATCTTTTAAAAATACGGCTACCTTCTTCGGCCGGTGAGATTTCATAACTTATTTTACCTAGAGACAGATAGGCTCTATTTGTTTCTTCAACTAATAACTTCAACTCTTGAGGCTCCAAGGAAAAGGCGCTATCGACGCCGCCTTCAGCGCGACTTAGACAAAAATGCTTTTCAATGACGCTGGCGCCAAGCGCGACCGCGGCCACGGAAACGCCTATGCCCATTGTATGATCAGAAAGACCAACCTGACAATTAAATAATCGAGCCATATCCGGCATAGTCAGCAAATTAGTATCTTCTGGGCTGGCGGGATAAGTACTGGTACATTTCAAAATAGTTAAATCATGGCACCCGTTTTCTTTTAGGGTTTTAATCGCCTCCTCTATTTCCGCCAAAGTTGAAGCGCCGACCGACATTATAACCGGCTTGCCGGTTTTAGCAACATATTTTAATAACGGGATATGATTGACTTCAAACGAAGCAATTTTATAAATCGGCGTCCCTAGTTCTTCTAAAAAATCAACGGCCGTTTCGTCAAAAGGAGTCGAAAAGCAAATTATTCCTCGCTCCTTGGCTCGCTTAAAAATAGCTTTATGCCACTCCCAGGGAGTATAGGCTTCCTTATATAAATCGTACAAGTCTCGCCCAGACCATAAAGATTTTTTATCCGTTATCGTGTAGACCCCCTCCATTGTCATGGTGTCGGCCGTATAGGTTTGTAACTTTAATGCATCAGCTCCAGCATCTGCGGCCGCATCGACAATCGCGAGGGCTCGTTCTAGAGACTTATTATGATTACCGGACATCTCCGCGATGATAAAAGGTTTTTTATTCATCTTATTTTTGATAAATATTAAATTTTATATTATTAATCAGCTCTTTGCCTTTTAATTTAAAGCCGAGCTTATTAAATATTTTTTCCGAAGCAATATTACCCTGCTTGACCTGGGCGATAAAGTGCGGCTGACGGACGGTTAGAGACAATTTCTTTAAGCCTTCTATTAATATTAGTTTTCCTAATCCCTGGCCACGATAAGACTTATCAATAGAATAACTAATTACGAATTTCTTGTCTTTTTTATCAAACCGGATAATACCAACGGCCTGCTTCCGCTCCGTCAAAATATACATATAAGTATTCGAATCGGCTAATTTTTCTTTAAACCAAGCGGAATGTTCCCGCCAAGTTACCGACTTGGAATTTCGGGCGTTAGCGCGGACCGCCGGGTCATTCACCCATTTAAACAACAATTTTATATCGCTTCCTCTAACTTTTCTTAAGCTAAGCGATCTTTTGCTTAAATATTCGATACCCCGTCCGATAGAAACTAAATCTTTTTTATATTTTTCTAATTTTTTAAATTCTTGACTAAAGAGAGAGGCGGCCGCCTTATCTCTTCCCGCAGGTTTTTTGTCCCAAGCGACGAAGTTTGACTGATTAATTATTCTTCCCTGCCACCCCATCTTTTCCGTTTGTTTTAAAAAAGTTAAAAAAGCGCGCGGCTGATAATAAGAAGACCCAACCAAAATAAATTTCGACCATTTTTTAGCCTGGGCTAATTTTAAAATATGAACTGCCTGCTCTTTCGTATTCATGGCTCCGTCGTCAATAATTAAATTTTTCGCGGCCACACCTTTTTTTAAAAGAAACTGCCGCATACTGTCCAAAGAAATATTATTTTCTCCTTGCCTAGCTTTATCACCAATCAAAACATTATTTCCGGAAATAATTATTTTTTTAGCCCAACCATTATTATATAGTTTTAATGTTTTCTGGGCCCGATCATATCTATCGCCCTGCAACCAAATAATGGCGTCTGCTTTCGCCACTTTTTCTTGCCCCAATAAATCGTATAATTTTTTAAATTCTTTTTTTTGGCTCTCCATTTCTATTTGGCTAATTCTAATTATTTGGAATAATCTTTTTTTCAATGACTCTTACCGGCCGGCCTGTCGCCGCAATCGCTATTTTTAAATCATGCGGAGTATAACGAGTGAAGTAGAAAATACTGGCCGCGCCGACAGCTTCGACACTTGTCTGTGAAAACAGCTCTTTAAAGTGTTCGGGCTTTCCGCCGCCGCCGGTAACAACGATAGGGACATGCACCAATTTTTCGACTAATTGCACTAACTCGATATCAAAGCCGGCCATTAAACCATCATTATTAACGGAGGTTAAAATAATTTCTCCAAAATTAAAAGAAGAAATATGATTTAAAAACTCCACCAAGGGGATGGTTTTATCCAGTCGATTATACAGATAATAGGCATCATCTATTTTTATGGCGTCAATCGCCAGCGTAATACATTGGTTGCCAAAAATACTGGCCGCTTCATTAATAAATTCCGGATCTTCAATTATTTTATTTTTTATTATTACTTTGTCCGCACCAATCGCCAGTAAATCGTGAATATCTTCAATCGTGCTTATTCCGCCGCCGATAGCGACCGGCATAAAACACTCATTGATAATAGATCGGACCATTTGTAAATTTATTTTCCGTTTTTGGTCAGAGGCATAAATATCTAAAAATACTAATTCGTCAACATTTCGAGAATTAAAAACTTTAGCGGCTTGGACGGCATTACCGACCATCCGAGCATTGCCGGCAAATTTCTTGGTCTTTACCAAGGCAAGCCCGCTGAAGGTTAAAATCGGAATAACTCTACATTTAAGCATACTGATCAATTATTTTCTTTAATAATCTCATACCGGCGTCTTGGCTTTTTTCCGGATGGAATTGAGTAGCATAGATATTTTCTTTTTGCAGAGCCGCCACCATCGGGGTATCATAGGTTACTTCTAAAACTACCTCGCTTCGATTTTCAGCCACAAAATGATAGCTATGAATAAAATAATAATCTAAATCCGCAAATTCCTGATAAAAACCCAAAAGGTTGCCGGTAGTTTGCACGTTATTCCATCCCAAATGCGGGATGCGTAATTTTTTGGCCGATACTATCTTCACCACCTCTCCGCCTATCCAGCCTAACCCCACCTCTTTATGGGGTTCATTCCCATAGGTAGCAAGCAATTGCATCCCCAGGCAAATTCCCAAAAACGGCTTTTTTTTAATAACTACCTCCTGCGTCAATAAGTCAACTAGCCCTAAATTGCGCAAATTCCTCATTCCTAAGTCAAAAGAACCGACTCCGGGCAGAATAATAAAATCCGCTTGCCTAATTTCTTCATGATTGTCAGTAATGATGCTGGAATAGCCTAATTTTTTCAGAGCTTTTTGCACCGAAGCGATATTACCCATGCCATATTTTATAATCGCAATCGTCATTTAAATTATAGGAAAATTTCTTATTAAATTACCTTCCTCGTCTTTAGCAAAAGAGCCGTCTTCGTTCATTTTAAATAAAATAGGATTGGTATAAGAATCAATAACTTCATCTATTTCCGCCTGGCTCAAACCGGAGTATTCCCTAAAGGCGGCAACGGATTTGTGGGGATATTTGCCGTCATATTTTCTAACTAGTTCCAAACCTTCATCTCTCGTCAAGCGTTTATTGCGGATATCGATACAAGCGTGATCCGTAGCGCGGCCGAAGCCATATTTCACGAACTTTAAATAATCATGCAAACCGACTATTTGCTCATCTAAGTTTTCATAGTTAGTATAGGTGCCTTCAATCGGTCCGTCCTCTTTTACGGAAAATCCATGCTGTTTAATAATTTCCAGCTGCTTGCGCGCATCCCAAAAAAAATAATGTCCTAAAAATAAACTAACTATCCCCGCTTTTTTTAAATCTTCATCAGAAGGATAAAAATAAGGCGTTAAATCTTTTGCTGTCAAACCGTCGACACCTATCATATCTTGAATACGATTGCCTAGTAGTCCGCCGAATTCTTCCAGCCATTGCCTGGTTAACGTATTTTTTTCAATGCTCTCTAAAGGACCGCCGTATTCTTGTTGAGAATTTTCTCCCCAAATAATCAAAGGGATTTTAAATTTAGTCGCTATTAGAATCGGAATTGTGAAGATGCCGACATGGTTGGGCCACATTTCATCGCCCACTCGCTTAAAACCTTCTATTACCATGGATTTATAGGCTTTATAATTCTTATGAAAATGGATAACATCAATTCCCATTTTAGAAATGTTACTCAAATTTTTCCGCCCCAGCTCGGTTTCCTTGGTAGTTTCGAAGCAGACGCATAAAGGATTCATACCACAAACTTCCTTCATAAAATAAGCTTGGTAGGTAGAGTCTTTACCGCCGCTTACCGGGACCAAACAATCATATCCGATTTCTTCTTTACCGAGACGGAATTTATCGATTATCGAGTAGAAATCCTTTTCTCTCTGCTTCCAATCTATCCCATTATCCTTAGATTCGGCGGCCATACAAGCTGAACAAACGCCGACTTCGTTAAAATATAAGTCGGGTTTTGTCTCAGGGAACAAACATTTTTTACAGTAGCGAAATTGAACCTCCATATCATTCTTATTTTACTTTTTTTAATAGAAACCAAGTAATGTCATCTTGGGGAGAGGCCGCATCTTTATGATAAGCAAAACCATAATCAATTAGTTTCAAATCAGGATACTTATCCATCATCTCACCGGCGAAGTCTCGCTTAAAGAGACGATCCGTATGACCGCGATAAACGATAGTGGTCGGTGATGGATTATAATATTCACATACAAGAATAAAATTACTAGAGGCTTGATATAATTTTTTATAGACCAAATCTAACTTAGCGGGATTAGTGTGGATCAAAACGCCTTTAATTAAAACTAAATCCGCCTTAGTTTTTACTTTATAATCAAAAATTGAACCGGTAAACACGTTCTTTTCGCCGATTAACTTCGCTAAAATCTTGGCCGCCACTTTGTTTATCTCGATGCCTTGGAAACTCATTTTCGGATAAAGCAATTTAAGCGCTTTAAAATTCATGCCGATATTAGCTCCGAATTCCAAGCAGGAAGAAACCTTCCCCGCCTGCGCGAGCGCTTTGGAAAAAAACTTCAAATTAGATGCTAAAAGCTCTAAACCTTCGTTGCGACCGATGTATTCTGTCCCAAAGTCGCCGGCCCAAAATTTTTCTTGTTCTGTTTTAAACATATTTTAGATTGATAAATTAATTAATTTTATGTTTTAATTTGTATTTTAATTCCGCGATTTGCCAATCTTCTTCATTATCGATATCCTGTGCTTCCAATTCGGAAATGATTAGCGGCGAAACGTTGTCCGTAAATATTTTTTTCTGAAGCAAAAACTTTTTTACATCCAAAAAATAAAATTGGCCGGCGTCGTGATAAGCCGGAGCTAAGTCCTGCGATCTCGCGTTTACGTTTTCCGGCCAGTTCATTTTTAATTTATGATCGCTATCTATTTTAAAACTACGCTGAATCGGATGACCAAAAGGAATTACGGGCGCGACCGAATCAATCCCTTCTTGCTCGAGCAACTGCCAGGCTTTAATTATTCTTTCACTTGTAATAAACGGGGCGGTCGGATAAAGACAGCAAACATAATCATACTCTTTCCCGTTCTTTTGATAGTTCAATAATACTTCTTCAATCACGCTGGCGGTAACCGCATAATCATCGGAGTTTTTTTCTGAACGCAAAAATGGAACTTTAGCTCCATATTTAAGCGCTATGTCAGCTATTTCCTGACTATCGGTTGAAACCATTACTTCATCAAACAAACCGCTTTTTAAAGCCGCCTCAATCGGATAAGCTAGAATCGGCTTACCCAAAAAGGGGCGAATATTTTTTTTGGGTATCCTTTTACTTCCTCCCCGGGCGGTTATAATAGCAAGATTTAACATTTTATTTTTTAAAAAATTCTAATATTTTTTCTATCACCAAGTCCTGCTCCTCTTTTTTAAGCGAGGGATACATCGGCAAACTTAGGCATTCCTCATAATATTTTTCCGCCTCAGGCATATCGCCCTTTTTGTGACCGAGCGCCTGATAATAAGGCATAAAATGTAAAGGAATATAATGTACTTGGACCAAAATATTTAGTCCACGCAAATAATCATATAATTCTTTACGCCTTTTAGTTCTAATAATGTATAAATGGTAGGCGTGACCGATACCATTTTTAAGCAGTTCTTGGTTACTCCCCGAAACAACCTCTATAGCGGGTGAGTCTTTGAAGGCTTTATCATAAATATCAGCAATTTCTCGACGGCGTTCAACTCCCTTCGTCGCTCTAGAGAGCTGAGAAATTCCTAAGGCGCAAAGAATATCGGGGAGACGGTAGTTATACCCCAGTGTCTGCATTTCATAATACCAGCCGCCATGATTTTCGATTAAATTAACCGGGTCTTTAGTTATGCCATGGGTTCTCAGGAGTAATAATTTTTTATATAAATCCTCATTATTCGTTGTAATCATTCCGCCTTCGCCGGTAGTGATGTGTTTTACGGGATGGAATGAAAATATTGATAAGTCGGCATAGCGTCCATTGCCGCAGAATTGTTTAACGCCTTGGCTATCGGTAAAATATCCGCCTGGCGCATGGCAAGCATCTTCTAGTATCCACAAACCGAATTCATCAGCTAATTTTCTAAGTTCCTCAAGATTAGTCGGATAACCAGCTAAGTCTACCGGAATGACGCCTTGATAAGTTCCTTTCGGGCTGACCTCTAAAAGTTCACGTAATGCTTTAATATCGATAACGGCCGTAGACTTATCAATCTCAGAAAAAATAACTTCCCCGCCGCAATAGCGAACGCAATTAGCGGAAGCCGCAAAAGTAATCGGTGTCGTGATAATTTTACTTTTATTATTCACGCCCAGAGCTAAAGCGCTTAAATGTAAAGCGGCCGTTCCGTTGGTAACCGCCACCGCGTATTTTGCCCCGACATACTGGGCAAATTTTTCTTCAAACTGAGCAACCTTCGGGCCCTGCGTTAAATAATCGCTTTTTAAAACGGCCTCCACTGATTCGATATCAAGGGCGCTAATAAATTGTTTTCCATAAGGAATGGAAGGTCTATCCTCGTTATTCGATTGGCTCAAAGTTTTCATCGACATATTTTTTTATTAATTCCCGCATACTTTCGACTGTTTCCCATTTATTGTTTGTGCCTGAGTTATATTGGAAGCCTCTCTCCACTTCTTCCGCTTGAAAATGCTTCAAATATTTCTGCTTATCGGCATTGGGCGGCAAAATTGCATAATACTTATCGAATTCAATAGTATTATAGGAGTCGCTCGCCGTAATCATTTCTTCGTGGAGTTTTTCTCCGGGGCGAATTCCTATTTCGACTAATTTGGCGTTAGGGGCAATCGCAAGCGCCACAGTTTCAATTTTATATGAAGCTATTTTTGGAACAAAAATTTCTCCCCCGAGCGCGTTTTCAATCGCCCAAAGAACCATTTCCACTCCATCTTCTAAAGAAATATTAAAACGGGTCATCTCTAAATGAGTAATCGGAATTTCCCCGTTCTCCTTAGCTTTCTTAATAAAAAATGGAATAACCGAACCGCGGGAACCCATTACGTTCCCGTAGCGAACTACGGAAAAACGCAAATCGCGCGTGCCTTTTATATTATTGGCGGCAATAAAAAGTTTATCGGAAACTAATTTGGTCGCTCCGTATAAATTAATTGGCGCGGCGGCTTTATCAGTCGATAAGGCAACCACTACTTTGACATTAGAAGATAGGGCGGTATCAACTACGTTCTGCGCCCCCCCGATATTAGTTTTAATAACTTCATCCGGATTATACTCCGCGATTGGCACATGTTTTAAGGCGGCGGAATGAATAATGACATCAATCCCCTCGCAAGCTCTTTTTAGTCTAGCCAAATCGCGCACATCGCCGATAAAAAAGCGAACTTGAGGAAATTTACTTTCCGGATAATCGTGAGCCATTTCATATTGCTTGAGCTCGTCCCGCGAATAAATTACTAATCTTTTTACCTCGGGGTAGCGCTCCAGAATAGTTTTAACAAACATCTTGCCGAAAGAGCCCGTCCCTCCGGTTATTAAAATTGATTTTCCATTAAGCATATTATTACGATAATTAGACTAATATTCTAAATTTAAACACTACTTAACAATTCCTTCTTTTTTAAATTTCCCAACCACCAGATAATTGCCATCACTACCGGCCCGACCGAATAAGATATTAGAGTTGCCCAGGCTGCCCCTGTCAAACCGAGCCGGGGAATCAAAATTAGATTTAAAACTACGTTAGCGAGCATGGATAATAAATTATACAAAAAAATATCGCGGCTTCGATTCTCTGACAAAAAATATTGCGTAATCACCCAACCAATAGAGAGACCGAGCCCTGACCAAACATAAATTTGTAGAATAATTATTGCGCCTAAATATTGCGAACCAAACAATAAAATGATCGCCCAGGGAGCTAAAACTGTGGTCAAAATCGCAATGATAATAGCCACCCCTGTCATCAATAAATATAGCGCTTTTAATCGCTTTTTGTAAATAAGCGTGTCTGTTTTTTTAGCGTTGATAATGGCCGGAAATAAAGAGGCGCAAATAATGCCAGGAATAAAGCTCCAAATTTCGACGAACTTCACGGCGGCCGCATATAAACCAACCTCCTTCTCTCCCAAAAACATACCAATCATTACTTGATCTATCCTAATATAAATATAGTAAGAAGCGGAGGCGAGCATCAAAAACCAGGAAGCGGATAATATTTTTTTAGCAAGCGTCCGATCAAAATGCCAAGTTTTAATTTTTAAACCGCTGCGTTTATAGGCGCTCATAAAGCCTAATCCCTGCCAGACAACATCAAACACACCAACGACCATAAACCAAATAATTCCTTGATTAAATAAAATTAAAATTATTTTTAAAATCGAAGAAATAAAAGTTGCGGTCAAGGTTGCTCTAATATTCTTTTTAGCTTGCACGTCGGCCTGAAAAAATATGGAAATTACATTAACGGCCTGCAAAATAAACACTAAAGAATACAAAAGGACTAAAATGCGAATTAAAGAGGAATTATCAAACAAAAAGACGGTTATACCAGCGGCCAAAAAAGCAATTAAGCCGCCCAATAACTTTAAGCGAAAAGCCGTTCCTAACAAATCGTCTCTTTTTTCTGGATAAGCCACTAAATCACGGCTTAAAATCCCGTCCACGCCCAAAGAAGAAACAAAACCAAAAATCCCGGCAAAAGCGATCGCGTAACTAAAAGCACCATAATTTTCCGGTCCTAAATAGCGCGCCACCCAAGCGCCGATAAAAAAAGAAAAAACCAAAGAAAACATCTGCCCGAAAAACATCCAGCCGGTATTGGCAAAATAACGCTTAAAACCGTCGTGGTTTAAAATCCAACGATATTTAACGGGAAAAAATCTTTCAATAAATTTAAAAATTTTATCTAACATGAAATTAAATTCTAAATAATTGCAAAAAAACCAGCCAACTTTATTACCAGTCGCTGGTTTTCTCTATAACTTTCTTTTTTACGCCCAAATAAACTTTGACTGCTTTTTTCTCGACTTCAGGGGAAACTAAATGTAGAATCTCTAGTCCGAGGATTCGATACTGTTTGCCAACCTTATTTGCCTTTAAAATCCCCCGCTTCAAAAGACGCTTCAACGTGCTGTTGCTTATCTTAAGAATGGCTTCGGTTTCGCTCGTCGTATAAACGGCATTTGGCTTGATTTCTTGGTTCATGACTAAATTATAACCCCTATCTTTTGAGGGGTCAATAGGGGTCAGAAGAGGTCAAATCAAGGAAAAACAAGGAATTAGGGGGCGAAAGCGTAGTATAAATAGTATAATAGGAAATAATTAATTAAATACTACTAATATGAAAAAAATAAAAATTCTCGGAATTTCAGGAAGCCTGCGCCACGAATCCTATAACCTCGCCCTACTAAAAGCGGCGGTCAAGCTTCTACCGGCAGAGGCGGAATTAGAAATTATTACTTTAGAAAATTTACCCCTCTTTAATCAAGATTTAGAAGCAACTAATATCCCGGCCATAACTGAATTTAAAAATAAAATAAAAAGCGCCGATGCAATTCTCTTCTCTAGCCCGGAATATAATTACTCTCTGCCCGGCGTCTTAAAAAATGCCATCGACATCGCCTCGCGTCCTTACGGCGATAGCGCTTGGGCCGGTAAGCCGGCGGCCATCATGGGCGCTTCTATAGGTAATATTGCGACCGCTCGGATGCAATATCATCTGCGCCAGACCATGGTTTTTTTAGATATGTATCCGCTTAACAAGCCGGAGGTGATGGTTGGTATGGCTCAAGACAAAATTAATGCGTCCGGAGAAGTAACGGACGAAAAAACAAAAGAAAAAATTGCCGAATTACTAGTTGCTTTGGTTGAATGGACGAAAAAATTCTGATTTTCTGCTATAATGTGAGTTATGGATAAAAAAATTGAATTCTTCTTAGCAATCCTCGCGAAGTTCGGCTGGATGGGTAATTGGCTTTTTTTATTTATTGCGGCCGTTGAATGTATTCCCTTTCTCGGCGCCGTTATTCCCGGCGGGACTTTAATTTTTATCGCCGGCTTTTTAGCGGCCCACGGCTATTTTAATGTTTACGATGTTCTTATTTTTGCCACTATCGGCGCGCTCATCGGCGATTATTCTGGTTACGCGCTCGGCCGCTACGGCGGCAATTGGTTGAGAAAGAAAAACGTTATTAAAGCGGAACTAATTACGAAGGGCGAGGTATTTTTTAATAAATACGGCGCACCCAGTATTTTCTGGGGCCGGTTTATCGGTGCCACTCGCGCTATCGTTCCCTTTATCGCCGGCTCAGCGCGAATCAACCAAAGAGTCTTCTTTTTCTGGAATTTTTTAGGGGCCATCGGCTGGGCGCTCTCCCATGTCCTTTTGGGTTATTTTTCGGGAAACATCGTCGCCATTGTTATTAAAAAATGGTCATATCGTTTAAGCTGGATATTACTCGCGGTGGCGGTATTCCTATTCTTTTACTGGCTGATGAGGAAACATCACCAAAATATCGGCCGCTATTATGTTAGAACCAGCGAAAAATTTACCGAAAAAATATTTACTCATGTCTGGCTTCAGAAACTAACCGGGCAATATCCGATTACCGGTGAATTATTTCAAAACAAAATTAATCCCAATAAAGTTTTTGGAATATTTTTGATTTCTTTAACTTTAATTATCTTATATATTCTGGTCTTGGTTTTAGATTTATTTTAAAAATTAGACAAATACTTCTTAATAAAATTTTCAATAACGGTTAGCATCTGATCCTTAGCCAGGGGCGGACTTTGAGCTACCCAAACAGCCAAATTATATAATTCTTTGCCATCAACTTCCAGCCATTTATTATTCTTATACAAAAAGACCAAGAGCGAGGTCACGGCCAATCTTTTGTTGCCGTTTTGGAAAGGATGATTTTTAATTAATAAGTAGAACAAAGCGGCCCCTTTTCCGGCTAAACCGCGATATAAGTTTCTCCGTTCAAATCTAAGAAAGGGGGTTACAATACAACTTTCCAAAATATTTGGATAACGCGTTTCAAATTCAGGAATGGGCTCATCCCAATTCATTGTATCAATTGCTAAACGATGGGCTAAATATTTTATTTCTTCTAAATTTAAAGATTTAATCATATTATTCACGACCTAGCATTTTTAGAGTATCGCCATAGTCTTGCAGAACTTTTTTAACACCCTGCTCGAGCTCTTTTTTATCATTAGTATCCAGGGCAGGATTAAAAATTTCGGGGGCATCCTTTTTATAAATAATATAATTACGGCCAATTTTATTGGCTTTAATTTTACCCGTTTTAATTCTATTAAAAACAGCCACTCGGCTTATACCAATAATGTCGGCCAACTCTTTAACGGTAACATAATTTTTATTTATATCCTTGTTTTCTGTCATATTTTATAGTATTTAGCTATGTTAACTTATATACAGTACATTAACATATGTTAATGTACTAGTCAATAGTTAACAAAAACACCTTTTCTTTGAAGAAAGGTGTTTTTAAAATACTATTTTTAAAATTTAAATCCGACTGCAATAATCATTTTCAATTCTATCCTGTTCAAGCTTAATGTCCTCCTTCCCGGCCGCCTTATCCTGACCTAAAAAATGATCGAAAGTATTAGCCGTTACCAGATGCTTCGGTACCCGACATTCCATCCCCGAACTGACTAAAACGCCATTCTCATATAAACCGCCCAAATAATAACAGCGATCACCGGCTAAACCAACGATGCTTATCTGAAGTTCACCGCTCCCCGAAACTGTTTTAAATTCCGCCGGCTGGCATTTAAGGAATCGATTTAAAAAACAGCTGCGATTACTACCACAATTTTGGGTTTTATTATCTTCGTTTGGAGCAACTACTTCATTATTTATATCTTCCGTCGTCGTGCTCATAATTGATGGCACTACTTCCTGGACAATTGAGGGATCGACAATGGGACCCAAATTAATTTTTTTCGGACCACAGCCGCTAACAATAAAAGTTAGAGCGACTAATAATAGGGGTAGCAAAAAAAGTTTTTTCATAAATCATTTCTTATAGCTTCCTGGCTACTTTATAAATTTGCGCCAGAAGGCTCTCGGTCGTAAACGGTTTTTCGAGAACCCCTTTAACCACGCTGAGCGCACTGAATTTTTCCAGCGATTCATGAAATTCTTCCGGCGGAATAGGGAGAGCGGAAGACATTAGCAAAACTGGAATATCGCGGAGGCGCATATCTTTAACCATGATCTGACAAACATCCATGCCGCTCATTCTTGGCATCATAATATCAAGCAAAACTAAATTATAATTAGGATTTTCAAGCATTTTGTCTAAACCGGCTTGTCCGTCATAAGCGACATCGATTTGAAAAGGAGCTTGGCTCAGTAAAAGCGCACGGAGCGTAGTTACTGTACTGACATCATTATCAACGATTAAAATTTTCATATTTTTTATTTTAAATTAAAGGCAAGGTGAAATAAAAAGTGGCGCCTTGGTTGGGTTCGCTCTCGA
>Ga0172381_10001352_pt1 | contig 29161 bp, 37 predicted proteins | sample Leawel6488metaG_FD_119754 | JGI IMG/M metagenome (GOLD analysis project Ga0172381, IMG submission 119754) | Leachate microbial communities from a municipal landfill in Southern Ontario, Canada - Leachate well 64-88 metaG | ecosystem: Engineered > Solid waste > Landfill > Unclassified | place... | reverse complement strand
TATACCGGCCAAGGTATTTGCATCAACCCCCGATAGTTCATTGACGACTTGGCCCTTGGATCCCCAGTACTTTCTGTATACATCAAAGCGATTAAGAAGTTCTGTGATAATCCAGACTGCCTTGACGCCAGATCGATGGACAGGGCGATCTCCTTCGAATCTATCCCCAGCGTCTGCAGTTTCATCAACGTCTGATTGCAGTTTGGCGTCGATACCGGGATCAGCATCCTTTGTTGTTCCTGCACGACATACATCATAACGAGCAGGAGTAACATAAACACGATTGATTTTAGCAGTTTCATCCTGTACCTCCTTTGGCTTTAACGACCAAATGAGTTGCAGAGAGAAGGTAAACCGATTGGTGCAACTCGGACATGTGGTTCGATGTTGTGAACAATCAAAAACTTCTTGACACTCAGGGCAATAGAAAGCGCTCATCAATTTCATATTTCCCTCATCCTCTTTTCACGACGCCAAAATGATCTTGCTGTTAACCGGCTTGATCAAGGGCTTGTTGGCCATGCCCTTGTATTTTTCGATCAGATTGACATCATCAATCGGGTAATCATACAGAACCCTGTCGACGGCAAACCTGATCACCTTTGGAGACCCGAAATAGGGAGTAAGAAATACCCGATTGTTGCGGGTTTCATAACGGACAGGGCCTTTCACTATTATCTTTTCTTCGTCTGTTACTATATCTGCCCCTACAAGAATCTCTCCGTTGATCAACTTCACGACGATTATCATTTCATCCATTTTTCTTCTCCTTAATAGTATTTTTTTCTTCAAGATATTTTTTTAATATTTTTGCAATAGCATCGGAACAAGATAATATTGATTGTCCTTCTGCTGTAATAGCTGAATGGCAACAAACACCCTCCATCTGCCTTACAAAATCTTTCATTTCAACTTTATTACGCAAACCAAGAGAAATTAATCTGCCTATTGTTTTGATCTGTGAGTCCGCACATCCACCTGTTTTTCCCATTGTAGCAAATACTTCTATTGGAATACCACCATCCTCATTAATAGTGATATATAAATTTCCGCATCCTGTTTTAATTCTGTATGTAGCTCCAACCAGTTTCTGTTTTCGCATCACCTTACTCCTCTCCATAAACTTTCTTCTTCCTCCCAGGCCTCTTTCTCTCCCTCTCTAGTAAAAGAATTCTACATTCTCGTATAACAAAATAAACCCACTGTCGAGAACAATTTAACATGTCGGAAATAACCTTTGGTTCTAATCTATCAAAGAAATACAATTCTACTATTTGGGACCAAGTACTTTTATTCACTGAAGAGAAGGCAACCGGCATTCTATCACTGAGTGTTTTCTCATTTATCTTAGCATCAGTAAATGTAATCTCAAATTGTGATCCTTTCTTTAGGACACTATCCTGATTAGCATAATCCTCATACCCTGGACATAGTTTATTATTCTTAAAAGGATCCTGTTTCTGAGTACAATTTTTATAATATTTACACTTTCTTGCCCTACACAGCTCATAAGTCATGAGTATTCCCTTACTTTTTACTTGAAATGCCCTGGATACACCCAAAGTAGAAAATCAGAGAAATTCACTACTGCTAAATTGTCAGGCTCAATATAAATTATCTGCCCTGTGTAGAAACCAAAACAATTCCCCAACTCTAAAAAATACTCCTTGTAAATACAAATACAGATTTTTCTAAGGGGTCTTCTAAAGATTAAAATTGGTTGTTTCCCACACTTGAGAGCATCACAACTACATTGCTCAAAGAATTGTTTAATCTGAGGTTTCTGTTGGTTTGAGTCTATTAGGTCAAGAACGTCCCACTTACCATACCCTGTCTTACACTCAATAGACCACTGATCCATAAGACATTGACCAATAGGATCAGAGCATGTAATATCCCCAGACTGATAAGCAGTATCTTTATGAGATTTCCCCCTCATAGTAAATCTTCCACCAGAACTATGGCTCCGGTAGAAAATATCATCTCTAACCCCTTCAGAGAACCATAGAGATAATTTCGCTGCTACCTCTCTTTCAAAGCCCCCCCCTTTACCTTTTCCAGATCCTGGTTTAGACTTTCTCTCTTTCTTAGTGGGTTCACTTGACATGGGATTCCCCATCTGTATATTCAATTTCAATCACTTTATCTGAGGCCTTTATCATTCCAGGCAAATGACTCACCATAATCACCTGAATTCCTAATCTCTCTGCCACTTCTTTTATCATCTCTGAAGCTTTCTCTTGTAAATCCAAACTTAAAAATCTAAATGCTTCATCAATTAACATTACTGGTCGGGTTCTTTTAATAGACCACAATGCTACTCTTAAAGCAAAACTAGCAACATCCACTACACCCCCACCAGAGGTGTTAATCAAATCATCAGTGACATTTCCATTCTTACTAAACAGAAAATCAACCTCTGTTTTATTTCTCCTTTGAACAAACTTCAATTGAAATTTGTAAGGTTCTGGGAAAACAGAAGCCAAAGCCGCTGAAACCAAATTACTAATCTGATACTCAAATTTCTCCTGGGTACTATTAGCTACTACCTGGACAATTTCCCTAGCTTTTAAAGCATCAGAGTAGAAAGACTCTTCTCTAATTTTATCACTTTCTAAACCCCTTAACTGATCAATCAGTAATTTTCTCTGCCCTTGTTTTTCACTAAGCAAGGCTCTTAAATTTACCATTCATACTTCTCCCTTAGAGATTTGTAATCAACCTCTATCTTCTTCTCCAAGACAGCCAACTCCCTCTCTTCTTTCTGAATCCAATACTTAGCCTCTTGAACCGTCGTAAATCCAAAATCATTCTGAAGACGATCCTCAATTTCAGAAAGACGACCTTGAAAAATAGCTTCTTCTTTTTTAGCAGCATTTATTTCTTCTGAAAGAGAAGAAAGAGACTTTATAATATCATTATCCATTCTTGCACTCCTCAATGATATTTTTTATTGAATCCTTGATACCATTCACCTTAAGATAGTTACTCAAATCATCAGAAAATGACAAACCCATTTCTTTATGTTCAGAAAGACCAGAAACAAATGCGTCTAATTCTTCATTTCTTTCTTTATCTTTCATTACTTTCTCCATTCTGAAAACCTTCTCAGGTTCCTCTATAGGAACAAAAACTTCCTGATAACTTATAGAATCAATATCAAAAACAATCACAGAAGGTCGATGACCCACTTGTGAAATATTTGATCGTAACAAACTCCCTTGATTAAATAAAAATCTCTTCCCTGTTGAATAGAAGAATCGTTTATGATTATCCCCACTCACTATTAAATCAAACCGGGTACTTCTCAGAAAAGGGCTAGCATTCTGGTAACCTTCCTGTCCTTGCCACAGCTTCTCATCCACCACCATTCTATGAGTTACTAAAACCTTAAAGTTAGATCCACTTGAAATTAAAGGGACCTCTTCTTCCCAAGCAGAAGCATAGATATCTAAACCTGAAAACTCTAAACCCTTCTCAAGAGTAACAATATGTAAGTAATTACAAGCTCTTTCCATTGCGGATAGAAACGTATTTGATCTAGATCGGTATCTTAAATCATGTTGCCCCCAAGTGGTTATTATTGGAATATGGTTGTCCTTAATTATAGAAATCACTTTTACAAACATCTCATAACTAAGACCGGGACTATCAGAAAAATCACCAGGTTGAATAATAAAATCACATCCCCGTTCCTTTGCCACCTCAAACAGAAATCTAAACTTTCTTAGAACGGTATCCTGGTAATCATCCACCCTATTCTCTGGGCACTTATCAGTTAGATGTAAATCCCCTGTTAGCAAAAGTTTTGTCATTTTAAAATACTCTCTATCGCTTCCTTACTTATTTTACCCCCACACATGGGACATACCTTATACTTTTCAAGAAGCCTGGAGAAATTCTTTACCTTTTCTTCACTTTTCTTCATCGCCTCAGAGATCTTTAAGGAGAGATTAGAATGCTCACTTACCACCTTTTGAACATTTGAAAGTCTACCTACCCTTTTAGACCAGTCATCCAGGTCCTTTTTACTAGATAGGTATAAATCCTCAACACCCAACCACTCCTCATTATATTGGATTGAATCTATTAAAGATTTTGTTAAATCAACACAGCCTTGAACAGAAGTAATTTGATTCTTCTTCTGATTCCACAAATTTATCTTCTCAAGAATACTACTAACCTCCTTTTCAAGGCCCAGAAGAGGAAGAATTCTCTCCAATTTTTCTAGTAAAGAATCATATCGACCCACAGAATCCTGAACCTGCTTAACTTGGCCTTTTCTCCCTACTAGTTCTTTTTCAGAATTCTCTACATCAGAGAGTTTCTCTTCCGCTTCATCTAACCAAAACAGATTACTAATCCTCTCTTGGTATTCTTCAATAGAATTACCAATCCTCTCAATATTTCTCTTACTGCCCAAAATCTTAGAGTTAAGATTCTTAAAAATGATATCTATTACATCAAGACCCACTAATTCATTTAACTTCTTTGCTCTTTCTCCCGGTGAATTATTCAAAAGAAAATAAGGATCATGTTGGGTTTGTATATTGAATTCAGAAAGATTAAAAGAATCCAATACTTCCTTTGGGACATCTAATCGTACTGCTTCAAACCTGCTAACCTCCCCACTATCAGCTACTTGATAAATAACTCTGTTATTTGTGCGTTCTTTGTAAACCTCTATCCCCTCTGACAATCCAATTCCAACGGAAACTGTATCCCCTTTGCTGCAATCCCAGTTTCTTATTGTATCCCCAGAAGGCCTATTACTATACACCCAAAGTAATGATCGAAATACTGAAGATTTTCCTGAATCACTTCTACCAATAATTACATTAAAACCATCACAAAATTCAAGAAGAGAATTTTTGTGACTTTGAAAATTAGTCAGTTCAATACACTTTATCAAAACTCACCTCTATTTCAATTCAAAATTCTTAATCCACCTCGAAAACTGCTTGTCCTGAGTCAGAGAAGATAAACCATAGGTGCTAAACACCCCAAAAAAGGTATCCTTGAGTAGGCTATTTCTCTTGTAAATAGGTAGGGGTATATCCTTAAAGGGTAGGGTCACTAACAATCGATTTTGATCACAAATATCCCTCGATTCAGTAATCTTTGAGAATATCTTACCCCCTTTCAATTGACCAGTAAGATATTTAATTGCTGTTTTCTCCCCTACCCCAGGAATACCAGAAACATTATCACCAGAGCAACCAGATAAAGCTTTCACCTCTGACCACATCTCTGGCTCAATGCCATATTTTCTTACAAACTCTTTCTTTGTAGTCAGTTGTTTTTTAGATATGTTATACAAAGAGCAGAAAGATAACAACTGATATAAATCATTATCACTTGCCACTACTATATTTGTACCTTCAATCTTCTTAACCAATATAGCAATCAAGTCATCAGCTTCAAATCCATCTGCAATGTAAATATTTCTGAAACCTAACTCAGGAAGAACCTCTAAACGTATCGTGTCAAATTGCTGAAAAGCAATACGATCTAATTCTTTTTCTTCTTCGGGTCTATCGTCTGGTCTTCTATTTGCTTTGTACTTTGGATATATCTCCCTCCTACGGGATTCCCTAGAATCCCAACAAAAGAAAAAATCACGGGTCCCAAAATGCTCTGAAAGAATCAAAAGATGCTTTAGGAAACCAAATACTATCTCTGTTCTAGAACCTCGGTATGTTAATCCTTCAGACAAAGAGAAACGATTAACATAACAAAGGTAATTACAATCAATGATAATATTTATCATCATCGTGCCTTTCGAGGTCTATTTGATTCAAACTTCTTCTCTATCTCTTCCCATAAATCAATAACTGATGTTTTTAACTTTTCCTGTAAACCATTCTCCTCAACATAAGAAATTGCTCTATCTAAGGATACATAGCTTTTCCCATCAGGACAAATGTAGGTAGTGTCCCCCTTCATTGTTTTAAGATACTGGAGCTCATCTCTAATACTATCAACTCCATAACCAAAAACAATAGAAAGAGGACATTCCCGGAATGGATCATCCACAGTAGACTTTCGAATAAAACACTTACTCTCAATACCAATAATCTTTTTCACCTCTCTACCATTAATTGCTTTCCTCTGTTCAATTTTATTAACAGAGGAAACTCGAATTCTTATTGAAGAATAAAAAGGGATAGCTTGTCCTCCAGGAGTTGTCTCACCATACTCCCCATCCCTAACTTGGTTAGAACAAGCGATAATCCACCCGCTATTGGAAATGATTCTTGCCGTTTTTCGGAGCCCCTCACTAAACTCCTTAGCTCTCCTCATTCCCATCTTATCTCCTTTTTCCAATTCCAGATCTGTAGAAAGTGCAGCAAGGGAGTCAGTAGCAACTACATTTACCCCCAACCCTTCAGGATTCCAAGTATAAATCTTTTCAAAAACCTCTGTTACAGTATTCGGTCGGAAGTAATCCTTCACATCCAACCGAATCCCGTAAATCCTTGCATACTCCTGGTCAAGTCTGGCTTCAGGATCAAGAAACATAACCTGTCCATTTCTGGCTTGGGAAGAAGCTCCTATTTCCGACAGAATTGCTGTCTTGCCAGATCCTGGGGGACCAAATATTTCCATAATCAATCCCCCAGGAATACCACCACCCCTCCTTCTCTTCCCTGAAATGCACAAATCCAGTAAAGTAGACCCTGTAGATACTATCTTATCGAAATGAAATTCCCTAGAATCCTTCTCTACAGGGGTCTTTATTTTTTCCTGAACCTGTTCAGATAATTCTGACACAGAATCCCGACCAGTTTCCCTTCTCTTCAACATAAACTAACCCCTTGCTCGTTTGGAAGCAGAATAACCAGATACTTTTCTTTCCGCCTCAATCTTATCTGCTTCATCAGCACACATATCATAATTCTTACAGTCCCCACAACCGACCAACTCGTCAATGTCAATACCAAACTTACCATTATGGGGACAAGTATTCTCCTCTTTAGCTTTAGACTCAGAAGGTTTAGATTCAGCAGCCAAGGGGCGACGACGCCTGCTCGGCAAAGGATCAGAAGAACCTTCTGTATCCGATTTCTGTAGAGCCATATCTTCTGCTTTCTCAGGAGCAGAACCAAAAAACATTTTATAAATCTCATCATAGGGGAGAAGATTGATAATCTCATCCAAAACAAAAGTTCCATCAAGAACCTCTTCTGAGATTTCATAATCCCTATCTATCAGCTTATGACCCTGGATTGTCCGGTAGTCATCATTGGCAACCTCAAAAGAAACTGACTTACCAACAGAGGGGTCTGCAAAAGGAACTACCCCACCACCCCTCGTATTCTTCGCAGCAAGCTGAATGGGGCCCTCCCCATACTTGTAAGAAACTTCCCAAATCTGAACCCCTTTCGCTTCTTCTTTGGGGTTATCATAACAAACGATGTTATATACACAACGTCTTTTCGGAGAAATATCCTTATACTGTTCCCAGTCCTGGCCTTCTTTAATCCTCTGATCAATCTCTTCACAAATCGGACAAGGCATACCATAGTTTCTGGTAGGACAAACCACCCACTCCTTACCAGGGCCAACATTCTGATGGGCATACACCTCCAGCCAATAGGTGTAATCACCAGCATTCACCGGGTGTCTCTTGTCAACCTTTGTAGGATACTTAGAACCTGCCACAAAAGGAATGATGTCAATGATGTGAGGATCTTCCTTAGTAATTCGAGCCTGCCACAAAGGCAAATCCAAATCCGCTTTGAAATATCTAAGAGAAGCATCTCCTTCTCTCCGTTCATTGCTCTCAATGGTTCGCCTCAACAGCGCTTCTCTCGCCTTCTCCCTATCAAATCTTCCCATCTTTTTTCTCCTCCTCATATTTTTTCTTGAGCTCAAAGTAACTCCTAAACACTGCTGAACTGGATAATCTTACCAAAATATATAGAGCTATCAAACCAACGGTTGACAGAATAGCTATCAGAACCCCTTCCATTAATCATCCCCCCTTAATCTCCTACGCAACCTGGGATTTTTATTAAGGGTTTCTAAATGGGATGCCCTAGCTTCTTCCGTCATAATACCTTTTGCTTCGCTACGGATCCTAGGATCCGCCCAATACCCTGAAATCCAAAGATCAGTCAGTTTCTCTAGTGCCCTCTTCTTATGATCAAAAGCCTCTCGTGCAATGGATAGAACCTTTGCATCCTTTACAGCCTTAAGATAATTTGAACTTGCTTCCAAATACTCAGGCTGTCGGATTATAGTATTCATCAATGCACCCTCGGTAATTTTATCAATACCATAGGCTGCTGGGGTAGAGCGAATCTTAGAATCAAGGTCAGCCCTAACAAGATCCAGTTGTTCCTTTAGACTATCCTTCTGAAACTGGGCTTCAACCTCCTTCTCCCCCCATTCTACGAAACGAACAGCTTGTAACATCCATTCGGAATCCAGATTTGATTTATCAATCTTTATATCTTCCCGAAAACCCATACTCTTTTCCTCCTTTCCATTCTTATTATATATTACTTTACTCAAAGTTGTGTAACTAAATAACAAGTACTTACCATTCCAGCTTTACCAGAATACATCCAAGAAGTAGAAAACAAATCAATAATCTTACAAACTCGAATATCTGGATTATCAAGAAGAACCTTAGTCATATAGGACAGTACCGCATACCGAACCTTTTCAGGATCATCATCAAAATTTCTTAGAATTATTGCTATACTCTTCCAAGAAGATGCTGGCTTTAAAAGAAGTTGACATAACTCTAAAAGAGATGATTCATTAATAGTATTACCAATAATCACCTGAAGAGCAGCATCCTCATCCTCAATATCAATCACTTGATCAAGCATTACTAATGCTTGTCTAGGACTTCCATCACAACTTTCGGTAATCTTATGAAGAACCTTAACAGAAACCTCCACTTTCTCTTGATCACATACATTCTTCAAGACTCTTAATAACTTTGACCTCTGTAAAGATGCCACTTGAAAAATAGAACATCTGGTCTTAATTGTTTTCAGTAACTTCTCTGGGTCGGTAGTAACTAGAATAAAAAATACATGCTTCGGAGGCTCTTCTAAAATCTCTAACATAGCATTCTGAAATTCATTTGTTGCCTTATGAATCTCATTTAAGATAAACACCTTCACTGACCCACGCAAGGGGTAATGGTTACAACTATTTATAATTTCCCTAGCGGTATCAATGCCTCTCATCTTACTAATATTATATTCTCTCACCTCTGGATCTTTTCCCAGCTTCGTTACAACAATTCTCGCCAAGGTAGTCTTACCACAACCACTAGGCCCTTGAAATAAAAAAGTATGGGGAACCCCCGTGGGTCTTTCCAAACAAGAAAGTAAGGATTGAATAAGAGAAGAATTTCCTACTACCTCTTCAAAAGTAGTGGGGCGATATTTAACTGACAGCGAATAATCTCTAAACTTACTCATAACAAACCTTTCTCTATACCTGTCGTATAGATACCTTATCATACCAACTGCCATCAACGGGGGTTATATCTACTTCCACTTCTAAAGGAACAATGATTTCAGGAACTGCTTCTCTTAAATCATTACACATAATTCTTCTTGTAGTGTCAATGATGTAATTCTCTTCTGAGGGGTCAAGGTCAAAAACCAAACTATCATGAATCTGACCAATGATATTACTCTTCCATCCTTCTTTCTTTCTACATTCATTAACTCTCACTAAAGACCATAGAAGACAATGAAATGCAGTTCCTTGTATAGGAGAATTTATAATTTGATTCTTAGAAAGAAAACCCCCTCTCTTATGACCAAATATCATTTCAACATACCCTTTTCTATTGAAAAAATCAATTACATCCTCCTGCCATTGTTTAAATACAAAAAACTTTTTCCAGAAATTCTTCTCCACCTTCTGGACATGATCCTCAAATCTATAGTAATTAGTTATCCCTTTCTTTTTTAAATGGTCAAGAAGAGGGATTTCTTGAACCGTCTTTAAATTTTTTGCTTCTTCCCACAGATTAGAAGCACAAGCATAGTATGTACTCCCATAGAATTGAGGAAAAACAAAACCATTTTTAGCATAGAATCGGATATCCTTATGAACCTGATTCTTTCTTAACTTAAACAATTCACAGGCTTGGTCTCTATGCATATCTGTAGAAGGATCATTAATATACTCAATCAACTTTGGATCATGGGTATAGCAAGCAGCAATCCTAACTTCAATTGCAGAGTAATCTACCTCCATCAATTTGTTTCCCAAAGAGGGGACAATACCCCTCCGGATAGTCCTTTTTGCATCCTGATCCCTAATTGGTATATTCTGAAAGTTAGGATTCTGGGAACTAGATCTGTAGGATTCAGCAATGTGCAAATTAAAAGAAGGATGAATTCTGTCCTTAATCTCCTCTCTCTTAAACTGACTCAAATAGGTATCCCGAATCTTCAATAGTTTTCTTAAACCTAAAAGATCTACTACAAAAGGTGTATTCAATTGATTAAGTGCTTTAAAGTCAACAGATGCTACCCCCGAGTCCGTAGTTTTTGGAGGGGTATAGGCAAGAATCTTATAAAACAACTCCCGAAGATCCTTGGAAGAATTTAAAGATAGTTCTCTTTTGTTTATCTCCTTAAAAAGTTTAGCCTCTTTACTAGACATCAACATGCTAATACTCTTCTCAATTTCCAAAGTCAACCTTTTTTCTTCTTCTCTGAAATACAAGGAATCAACAGCAATACCCTTCTCCTCAATATCACAGAAAGCCAGAACCCCTTCTAGAAAGAAATCCCTAGCCCTCTTCAAATTTTTAAATCTTTGAAAATCTTTTGTCTGCTCTTCAAATAATTTAAAAGTAAGGAGGGCATCAGAACCATTATACAAACACAAATTACTTAGAGGAACCTGGTCAAGTTTATTTAAACCATTACTTTCAGAACTCATGAACCTATCAACATCTTTAGAGTAATCTAGAACCCCCCAGCGAACAAAGGATTGAAACTTCAATCCTGTAGTCCCCCTCCGATCATCAAGAATATGCTGGTCAGTCATAGTATCTGCTACCCAACCTTTAGGAACTACTTTAAAAATCTGACGACTCCAGCTATCCTCAAACTTTAAATTGTGAGCAATTTTCTGTATACTTTCATCCTCAAGTATTTCTCTCCATTCTTTCTCAATCACCTCTATCTGACTATCACTTGAATCAGGATGGCTATACCCAAAAGAATAGGCTTCTGTAGAAGATAATGCTACACCTATTGACCATATCAACTGGCCTGTACGATAGGGATTTAGAGATGAGGTTTCATAGTCAAAGGCAACAATCTTTCTGTTTTTAATTTCTTGAAACACCTTCTTAATGTCATCAATATGAGTAAGCACCTTAACATATTCACTAGGATCAAATACCCTTACTTCTCCTTTGACTCCACAAGACAACGCCCATTTTAAATCACGAACAAAAAAATCAACGGTAACCTCAGGGTTATTTCTTAAAATAAAAGAAGGATGAAACAAAGGAATCACCCAACAGTTGTAAAGACCATACGGTATACACCTTCTTCGGTAAGTGGAAATTGAAACCCCAGACAAGGAATCCACAAAAAAACCTGCCAAAGCAGAACTACCTAACAACCAAATAAAGCTAGGCTTCAGCTCCTGTATTGTTTTATGAATTCTAGGAAAACAACATTTCATCTCTTTTCTTAGCGGTTTCCTATTTGAAGGGGGTCTACAATTAACAATATTTGTTTTCCAGAAATCTCTATCTAAGTCATAACCTAATTCTTCCAAACATTCTCTTAGGAGGTGTCCTGCCTCCCCAATCAATTGAATTCCTTGCTCATCTTCTGCCCGACTAGGAGCTTCAGCAATTATAAGAATCCCTTTTTGACCTGAACCAGTGACTTCCATCCTAGGATGAATACAATCTTTATATAGCCCACACTGTTCACAGGGGTCTATAGGTTGTTTCTCCTCAGAATTGCCCATCCCCCGGGTTTTTCTAACCCGATGCACAACCTCCTCCCCCGAGAAAAACCCTCTCATTCTATTCTCCTATATCTGCAATGCCATCACATGACTGAAAGATTTAGATTTAAATAGTGCTCTATCATCAGATAGTATCATTCTTGTTGATTTCTCAAGTATTTGCTTAAAGAAGATAGGGTTAATTGAGAATGATATTGAATCCCCTTCCCAAGAAAAAGGAATTACTTTCTCAATCCACCCACATTCATTCTCTCCTTTACATACAATAGAAGATTCAGAAATTATTAGTTTTATTTGCTTGTCCAATTCATAATCTCCTTCGGACAAAACACTAGCAATTTCTATCACATTCAAAAGATTAGATGGAAGATCTACAACCCGGCCTTTTACATTAAAAAACGACTGGGTCTCTGGATACTCTTCCGCTATAATTCTAGAACTGAAAATACCACCCGAATCTAATCGAAAATGGACCCAACCATTATTTATACAATAAGAAACCAAATTGTATCCTAACAACCCTTTCGCTGAGGACACCGGCAATAGAAAAGATTCAGGAACCCCCTCTTCCATAGAGTAACAACTAATTCGTACATCATCAGAGGATTCAACCCATTTGTTCCTTACACAAATAGACGAAAGAAACTTCTGGGTTTGATCTGTAGATGCAGAGAACAAACAAAGTTCTACCCCTTTTAGAAAATCGTTAGGTAGAGGAATCCAATCCCCCTTAATAATAAGCGAAGATAATATGTCAAAAACTTCACCTTCTAACAAACTTGAAAACCCAGATTTAACTTTAGATGATGTAACCCGTAATTGATTATCCACTAATTCCAACTGAACCTCTTTAGAAGTAAGTTTGGACACTACCTGATAGAAACTTTCAGAAGGTATAGAACATTGAAAATCAGTTACAAAGGGGTAGGAAACGCTTACCCTATCATTATACGAACAAATTCTATCCCCAGTAAAGATATAATGAGCAGACTGCTCCACAAATTTTCTCTGAGATATTCCAGGCTGTAGCCCCCTAAGAATTTCTTTTAACTCCTGAGTCTTTACTTTCATTTTTCTCCCCTAATAGTTTCTGAAAAAACTTTTCCTGATTCACTGATTTAAATGCAAAGTAGGATTCTAGATGGTTCTTAACCTTCAATCGTTCATTAATACCCATATTTTCCCTAGAAATAGTCCCTGCAAAATATATTTTCATCTTTCTAAGCCAAACCCCTTTCTAAAGATTGTTGAATCTAATTTCACCGCCCAAGGATAGGAGGGCTGGTTCCTTTCAAAATCCTGAAAGTAAACTACATTCATTGCCGCCCGATCCTTATAGTTATTTATTAAACCCTTCTCAATAGTAATCTCTACCTGATAGGTTCTTATATCTATCCATTCTTCATTCTCCTGTAACTGATAACCTGGTTTAACTTTCTTAGTTTCTGACTTCCCTAATCTGAAACCTTTCTCTTCAAAATAATCTAGAATAGCTTTTCTCTCTAAATAAGGAAGAGTACTCAAATGGGCACCTTCCTCACAAACCGCAGGGGATCTTGTGGAAACAAATATAGTCCCAGGGGTTCCTTGATAATCATACACCCCATTCTTCTTAAAAGGAACATACACTGAACCGTAAGCAGACATCAGAGACCAAGACATAGAGTCCACTGAGTACCAAGGATACCTAGACATAATCGCTGAGGCTGTAAGACCAAACCCATGACATTTCACCTTGGGAAACCCCTTACTATCCAGGAGAAACAACCTCCAAGTCTTATCTAAAGATTGAAGACGCTGCTTTGTATTCATTTCAGAAATAGCACCAATTGCTATGTAATCTGTCTCCTTTATATACAGCTGGAGATACTTAGGATCCGCATGAGCATGGTAAACAGGAAGAGGATCTAATCCTTTAGATTTCATATACTTCCAATTCTCATAACTCTTCCCCCCATCAGCGTCCCCAATAACATCCAGGTTAGCATAAACATCCAGATACTTCTTATTCTTTTTAATAAACTCAATGTACTGATCAATGTCAATGTTAACCTTTCTGGTCATAGCAGAGTAAGCACCAGAATCCAAAAAGAAACTATGTTCTCTCATATCGAAACTCCTGCTAATCGTAGAGCTTTAAAAGTCTCTTCAGTTCTATTTGCATCATAAAAACCTTCTTTCATCTTTTCAATGTATTTTGGGGTGCCTTCCCAATCTAGAATATTGTTTTTCATAGGTTCTTCAATCCCATTACATTTAAAAGACACCCACCGCCTGAAACAAGCACCACAAGCACCACAAGGAACAGGTCCATCAGAATAACAACTTCTGGTTTTCAGTAAATTTTCTTTCTTGAAACCATGAAACAAATACCACTTAACCATATCTGTTTTGGTCATTGTAACAAAAGGTGTCTTTACTTTCACTTCTTTTTCAGTTAAGAAAGAAATAAAAGGACCAATCTCTTTAAAGAATTTTGGGGATCTATCTGGAATAGACATTTCTCCTGCTTGAACCACTAAGAAAAGATCATCATCGTAGTTAGAGGCCACCATCAACATCAAAGCATTCCTCATAGGAATATCAGCATCAGGTTTCTCCCAAAAGCCCAAATTAAGAGAATCGTCAATGATGGTACCGGGAATAGTTTTCTCTATAGCTTGTAACTCAAAAGATTGATAGCGATGATTGATCATGCAGTATAGGGTTTTTGGCCTATTCAAAAACTCCCAAGCAATGTATGAATCTAATCCCCCAGAATACAAAAGCAATGCCATTATAATTCCTCCATTCTTTTTGCACAATTATCAACATAAACATCCGCCCTAAACTTACCAAAGATAATTCTATGATACTTCACTTGATATTTCTCTAACCATTCTAAAGTCACCTGTTCAGCTTCAGGAAATCTAGCAGTGTAGAGAATAACTTCATCTTCCCCTTTTTCAAATATAGAATTTACTTTCCGTATAGCCTCAGAAATAGGCACCGCTTCAGAATAGTTTTTCCAATCATGCTGATCTTCACATAAGGTACCGTCGATATCTACAGCAATAAGCATATCCGCCCCCTTTTCCTTCTTATTTTAAAGGACTATAAACAATTTTCAACTTATTTTTATCTTCCTGGGGTAAAACTAATCGATCAATGATATTAAAAAGAGGAGAAGTTACCAATTTGCCTGATAGTCGAGGCCGTCCCCCAACAAACCTTCTTAAATCGTTAACACCCGCTCTATCTGATGCAAGAATGGACAATTTAGTACTACCACATTCTGTACACAAATGAGGAACACCATCTACCATACTAGGATCATCACAACTAACCGTTAGTTCAAAAGGGAAATCAAAAGAAGAACCCAATACCCACTCCTCTGTTTTTGTTAATCTCTGCATAACGGGAAGAAATTTAATTCCACTTCCTGCTATATATCCATAATTCTTAAGGGATTCCAAAGCCTCATTAAACTGGAAAGAATTATCCGGGTAGCCTCCCGTTTCTTCCGACAATTGATACCACCCTGCAGAAATAAAAACCTGTGAAGTTTTATTACTAGTTATCATTGATTCAGCAAGAGTCATAGTCATAGAAGCAAATACTGCATTTCTCCCACTACTCCAAGCAATAGTACTTTTAATTAGATCCCCACCACTATCAATAGCAATATCAGGAGAGGTTAACATTCCTTTTTCTGGAAGAGATTTATAGAAAGGTTGTAAATCAATAAACCTTGAAGCACACCCTAAGTACTTTGAAAGCTGTCGAACAGCCCACTCTTCCGCTTGCATCGCTTTTTGTCCATAGAGAAAATGAATTAACTCAACTTCATAACCGATCTTACTTAAAATAAAAGCAGTTAACCCACTATCAATACCACCAGAGCTGACCACCAAAGCCTTTGGGGGGCCATCAGACCCCTTCCAATAGGGGTGTAAAAATCTTGGCTTGTACTTTTTCTTAAACTGAAAACCACTTTCTAAATCCGTTTCTATTATAGTGTAACCATCAATGTAATGATGGTACCAACTTTCCCAAACATTCACACCATCCTGAGATTGATTAGTTAAGTGGTTTAAAACCCTCCCTAAACAATCATTATCAGAATGCAAGAAGTAGCCATAACCCCTAACATACATATGTGCTAAGGGGTTAAAAGAAGTTACTGTATAGAGTTTCTTCTTCTGATCATCAATCAAAATGAACGCAAAGGAACCGACTAACCATTCCATACATTCCTTCATATTATTACTAAACTTCCGATAGGCCGCTAGTATAACTTCACTATCTATGTTCGTTTGAAAATCAAAAGTGAGTTCTTTTTTTAAGGAGTCAGTAACCCCACCATTATGAACTAAATACAAACCATTGTTCATAACTGGTTGTATCATATCCTTAGAGGTTACCCGCTCTGTTTCCGGGGTAGCCCTAGAAGAAAGTAAAGTGACAGAACCTAAGGATGCTTCCCTTAAAAAATCAAGCAGTTCCTCTTTATGATCTTCATAGGTTCCCACCACCTTCTTACACACATAATGTCCTTTAAAATAAATAACTATCCCTATACCATCCTGCCCCCTTTCACTAACCCCTTGTAAAAGAATAGCCCATTCAGTGCTGCTTAAAGCGCTCTCTTTTGCCCAATATCCAGATATTCCACACATTACTCAAGTCTCCTTTTTGACCACCTCTCTGAAGATATATGTTTCCCAGCATGATTAACAAAAACTTTTTTACCAAACTCGTCATTACTATTTAACCAATAATGATACATCCAAGGATAGGACCAGAAGCATCCCGGACATTCTTTACAATCAAGGTAAACGGCTTCCCTCCAAAGAGGAATATTTGTTACATCCTCTAGATCAAAGATACTAAAATTCTTTGTCCTGGAGCCTGTGCGATAACCACAACATCTTAAACTTCCATCAGAATCTACTGTTGGTCCCCCATAAGGATTCCCTCCACAATGCCACCCCATTGAAGTGAGAAGATGAACATCCTCTTTCAACATCTCAAAATTCTGGATATAGTTCTTCCCAATCTTACTAATACAATATTCAAGATCTAGGACATCTCCTTCACCCATCAGAAATAGTTTCATTTCCTCTTCACTAGGGAAGAAATCAAAACCCTTTTTGTCCCAATGAATGAAATTTATTCCACAGAAGATTCCAAAATTAGTCAGCTCTTCCACCGTATTAGGGAGTAACCGGTAATTCTCCTTGCTGACTGTTACAGTCCCTTGACAATCCACAGTTGGATAATTAGCTCTGGTCCAAATTAAACCCTTCCAAGCTGTGAAAGATTTCAATTCCATATCATTGTTAAATGATCCCCTCTCCTTTAAAACATTCAACAAATAGGAGTAAGGATAATCTATTCCGCAAGAAAGATTATCAATAACACCAGAATTAAAGTAAATTTCTCTATACTTCTCAAAAAGAGTCTCTGGACAAGTAGTATACAAAGCAAAGGGGATTTTATTTTCACACATAATATGAAGGAGATCCCCCCCTAGAAGCCAGGTTTCATTACCAAGAATCAAATTAAAATCAACCTCAAGATTCTGAAGAACCTTAAAAGCTCTAACCCACTCCCATTTATTCAATTCAGGTCCTTGTAAATTAGAATCTCTAAGCCGGCAGTAATCACATTTTCTAGGACACCTCCTAGTAAGATACACTAACGAATTTATCATAGAAGTAATCCTCCATCAATATTGATATTAACACCCGTAAGATAAGGAGTGGTAAGAATCATATCAGTAACCCCTAAAAGTTCACCTGGTTGTGCCACCCTATAAAAAGGAACCTCTGCCAGTAATTCCGAGGGGACCTCCCCAGGAACTAAATTTGTAGAAAAGAAACCAGGACTAATACTATTCACTCGAATCACTTTTCCTTTAGAGAACTTCTTTGCATAAGATTTAGTTAGGGATATTACCCCCGCCTTCGTTGCTCCATATAAAGGAGTATCTGGATCTGCTCTCATACCAGAAATAGAAGCAATGTTAATAATATTACTTTGAGGCACCATTATATCCTGCAAGGATTCAATCAAATCCCAAACGGCAATAAGGTTCAAGGAAACCATACCCATACTGGACTTCATATTTGATTCATCTAAAAGAAGAATCCCAGCATTGTTAATCAAAACATGAATCTTTCCTATCTCCTTCTTCACGATATCTATAAAATTCTTTCTTTCTTCAAGCACCGATAAATCAGCCAAATATTCAGATCCTTCTCTACTAACACCAATAACAGAAAACACATCCTTATAATGCTCATACATAGCTTTACCAAGGCCAGAAGAAGAACCTGTAATAACCATATTTTGTTTCATTTTCTTTCCCCACCCATTAAAGAAATCCTAATCAGGTCAAATCCTTTCTGCTCCAAATAGGGATCTGATGAGAAAGACCCGGAGACAGCAGAAGTAACAAAACTTGCCCCACCATATTGGTAGGCCCCTCTATACATCATACAACCATGCTCTGCCCTCATTACCACCATCACTCCTTCTGGAGACAATGCCTGATCAAATCTATTTAAAATCTCATGACATAGGTTTTCTTGTAATTGAGGTCTTCGAGAATAATGTTCAACGAGCCTGGACATTTTAGAAGCCCCTACTAACTTATCCCCAGGAATATACAGAATCCAGGCCTTTCCAGAGAAAGGAAGAAAATGATGTGAGCATACGGAAACAAAATGAATACAATCGGACATAATAATCTGATTGTATTTATGTTTATTTGGGAAGGTTTTAAAATCATCGAAATCCTTATGAACATTTCTAAAGAATTCATGACAATACATCCTTGCCATTCTTTCAGGGGTATCAACAAGATTAGGATCATTCAGATCAAACCCCAGCCCGTCCCTCAAAGCAACAACAAAAGCATCCTTTACTATTTTCTCATTCAATTTTATACTCCTATTCTTTCAATAGAGTTCTGATATTTCTAAGACTGACCCTCTCAGAATTCCCTTGAATTTTATCCCCAAACTTATTACCAAAACCAAACCCGGGGAGGGTCCCTAGACCATCTAGAGAGAGGATAAAATCATAAACATATGCAGTAAGGGTTGTTCTGGTTTTCTTGTATTCAGAGAAACGGACAAGGGATCTCAATTTAGCAATAAGGCGGGTAACCTTTAATTTATCCTTGCGATCGTGAAATTTAGTTTTCTCAAGTTCCAATCCTTCAATAAGAATATCAGACACATCCTTAATATCCTCTTTTATCTTATCAACAGATTGAAATTGATAATGAAAGATTCTCTGATACAAAAGAAACTCCATCGCCTCTTCAAGCCTCCTGAATCGGAAAGGTGACTCATTATATACTACATCCATAGCCTTTATCCTTTCTTGGTGTTGAACCCCACAATTTGGAAGGTGTCATTAACCGAGGTAATTTCATATCCCTTCTTAATGAGGAATGAAATATGCTGTTTGATAGAGTTAGAAGTTCCATAGCTTTTTGCTTCTTTCCCACTAGGTGTCTCTTTCACCTTGGTATAAATCTCTTCCAGTGTTTTTGGGGACTCCAAAAGAAGAAAAGTGATAAAGCTTGCTACCGAACTGTCCTTGTTCTGTTTAATCTTCTCCTGGATAGTCTCAAACGTCTCCTCTTTTTCAGGGGAAGAAACCTTCGGAGCTTCCTCCTTTGGCATCTCCGGTTCTTTCTTTTCCTCCTTCAATTCCTCCTCTGGAGCACCAAGCTCAGAATCCGTTTCGAAACGAAGATCATTGTAGGTGTCCATAACCTCCTGAGGAAGTTTTCCCTCTTCTTCCTCAGGAACAGCTTCACAAGCTACCATGAAAAGCTCTTGCAAATCTTCCTGTTTAAGACCTACAGTCTTCACCTTAATCTTGCTTAACTTTGTTTCATTAAGCACCTTCGCTGCTTTAATAATCCTTTGTCTGTCCATATAAGGTTCTCCTTTCCTTATTTTCATATTTATTATAAAGTCCTTTAAACAAAAACCTCAAAAATATTTCACACAACATTTAAGAATTTATGAATCTGGACGTTAATTACAATCCTCGAATATTCCAAAGCCTCTTCTTCTTCAATCCATTTAAGCAATTCATCTATTGCTACGACAGGTTTACCATCTTTAAACATCGGTGAAAAAGCGTATACAGGATCAATAGAAGCAACCCTGTCTATTAAATAAACTGCATCTTCAAAATCTTGTTTATTTGATATTACAAACTTTATTATATCATGCACTCCGGCTAGTTGGTAATTTTTTAGCAACATTTTTTTCTTCATTCCGCTTGACGAACATTTATAATCTACCACCCAACTGACCGGCCATACCTTTTTGATTTGATGTGCTCCATTGGTTTCAATAGAAATGTCGTATTCTATTGATAACCGATTGACCAACTCTTCCAACTCTGCTTCCTGTAATAAAGGTTCGCCACCCGTTATGGTAATTCGGTAACAATTCTTGAATTTGACTACTTCATTTATAATTTCATCAACATCCATTTCTTTGCCACTATCCAATGATTGAGCTTGAACCGTGTCACAATTATGAACCCACATGTAATCAACAAGATAAGTATTATAAGGGTAGCATGTAAAATTGTAAACTTTTAATGGTTTGGGTCTTACAGAAGGAGATATTTTATTTCTATCAAATGTTTTTATTTTTTCAACTACAAATCCATTCAAAGCTTGCAACTGTTTTCCATCAACTCTGTCTCCTTTCCAAAAATTATATCCTATTCGATGTTTAGAATGAAGCACTGATTTTCTTGCAATATCAGGGTTCTTCATAGGATTGAGAATTGTTTTGTTAAATGATATTTTTTGGGTTGGAGTAGAATGTAAAATTTTATCACCCACTTTTAATTCTTGAGCGGTAACAAGACCTTTTGTTGTAAAAAAAGGATGTTCTTCTGTTACAAAATATTGTTTCCCATGTATTGTTAAACGAATCCATTTGTCTACTTCTCTAATTAAAACATCTGTTACTTCTGTTTCAACCAATTTTCCAGAGTCATCATAAGTGAGTAAAAAGTCTCCTTTCTCTATTTCCGTTATTTTTTTATTTGGAACTTTTGAACAGATAATTCTCGGTATTCTTCTTCCTGAAACAATTCCAAAACAATACCTGCATTTTAGCGAACATCCAGCTAAACGTATGAAGATACAAATGCTTCCTTGATGAAAACGATTTACCTCCCCATTGATGCTCTTAAAGATTGAATGGATTTTCATTCTTCCCTCCATTCTGCGTACGAGGATGAAGTCTCCCAAAGTTTAATGGCCACCAATTTATTTCTTGGGAGCAACCTGCTTTGAATATAACTCTTAATCCAAAGAACCATGTTCTCAGCAGTAGGCAGACCTTCAAACCAATCATTGATGTTGTAATGATCAAAATATTTGTCGACCATCTCTTTCATAGTTTCTTTTAAATCACCAAAATCGATGACCATTCCTTCAAAGAGATGGTAGTTGTCGGCAATACCGACGGTACATTCCAGCTTATACCTATGCCCGTGAAGATTCTTACATTTGCCCTTGTGACCTTCTAAACGATGAGCTGCTTCAAATTCCATAATTTTTGTTACAGATAGCATTATTCTTCCTCCTTTTCTGTTATTCTTCTTCCTCATCCCTTGGTACATAAGTTTCTTCAGAATCTAACAACACCTGCCCCAACTCTAAATTCTGTAATACCATACACGTCTTTAATTGATTAAAATCAATATCTCTTCCTGCAATTAAGGCTACCCTCATTACTCCTCTTCTCTTTTCATTAGGGAGTTGATTTAAAGAAATCCCAGCATCCATATGAGCTATCTTTCGGATATCTTCTGCAATATCTGTTTGGGTAACATTCTTCTTATCAAAAGATCCTCGGTTTGTTTGAGAAGCGGTTACCACTAAACAATGCCTACTGTCCGACAAATTCTTTAAGGTTTTCCAAGTCTCATCCAATCTCTCCCGACCTGTAACCCTTACATCCTCAGGAGATAGAATATCAGCATAATCTATTATGATAACCGAAGGAACAAAACCTTCATTATGTTCAAGATCATCTATATCTGATCGAATTTGAAGCAAGTTAGCAGAGAATGCAGGGTAGGATTTAAACCGAAAATTGTCCCCATACATTTCTTTTAAACCTTTCACAATTTTTAAAGTATTTCTCTGACCCAATCTTTCCCTCTTCATAACTGTAAACCAAGTCTCAGGGATAAAATCTTTCTTACCTCTACAAGCAGTACATATCTGATAATTCATATCAGGTACAAATCTAGGTTTTCTCCCTTCCTCATCAAGCAGACGCTCTTTATTCACTCTCTCCTTCTTACTACAAGAACCTTCTTGATTCTTCTTACAATCAAAACAAGGATAAACATAATTTCTAGGGTCATCTCCATAGGCTGTTAACCTCTTATATATCCTTTTCAGTACCCTATGGGAATTCATCTCAAGAGAAACAAAAAGAGTTTTCCTCCTATCAGTGAGAGCTTGAATTGCTATCTCTTGCAACCACCAAGTCTTCCCTCGTTTTGCAGGAGCCATTACTGCAAACAACCAATTCTTCTCAAAAGGCCCAATCATCCCTCCCAGCTTCCCTGGAAAAGAAAACAACTGGTGGGATTTGTCCATCTCATCTTGGAAGAATTTCTTTACAATGCCTTCGCTAAGAGGATCAATAAATCCAGATGTCTCCTTCTGAACATCATGGAACTTGTTAATTTCAATTTCTGCTTCTTCAATCTTACCAATTTCTACTAAGGCCTGAATACTCTCTGCACAATTTTTCAAGGATCTCTTTTTAAAATACAAAACAGATTGATCTAATAAATACTCTGAATTGAAAGATTCCTCACTTTCATACTGTGTCGACAGTTTCTTCAAAAAGTCTCTAATAATAATTGAGTCTTCTTCTTTTAAATTACCTTTCTCGGCAGTGTAAATGTCCTGAATGTGGCTCCCGGGGGAGAGGTGATACTCCTTATAATAATCCATACACCATCTCATCACCGTTTGAACATAAGGAACCACAAAATACTCTTTCTTTACAATACTACTAATCCCCCTAAGAAACTGACTGGAAACAATTGCTCCAGTTAGTATTCTTTCTTCAATGGTATTATCAATAACCCTTCTCCTAAGCATCATCTCTCCTTTCAATGAGAATAAAGGTTATCAAATTCTTCTTCAAAAAACAAAATGCCTTGCTGGGTTAGATATGCTGGATATCTATGATGAAAGGTAACATCGGAACAAAACCAACCGGGGGTAATCTTTCTGATATTACCTGCTCCTTCACCAGTATCAGCAACAATAGCTTCCCATAAATACTGAGCTTTTTCATCATCAGACAAAGTAACATGAGATGATATTTTGTTTCTATTCTCTTTAAAAAATTCTACTATCCTTTGAGAAGCCTTAACAAAACAATTTCTTTCCTTAACATTAAACTCAATGTGACTGTCAGACAAGACATTCTTTCTATAAATCCTTTGTACCTTTTTTGTTAAGTGGGGATTTCTATCTTCCAATGGTTTTTCCACAATCCTGGCTGGTTGAGGATCTTCTTTTATATACTTTAAAAAGTAACTCTTTTCACCAGTAGTAAAAGGATTGTCAATGAAAGAATTTACGGTCATTCTTTGTAATAGTTTCTTGTAAGCTAGATTAGAAGGTTCAAAAGAATCATCAAAAGCACAAAGAGCAAACTTATTCATAGATTCCTTAATAACCTCTACACTAAACTTCTGATTAAATAAGGTTCCTTGTAAAAGCCCCTTCACTTTCTTTATACATTCTGAAAAAGATTTTGTGTTTTCACTTGGCAATTTAAAATTTAAGGAAATCCAGTATTCTAGTAGATCCCTTACTGGTGGGGATATCCGAGGTTGTTTTACTACTTCTTCCTGATATCTCTTTACCAAAGCCGCAGATTTGATTAACTGAGCTTTTGTAAGGACTCTTCTCCTTAGCTTTCCTTTTATAGAAAGTTCTGAAGAAGGAACAACAGGCTGGACGAAAATGCTTGCATTTTCGTTCAATTCTTCTTTAGAAGAATTGTTTCCTTTTTCAATATATTTATTATATTTATCCAAATGGATAACCCCCCTTATCCATTTGGATAACCCCTCAACATGTTTTTCTTGTTGTTGAGTTTGTTTTTCTATATCCATTTGGATAAACCCTTTTATAACTTTCCCTTGTTTGTTTCCCTCTTTATTGACCTGAAGAATTCTTTTGTTTCCTTCTATCTTCTTTAAAATGTATTGGTTAGAAACTAACCGTGATATAGAACTAGAAATAGTTTCCCTTGAAACTTCTAAAACTTTAGCCAAATATCCATTACTTGCATAACAGTGGTTATCTATTCCATCCAACATGTTTATAACAGAAAAAACAAAACTGTCAACATGACTTAGATTTTCATCAAAAAACATCTCAGAAGGAATAACAAAAAACTTTAAATAGAAAGGGTTCTGTTCCATTTCTCACCCCTCTTCTATTTAGTAGGTTCTACTAAACCACGGTAGGGCATGTATTCATATAGGGGACAGGTGGGATTCAAACAGTCTTGCTTACCATCAGAGTAGTATCCCATACATGCATAACAATGAGCAAGAATTGCTTGACGTTGAGTTAGTCTTATATTTCTTTCTAAGTATTTAAGTAGTTCAACTTTTCCTTTGGCCTTTACCCCCTTCTTAACACTATTTATCTTCGCCTCTAGTGATGTCATAAACCTAACTCCTTTCTAAGATGATTAGCTTCTTCTGGCTTCATATCTCCAGGATCACCATTCTCTAAAATTACTATCTCGGTGTGTGGAATAAATATAGACAAGGCATTGGCAAGTTTCTCTGCTTTTAAAATTGCATCTGAATCATATAAAACAAAAGCATTCCTCAGCCTCTTTCTAGAAAGTAATTCGAGTTGTTTGGAAGTGAATTCTACCCCCATAGTAGCAACAGAGCCGTCTCCTATTCTCCAAACATCAGTAACCCCTTCACAAATCACCACAGTATCAAATACTGAATCAATATTATACAAGCATTCTTTCATGGGAATAAGAGCTTTCTCATTTGAAAGATTCTTATATTTTGGGCTCTGCTGACTTGTAACATCCCTAGCAGTAAAATTTACTGCTACCCCTTCTATAAAAATAGGAATGATAATTCGGTAAGAAAAATCCCCAGATTGATAACAACTAAGAATCTTATATTTTCTCTGAATCCCCCCAGGATCAAATCCCCTAGTTTTAAGGTAATTTTGGTGTAAATTTGGTAGTTTTATGTCAAACGCCTCCAAAGATATATCTTTAGATAGATCTCTTGAATTTGTACTCTCTACCCCCATGAATTTGGGGGTAGCAGAATATTTACTAAGAATATTCTGGGCCGAATAGTAAGGAATGCTTAAAATCTTAGAAACAAGTTTCTCCATTCCTCCTTTTCCCCCACAAATCCAGCAATTGTGAAGATTAGATTGAAGATTGATTCCACAATGTTTAGAAGGATCAGAACAGTTCTCATAAGGGCATTGTATTTCTGCCCATCCAGAAGTTACATTCTTACCAGAAAGTTGAAAAGGGATATCATAATCTTCCAGAAAGGAAAGTACATCATAGTAGTTCTCTACCATTAGAGCCATCCATTCTTTACATAAATCCCAATTCGTTCAACACACCACTCAGATAGATATCTACCAGAATCCAGAAAATCATAAATAACAATCTTATCTTTATTTGAATCCCTTCGAAAACCTCTTCCAATAGTTTGGAACAGAACTAACTCACTCTTTCCACCACCTGCTATCATTATATTGTTCAAACTTTTTATGTTCACTCCTTCCTTCCAAACTACTGTTGCAATAACTACCAAGATTTCTTTGTTATGTAATGCATTTCTAAGATATTCTCGTTCTTCAGGGGGGACATCTCCTTTAACAAAGTATGCCTGTAAACCTAATTTGCTTGCCACATCTAGTAATCGTTCTCCATGCTCAATTTGGTTAACATAAATCAAGGAGCTCTGGCCTTGATCTGCTAATTTCTTTGCTTCTTCAATGATAAGTCGATGCCTCCGTCGAAATAGAACAATTCCTTCCCTATAGATATCTTTATAGGAAGTCACCACCCTATCTTTTACTTTTATATTATAAGGGACTTTAATCAATTTCACCAAAGGTTTTGCTAGAAAATCTAGATCCAAACCTTCCTGAATAGAAACTTCATCTATTACAGGTCCTATCATACCCTCTAAAGATAATCTTGCTTCTTCTGTTTCTGGTAAAGTGGCAGTAAATCCAAACCTAATAGGAGCAAGAAGAGTGGATAGTATTTTTGGGTAGGTAGATTCATATTCTCCCCTCCTGTTTACTTTAAGAGAAGAAATATGGTGGGCTTCATCAACAATAACAATATCAAATAAATCACAATATTCTTCAATAGGTATCTTTACAAAACTCTGCATAGTAGATACCACTATCCTTCCTGACAAATCCTTAGAACCCCCACCTATTGATGAAATAGGGCCTAATCCAAATCTAGTGAATTCTGCAATAGTTTGCTTGATTAAGGATAGGGTATGGCAAAGAAACAGAACCTTTGACTTTGGATATATAGAAATAATCCCTGAAGCAATTACAGTTTTACCCGAACCGGTAGGGGATTTTAGAACACCCCTTCCTTTTTCTTTAGCTGAATTGATTAGACGAAGTTGATCTAAGCGAAGGGTGATTCCAGGCAGTTGAGGATTATCTAAAACCGTTGTAGAAAATTGGAGGGGATCAAAGGCATATACAAGACCTTCTTTATCACACCAGGACAAGATTCTTGGAAGATATCCTGCAAGGAATTCTCCTTTCTTGTTTATTAAGTATCCATCGTAGGAAACCTTAGATCTACTAAATGCCTCTTTTTTCCAGAAAGTTTTCTTGTTAGATCTACTAAATGCCTCTTTTTTCCAGAAAGTTTTCTTGTAAGTGAAATGAGGTCTAATTGAACCTACAGGCCTTACCCTGCAGTATATAGGATCAATGTATTCAAATTGAATCATTTGACCCCCCTGTTAACTTTCTAATTCGGTTACAAAAACTCGAAGCTCTTGAAAAGTTCTGTCTATTTTTCTAGGTGACCAATGTAACTTTAGTAATCTCTTCCGTATTTTTTCTTTGCTATATTTCTCCCCACATTCGGTAGTAGCACCTTTATACTTCTCTGGCATTAGCTCTTCAAGTACCTCCTTTGGAGATTTTAGTAAGAGTTTAATTACTTCAATTGCTTCTTCTGAAAGGTTCCGAATCAAGTCTTTATTGATTAAATTCTTCTCTATATTAACTGGGGAAGGAAGAATAAAACATACTCCTTTCTCATCTTCTTGGAAAGTTTCCGCATATGAGAGAAAAGCCTGACCCCAAACTACGTTATAAGCAGTCCTCCAATCCTCCTCCATCATCACCTTTCCGCCCCTGTAACTTCTGTCCATACAGCCCCCCTTCACGGATTCGGTTAATATTCTTATTAACATAACCATTAAACAAAGTAATCCAATTTGGGGATCCAGGACTGCAGGATTCATCTCTCCATAAAGGCTCCCCAGAAATTGGATGTACCCCAATGTACCTTCGCTTTGATTTTAGAGGTTTTTGGCAGATACAGCAGACGGAAGAGCCCCCTCTACCTTCTAGAACTTCCCAATGGGTCTTCCAGGGGCTCTTTTCTTTTGTTCTCCTATTTAACTTCAAGGAACCCCTCCTTTCCACTACAATACTTTTCGAGCACCCTGCTAAGATGGGAAGAACGACTTCGGCCATGTTCTCTAGAAATCTTCGATAACATCTTTGCAATTTCAGGTTGTACCATAATCATAATAGGTACAGGTCCCGAATTCTCCTTCTTGGGGGATACTTTAGTTGTTGTCATTGGTTTCTACCTCCTTTCTTTTTTCTTTCTATAATAATATACTTTTTAGTAAAAGTCAATACTTTTTTTAAAATTTCTTAGAAATACGCTCTATTCTGAAGTTGAGACTTGTTAACTAAGTAAGTAGGCTATAAGGAATCCTACAAAAAGGCCTATAATCCCCCCAGTAACTCCAGGAAAGATTTTAGATTCCATATGGTCAACGACCATGTCCCTCATTTTTTCTAGCATAGTTCCTCCTGTATTCTTGATAAACAATAAGGGCACCTTCTTTTTAATTCTTCAAGATTCTCCTTAGAATCGACCACCCCTGAGACATAAAGGGGAAACTCTTCAAGGGGGCTATTATGGTTCATACCCCTTCTTTTCATCTCATCAGCAAGAATATCATGCCTCTTCTGGATATTATGAACTTCGACCAAGCCTTTATCAATATATCCTTTTAAACTTTTACCCTTTTTTAAAGTTCCAATAAACATATGACTTTCAACATGCTCACCTAGCAAATGTTTCTGACACAACAATTTTGGATCAACCATCCACTGCCTCATCTTTACCTCCTACCTGGAAGATCCCTAATTTTAATTACCCTGCCAAAAGGAGCATTATCTTTACCCCAACTGGCCCAAATAACAGGATACTCAGGTTCCTGAGGGAAAGAGTAACAACAAAGATCCGTGAAATAGATTAGAAGGTTAGGATCAATCCCCTGCTCTTCTAACCATTTAAATGGAGGTCTAAAATCTGTCGAACCAAAACCTTTCAACTCTACCGATTCAATTTCATCTGAGGAAACATCCTCTCTAACTTCGCGGACCTGATCATCACAAATGATAACTGTGACCGTCATATTAATGGTCTCCATCAGGGATCTCATCTCACTAAGGAAGACAGAATTAAGATGGGTGGTGCTACCAGATGAATCCAAAACTAAAACAACATTTCCAACCTCTTGATTTCTTATAGATGGAAGGTATAGACCAGCATGAATATACCGGCGATTTGGTACTGACCAGGTATAATCATTTTTGGCATATTGCTGGAAATACTCCATTAGTTCTGCTCTCCAATCCTGTTTGGCGGATTTAAGATCTTTGATAATTTTACTTAAGGCTTTTGAAGAACCTTTAGCAGACTTTTCACTAATATTAGCAGCAGAGGCAATCATAATCTTTGTTACTACCTCTGCTTCAGTAAGGTCTGCTTCACTTAGGAGAGAGCCATCCTCATTTTTCATATCCCTAACTTCC
>Ga0172381_10001351_pt1 | contig 29164 bp, 34 predicted proteins | sample Leawel6488metaG_FD_119754 | JGI IMG/M metagenome (GOLD analysis project Ga0172381, IMG submission 119754) | Leachate microbial communities from a municipal landfill in Southern Ontario, Canada - Leachate well 64-88 metaG | ecosystem: Engineered > Solid waste > Landfill > Unclassified | place... | reverse complement strand
ACCAGGCTAACCTTGTCGGAGAAGCAATGTGGGCCGGGATTCCGGACGGGTCTCCGGTAGGTATCCAGCAACTCCAGATTCAGCAGAATGCTTTTGTCAAGGCAAAGGGTCAGGGTAAACAGATTGCCATGATGCCGATGCTTCCTCCTATCCAGGACATGTTTGTTAAGAAGGCTATCTTCTGTGACTCGTTCATGGATAAAGACGAAATGGTGCATCTGAGGAAAGCAAACAAGGAAGCAATGGACAAAATGACCCGGGCATACCTTGACCAGGTCATTAAGAAGGCAGATACGACTGAATCAAACCTGATGCACGTCATCGCCGATGAGCAGGTAACGTATCTGTATAAACGTCCGTATCCTTTCCAGTCACTCATACCGGTAGAAGCAAACAAAGGTAAATGGGCTTCCTGGGATGTCATAGGACCGTATGATATTACCAGTGCATACTTTGGTGATGAAGACCCGAAACTGACCGAAACCAACATGAAAGCCTACAACCGGCACGACCGGATTAGGTATATGTATACCGTTGGCCGGCTGACTAAAGCCGCTCAGCTTGCAGGGCTTACTCAGATACCTGCCCGTGACCTTCGGGCTATCCGTGTAGACATGGCTCAGGACGCTCTCCGTGCTCTGCGTGAGAGGTCAATGCTTGGAGTCACCCGTGACCTTCAGTCAGTTCAGAACTACTTCGAAGTTGCAGGTCCGCTTGAATACGCCGGTCTTGGCGAACTCATAATGAGAAACCAGGGAACCGGAGTTCTTAAAAACAAGACCTGGATTTCTGGATCTGAAGTTGGCGGTATCAAGACGTTCACTGACATAAACTTCTATCTGGACGAAGTCTATTCAAAGATGGTTCTCTACGGAATGAAACCGAACCTTGCAATCTGTGATTACAAGACGTTCGGTCTGATTCGCCGGGGGATGACAGATTTCATCCGGTATATCGGAGAACCAGTAAAGACTATTGTGCCTGGTGTTTCTAAGATAGACCTGGTGTTCCCGAACGAAGGTGCTCTTCCACTGGTTCCGCATCCGTTCCTTTCAATGATGCCAGGTGACAATGGAAGTATCATGCTGGCCGATACCCGGCTGCTTGCCCGCAGAACTCTGTGGCAAGACACGTATGAACAACTTGCCAACATCAACACAAGCGACAAGTTTGTGATTTCAAGTGCAGAGACTTTCATTGATAAGTCAGGAGTTACTGAAAACGATGGTCTGCATGGCGGACTGTTTGGTATCACTATCAAAGGAAGGGTATAATCATGGCAACCATCACAAACCCTAACTTTATCCAGATAGTTGGGTATCCGGAGAACCTCGCGTTTGTCAATAAGGCAACTCAGAACGATGTTCTCCTGTTTCCACAAGACCCGATGATTCTGATAGAGAATGCGTATCTGGACGAATATGGGGCAGAATCATTTGTAATGAACTCTCTGACCGTGGCATCAGTCGCGTCTACTGACACGACACTGACCTATTCCGCAGGGTCCGGGGTTCCCAGACTGAAAGGATCCTATTTCCTGAAAATTGGGTCTGAGTATGTTCACGTAAAATCTGACACTGACGAAACTGCCGCAACCGGAACACTCACGGTGATTCGTGGAGTTCTTGGAACTACAATTGCTGACCATGCTGGGGGTTCTGCGTATATCCAGAATTCCATCAAGTTAACTTCAGTAAATGTTGGCCAGGTAAAGATTCTGTATAAGGGAGTTCCACTGTTCCCATCTGGTCTGAACTTATCAACAGAATCGAAGAGAGTATGGTCTGACATAAATCCGAACCGAGTTTATGGGTCAGAGTATACAACTCCAGTATAACCTTTTTTAAACTATGCCGCCATAGACTGATTATATGGCGAGCAGGATATTACAGAGTGCTATTGCTAACAGAAACACACAGATAGGGGTGTGTTGTTCGTTAATAGCGCTTGCAACGATAGGGGCGTTCACTTGTCCCTTTGCACAGGCAGCAGGGTTTTCTGATGCCAGTATCTATTCCGGAACGGGAATTCTCATGGTCGGAACATATTCGTCCGCCCAGTCAGACGGATCCTTAAACAATGTGATAGATAAAAATGGCCAGGAACGACTGACGAGTGACATTTCAGATGGGATGATATCTACAGGTGTATCAGGAATGTCTAGGAACACCGTAGTTGATGCAAACGACCACCAGTCATATCAAAGTGTATCTAGCAAACAATCTTTGAATAGCGGGGTCATGGCGTGGACTACAGTTGATACTCAATCTTCGAGACAGGTTTCAAACCCGATAATCAATCTGTCAGGTAATGCCACAAATGACAGTCCGGTGGATATTGTTATAGGTCAACGACCGTATGAAGAAAAGACCCATATTGAGAAATCGATATCCGGCGGTCCCGGAAGACTTGATACTGAGACTGCAGTAGAGCAGGGGTCAAATGAAACTGCCGACTATTCTATGATTAATGCAAAAGCAATGGGAATCGGTCTGTTTAAGTCAGCCGTAAATGTAGAATCTAAAGTTGGATTCGTGTCAGATTCAAGTGACGTGAACTATAAGACGATGATTAGCGATAAGGCGCTTGTAATGGGAACAAAAGAACTTGGATATAATGCAACATCCAATACGACTTTGGAGTCTTTCCAGGATGCTTTTATGAACCCTGCGATTAATGTAAGTAATGGAGCGGCAGCATGATTGAAAGTTTAAATGACGTGCTATATGCAGCAATGCTTGGAGCAGCCTACGCCCTGTTTTTCTGGGCGACTAAGAACATTGACCCGACAAAACCATCTCCGGCAATTGACTGGGTAAAACTTATTGCGACTACTGCCGTCGGTGCGGTGATTGCGCTGTTCGATTTGTATACTGGAGTTGAAATTACTCAAGGTGGAATAGTTCTGCAACTGACGGCCTATACAGTTCAGATTGTAGTGGTAGAAAATGTGTTCTCTACTCTCTGGAATATGTTCAAAACCTGGTATCAAAAGAGAACTTCAATTCAGTAACCCTTTTTTACTAGTAAAGTAATTAAAAATAGGAGCGAAAAGACCATGACCGAGATGTATAATGCAGTATTGCATGAAACTTCAGACAAAGATATCGAACAGTTTCTGAGTGGAACCCGGGTGTTCACTGAAGACCAGAAACAAGACATCAGAGAAAGGATTCATGCCGCGAATAAAGCAGGTCTTCGGACGTATAAGGTTCATTTCGATGGACCGAACTATGTTCTGGTTCGGAACGGTGTAATCTCTGGCGTTGACCAGGATGGATCCAAATTCGATAAAGAAGAATTCGGAAGCCAGTAAATTCACAAATCTTTTTTTATTATTGATTCTATTGTTTATTTATGGACCCTTCCACCCACTTGTGTTCGTCCGTTGATATTCTTACAGACATACAATGTTCGGTAGCCAGGAACGATGCATGTCTGCAGGAGATAAACGCTAAAATCGAAGAACAGACTCGTTGGTTGATTCGAATTACAGAAACTTATGATAAACGGATTCGGGATACAGAACTTGAGATTGCGAACCAGAAAGGATCAAACCGTATCAAAGACATGATGTATATCGGACTGGGAGGGGTCGTTGCATCTATTGTTACAAGTTATCTTCAAAGATAAGTTATTCTTATATTCTTATTTGAAACACTATACCCTATGTCATACGTCACAATAGACGATGTCGAAGCATTTACCGGATACGGTGCTGAAGACATGAAACAGGGGTCTATGGCAATGGAACCTGCGCAATGGCAGGACTATTGCACTAACGATCTAATTCCCAGAATCGAACAGATGTTTAATCGGTTCTGTGGGGTTGCTTCTTTTGCTCCTCACACAGTTATAGAATATAGAAATTCTCCTGGAGAACTGGAGTTTCTTGATAACTATATGTCCTGGATGACTCCCGGGGGTCCGGGTCTTACGAACCAGGAGATACCGGAGTTCATATTAGCAGAACCATGTATCCTGGTAGCCAGTGTGGAAATTAAACCGAACAACTGGATAGACCAATGGGAGACCCTGATAAAGGTCGGGTCCGAGCAGGGAGAATGGTATGAAGTTACTCAGGATGAACTGACACATATTTATGTAAATCGGATACCCCCGGTCGGCTCAGGGAACATCAAAATTACATACACTGCAGGGTATCCGGTAGGGTCTACCCAGTATAAAGAAATCCAGTTGATTATTCTCAGAATAATCAGAATCAATATCGAAGAGAAACTTAAATTCCAGCAGGCAGGAACCATTCGGAACACAAACGTCAGAGATTATGCAGAGATGTATGATATCAATAAACAGCAGCATGAAGACCAGTATTACATTCCAAGAGACATCCTGTTAGAGTGCAAAAAGTATCAGCGTTTACTGACATCTCAGGGGGTCTAGAATGGCAATACCGCGGTCAGTCCCGGTAATCACTTCTGCAGGTCTGCAGGTGGCTTCTCCGAGCGCGGTGCATGGTTCTCATGTATTTAGGAGTGCATCTAACTTTAATGGCATTACTGATGAGATAGTGAACCTGGTATTGGATCATGCAGGAAACCTCGGACAGATAAAATATATTAAAGAGTGGTGGGAAGACCCTGCTATCGTAGGAGAGAAAGAAGAGTTTCCTTGTTTCTATCTTTTGCCTCTTTACCTGGATGAGAAAAAGACTAAACTCGATAAGACATATGAAAGTTCACGGTATATAGATGACCCCTTGGCTCTTACTACATTCCCGTTAACGGTTATGGCTTATTATAAGTATACGAACATCAGACAGCCGGTAAGAGACGTTCGGGATTATGCCTGGAACTTCTTTGATATTCTGCTTGAAGATATGAGGACATACGTCCGTTTAAGCGGCATGAAATCGTCAACACCTCATATAGGTTGGCACATGGCCGGAACTAACTATATTATACAGTGGTGGGCGATACAGTTAGAAATGACAGCCATTCTGTAAAAGCACTTAAATTTATATCTTTTTTGAATCCTTGATTAAATGTCAAGGTAGATCTACTATGGCAGATGTATATAACGATCGGCGAGCCTTTTTCGCTGATTATGGATCGATGACCCTTACTTGTGCTTCTGACAACTTAACGGAAGTAGAGGTGCAAGTTGCGGCTATCAAAGGAGTTTCCATTACTCCGAAGTTTGAACATGTTTCTCTTTACGGAATGGAACGTGTTACCCGTGCTGCAGTTGCAAAACATTCACTGGTTGTAGATGTGACTCTGGAAGTGGCAATGTGGAACCCTGATTCGGATATCATTCTGAAAGGAGTTTTGCTCGGTCACCTTGGAACTGCTTCAATCACTGAAGAGAACATCAACAGTGTCGAATATAAGAACAAGGTTTCCAGGTTCACAATCACTTCTCAGATGATTGATACGGATGCACTTCGTAAAGTGGAAATTGTCGCTACGGATGTGTATTTCGAATCTGTTCCGTATGAAATGAAAGAACACGAGTTCATTTCTCGTTCACTGTCTGGAACTGGCAAAGCAGTTATCCAGCACCTGTATACGAGAGATGATCCATCCAAGGCATGGACTCTGGTAGTTTAAACTACCCACTTCTTTTTTTATTTAGACGAGTAATTACTCTGTGTATGGCAGCACAGAAAAAAGACCCCGAGAAGTCGAATGATTTGTTCGCACGTCTGCAGACTCTTGAGTTAAAAGAACTTCAATCAAATGAACTCGTTCAGAAGATTATCGAGAACGAGAGGGACCGGTGCCTGGAATTTGACCTTGGAGGCGAACCTATCAGGGTAGCCGCAGCATTCCCCCGGGAAATCCGATACTTCTACGAATCACAGAAGAAACGACCAAAGGATACCCCTATAGAATTCAAGGATGTTGAAAGAGACGGGTATATGGTCATGTCAAAACTGTGTCTGGATGCTCCGTTTAACACAGAAGCGTTCTGGGAATATTACGATACGATGACCGGAAAGTTCTGGGGCGTGTTCAATTCAATTTATGCAGGAATTGAGAAGAACGAGGAACGTATAGGTGAATTTCGCCAAAAGTAATATTGGTAAATTTTTGTATCTGAAATGTGAGGAGTTCAAACGAACTCCTTCCGGTCAATGGCCGTGTAGTATTGAAGAAGACATCTTTATTTCGGCATCGTTAAAAGAACGCGAACGCGAACGTCAACTTGCATTAGAAAAGCAGAAACAGGGGAGATAACTAAATGAGCGGTATAAAATTGAGCAGAGACGATATAGCACTGAAAATATTCGGTCGGAAGTTTACACAACTCTCGACCGAATCAAAGGCGTATGTCAATAAGACCTATGGCGTTATGCTCAATGCTACCCGGACGGGGTTAGACTCTACTGAACCTCTCCGCCAGGCAGCGTTCAAAGAAACCGTATCTATAGTTAACCAACTGAAACAGATAGCAGCGAATCCTGGAGACATGATAGAACTCCCCAAAGGCGTTCTCCAGGATGCCGCACGCGTTATTCATTACCAGTCCCAGGCGTTAGGCCGAGGTAGGATCCTTGATGCAAAAGATATGGACGAAATCCGAAAGGCCGTAAAGAAACAGTTCAGAACAGCGAACCCTGAAGTCGTTGAATGTGTAGCGGACTACTTAACTAACTCGAAAGGCAGTTTCTCCGGAGTGGGTGTACGGACGCTTCGCCGTAAGTTAAGGTCTTTTCTTACAGCGGAGCAATTAGAGAATTTACCGAATAAAGAGATTCTCGCTGCCCGGGATATTACTATCGCACACTTGTTTGACAAATGGTCTGGAGGTAACTTATCGTCATTTGTCGGTCCGAAATTAGAAGACCTGTTAGAACAGGATGTTAAAAGACTTAAGAAATCTAAACCATCGATATCTACCGGGATATCTACCCAGGAAATTCAGACTACTATTGACGCCCTGGAAACCCTGGAGAAGTATCAGAATTCATCTAGCCGGAGTTTATCTAATCCAATTATAAAAAAAGCGTTATCGAATTTAGGACTGACTCCAGGCCAGATAGTATCTCCGGTAACCAAACAGTCGATGGGAGAGATTACCAGTGAAGTTCACAAGTTTACTTCGTCCCGGGTAAAAGGTCATCCAAAGTTAGGTGGAGGTATCAGAACCAGGCGGAACTGGAAACTTCACTCCAAAGCATCGTCAGAGTATCTAGGTTCGCTTCCCCGGTCTTACCCTGTTACAGGTATAGGTAAACCTACTTCAGTGTCTTCCAGACCCTATAGCGGTCGATATAGTTCCGGGTGGAAATGGGATATACCGGAACGGTGGGAATCGTCAGGTGATACCGGGTATTCTTCCAGTAAAATCTATGATCAGATATCATCTGAAATGGCAGACTTTTCTAACTCATTAGCAGAACAGGAATATGGATCAAATGCGGTATACAAAAAGAAAGGAAACAGTGCGGGTCTCCGGATAGATGCCGGGCCGTCCCGGATGACTGAGCATTATACCAATTTAATAACGAAATATGCAGGGTCAGTAACTTCAGCCGAGGCTTCAATGGGTTTATCCAAACAAGAACGCCAGATTCACAAAGAAGATATTTCCAGATACCAGGAAAATTTAAAAGAATACACAAGTCAGTTTGGAAATTATTACGGCCGAATGTTCTTTGAAGCCGGTGTTCCGATGGATACCGCTTCAAAAGTTATGGGGTTATCATCTAAGAACAATTACCGGGCTCAAGTCGCCGGTCAAGTTGTAGACTGGTATTCTTCCGGAACTCATAGACAAGATATACCAATTACTGTAAATCCAGATGAGTTTAAACCGTTCTCTCCAAAGGAGACAATGGCCGGACTTTATGGTGAATTAACTCCTCGGTCTGGAGTTATGAAGTCGGTTTCTAAATTCTTGTCACAGTTTCCAGGAACTGACACTCCGGCACATCTGCCGGACGAAGTTCAGCACGTTATCAGTAACATTGCTCACGGAAAAGAAACTGTAGAAGGTATAAAGCGGGTAGGTATAGTCGGATCTAAATCGTTCAATAACAAGTCCTTTTTAAATAAATGGATGAGAAAGAACTGGTCTGACGCTAATTTAATGATAACTTCTGCAGAAGTAGGTAAATCTCACGGTCCGCAACCAGAGAACACCGGTGCGGCGTTCCATGCGTCTAACTGGGCTCACTGGTCTGATACGATGCAGTATAAGTTTCCTACCCGGTCAACTTTGAAGTATAACAAGGATATGACCACGGCAGACGTAATTAATGCGTCTGACGAAGTTGTCGCTTTCTTTGACAGAGTTACGGGGAGTGCCTCTGATATTGCGCAGTTAAACAAGATAAAAGAAGCAATAGGCGATAAACCGCTTAGAATTGTTTGGACTCCGACGGATATGTCTAAGTCAGATGTCAAGGATCCTAAATCCTTTGGTATGCTGATGATGGAGAAATTCGGGAACAGTAAGAACGTAATCTTTGACAAGTATAACGCTGGCACTATTCCCAGTTCCTATCTAGGAACTAAACTAAAGTTTCTTGCCAAAGGCGGAGCATTAAAGACAAATGAACCTGCAATAGTAGGTGAGGCCGGACCGGAGGCACTGATACCGGACGGCCACGGAGGATTTAATGTGATTCCTAACAGTAGTCTCCGGTTCTTGGCCGAGGGAACGTTTACTCCTCGCCAGAACGTTATTGTTGCTACTGGTGATAAAACCCAAGCCGACCCGCATTTTTATCGGACTGCGGAAGGTAAGGTTTTGCCATCGGTATCTACAGTGTTATCGAATTATTCAGACGAAGCCGCTGCGAAGTCTGCTTCAATGAAGAACATTCCCGAATGGGTATCTCAGGTCGGTAACTTTGCACATGCAATGGCCGAATCCTGGGCGGCTCTGCAAGTTGGTATGGATCCTTCCAGGTTCCCTCTGCCTGACTTATCGAAGTATACCACACGAACCCAGACTCTTGAATCGTTAACTGAAAAAGGTGAAACCGCAGGAAGAGCCTTGATTTACGGGCTTGAACAAATGGGGTTCGTTGCTGCAGGTATAGAAGAACGGTTCGTAGATTTAGAGAAAGGGGTTTCCGGGACTATAGATCTTTTAGGATCGGTATCCGGAACTCCGACCGTATTAGATCTAAAAGCCCAGGGAGTAACCACATTCGGAAAAGAAGACCCCCGGTATATGATGCAAGTAGGGGCGTATGCTTCTATGTTTGCAGAAGTCCCGGATATGCTGAAAGTTCTCACTGGTAATCGTGAGACCGGAGAAGTTGCCGAGTTCACGTATGTTGGTGACGAAATCAAGCATGCAATGGAACGGTGGGAACTCGCCCTGGAGATGTTTAATGACCGGTTAGCAAAAGGTCTGGTAAACATTCCTCAACTGATAGCCAGGGCTCCTGAATCAGGTGTATCACCAATAGCATCTGATATCCGGCTGAACGAAATGAGAAATACCCGGGTAATGATACGGCAGCCCAGGGGGGGAACTGAACCGTATGAACGGGTCGGAATAACAACAACAACTCCCGGTCATGCACAGGCGTTAAGTAAAATTTTCCCTCCGTTTACGATTAAAGGTCAGAAAAACCCGGACTGGGACAAACATGTTGACCGCCTGGAAGTGTTTGGAAAGCGGCTTGACGAGTTATACACTTCTGCAGGGAACGCTCCTGAATCGGTTAACCCGAGAGTCAGAGAAGTTCTCGACATGTTTGAACGTGGCGGCATTGGACATAACGAAATGTCGTATCTGTTAACTGCTCCAAAAGGCAGTGTAGCCGATAACCCGTCACTGATTAAAGCAATGCGAGGTATTTATGACGAATTTAAACCGGTAGCATTTGCCCAGGAACGGCTTGAAGGACCGTCAGAAGAGAAACTGTTCTGGGAAGATGCCAGAACGATTTTGAATGTGTTTGAGGAAGCAGGAAAAGCGTTTGAGTCAGTTCCTGACTTTACTCAACCTTTACCTGAAACTTCAGTGCCAACAAAGAAGGCACGTAGAACTCGAAAAGGAATATCTTATACGTCAGTCCCGGGAACGGCTGAACCCGTCAACATACCTTCTAAGACCAATCCACCCCCATCAGGCGGGCAGCTCCCGATAGGATCTTCTTCTACAGCCCTTGTAAAGCCCCCAGGTTACCGAAGTAAATGTAAGTGCATAGATCTATGCCCCTCGACTATGAATGCGTTTAGAGCCATGTTCAGAGGGCTTAAAATCAATTCTAATACTAGTGAGTCTACTGGTGGCGGAAGGTCAAGACGTGAGAAACCTCCTGGAACTCCTCTTGAAGAATATAACCCGGGTAGCCGGTGGAGACAGGTGTTAGAAAAGATACCGATAGTCGGTCAGCCTATGGCAGCCAGGCGACACTGGGCTGAATCCAGTGCCCAGGCTCAGGACTATCTGGTTAACCCTCCGAAAGGGGCTACAGTCGAAGAGTATACTAAACTGTTACAGAAAGAAGATATCGCTCGAGGGAAGTACTACCGGTCTATCAGAGGAGCGACCACGTCGTTCCTTATTGCTCAGCATGTCATGCGAGTATTCGGTCAGACTTCTAAAGTCTGGAACAAGTCTAGTGAAGCCGTTGGTAAAGGTCTTGGTTATGTGTTTGACATGTTCTTGATGCCTTTACTTCCAGTTCTCCGACCACTTGTGGGAACCCTGGTAGGATTTGGTAACATTTTGAGACATGCAAGTTCATGGCCAATAATTGTTACAACAATAGGATTAGGCGCTTTATTACTGGGTAAAAGATTATTAAATTTTGCAACTCGGATTAACAAAATACCTGAAATTATTGATAAAGTCAATGCCGCATTAGACAAATGGCATGCAATGATGGACCGGACTTCCGAGTCTGTTAATAAATCTAAACCTAGCGAATCAGGAGAAGAAGAACCTGATAATGTTCCTGTTCCAGTTACCGGTCCCGAACCTAAATCAGAGACATATAAAAGATATAGAGCCCCGAAGTTACCAGGCGGAGCCGGAGGATTACCCGGGGGAACTGCCCGGGCGTATACCGAAGGTGAACCGATAGAAGACAATTATTCCCGGTATAAGAAAGAACAGTCTGCATACTTCTATTCAAAGATGTATTCTGTCTTATCTGAAAAGTTTGCAGAATCAGAAAAAGGCCCAGACGGGTTCCCGGTATCCTGGAACTCCGCCCAGAAATCTTATTACAAAAAGTTAGAAACCAAGGTTTCAAAGTATTCTCACGGGATACCAAAGGTTCCCGGGAGTGGTAACGGTGATACTGTTCTCGCCATGCTCACTCCTGGAGAAATGGTTCTACCGGTCGACACTGCTAAGAAAATCCGGGGATACGCAGACGGCGGTATAATTGGCGGTGCGATAAGCGCTATCTCCGGGGGTATGGGAGCCTTTGCCACTTCTGATATAGGCAGTGCGGCTCTGACCGGTCTTGCCGGGTTTGGTGCTATCTCCAGGACGATATCATCTGTAATGGCTCCTCTGGCACCTATAGCAGCCGCAGGAGTGATTGCAGGTAAAGGGTATACAATGGTCAAGAACGCCATTACCCGGGACACTGCAGTTACAACTCAGGTATCAGAAAGCGGGTTTACTGCTCTCCGAACTATGGGTGGATCCCAATTAATACCGTTACTGTCTATAGCCGCGACGGCTCTTGGTATCTATAACTTAATTAAAGGGAACCAACCGGTGTTTCCGACTGGTAAAGAGTCTAAAACTCTTGGTGGAGAGAAGGTTGCTGATACCTGGAACAAAGTTAAAGATGCCGGAGAGAATGCCCTGGAAGAACTCAAAAAGAAAGCGACAGATTTCTGGGATTCTTTACCTAAACGGTTTACAGACTTTATTGATGGTCTAAAAGATAAGTTCGGCAGAATCTGGGACGACTGGATTAAACCAGGAAAGGATTTTGTTACTGAGTTACTTGACCGCATTATAAAGCCAGGAAAAGATTTTGTTGAAGATATAAAGTCTAGACTGGGAATAAAATCAGAAAAGGTGTTTGGACCAGAACCTAAATCGGTATTAGACACAGTTAAAGAAGGTGGCTCTAATTTACTGGATAAACTGGGTAAAGGAGGGTATGCCCTTACTGGCGGCCTAGTTGGTGCAAATGAACTGTTTAAAGGAGAAACTGACCCTATAAAGATAGCGACGGCCATTATACCAGCGTTAGCCGGCCAGTTTGCGTTTAACAAAGTAGGAGGTGCACTGCAGGGACTAGGTGGAACTGCAGCGACAGTCGGAGGAGCAGCGTTAGGTGGTGCTGGCGGGTTCCTGGCTAACCCGTTCTTTAAAGAGTTAGGAGGAAACGCAGAGAATTTCTTCCGTCGAAGTTTAGGTATGGGCGAGTCTGCTAACCCCTGGGTCGGCAGAATAGCAGCGTCAACTGCCGGGTCGATGATTAATCTGCCTGCTACAGTCGGAGCAGGAATCAATGAATGGACCAACAACTTATCAGAAATTGTCGGGTCGGTAAAAGGCGGACAGACCCCCTGGATTACCGGGATGAACCAGGGACTTGTCGGTGAGACGATGAAGAATATCTGGAACACTTATGGCAACATAACTAACGTCGCAAAAGGCGGTAAATACGAAATGGGTCATTCCGAGTTCTTTGATATGATAGCCAAAGCAGGTGAAGGTTTCAAACCTGTCTGGGACACGTTCATTACCAATTTAACATCAGAATTTACCGGGATTACTGACTTCTTCAGTAAACTACCGACTACTCTCGCAACTTCACTTACCGGTCTCGGAGACGATATTAAGTCAGCAATAATTGGCGGAGTTACTAACACTGGTTCAGGTATCATAAATGCCGGTGCCGGAGTCATAGAAAAAGGTAAAGGGTTAGTAACTGACATTGCAACAAAGATACCTAAATTTGCTGACGGCGGAACCGTAGGCCAGTCCGGTATAGCCTGGGTAGACCGAGGAGAAAGTATTGGTCAGTTATACACTGCCCCGGTATCCGGAGGGTCTGATATCCAGGTTCAGATCTTATCTGCGTTAAATACTTTAATCTCGCTGATGAAACAACCTACTATCAATCAGAACACTTTCGAGATTAAAAATGACGATGATTACGCTCTCATGCAAAAAATACAGATGGCTCTTACTCAGGTTATGCACCAGTCAGGAGCACAAAGAACCGGGTGAGTTGAATGACTGAAGGAGTGCTCGGAGGTTGGCACTCCTATACTCTTTTAGTGGGAGGTCTTGCCCCTGCATCTCCTACGGGGACTTTAGCCCTCTGTTATTATCCTTCCAGTATGTTACCTGCTTCATCTGATACAGTTACGATTAATGGATTTACTGGGACATTTAACGTAATTGATCTAACTGAATGCGAGCAATCGTCTGATAAAGACATAAAGTATAAAGGAGGTATACAATCCGTTGACAAATCATTTTCATCATCTCCTATCCTGGTTCCTATCCCCGAAGTGTTCAATACCGGGTATGACATCGGGTTTATTGAATCATCAGTAATTACTATCGCTGGAGTTTGGTTTGACGGTCTTAATGGTCGGGACGCTTTAATGGAAGATATAAGAACCACTAAGAAGGCTATAGACGAACGGTATCGTGCTGACCCTCTTATCCTATTACTTTCCGACCGGGCATACTTTGTGATGGTTACAGGATACTCCAGCAACGTTGTAGGAGGAATGGGGAACATCATCTCATTTAGATTAGGATTAAGTATTTGTCAGGGTATGGGCCATTATGGTACTTAGAGTATCATGGCCGTTTTCAAAAATTATAATTTTGAATATAACGCTCAACGTGTAGATATATTCAAGTCTACCGTTGTTTGTGCGAGCCAGGCAGAATGCGACCAGTTTAAAGAAGGTATTCCAATAAACATAGGCGCTGCCGGGTTCTATGGAGTTATTGCTAATTCGGTTAATGCCGGAGAAAAACTTTCGTTAAACATTATTGCCGAGTCCTGGGGACGAGAACTTAGAAACACGGCTATTACCGTTGATAAGACGTTTAGACAAATCAACGCGATAAAACTGTTAAAAGACCATATATTGCCTGCTTCCTGGAATCTTATCTATCCTGCATCATTTGACACATATCCCCGCAATATATCGTATATTTTAAGAAACGGAACGTGTTTAAGTCATGTCAATACTGTAATGGACGCTATAGGTCTTGATTTCACTATCTACTCGGAAATTGTCGGTGGAGTTCTCCATAAATATGTAAAATCTTACTTTCGAGATGATTTCTATGATCGGAACACGTTCATAGTTTTCGAACGAAAAAACATTGCGTCGTTGTCTGTGACAGTAGATTACGGTAAAGTCGCAACTTCTATCACCGTAATGGGAGCGGAGTCTGAGCAGGGTATCAACCAGGTCACTATGGACGCTGAGATAAAAGACTGGAAAGATGCTCCCCGGGTACTTGAAGTTAAAGATACTCAACTGAAAAAACCCGAGATGTCAGTTGACAGTATATACTTCTGGTATTATCCGGCTTCTGAAACCGATTATACGATTGACCAGTTAAAGGCCGGGGATACCGTCGTTATTGATAACGAACGAATTAAGATATCGTCAATCTGGTTTTTGCCTCCTGACCAGGTAGCCTCATATGTATCCGGAGAACTTACAGAAGATGAATTTCCAAAAGTCTTACAGCCGATAACTTCGTATGTCGCGTCCGGAGTTATTGTTGCGTCCGTGGTCAGCGCCAGTTTTACTGATTATCGATACTCTATCCTGGGGAATGTAACTGCAAAGTCCGGCAGGGCGTTATCAGAATATGGATCGCCAGGAGCGATACATGCGGTCTATGACGATGTTCTCATTACGAATGTAAAGGTCTCAAAATCGAAATATTTCACATTCACCAAGAATTTACCGACTAATAACGGGTTTGTATGGATCGGATCGGAACGGATGTTTTACCGGACCGCATCAGATATTGACGGGTCGTATACCTTAGACCGAATAGTCCGGGGGATACCCGGGTGTGCTGATTCGTCATGCGAACACCGGGGAACCATACCGGCGTTCCGACCGGTCGGGTATGCCCGGGGATGTCCCCTGGTAGGGGGCACTGATACCGGTATGGAAACGGTGTGCCCGTTAGCAAAAGATCTATCAACTGCATTTGGGGTTACAAACATTCAGCAGTGTCCACTGGTATTTGATGAAGAGTCTCCCTGCCCGTTACTGAAATGCCCGAAACTGCAGGACTTTAACTTTATATCTGCAGTTTCTATGGCTAGCGGGAATCAGAATATCAGTATGTGTCCGAAAGGACTTGAACGGTCAGATATAACGTATTGTTCTAAATACTGTCATCACAAAAATACGGTCGTGTTACCTGCATCTTATTTCTATCCGGCCTCTCCTAATGGTGAAATAGTAGATACTTATGAAATATATGCAAGAGACTCGTTAATAGCAAAGTATGGATATCTATCAACTAGATTAGCGGTAAAAGGAATTGCTGATTTAGATGGGTTAGACAAAATAGCCGAAGGGAGACTTAGATTATCAGCACTTCCAGTTGTAGGAAAGTTTACTTTACTTAACTATGACCCCTGGATTATACCTTCTTCTGCGTTTCCTGGTGATGTGATAACGATAACCTGCGCTTCTCACGGCAGATACGACCATTCTGCCGGGTTCTGGTATCCTACATATTGGTTTGACGTATCGTCAACTGACCCATTATCAGATGCCTGGATGCAAGTAGCATCTAACCCTGCTTCCTGGGTAAAAATCACCGAACAGTTTGTCATCCAAAAAACGACAAAGAACCAGCGAGGAATGCCGGAAATTACATTTGGAGCTGGTGACATTTCTTATCAGGACACTGCAGATTATATTGCTGAGTCTAACGACACGACTTCACAGCGTCATAGAAACCAGCAGAAATCTAAGATTATTGCCACATCTGAAACCGGACTTGCAGCTCAGGTGTTGAACCTTAAGACCGGAGAGATTGACTGGGTAAGGATGGTTCTCTAAAATGCCAATTTTTAAAGAGTCCTGGGGACCGAACCAGAACCAGGGAGTTATATCTAATGACGCTAACGACGGTAGTCTGATAGACGTTCATACTTTAGAAGGCGGCAAATACGGAATTACTTCCGGACCTGCTCAGATAGGATCCACTATAGGAGTATCTGGAGGAATGGGGCCGACTGCTATCTTACCCGGGTGCAACAAAGAATTTTGGACTTGTAAACAGGGATTCCTGCATTCTATCCTTACAGACGATTATCACCCGGATGGAATTGAAGCGGTAACAGACTCCTCGATACAACTGTTACACCTTGATTTAGGGGGGTCTGTTAAAAATAGTATAGATTTAGAGCCGGTTATCAGAAGTATAATTCAAAATATTCAAGTAAGAACAGATACATACGAACGTATACCGGTTGCTCAGCACTGGATCAATCCATACTATTTGGACAGATATACCTCATTCGAATTGCTGACGACACCGGCGTCTCCTGACTATATGGACATACCTCTTTCTTATCAGACCAAAAGTGTCCATTACATAGGAGGAGACCGTGACCTGCCGAAAAGTTATATCCGGCCTGCTTCGTATGCCGGGATTCTCGGACCGGTATATGCAGGGGTTACTCAGGTTACCGATCCATCTAACTCTCCCTGGAACCTTACAGCAGGGCCATGTGATCCATGTAATATCCAGGTCAGAGATATTAAACTGGATGCAAAAGATAACCTCTGGTGTATCCTCCAAATTGGATGGGAATATGACCGGGTTTACTTATCTAAACAGTCTTCACAATTTTACAACCAGGAACAGTCTACCTGGTTAGGATACGAAGATTCGGGGTCTTATCCAAACCAGGCATATTTCTATTCTTCCAGTTCATTTCCCCGACTTTATAATCCGTCTGGAGATAATTTAAGGGCGGGGCCTATTAGACCCAGAATATTTATTGTAGTGTTCGATAAAACCACGAAATACAAAACATGGGACTATTTACCGTTTCGACCTGGAACCAGAGGATTTAATAAATTGTCCCGGGAGAGCAATTCCCGGGGGCCGGCTATCTATGGAATCACCGTTCCCCCAACTAAACTTGATGTGGATCCTTACGGTAACGTCTATTACTCAGTTGGCACTGCAGACATGTGGGAGGGTATTGTAGGGTCTAACATGTTGCACTGCTACGGTATAGCCAAGAACGAAATAGGATACCTCTACGTGCAGCCAGTGACCTCTAAACTGTATACCATAACCGAAGGTTTAGATGTGGGTAGGATAGGACCGTATCCGTCTCAATGTACGTTCATGGCATATGACCAGAACACTATGGCCTATTACAATAAACAGATAGGTAATACATCAGGACCGGCCTTTCGGGCTCCGTGGACCTGGACGATCGGAGGTGGCCGGACTACTATTACAAAATGGAAGTCTGCTACCCCTAGCATTGAAACCTGGTATGTGTCTACGTTTGGGAATGCGTCTATATTTAGAGCCACGTTTCTGATAAACGTAAAGTCCTCGTTTCCTCATCCATATGTTTCAACTCCTCAGTACTGGGGCCCATGTGAATGCAGGTCTCCGGACAATGAATGGCTAACTTCAAATCCGGCTTTAAAGTGCGCTAATCGGGATGTTGATTTGTTATTTGCCGACTGTGACTTTTTGACCAGGAACTATTATTATCTGTCAAACCCCGGATCCTACGATCCACTGTATTGGTGGTATGACGAGACAAAATGGTCTCCCGGGTTAACTTCGTATGCTGAGATACACCCTCAGAAAGATATATGGTTTGAAGTAGGGTCTGGGGATACCGAACCGTTTACCGGATGGAAACCGTCAGAGGCTCCTGGGTTCTGGTATACTCATTTCAATATTAAAGGCGGGATAATGTATGAAATGGGGTGTCGATCGTATGCTATCACCGATACACGGTCCTCGTTTAGTGGAAAAGGGTTCTTGCCGTTGTTTGGTGCTATCTCTCAATTACAGGACACTATATTCCGGGTAGCATCTACTCCGTATACCCAGTCGGTTACTGCCGGCCAGGACTGGTTCGAACGGCACGCTTTCGTAGGAATGCTCCCGACATGTAAATCCAGGATGGCATATGAGGATGTTCTTATAACTCCTGTATACGACTGGAAACATGAAATCTTTGCGTTCACCGGTCAGACCTGGGATTCGTATGATGCTATTCGTAAAAAATATGGAATTTATACCAGTTCAGTAAAATGGCCATGGCGGTGGCATTCTATGAAGAAACTGATTTACCAGGCATCAGAAGACGAAATCGATACTGCTCAATACGGGCCTCGGTCATCTTATTTGGATCCTGCTTCCTGGGTGTTCCCTACCGACTATTCCCCGCCTGCAAACGATAAAGTGTTTTATTACGACGATACTTACCAGGCTATGCTGGCTCATGTTCAGGCTAACTGGGATAAAGCACAAGTAAGGGCTGCATTCAATAAGTTGCCGTCTGAACTCGTAAAATCGAAATGGCATTATTTTGAGTCTAAACTTACTGACCTTAACTACGGTGCATTTGCAGCGGCAGTGAGTTGTGATGATACCGTCGGGTTCTTCGTTCCCAGATACCAGATATCTGCATCCTGGTATTATACGGCCAGTGACGATTTCTATATCAATATCATAACAGATACGCAACCTCTTAAACGGTTGTATCTGGTTAAAGTCAATGGAAAAGGAGATTTGATGTGGAAACCTGGCGGGGCTAAAAAGGTTAAATCCTGGTGGGCCAGGTTGACTTCCTGGATTGATAATAATAATCCAATAGAGACACAAACACCTGCTCTGTCAGTGAAATATTACGATTTTAGAGCCGGACAGATAGCCGCTCTAAAACAGTGGGATTCGGCCAGTACGATTGAACGATACCAACAGATTTGTTTTATTAATGGGTGGCCGAAAAAAGATGGGCGTGAAAGTCCTCAAATGTATTAATCTTCTTCTTTTTCTTCGTCTCCGATTAAATTTACTACGTTCTGTTTGAACTCACGTAATTCTTCTAGTTCAGCGTCTTGTCTCTGAAGAAGTAGTTTTAGTGTGGTAACTTCATTATTATAGCATTCTCGTTCTCTATCTGTTAGGAAAGTAAGGAGCATTGATCCCTCACATAAAAACTGAACGAATTCTTGTGGGGGATTAGGAGATCTTATTTTTACGTCATATTCTGTATCTGTCATTATATGCATTTGACCTGCATAATTATACATTTCTTGACGAATGAAGTTCTGATTTATAGTTTCAAGTTTAAATCGTATCATTTTTCCTCCGGTTCGCTCAGTTCATTGAATAGCCTTATTGCAGATTCTTCTTCTCTGGAAATTGGGCCTTCAAATCCGCAGTTTCTGCAAACCACCTGATACCATCCATCTTTACTCAAAGTCATTATGCATGATTGTAATTTTATTATGCCAGAATCTGCATATTTTCTGAATTTTCCATCTTTAGACATAAATTTTATGTCTAATGCCGGAATCTCAACGGTTTCCCGCTTGCATTCGGGACATTTATGAATATTTGGATCCATTTACATCCTCCCTATAGTAACTTGCAACTCGGCTAATTTAGCCATTAATTCAAGTTTCTGGTTAGAAATGTTCATTAATTCAGATTTTAACCGACCATTCTCTTCTCTCAATCCCGAAATCGTGGCCATTAATCCATCTATGTAAGAATCTCCGCTCATTTTTGGATCCCCTTATTGAAAATATAAGAATTAAGACAAATGCAATGTGCTTCCACGATTCTTCCCGGTAACTCAATAGTTTCTCCCGGGTAATTCTGGATACATGCACCCGGAATAGTCTGTTCTGGAACCCAGAAAGCACAGTCTTCTTCGATACAATAAACAATTCTAATCATTGAATTGCCAGTAGGGCCATTAAATACAGATCCGCTTATTAACGGACATACTTTTTTTACCATTTTCGTCTCTCCTTTAGAATACTGTGAATGTTATACATCGACCAGAAAAGCATTACAACCATAGAAAACAGAGAACATCCAAGAAACACATCATATGCATTCATCAGAACACTTTCTCCTTATTGGGATCCCATTTCTTCGGTAACTTCGGGAACACCATTTCCAGGCGTCTGTCTGGATATAGCCATTCGAACATTCGGCGTTTAAGTTTGAATATCTCGGTCTGAAAATACGGACTTGACTTTACATCAATAACGTGCTCTCTTCCATCAAGGTCAGTAACCAGGAAATCACAGACGTACGACATCTCCCGGATTAACTCCAGGTCTGCTCCGCATTTCGGACACTCCCTAATATCTGCATATCGTTTGAGTTCTGATTTATTTTCTTTACTCGGTTTAATCCATCGCCACCCGCACCCGGGAACCACACACTTTCGGAACTGGGGCTGGAACTCAAATACAGATTGCAGTGTAAACCCCGCTATGGCCCCGCTATCACGTTGTTGTTTCAAAATAGTGTAATAGTAGGCTTCCACCTTAGAGGTGAACAGGATGCCGTCTATTTCGATATGAGTCGCGTGCTTAACTCGTTGATTTCCGGATTTTTCTTTAGGCATTCTTTCTCCAGTTTTCTTACTCCAATACTCAAATCGTTTATTGCTTGATGGCAACCAACAGATAATATCTCATGATTTTGTTCTAATGTCTTTAGCCGGTTGTTAATCTCTATCAGGCTATTGTTATGGGCTTCCGTCAGTTTAGTAAAATCTGACCTTAATTTTGTTAACCTCATATTGGTGTCATGCGTCCGCTCTTCTAATTGTCTATACTCTGTTTCAAGAGTTGAACAATAAAATTTAAGTTCTTTAATCTGTTTTTTCTTTGACATTCTGATTCTCCAGGGTATTGATTCGATTTGTTAATGCAGTAATACGGGTATTGAGATGTAATCCCAGAACTTCCGGTTCTATAACTTTTAACCGGGTTTTGATATTCAGAATTTCGTCAACTGTGGCTTTTTGAAACGGAGCCAACATATTCAAAGTAGTTTGAAACTGTTCTTGTTTGTGCCGGATATCTTTTAGATACGAGTCATGCAAGGCCATATAATCTTCAACTTCGTTCATGTCGTTTGCATGAGCCATTCCGTAATCCTTCTCGCACTTCTCCAGACGTTCAATTCGGGATTTGAGATCGTTTATGACTTTGAGATCTTCTGCTAACTGATCGTTTACATCAGAAAACCGATCATTTATAGTTTTACAGATTTCAACAATATTTTCATGAATCCATTCTGTATTTTTATTGTCTTGTTTTACCTTTTCGTTGAAGACATCTATTCCTTGGTCAATTACCCTTTTGTGATTCTCCAGCGCTGCATAAATTCTAGATTTATCACAAAAATATGAATAATCAAAACACACCATAGGCATTACTGATCACTCTCCCAGTCTTCACCGATTATATCTTCTCCATACTCTTCTTCCGGAACTGGCGGGGACACTGCCGGACCGCCAGGTTTATAGAACGGACATGATTCATATTCCCCGTTACATGTTCCTTCCGGGTCAGCCTTGATTCCAGGCGTATCAGACGGTTCATTGGAAAGGGCTTCGCAGGTTCCGGCAGGCACAAGTCCTTTTCCATCGGACTGATACTTACATGGGCCAGAAACATTCTTTGCTTTCCTTGCCTTAGGCCTTGGTAATGCAGGAAGTCTTCTTTCACTGATACTGTCATCGATTTCACCGTTCTTGATTGAAACTTTTATTTCGTAATCGCACTGTTCACATAACGGGTTTGGAGTTCCTACCGGAACCATAACATCCATTCCGCACCGGGAACACTGAACCAGTTCTTCCAGTTTAGTAACTTTCGGGTCAGATTCAACTGCTTCTACCTTATCAGTAGATTTAGTAAAATTGTCAAGTGGCGTTTCCGGTCGGACAGTTACCGTTGCTTTGATAGTCGCGGTAATTGCAGGGACTTCAACTATGACCTGGCGGTCAGAATGGAACGTTTCAATAAACCAGGCTTCTAATTTACCCGCCATATTCTTACTGGCACTGATAATATCCAGACCGGCTGCTTCTAGTGCCGGGTCTTTGCATTCTGCGAGCCAGTCTTTATCATTCGTTGTTGATACAGTGAATTTTACATCCATTTTTTTTCACCTAATTTTGAGTATTCTCTTAAACTCATCCCAGACAGTGATCTCTTCATCTCCCATAAATCTTCCATACAAGTCACAGTTTTTATCAACTTCTTTTGCATAGTCATCTATGGATCTACTGTTTCTTAAAAACCTATTTTCTATTGAAAAACACAATGCATTTTCACTTACTCCTATCTCCTTTGCATGATCGATTAAGCCTTGTGTATAACTAATATCGCATCGATACTCACACATGCTTAATAACTTTGAATATACACCTGTCATAATCTAAAACTCCGCTTCGCTCCTCCAAAAAGACTATACTTACTGATAACTTGTAAGAGAATAAAAAAGTTACTGGTTAGATAGAATCATATCCATCTTTGCATACGTTACAACGAACGTTCCGGTAAACTCTGCCGTTAACGCTGCTTCTAACGCAGTGATACACGCTTCTAGTGTTGCTCCTTCTGCAGATACACCGGTATCAGCGCAATATGCACGGAACCCGGTAGTCGGAGACCCTCCTGTTACCGGAATTTCTACTCGTTCAATTCTCGCTCGTGCTGTGGTCATGGATATGTCTTTCATCAGGCAGATATTCAAAGTTTTGTTCTTTTGAGATATACGGCCTGAATAACGCCGACTGTATCATTACAAAAATACATTCCCGGCAATTGTAACAATACAGGTTAGCAGTCAGTGTATACCCGGGGATTCCGTCTTCTCGATTTTCTCGTTTCATTCCGAGAATCTCAAAATGTGTATACCCGCAGTTATCACAGCGATACACTACAGGGACATGACCCTGCTCTCCTTCCTTGGTTCTGTTAGTTAACAGTTTAGAAAATAACTGGCAGAACTCTTCCAATATGGCTTGCATGCCTTTTTCCAATAGAAAAAAAAGATTATTTTCGTCTTGCACCAGGTTTCTTACTCTGGCTGATCTTTACGGATCCTCGTTCACTTTCTCCCAGACTTTCGGTTTCCGGAGTAACCTCAGTGAACGGTAATTCTTCTCCTGGCATTTCATCAGATTCATATTCCTGAACCTCACCAGGTATTTCTTCCTCAAATCGTTCTGGAGGCATGTCCATCGGGGTATCGGATAGTGAAGGTATACTCGATGCCATTTCTTTTGCTACCTCAATAGCGGCCTCAGGATATTGGTTCTCAAGCAATCTTACAATCTTCTCTAGCAGAAAGTTAGTTCTCCTGGATTCAAAAAATATCAGTTGCTCATATTGCTGCTCTGAATACAGATGTGCAATATACGGCTCGTTCTCCAGGGACTTTTCAATCCGGAGTTTATGATCTCTTGCCGGTTCGTTTACGGTTAATAGACCTTCCATCTGTTCACGAATCTTGTTTTGAAACTGTTCTGTGTAGTTTACTGGTGTATCGGTCATGATGCTACTCCTAATAAGATGTTCATTCTCGCTTCATCTTTCTTCAAACACGAGATTTCAGAAACCTGTCCGATTATCGCCCCTGTAGAATCTATGATATTGTCAGTCCAAAATTCGCAGTCGAATAACTGACAGAACTTAAATCCTATCGGGCAATAAAAATCTAGATTATACATGGATTTATTTCCATTTACCAATTGGACATTTCTCCATGTCTCTTACTTGTTTGTCTGCAACTTTACAGATATTGAATCCCTGTTTAGAGGTTCTCTCTTCACAGCGTCTGCATTCCTCAAGCGAACGGCTCAGTTTTACTTCGTCAAGTCTCATTTACTCACCTATTTTTACTAACTTGTGTGACGGTGCATTTCGTTCTGTAATCGTTTCGAGTTCTTTTAACTGTTCTTCAGTCAGATGCTTTCGAAGATCAGTTAACGTGCAATTTTCTGTTTGGAACGTATACTTCGCGGCTTCTTCCGGGTTCTCCTTTTTGAACTTTTCAGTGTCAATACCATACGTTATCGTCCGGGCTTTTGCATATGCTTCCGGAAACATTTCTTTAGCCTTTTCCAGGTCACAACCTTTTGCTCTTCCAAGGATAGTCTCAATACAGACATTATCAGAAGTAAAACATTCTCCATCGATATACTCCTGAATAGTCCGGGTTTTTATCTTTTCAATGAGTTCCTGGAGTTTCTTTACACTTTTCAGATGTTCTTCAATCTTTGCAAGTGCTTTTGTCATGTCATACGCTTCTATAAGCGTATACGATTTGTTTTCGTCAATGCTTGCAAGAATTACGGGTAAACTTTCTAACCATTTTTTGTCTTCAGACATAATACTTCTCCAATGGACTTAATTTCCGGGGTTCCCGGTTTGAATATCCCTCTTTTACACTTTATCAGACCCATTCCATCAATATACCGAAATCCTGACTGGGTCACATTTTTAGAGCCTTTTTCATCGTTTAAAAAAGGCATTGATTTTCTGTATAAACTACAATACTCATACGATATTAAAATTTCTCCTGTTAAGATGCATTTTATCAACTGTTCGCCTATACTTTCAAAGTAATGTGTATATCCTCCAAACATACACGTTTTACACCGATTCTTGGCTTTCCAGTCTTGCATTTACTCACGAAGTATAGGATAGTTATCTCGTGGCTGGCATTTATGTCCGTCGATATCGAATCGCGGACATGGACATCTACACATATCAGCAATAAGATACGTTCCGTATACTGACACGCAATAATCACCACGTTTAAACTGACATTGTTCACCATATGCCACATGTGAACAAAAAGACTTTGCAAATGCAGGTAATGGAAACCAATAATAGCAGGGATCTAAATCTGTTCTTACACGATAATCCTCCATCGGACAATTAGGCATCAAAAACAATGGTTGTTTTGTAACACCACAACAATATTTGTCAGATACCCAAATTTCAAATTCTTCACAATTTCGACAATTTTCAATTCTATCAGAATACTTTGTTTGAATTCTCAATTCAGCCTCAAATTAAGCGCATTTTTATTAATCCTCGCGCGTGCGCACGCGAATTAATTAATTAATCATTATTATGATAATAATGATCATTTGCGTTTTTTGTAGACAGTTATGTGGAAGATTCTTCACCCGCTGGTGCGGGTTCTGGGAGAATAGGGTAAGTGGTTGAATCAACCCCTTACCCCTTAATTATTAAATTAATTGATTAAATAGTTAATTAGCCTCATCATTTTTGGTATGGCTTCTCATTTTTGATATATTAAAACCGGTAAGCATCTCACTTTTGATAGGCCTATCATATTTGGTAAGGTTCTCATTTTTGGTATATCATAATTGAGATGCATCTCACTTTTGATAACCCTTGGTCTTGATTATCATTTGTATTTCTTTAACAATTTGGTAATGTTCTGGTCATAACTCCGGTCAGATTTTGCTCCTTGTATTATTTTAGACATTTTTATTTGGCGACTCATTTCCTTTTTCGACTGGCTTTTTGACATCTTTTTAGCGGGTTTCGGGTCAGGATACGGATTCTGCCTGGGGCAGTCAATAAGAGTTTTAATAATTAGTCCACAATCCCCGCATACTTCGTAATGGTCTCCGAAAACAACTCGAACCAACCTACTGTCACAACCAGCGCCAAAACAGAGAGTTGGGTTCATGTAAAGCTCAGGATCCCTAACTCTTTCCATAACTTCTGAACGGCTGACCGTGCATCAGTTTCGTCCATACCCTGTTCAACGGCGGCTTTAACGATATCATTCTTGCCTGGCCAGTTATGGGTCTCTTTTTCAATTCTTGACCGTATCTCTTTGACTAACTTTATTTCATCCCGGGTATCTTGTGAATCGTATCCTGATGACTTATCACAATCTATTTCACCGGTAACCGGGTTTTTAGCAAACTGCATGGCTTCTTCGTAGACAAAAATAGCACGTTCAACGTCTATTTTATCGACAGTTTTTGATAACCTGGTCTTTGCAGATGCTTCTGACATTCTGATAATGTCTTCTAACTGCCTGGGAGTGATAGGGATAGCTGACTTACTTTTAGACCTGATATTCTCGTAATATTCAGTTGACATTGTAGCCGCTTCATCTGATATTACCGGATTACAGCACTGTTTGGCATGAGCAATGTATTTCCTGATTTTCTCTACTGGAATCGCTTTCTTTTCGATATTCCCTCGGTGCGTGTTGATGATATGCTCGGCAATTGCTTTGTCTTTTTTAGCGTTCGGCTCGTCTAACAGAAGGAAAATCAATGCGAATCTTGATAATAATGATGGAGGAAATGATACCTGGCTGCCTAGGTCAGCAAATTTATCAAACCTTGACCGTTTAGGATTGCATGCCGCTAGTATAGACTCTTTAGTTGATAACAGCGCGTTTATACCTGCTTTTGTTATTGCGAGTACCTGGTCTTCCATTATTTCATGGAGAGACTCAACTGCAGACTTATCAACTTTATCAAGTTCATCAAGAAACAGCATACCTCTATCAGCGAGCACTGCTGCACCTGCTTCTATTTCGTATGCTCCATCTGCTCCTTTAACTGCAGCGGCTGTAAGACCTGCCGCCGTGGTTGCTTTACCTGATACATAGATACCTCTGGGGCATAGATGGAAAGCCGACTTTAAGATTTTGGACTTTGCGACTGACGGGTCTCCGCATAACAGTACATGAAAATCTGCTCTTAATTTGTCTCCGTCATCAGTTATTTTCTCTACTCCTCCGAGTAACTGTAACAGAATAGCCTGTTTGACTGCTTCGTGTCCCTTTACCACTCCTGCAATTGATGACCATAACATTTCATAGATTTGTGGGTTTTTGGATAGTTCATTAAATTCCTGGATTTCTTCTTCTGAAATCTCTATTTTGGTGAAATCCTTATTTTTGATCTCAATTGATTTTGCATCCAGGTAAGTATCCAGGATAGCACTGATCTTTGGCCCGACTTTCTTCTGTTTGCCTTTGTATATTCCATTGATAACAATAATATTGCCAGTTTGGACTTTTCCGGCTAAATCGTCAAGTAACAAAACAGTTAGAATCTTTGGCTTAGCTTCCGGGTCATCTTCAGGTAAATCCTGGACCTGGATTAACTGGTAATCCTTTTTAATGGACTTTTTGAGTACATGTCTCCAGGACTTTCCTCCGCAGAGACATTTGTCTTCCGGTGCAATGACTTCATTATCATCAACTGGCACCATTTTGATACCGGACTCTGATTTACATGCATTACATTTGAATGCAGCCATAACCAGTTTGGGTTTAACTTCGGTGGTTTTTCTGACAATGACCTGCATTGACATGAACTTTTCAAGTTTAGACGAATCTAAATCCCTAACTTTTACTTTGTTCGGGAATCCGGTGAATCTGATGTTTAATGAATATTTTGACTTGTTCCATGCTGGAATCTGGTTCATTTCCACTAATGCATTATATAATGCGAATTCAGTGAATACCGGGTCTTTTACTATTTCATTGAACAGTTCCGGGTCGGTATTGTTGATGTTGATAGTCAGCGTTTTGTTCTTGGGATATGTGACTCTCAGTACATCAATTTCGGCTTTATGATTTCGTGATAGATTCTCTTTCCATAATTGCACTAATGTTGCCATGTAATCCTCCTGGTGGCATCTCTATTCAATTATCTATACTGAGTGCTTATGATTCATCCTAGATGATATCTAACACTAATAGCGTTGTTACAAAATCGTCTTCACAATCTGTGCATATGTGATGATATTCTGATTCTTCATCATCTTCTTTTTCTTCTCCGCATTCTTTACAAATAAATGACATAATTATCACCCGGTCTTGACAGGGATAACACACACTATCGAAATAAAAAAAAGAATTAATTCGAGCCTTTCAGTATTTTTGCTACTTCAAGGACGGCATTTACATCTATGCCATATGCAACACATATTGCTGCGGTGAGAAGATTGATATCTCCTTTTAATCCTCCGGTTACTGGCGGTGTGATTTTAGGTGCAGCTGGTGTGTATTGCTGTGCTGGAGCTTGAGGTTGCTGCGGAGGTTGATACTGTTGAGGTGGCTGATATGTTTGGACTGGTTTCTGGAACTGTTGATAGTTCTGTTGTTGTCCTGCTGGTGTATATCCTGCTCTTTTTAGGAATGTTACGATTGGCATTCCATCAACGTCTTTTACTGTGACATCAACTTCCATATCTGGCTGGAAGTTTGGTAGATATTTGAGCACATTTTCTGCAACGTTGTATACTGTGTTATCAAAGACAATTGTATTGTCTCCAACTGATTGTAGGATTTTCTTTGCCATGGTAATTACCACTTTTAGTTAGGGTTTAAGCCCAAAATACTTTTGCTATTATCCATCCTGCTAAAAGGATGAATAAGATTCGTATGCATTGCATTCCATTCTCGATGATAACCGAGGTTGTGTTCATGATTATACCTGTTTAATTCATTTTATACCTCGATGATTTCTGATTCTTCTGATGCTTTTCTTTTTGTGATTGCTATGCTTTTGAATTCTGCATTTATGCTTCCTTCGTATTCATAGACATAGAAGGATTTGGATGTATCAAATCCTCTTTTCTTTGCGAGTTCTTTAAGTTCAACTGCGAAGTTATAGAGAGCGGCTTTTTCTTCTAATGTTATTAATTCAGTAGACATTGTTTTTCACAACCTTTTTGCGGGTAACTGGTTTCTTTACTGGGAGTTTTTCAATTATCCTGGATGTAAGTTCAGTGCATGATAATACTCCTATTGCTGGCATTGCATAAACATACATTTCTTCTAAGTTTGTTGCTCCGATTGCGTTCAGGATTATACTGTTAACAACAAAGAACCACATTATGACTGTGGGCCATATATTGTCATTGCCTATTTTGCTGAAATAGACTTTTACATACATAGATATGGCCATAGTTCCATCTATGGTTACAGGAAACAGTATAGCGCCTGTTAATCGACAGTTTAATGCGAGGTCATGTAATGTTCCGTAAGAAACATACATACATATGAGTGACATGATAGCCGAACCGGCTATTGTCAGCCATGCTGAGTTTTTAATTCCTTTGTATGACATTATTTCCATTCTCCCCATTTACCTGGTCGTGCATGTTCCATCCAAAAACAAAAGTTTTTGTTGAATTCTGGGATT
>Ga0172381_10001349_pt1 | contig 29170 bp, 32 predicted proteins | sample Leawel6488metaG_FD_119754 | JGI IMG/M metagenome (GOLD analysis project Ga0172381, IMG submission 119754) | Leachate microbial communities from a municipal landfill in Southern Ontario, Canada - Leachate well 64-88 metaG | ecosystem: Engineered > Solid waste > Landfill > Unclassified | place... | reverse complement strand
ATTGCCCGCAGCCTGCGCAAGCAGTATGCCCGGAATTAAATAAGGTTTTACTCATAACTCTCCTTCAAAAGTTCAGGCTTTAGGTCAATGAATTCCCCCTGCTTCTCTTTACCGGTTAGAAGCCGGAAGATCTCTTTAATTGATTCCCTTGTGATATCTCGCCCGCCTAAACCTACTACAAAACTGCTTATAGTCTTAGGCGTCTTGGGCCTGCCGAAGAAAACCGCTTTAATTTCAGCGGCAAGCGGGGCAAAAGAACCCAGGGAAAGCGCCCGGTCAATCACGGCAACCTTAGGTATATTCTTCAGGGCTTCGTATATATGGCTTGCCGGGAAAGGCCTTAAGGATGTTATTTTAAGCAGCCCTACCTTCTTGCCCTTCTTTCTCAACTCATCTACCACATCCTTGACCGTCCCGCAGACTGAACCCATAGCCACAATCACGCGTTCTGCATCTTTCATCTGATAGCCTTCTATCAAACCATTATAATTACGCCCGAAGACTTTAGAAAACTCACTGGTAATCTTAGGTATAAGCGCCAGGGCTTCTTTGTGGGTTTCGTTAAGGGCAAAACGCGCCTCTGTATAAAACTCCGGGTCAACTAAAGGCCCTAAGGTCAGGGGGTTTGTTATGTCTAATTTATAAGGGGCCTTGTAGGGAGGGAGGAATTTATCCACCTCTTCCTGGGAAGGCATATTTACAGTCTCTAATCCGTGCGTGAGAATAAAACCATCCACGCATACCATAACCGGAAGCATGATAGATTTATCCTCCCCTAATCTATAAGCGATAAGATGCAGATCTACCGCCTCCTGAATATCCTCGGCATGAAATTGAATCCATCCCGAATCACGCAAAGAAACGACATCCTGATGGTCATTCCAGATATTAATCGGCGCGGATATTGCGCGCGCGGCAGTGGTCATAATTACCGGAAGGCGCATACCCGCGATATTGTAAAGCACCTCTGCCATCAAAAACAGCCCCTGGGAACTTGTGGCGGTATAGCTACGGACACCGCAGGCAACCGAACCCAATACAGTCGAGGCTGCTGAATGCTCGCTCTCTACATTAACGAATTGGGCGTTAAGCTTTCCGTTTGCCACTATCTGAGCCAATTCTTCAACTATATGAGTCTGAGGGGTAATAGGGTAAGCGGAAATTACCCCCGGCTTGCAAAGCCTGACTATTTCGGCTACAGCTAAGGAACCCTCTAATAACTCTTTCATACGCTATCTTCCTTGACCATTTCAATATCTTTTTTAGGGCAGACCGCGGCACAATTACCGCAACCCTTGCAGAAATCAGGGTCAAAATCATAACTATTCTTGCCTTGCCCGGTTATACAAGCCTCGGGGCAGACAATCAAACACATATTACAGGCGATGCATTCTTTTTTAAGGAACTTAGGCCGCAATTCAGTGCGCCACGGGCCGGTCTTATTGTTCCTGCTTGACCCGGGCTTACATACCAATGGACCGAACATAATCAAATCCTTCCTTTGCCGCTTTAATGTTTGCTTCTTGTAATTTCAAATCAAACCTGTGTTTAATAGCGGAATTCAAATCTTCCAGGCTCAATTCTTTTGTAGCCGCACAAAAAGCCCCCAGCATAGCGGTATTACCTAAGGGCCGTCCTATATGCCTTAAGGCAATTTCATTAGCAGGCACAAGATAGGCTTTCTGTTTAGCCTTAATTTTCGGGACTTCAATTGCGCCTTCCTTAGCGCTAATAATGGCAACGCCGTCTTCTTTCAATCCCGAGAAACAGTTAAAGCCTCTCATAATAGTATGGTCCACTATTAATAAATAATTAGGCTCGTAAATCTGGCTTCTTAAACGGACAGGCTTAGAGTCAACGCGCACAAAGGCATTCATAGGCGCGCCCATACGGGCAGCGCCAAAACTGGGGAAGGCATAAGGATACATGCCCTTTAAAAAATAGGCATATCCTAACAAAGAAGCCGTAGTTATTGCCCCCTGGCCTGCACGGGCATGAATGCGTATTTCTTTCATTTCTTTTATCTTCCCTTAAAAGTAAAAATGTTTAAGTATGATATAACCTTTCTTGTAGTTTGTCAAATAATTTATTTTTAGAAGTTTTCCCTGATAAAATCAGAGGTTTCATTAAGAAGACTGAATATCCTTTCAGCTTTCTGCGGCGCGAAGGTCCCCAGCCCGCAGGCAGGAGAGATAAGAAGCCTATCCTTGAGCAATTGCCCGTCTACCCCCTTCTTCTCCAGGGTATCTATACCCTGGCGGATTCTGCGGATTAAAAGCGCTACATCTTCCTGCCCGGTAAACTCTTGAGTCGGAACAATACCCCAGCAGATAACCCCTCCCCGGCTTAAAAATGACTTAATCTCATCGGCATAAAGCACAAACTTATCCAGATAATTAAAAGCATCGAAACTTATGATATCAATATCTTGGGAATCGGTAAATATAGACCAGTCCGTATTCCCGCAACAATGCACCCCCAACATAACCGACTCAGACTTAAGCCCGTCGGTGAATTCGGCCAGGGAGCTTACCGCGCCCTTCTTATCTAAAGGGGTATAGGCGGAGCCAAAACACCCAAGATATGGCTCATCAATAAACATGGCCATTTTCTTGCCGAACCCCTTGAACATATCAAGCTGCCAGAGCGCCTTCATATTTAAGAACTTTATTACCGCCTGCATAAATACCTTATCATGCATAAGGGCTACCCCATTTTCATCATTAACTGCTGCGGCAAAGGTAAACGGACCGGTAACCTGGAGTTTAATCAATTCAACTCTGGAAAGCGCCTCCCCTTTAAGCCTTTCGTGAAACCTGTAAAGGCCGGGGGCATATTCCCGGCTTATCTTAAAATAGTCGTAATCGTTGGCAATAGCCTTTTCATAAAATTTCTCCAGCTCATCCTCCTCACCCTGGGGGTCAAAATAAACACCTGCATCGCTGAATTTTAGACAAGGCATATTTTCGCTAAATTGAGCCACCATCCCCTCGCGCAAATCACGCTGAGGCAGTTGAGGCCAGAAAGGAATAACGGGAAGGTTCTTAAATATCAAGTCCAGCGCAAGGTCTGCGTCCTGATGAGGCAGGCTTCCTATACCGGTAGCTAAACCCTTTAAATTACTCATGATCAAATACCTAAATTTTCTTGGCAGAGGATAAACTTAACCCTGCCGGGATTAATTTCTGCTTCTATAATTAAAATCTGGCAGCACATCCTTTTATACTGAGGTGGAAAACATACATCCTCTTGGCAGATACCTTTATCAAGACAAACTGAATTCCAGTTAAGCCGCTTACAATTTAAAGGAGCAACAAATTCCCTGGCCCGGGTTAGCGCTGCATTAAGGTCATCAGTAATCTTATTTATTCCGCAAACTATAATTAAATTCTTGGCATTAGCTATGCCTGCGCTACGGTGCCCAAAAGCACTCAAGAAAACAAGCTCCCCATCCCTAGATACGGCGTTAGCGCTAGTTAAATAATAATCGGCGCCTATCCCAAGCTGCCTCAACCTCATACCCTCTTCTTTATCTACCCCTAGGCCGTACTGATCAAAAACCTTGACCCCCCGGCCCTTAAGTATTTCAACGAGATTCAGATCCTGAAGGGTTTTTGATCCGGATATCCCAACACTAGCACCTAAAGGAATAAATTCCGAAACCTTATCTTTTGCCTCCTGGGCATTAGCACAATAAAACGCGCCTATATTCCTCTTGGCTAAATTATTGATTAATCCCTTTATCCGGTCATTCATGAACTAATCCCTGTCTCAGAAAATAATTCATTTAATCTGGCCTGCGGTAAAGTGTTGCCCTTAAATATTATTTTACCTTCCTTACTTATGAGAAAATAGGTAGGTACGCCTAAAACGTTATAGTCGTAGGCAACCTGAGCATCACGGTCAAGAAGGTTCTTAAACCCCAGGCCAAGGCCTGCTACGAAACTATTTACCTTTTGTGCGGATTCTCCGGTATTTATTGCCAATATCTCAATGCCTCTATCTCTATATAACTGGTAACCATCTTTTAATGACCTTAACGCAGTCCTGCAATAAGGACACCAGGTAGTCCAAAATATAAGAATAACCGGCTTAACTCCTCTATAATCGCTCAAGGATACTGGATTACCCCCAAGATCATTCAGGTTAAATTCCGGGGCTAAATCACGGCCCTGGGCAATAGCAAAATCATTGCCCGGGCGGCATCCACAGGCCATTAAGAAAATTAATAATATTAATAAATAACCCTTCCCCTTACTCATTTATTCTAGCCTTATTACTCCTTTATAGATAAAATAGATACCCATAGAGACCAATATTAACCCGGCCGCCTTTTGAAAGTATACCATCCACTTACCAGGCTTTAATACGTTACTCAGTAAGCCTGCGAATATCCCTGATAAAATAAGTATTAATCCCATACCATAAGCAAAAACAGCCAGAAGGCTTGCCCCGTAGAATATATTCTTCCTGGTAGCAAGATAGGAAAGTATCGAAGCCAAAACCGGGGTAAGGCAGGGAGAGATAATAAAACCCGAGCTTATGCCTAAAAAGAAAATAGATAGGTATTTTCTGCCTTTAAAAAACGGAGGCTTCAGCCCCGGATTTATATTAACGGGAGTAAAAAATAATCCAAGCATGGAAAAACCAAAGATAACTATAACCAGCCCTACGGCAATATTGGTTACGGGATGACTGCTTATACTACCGAAGAACCTGCCGGTTAAAGATGCAACCACTCCTAAAATTGAATAAGTTAAGGCTATACCGCTTACATAGACCAGGCTTAGAATAAACCCTTTGAACCTCGGCTTACCCTCAACTCCGATATAAGCTAAAATTACCGGGACTAAAGGATAAACGCAGGGAGTAAAACTAACCGTTACCCCGCCTAAGAAAGCCAAAACATAATCTAAAGGATTACCTGAGAGATTCATCTATCCAATTTAAATACGGCTTAAAACCTGAAGTTATAGATAAACTGATTATTTCGGGAACCTTATAGCTATGCATCGATTTTACCAGCTTTACAAGCATAGGCACTAACGACTTCTTAGACTTTATAATTAAAAGGACCTCGTTAGCCTTATCAACCTTACCCTGCCACCAGAATAAAGACTCCACCTTACCCACAATATTAACGCAGGCGGCAAGCTTATTCTTAATTAAAGCATTTGCGATCTTACGGGCATCTTTTTTATCCGGGGCAGTTACCAATACCAGGCTGTACATTTTTCTAAACCCCCTCCTCATCTATTTTAACCGTCCTGATCCTGCCGAATTGAGAACATATATCAAAAACAAGCGCAGGCTCCTCAGTGCTCATATTAACAATAAAATTACTCCCCTTCTCCTGACTGCCCGAAGATTCCTGAATATTAAATTTATCCCCGAATTCAGCCAGGGCATTCTTAACCGCCTGCAGGGAAATATTATAAACATGCAGCGTAAACTCTAATTTATACCTTTGCGAAAGGCTCATTTAAGCATCATCACCGAGATCATCCTTCCGCAAGCGGGTCCCTCCTTACGAAAAGAAAAGAATTCGTCGTTATGACAGAAGGTGCAGGCCTGGGGAGGAAAGATATGTTCTTTTTTAACCCCCGCCACAAGAAGCTCTTTAGTATTAACCTCTGATAGATCCAGATAAAGGCGTGTGCCTTCTTCGCTTAGGCCGTCAGAAAAATATTCCTTAAAATCTTTGGAGACCTCATAGCAGCACCCTCTTATGCTGGAGCCAAAACCTGCATACAAATTATCCGGCCGGGCATTAAACTTCTCCTGCATTAACCCTATGGCCTTTGAAATGATCCTTGCCTTTGAGCTACGCCAACCGCAATGCACCAGCCCTATGGAAGGAGTTAGGGGATCGTAAATAAAAACCGAAAGGCAGTCAGCGGTAAATACGGATATTGGTATATTCTTTTTGTCTGTAATAAACCCGTCGGTATCCGCTATAGACCCTCCGTATGCGCTGGCTCCGCTTCCCCTGTCTTCCTCAGTTACATACCTTATGCTATCGCCGTGTATCTGCCGGGCGCAAACTAAATCCCGGTAATCAATGCCTAAGCTGCTTAAAAAAATCCTGCGGTTATTTAAAGCCTCGGATGTCTCTCCGTAATACAATGACATATTCCCGTGCTTGCGTCCGCTAAAGGCAATGATGAGATTGGGTTCATTCGGAAATCCGGACAAGCTTACACCTCGCTTTTTCACCCTTGATGATATTAACCAGGTACTTTTTAACCCCCAAATACTCGGCCAGCCTTTTTACGAGCTCTGCATTAGCCTGCCCTTCTATCGCCGGCTTGGTAAGATAAACCTTAAAGCTTTTCTCTGACTCCCGCTTGACCAAATTCCTGCTGGCCCTTGGGACTACCCGTACATTGATAACCATTGGTTATTTGCCGCCTTCAATCTGCCCATGCTCCTGTATATTAACAAATTTATCCGTCAGTCTAACCAAGCGCTTTGAGCTATCAAGGTACTTAGCATTAGCATTATTCAAATGCCCCCCCAAAATGTCAAACTCCTCCTTAAACTTATCCACCTCTATCCCCAGCGCGCTTAAGGATTTTAGGATAGCCTTAGCATTCTCTTCGACCTCCAGCCCTTTTAACCCCAGGCAGATTACCTGCAGATAGGCATAGAAGGTATTGGGGGAAACAGGGATAACCTTTTTGCTTAAGGCATAAGAAAACACATCTTCCTTGACAATAACCTCATAGTAAACATTCTCGGCGGGAATATACATAAGCGCAAAATCATAGGTATTCTCGGCAGGAAGTATATATTTTGAAGATACCTCATCAATACGGTTCTTTACATCTTGAATAAATTTTTTCCTGAATAACGCCTTAGATTGCTCCTCATCCGTATCCAGCATCTTCTGGAAATTTTCTAAGCTGAATTTTGCATCCACGGTTACTAGACGCTCTCCGAGCTTAATAACCGCATCCACCGTATCGCCGGTTTTAAAACGATACTGGGCCATATAATGCTGCTTGGGTAAAACCTGGGATAATAAATTCTCCAGCAGGGTTTCTCCCATCGCCCCCCTAAATTTGGGGGCCCGCAAAAGTTCCTGCAGGCTTGAAATATTCCGGCTTATATCAACTATCTGCCTATTAGTAACCTCAAGCTTTCCCAGCTGCTCCTTAACATTGCCGAAGGCGCTTACAGTACTGCCTAGATTCTGGGAAATTATTTTATTGGACTCCTGCAGGGCCTGGTTCATCTGGTTAAGCCTGTCATTCATCTGGCCGGATATCTTAAATATCAATAAAAGTGCCCCGGCAGACAAAACCAATAATAATATTCCAAATACCCAGTTCATCTTTTCTCCAAGCTGAAGGTTAACTAATTATATCACAGGGTAAATCTTATCAAAGCAAATATTCTTTTTTTATCCTCTTAACGCTTCTAAATATATTAGTTTTAACTTCGGGACATACCTTTTCTAACTCCCCTATTATCCTGGCCATCCTGCGGCGGTTAGAGAGGGATGAACGCGGGCAGGCACACGTATCATGAGGGATATTTTCCTTGCGCGCAAAAGACCTGATCATGCGCTCTTCAACATAAGCCAGCGGGCGTATAATAGTAATTTTACCCTTAAACAGCTCCTGCTTAGGGGACATCGCCGAAATCTCGCCCTGGAAGAATAAATTCAACAAAATTGTCTCTGCTATATCGTCCTTATGGTGGCCGAATGCTATCTTGGTGCATTTTAAACGGTGCGATGCCTCAAAAATAGCCTTCCTCCTGTTCCAGGAACACCAAAAACAATTAATATCTTTTCTTTTTGTATTCTTGAGCAGGTTTAGTTTTTCAATATAATACTTAACCCCTGTTTTTTCCAGGTATTTCTTTACCTTGGGAGAACTGGGCTTAGGATAACCTAAATCGATATGGATAGCAATGACCTCATATTTAATCGGGACAAATTTCATGCGGTCAGTTAAAACACGCAAAAGGGTCATGCTATCCTTACCGCCCGACACTGCTACCGCGATCTTATCGCCGTCGGAGAGCATCTTATAATCCATGATTGCCTTCCCTACGCGTTTCGAAATATAGAACTCTTTTCCTTTTAACGAAGGCATTTAGGTATCCTTGGCTATTTCCTGCCTGAGGCTGAAACCATTGTGCGGATATCGCTGGTAACCTGATGTTTTAACAAATCTTCTAACGGCATAGGAACCCTTAAAGACCAATTAGCCCTTGATACCGTACCGGGCGTATTGATACGATACGCATACGCATCTTTCTTAATTATCCCGGATGGATAGAGCCAATCAAAAATATTATTTATGCAAAAGACTGAATTTACACCTAATACGAACCTTAAAATTGCCTGCATAGCCTCAGGCGTGCATTTCTCGCGCATAACACCGGGTAAGGCTAATAGCATCCAAAGCTTCTCTTTCTCATGAAAACTATCTTTCCATAAACCTACAAAATCACAGAGATGTTCCCTGGGAAGGGAGCCTGCGCATGAGAGTTCATCCAGCAACTTATCTACAGAATCTATCTCGTCCCTCCAGCGCAGCCTGCCATGCCTGGATAAAGCCGGGTTAAATAACCTCTCCCTCATTCTCTCAAAGCCAATTGCGCGATGGTCGCTGCATTTACGGATAAAAAGCGCCTCATCTACAGTCCCGGCCTCATTTTCCCACCAGGCAGCCCAATTAGTAGTATCGTGAGTAGAAAGCATGGTAACCGCCAAGAAACGGTATTCTTCTTTATTCAGGAAATCGTGCCTTATGTTCCAATCCTTTACCCAGCGCTGCACGTCATTCCCCGGGATGCCTAAATCTCTTAATGTTTCTGTACAGATCAAAGGGATAATCCCTAAATCTTCTGCGCAAAGAAACATATCGCAGTTATCTATCATAAACTGGAGGATCTTCCTGCCATGAGGCCCCCATAGAGATTCATCCCCGGGGTCAAAGAAACCGTTCAGCCCCTTATTCTCCAGGGGCTCATTATAAGGTATACTCCAAATACGAAACAGGCCCACCACATGGTCTATGCGTAAAATATCATAGAAATTTCCTGCATATTTCAATTTCTCCTTAAGATATGCATACCCGCTCTCTTCAATTTTACCCCAATCATAAGTAGGCATGCCCCAACGCTGCCCTAGGGCACAATACATATCCGGCGGTGCGCCTGCGGCAAGCCCCAGCTTAAAAAATTCAGGATGTTCCCAGACATCGCTTGAGTCCCTGGATACCAGAATAGGCAAATCCCCTTTTAGGCATATTCCTTTCTCCCCGGCATATTCTTTGGCATCTTTGAACTGTTCAAATAACTGCCATTGCACCCACTCCTGGAATCTAACCTCTTCAATATTATCCCTACGAAAATTCTCCAGGCTTTCCCTATCCCTCTCCTTATATTCTTTAGGCCAATCATACCAAGGCAACCCGTTATAGCGGATTTTAAGCGCTTTAAATAAAGAGAAACCATAAAGCCAATAGTCGTTTTCCTCCCTGAAACGCAGCAACCCCTGGGGCTCTTCCTGCCCCTGCATTAAAAATACCTCTTTTAATATACGCAGCTTCTCTTCCTTAACCGTATAATCGCAATTGCCGTTATCTAAGGGAAAATTCTTCTTAAGATTATCAATCTGCCTTTTTAAGGATTTATCCTTAGGCATAGGTAAGTCCCGCAGGGATATGTATACCGGCTCAAGGGCAAAGGAGCTTAAGGCATCATAAGGGCAGAAAACAGGGCCCATTTCATTCATCGGCAAAAGTTGAAGTATGGAGTGGCCGGTAAGCTTAACCCAATCAATGAGCAGTTTTAAATCTTGGAAATCAGCGATCCCAAAGCTTTTCTTTGAATAAATACAAAAAAGCGGGATAAGGATTCCCGCTTTCTTGTGTGACAGCATTTCTTTAAACTTAATTTTTTGCGTCATGAAATATTCTAAGGGATTAAAAGGCGTATTATCTTATCGGACCAAAATAGGGATATCAGTGCAGCTAAAGAAAGAAAAGGCCCGTATGGTATAGTGTGGTCTTTTTTAGTAATGAGAAAATAAATACCTATAGCGGCGCCGAAAAAAGGAGCGAGGAAGAAAGTCATTACCGACCTTTGCCATCCCAGAAAAGCCCCTATCATAGCCAAAAGTTTTACGTCCCCTCCCCCCATAGACTCTGTCTCTCCCTGAATCGGAGGCTTCTTAAGAAGCTTAAAATAAATAATGTCGAATAGCCATCCGGTAAGGTATATAATTGCGCCTCCTATAATAATCCCCAGAAATGAATTCAGCATCGGCTTAAAACTGAAGGTAAAAGGATTGATATTAACCCCCCTGATAGAACTTAAAATAAAACCTACAACGATCCCTCCGATGCTTATTTCATCGGGTATAATCCTGTGGGGTATATCAATAAAGGTAGCCACGATTAAAGCACTGACCAATACGATATAAAAGAAAAAGTCGTAGCTTAAGCCGTAACGCATAAAAAGCAAAAGAAAAAGCGAGGCGGTAATTAATTCTACCAGCGGGTAACGCAGGGATATCTTCTCTTTGCATATGCGGCATCTCCCTCTTAAGAGGATAAAACTTATAAAAGGTATATTATCATAAGGGGAGATACGTTTTTTACACTTCGGGCAGTGCGAACGCGGCCAGACTACGGATTCGCTTTTAGGCATACGGTGTATGCAGACGTTTAAAAAACTTCCCAGAATCGCACCAAGAATAAATATAATTATCATTGCTATCATAATGCCCTCACCTTTCTTGGCCTTGCCTTGTTAACGCAGGCCTTTTCTAAAGCGCTTTGCATCGCATCTACCGGCGCCTTCCTCGGACGTAGCCAAATATTAAAAGACTCTACCCCTTGATAAAGAAGCATGCCTAAGCCGTTTGCATGAGGAATCCCCGAATCTTCAGCAAGCTTTAATAATTTAGTCTCGCAGGGATTATAGATTAAGTCATAAATAAATAACCCCGGATGAAGCATCCGCTTATCGATTAAAAGAGGATCCTCAGGCCTCATCCCTACTGAAGAGGCATTGACTAAAAGGTCTTTAGCACTTAACCCCAGTTCGTCTATATTTCCTACTGCCTTAAATTTCGTATGCGGAAATATATGATTAAATATTTTCATAAGGCTTAAGGAGCGAAAATTATCAATATCATAAATGTCTACCTCAGATACCTTCTTTCTTCCTAAAGCAAAACATACCGCCCTGGCAGCGCCCCCCGCGCCTATTATTGCCGCCCTTCTGGGCTTAAGCCTTAAAAAGGCAATATGCCTTAGAAACCCTAAATAATCGGTATTAAAGAACTTAAATTTACCGGATTTATCCACCAGCAGGGTATTGGCTGCTCCGATAGACGTCACCGCGCTATTCTTAGCCCCGGGGATAAAACGCAAAATCTTTTCTTTATAGGGTATGGTTATATTTAAACCGCGGATATTCCTTTTGCTAAGGCCTGCTAAAAAAGCCTGGAGATCTTTTTCTTCCAGCGGAAAAAGCTTATACCTTGCCCTTATCTTAAGCTTAGAAAAGGCGGCATTATGCATCAAAGGAGAAAGGCTGTGAGTGAGCGGATTTCCTACTAAACCAAAGGTGAGGGTTTGAGTCATTTAAGCTCTAACCTGTTGACTGCATCCAGATACGCCCGGATTGCCGCTTCAATAATATCGGTACTTGCCCCCCGGCCGCTGAGGATTTTAGCCTTAATCTTAAGCTTAAGGCTAACCTGGCCAAGGGCATCTTTACCGGCAGTAACTGCCTCCAGGCGAAAATCATCTAACTTAGCATTATATCCGGTAATCTTATCTATTGCCTTAAAGACTGCATCCACCGGGCCGTCTCCGCAAGATACCCCGGATACAACCTTGCCTTTCTTACTCAAGAAAACATTTGCCCGAGGATTGATTTTAGTACCTGAGGTAACCTCAAAGCTTATTAACCCCCATAAAGGCCTTATTATCCGTATTTCATCCTCGGCAATTATTCTTAGATCGTCATCGAAAATATCTTTTTTCTTATCCGCAATCTCTTTAAAGCGGGCAAAGGCCTTATTAAGCTTTTCTTCATTAAGATTAAACCCCAGGGCCTTGAGCCTATCGTTAAAGGCATGCCTACCGGAATGTTTCCCTAAAATAAGCTGGCTCGAAGAGACACCTACATCATGGGGATCCATAATCTCATAGGTAATGCGTTTTTTCAATACCGCATCCTGATGAATTCCGGATTCATGAGAAAAGGCATTCCTTCCTACGATTGCCTTATTAGGCGGCACAACAAAATCAGTAAGGTTGCTTATCATCCGGGAAGTAAAGAATATTTCTTTGGTATTTATATCGGTATAGAGTCCGCTAAAAACATCTCTGCGCGTTTTAACCGCCATAACAATTTCCTCTAAGGAAGCATTTCCCGCCCTCTCCCCTATGCCGTTTATCGTACAATGCGCCTGGCGCGCCCCGGCCAGGATCCCGGATAATGAGTTTGCCACAGCCATCCCTAAATCATCATGGCAGTGAACGGCAATAACTGCCTTATTAATATTTGGAACATTATTTCTGATATCCTTAATGAGCGAATACATCTCCTGAGGATAGGTATACCCGGTAGTATCGGGAATATTGATTGTCTTTGCCCCGGCCTTTATTACCGATTCAATTACCCTGTAGAGAAAATCTTTCTCCGAACGAGTGGCATCTTCAGGTGAAAACTCTATATCATGGCAAAGCCCTCTTCCTAACTTAACCGCCTCAATCGCCAGCTTAAGTATCTCATCCTCTGCTTTCTTGAATTTGTATTTAAGATGGATCTTTGAGGTAGCCAAAAAGATATGAAGCCGGGGGTGTTTAGCTGCCTTAGTAGCATTATAGGCAGCCTCTATATCGGGCCTTAAACAACGCGCAAGCGCACAGACTGCGCCTTTTTTAATAGCCCTGGATATCTTAGCCACTGCCTTAAAATCTCCGGGAGAGGCAATAGGAAAACCTGCCTCAATAACATCAACCCCCAGTTTCTCCAGCTGAAATGCAACCTCCAGCTTTTCCTGGTCGGTTAAAGAGCCACCCGGCGCCTGCTCTCCGTCGCGTAATGTGGTATCAAATATTATTATTTTATCCATAAATATTTTTACTTCTTCATCCAGGGCATTGATTTAGGCGTGCCTCTGGCGTTTACGCCTAAATCATCCTTAGCTATGCTAAGGACAAACTCCCTTACACTGCTTAATGTTTCATCCAGGGCATCATTCAAAACTAAAGCAGCCTCTGGCGTTTTGCTTTAGTTTTGTCCTGCGCTATGCGCGGGATCTTACTTCTTCATCCAGGGCATCATTTCTCTTAGCTGCTTCCCCACTTTTTCAATCAGATGGTTATCGCCTTCAGAGATGAGCTTATTGAAATTAGGCCTGCCATCCTCATTCTCCCTAATCCATTCTTTGGCAAATTTACCGGACCTAATCTCTTTTAAGATCTTCTGCATCTCTTTACGGGTCTTAGCCGTGATAATCCTAGGCCCCCGGGTTAAATCACCATAGCAGGCGGTATTAGAAACTCCCCTGCGCATTCCGGAAATACCTCTTTCCTGGATTAAATCCGTAATGAGCTTCAACTCATGCAGTACTTCAAAGTAAGCAATCTCAGGCTGGTATCCGGCAGCAATTAAAGTATCAAAACCGGCCTTGATTAATTCCGTAACCCCTCCGCAAAGGACTGCCTGCTCCCCAAAAAGATCAGTCTCGGTCTCTTCTTCAAAGGTAGTTTCAATTACTCCGGCAGTAGTAGCTTTAATCGCCTTTGCATATGCTAGGGCTAAATCCTTGGCCTCTCCGGTTGCATCCTGGTATATAGCAATCAGGGAAGGGACACCCTTACCTTCTTCATACATCTTTCTGACTAAAGCACCCGGGCCTTTAGGCGCCACCATGAAGACATCGACATTTTTAGGCGGCTTTATCTGCCTGAAACGGATATTAAATCCATGAGAAAAACAAAGTGCCTTGCCTTTCTTTAAATTAGGCTTAATATCTTCGTTGTAAACTTTCGCCTGCACATGATCCTGAGTTAATATCTGGATAATATCTCCTGCGCCGGCTGCCTCCGCTGCCGAGACAGGGATAAAACCATCCTGTTTTGCCTGCTCAAAATTAGGAGTACCCGGCATCTCAGAGACCACAACGCGGCAACCGGAATCTCTTAAGCATAGCGCCTGGCCACGGCCCTGTATCCCATAACCTATAATTGCTATTGTTTTACTCTTTATAAGATTTAAATTTGCATCTGCATCATAATAAACCTTTGCCATTTCTTAATCCTCCTTAATTACTAATTGCTAATTTTCCTGTCCTGACTAATTCCACAATCCCGAAACTTTGCAGTTCTTCCAGCAGGGAGTTAATCTGAGAACCGTTGCCCACCGCTTCGATTATTGCGATTTTATCCGTATAATGAATGATCTTACCGACATATTTATTGAAAATCATCTCTAACCCATCTTTATCTTTAGGTAAATAATTTATTTTTGCCAGAACCAGCTCCCGGTCTATATGTTCTTTCTTGGTAAAATCGGTAACCGTAATAACATCAATTAATTTATTCAGCTGCTTATTTATCTGCTCTAATATTTTCTCATCCTGGGCCTCAACCACAATAGTCATATATGAAATCGTAGGATCCAGCGTCTCAGAAACAGCTAGGGAGGCGATATTATACCCGCGCGCGCTGAATAGCCCTGCGATGCGGGCTAAAACTCCGAATTTATTCTCTACTAGTATCGATATCGTATGTCTCATTTTTTTCTGGGTTCTTAGGCTAAACCGTCGATCATGTTATTAATTGCCTGCCCGGCAGGCACCATCGGCCAAACATTTTCCTCCGGCTCAATAATAAATTCCACAAAAACCGTATTATTTGTGTTTATTGCCTTCTGCAATGCCTTACGGACGTCGGCCTTCTTGGTCACCCGTATTCCAACAGCTCCGTAGCTCTGGGCCAGTTTTACGAAATCGGGGCTGGTAATCGGAGTATAGGAATAACGTTTCTTATAAAATAATTCCTGCCACTGCCTTACCATCCCTAAGAAACCATTATTAAAAATCAATACCTTAACATTAATTTTATTAGCCACACAGGTGGCCAGTTCCTGGATATTCATTTGGATAGACCCATCTCCTGCGATATTGAATACTTCTTTCCCGGGTACTCCCATCTTTGCCCCCATTGCAGCAGGAAAACCAAAACCCATCGTACCTAATCCTCCGCTGGAGATCCAAGTCCTGGGGCTTAAATGCTTATACCACTGGCATGCCCACATCTGGCTTTGCCCCACCTCAGTACAGATGATCGCATCGCCCTTAGTTAATTCCCATAGCTGTTCTAGTATAAACTGGGGTTTTAGCAATTTACCCCCGCTTTTATAGGTTAACGGGTGTTTTTTCTTCCAGGCATCAATAGTCTTAAGCCATAAAGTAGTATCCGGTATTTTCTTAATCTCTCCCAGCAACTCTGCGGTAATATTCCCGGCATCGCCGACTATCGGAATATCCACCCGCACATTTTTACTGATTGAAGAAGGATCGATATCAATATGTATAACCTTTGCATACGGAGCAAAGTGATCAAGCCTCCCGGTTACCCGGTCATCGAAACGTGCGCCCACGGCAATAATCAGGTCCGCTTCCATAGTGGCATGATTAGCATAAGCAGTGCCGTGCATGCCAAGCATCCCCAGATATAGCTTATGTGTGGCTGGAAAAGATCCCAGCCCCATGAAGGTAGTAGTTACCGGAGCCTGAATTTTTTCCGCCAATTCCTTTAATACCAGGCTAGCACCCGAAGTAATTACCCCGCCTCCGGCATAAATAAGGGGCTTCTTAGCCTGGGATATAAGCTTTGCCGCTTTTTTTATCTGCCCGGGATGGCCAAAATAAGTAGGTTGATAACTACGTATCTTTATATCCTCCGGCCAAACAAAATCTGTCTCCGCCCGCTGTATATCAACGGGAATATCAATAAGCACTGGTCCCGGCCGGCCGCTGGAGGCGATATAAAAAGCCTCGGCAATAGTCCGGGCTAAATCCCTGACATCCTTTACCAAAAAGTTGTGCTTAGTTATAGGGCGCGTAATTCCGGTTACATCCGCCTCCTGAAAAGCGTCATTACCAATGAGATGAGTACCGACCTGCCCGGTTATGGCAACCATAGGTATGGAATCCATATAAGCGTTAGCAATGCCTGTAACTAAATTTGTCGCTCCCGGGCCTGAAGTCGCAAGGCATACCCCGACCTTTCCGGTTGCGCGGGCATAACCATCAGCTGCATGCGCAGCCCCCTGCTCATGGCGGGTCAGGATGAATTTAATGTCAAAATCATAAAGAGAATCAAAAATAGGCAGCACCTGTCCTCCGGGGTAACCGAATATAACCTCTACCCCCGCACGCCTTAAAGATTCCAGTAAGATTTGTGAACCCTTCATTTTAAAACTGCTCCCTTATCTGCCGATGTAACTAATCTGGTATACCTGGATAAATAACCTGTTTTGATCTTAGGCGCCACAGGCTTCCAGCTCTTAAATCTCTTTGCTATCTCCTCTTTGCTTACCTTAAGATTCAGTTTACGTGCAGGAATATCTATTTCTATAATATCGCCTTCTTTTATTATCGCAATCGGGCCACCCGAAGAAGCCTCAGGAGAGATATGCCCGATACAAGGACCTTTTGTACCGCCGGAGAACCTGCCGTCGGTAATCAAGGCTACTGAATCTGCCAAACCTAAACCTACTATCGAAGCAGTAGGAGCAAGCATCTCGCGCATCCCCGGCCCTCCCGCAGGACCTTCATAGCGGATAACCACAACATCCCCGGACTTAATCTTCCTGTTCATAATCGCCTTCATTGCCTCTTCTTCACGGTTAAATACCCGCGCCCGCCCGGAAAACTTCATCATCTTTTCATTTACCCCGGACTGCTTAACCACTGCTCCATCCGGTGCGATATTCCCGTAAAGGACAGCAATACCGCCCTGTTTATGGTATGCCTTAGAGAAAGGCCGGATAACATCTTCGTCATAAATTACCGCATTATCGGCAATCTCAAATGTTTTCTGACCGTTTACATTTAAGGTATTATTCAATTTAGGTTTCAGCCTTTTTAATACCGCAGGGATACCCCCTGAATATTCGATATCTTCCATAAGATGCGTTCCTGCAGGCTCAATATTAGAGATATGGCAGACACCCTTACTTATCCTGTCGAAGGTCTTTAAATCTAAATCAATCCCTGCCTCATGCGCAATAGCCATAAGGTGTAAAACCGTATTACTTGAACCGCCCAATCCCATGTCGACAACAATAGCATTCTCCAGGGACTTTCTGGTAATAATATCTTTGGGCTTGATATCCTTTCTTACCAAATCTACAATCCTCTCCCCGCTTTCTTGCGCGATCCTTCTTTTCTTAGCTGAACCGGCTAAAGCCGTCCCGCAACCGGGTATAGACATCCCCATTGTTTCAGTAAGGCAAGCCATGGTATTTGCAGTATACAAACCCTGGCAGGAACCCGCTCCGGGGCAGGCCTCCATCTCAAGACAAGATAACTCCTTCATAGAGATATCGCCCTTCTTAGCCCTAGCCATCCCCTCATAGGTATCATGAACAAAGGCCAGCCTTTTTTTATTCCAATGGCCTCCTAGCATCGGGCCGGCAGTCACAATAATCGATGGGATATTAAGCCTGGCTACCCCCATAAGCATACCCGGGGTAATCTTATCACAGTTAGTAAGGCATACAATACCGTCAAGCTGATGGGCATTACAAACGGTTTCAATTGTATCAGCGACAATCTCACGAAGCGCCATAGGATAGCACATCCCCAAATGCCCCATAGCAATCCCGTCGCAGATACCGGGTATCCCGAAGAAAAAAGGAGCGCCCCCGCCATAGCATACACCGCGTTCGATAAAACGCTCTAAATCGCGCATCCCCACATGCCCGGGGATAAGATCGGTAAAAGACGTAGCAACACCGATAAAAGGCCTGGCCAGATCTTTATTGGATAAACCTGTAGCATGCAAAAGCGCCCTATGCGGCACCCTTTCTAAGCCTTTTTTTATTTTATCTGAACGCATATTAATCCGCTCCTTCTCCGTCATGCACAACCTCTTTTGCGTCTTTACGGCTGCGCACAATCACGCGCTTTAAAGTTACATATTTTTCGACTATGTCCTTGTTATTCACGCAATCAAGCTGCTTAAAAAGAAAATCGAACTTTTTTTCTATCTCAAATGCGATTTTATCGCGCACATCCGCAGAAAGCCCCATAATGTCTTTCTTAAAAGGGCCTAAAGCCTTTTTACGGGTTTTATAGAAGAACTGCTCATCGGTCTCCCCCTCTTTGCCTTCGGAAGCAGCATTGGTTTTTAACCACTCATAAATTTTATTCTTCAATTCTGACGGGAAATGCACGCTGTCAAACATCATATTCTGGAAACCCGTAGCCAGATGAACCTCAAGGGTGTCATGCTCCGGGAACTTATGGAACATATCCTCGGGTAAGGTAGATGCGCCATGCTGAACTGCGCCGCCTATGCCAAACTCTTTCTTTGCTATCCCGGAAATTGTCTTTAAGGTATCGAAATCAAGTTTTACCTCGGCAATACTTCCGTCAGCCTTAACCACGCCGCCGTGAGAGGTACCGGTTTGTATGGATATCTTGCTTATACCCGCCAACCCCTTACGCAGCCTTTCGTTATAACCTTCCATAAAAGCGCGCAGGTCTTCAGGCGTTGAATTTGTATGGCCTACCTCTCCGATCTCCCCGCCTACAGAAACAGTAACGCCCTTAGGCTCAATTCTGCGGATAAACTGCGTTAGCTTTGCACAAACCTCATAATTATCCTTTTGCTGCTTTTTTATCTCTTTCTTTGATAAATCTACCAAAGTTGAAGAATCAATATCAATATTATAAAAACCGCAGGATATTGCATCAGCAATTAAATCCTGCAAGGCCTGCATCTCCTTATCCGGGGCCTCCTTAAATTTCTTAAGGTTAACCTGGGTATGGTCGGCCTGAATAAATACCGCCCCATTCCATCCCTCCCTTACGGCCGCAGCTAAAATAACGCCGGTAAACTCTGCAGGGGGTTGAGAGGTATAACCCATCTCAGATTTCGCAATCTCAAAAATAAACGCGCCGCTGTTATTCTTTAAGGCAGTCCGGAAAATGGCGCGCGCTAAATCATAAGACATGCTTCTTAAATTAATCGCCGGCACCGTAAAACCGCAAACCTCTCCCCTGCCCGCTGCCATATAAAGTTCATGGATACTAGAAGGATAAATACCTTTTTTATAAGCTATCCCCAGGATTTTCTTAGATAATTCCTTTTTAGTTGAGGCATCATCAGCAAAGACTAATTCCATCACAATTTTATCAATACTTAAAGTCTTTCTACCCATCTTATCTGCCTGCTCCTTTCATGATCAACCCTTAGGTAAGGGTTTTAATAAGATTATACCAATATTCGGCCTTTATTTCCTTCTTTTTTATAGCGGTGGCAAAATCCACCTCGCTTATCTTGCCGCAACATAAGCCTACAGCTATATTCCTCCGTCCTTTTAGCAGTGAATCTACCGCTGCCTCGCCTAAACGCAAAGCCAAATCCCTGCTGAAAGCGGTTGGCCTGCCCCCTCTTTGGACATGGCCCAATACTACGGCACGGGTTTCAAGGGAGGTAAACTCGGTTATTTTATTTGCTATGTCAATTGCGCTTCCTGCGCCTTCTGCCACTACCACAATCCAGCTTAATTTACCGCGTATATTCCCCTGGACAATATCATGGCACATCCTCTCCCAATCAGGCTTTAATTCCGGGATAAGCACATCTTCGCATCCGCCTGCCAGGGCAACTGAAAGGGCAATAAAACCGCATTCTCTGCCCATTACCTCAATAACAAATATCCTCTCCATGCTAGTTGCAGTATCGCGAATATTATCTACTGCCGCTAATGCGGTATTAATGGCAGTATCTGAACCTATAGTTAAATCTATGCCGTTTATATCATTATCTATCGATGCGGGGATGCCCACACACGCTACATTATAGGTCTCTCCAAAATGATGTGCAGCGGTGAAACTCCCGTTACCTCCGATAACCACCAGCCCGTCGATAGCGTTCTTCTTTATAGTATTAAATGCCCGGTCCTGATACTCCTTCTTCGCAAATTCGGGGCAACGACCGGTCTTTAAAATTGTCCCCCCCTGGCTGATTATGCCGGATACCGAATGGTGATCAAACTCTCTTAATTCTTCATTAACCAACCCCCACCATCCGCGCATTATTCCTAAAACCTTTAAATTCTTAGAGATTCCGTAACGCACGACTGAGCGTATCGCCGGATTCATCCCCGGGGCATCTCCGCCTGTAGTCAATACTGCTATCCTCTTCATAGCCCTTCTATCTCCATATCACGGGGATGTTCAATAATATAATTATAGAATATTTCCTTCTTTTCTGTAGGCTTAAGGTCGAATTCCCACACCCAGATCCCCTTTTTATCCTTGTAGTCTTTTAAAGACGGCTCAAGGCTTATCTTGTCAACCTTAACCTTGATCCTGTCATCTGCGGATACGGGAATAGCCTCAAAAATCTTGGCTTTTATATCTTTAGATTTATAATTCTCGACGGTAACCTTATACCTGTATATGGTCTTCTTGATGGTGGCAGGGATACCGGCAAAAAGAGTCTCATCAACTTTCTTTTCCAATAACTCCCTTTTTACTTTTACATTTTCATCTACCCCCAGATAAAGATCGAACTCTTCACTTGGCGCGATATTCTTAACCTGGGAAACTCCCACAAAATCCCCGTCAAGAAAAACATTTACTCTCCCCCCTAGAAGCTGCAGGTCTTTAGCGTTAGTCACCCTGCTGCCGAGATAGGCAAAAGTAGAAAGCCTGGGATATGCGGAATAAATAAATGATGAAGTTAAAACCTGGCTTAAGACCGCAAGCCTATACTCCTCTCCACCCGATTTTACGGATGCTAAGCGTTGTATCCTATAAACAAGAGAAATCCCTTTATCTTCCTGCTGGGCATAATCATATTCGGCAGGGATAGCGGCAGCAGGCTCCTCAGTAAAATAAGGTTCCATCTGTTGCCCGGCTGCGAGGAAATTTCTTTCTAAATCCATCTTCTGGCTGAGCACAGCGCTACCTACCCTTGTCTGTTTTCTTGGCTGATACGGCCTTAAGAACCACGGCTCGATCTCAGGAAGCACCCCTGAAACATTTACCTTTGCCGTAGATAGGGAGATCTGGACATCCTGCCAATCTTCCCCTGTATTCTGCTTAACCGAGGCAAAAGATACAAACTCCGTCTCCTTTTTATCAAAATTAACCCTTGCATCATATAAAGGATACCAATATGCCCCGCCAACCCTATAAGATATATCGATATTTAAACTTCCTGCCTTTAACACATCAAGCTCCACCACAATTGAGCGCTTCATCTTCTGCGTGGGAGCAGAAATTTCAGCAAGCTGCCGGTGCAATACCTCAATCTGCTTTCTTAAATCACGGATGTTTAATTCAGAATCTACCACCTGGGCATAATTGTCCTTAAGCTTAGAATCAAGAAAGGTCAACATATCGCTTAAATCTTTGATCGCCGGCATCTTTGTAGCCAAATCCTTAGGCAGCTGTTCTTTGGAAAATAAACGTATTGAATCAAGGAAAGATTTCTCATCGGCCAGCCTTTTTTTTGCATCATTAAACTTGCGGACCTCATCCTCAAGCCTTAAAATCTGAGCCTGTATTGCTCTTACCTTATCAACCGGTTGTTCTTTTAGAAATTCCTTTTTTATATAGGCCCCCAGAATTTTAACACTGGCGCTACCCTCTGCGGATACGCGAAGTGAATTTTCGTCGATTTCAGGTATTAAATCCGCAAAGATTACCCGGTTCTCCCCCTGGGGTAATTTGACCTGCGCAACCCTCTTGATAAGGGCATCTCCGGAATAAATAGTTACAGCTGAAATCTTCGAATCAGCCTGGATATCCTGGGCATAAACAAAAAAAGGCAAGGCTAAAGAAAAAATTACCGAAATAATGATTTTCTCTTTAATCCCGGGCATAATGCCTCCTTTTTAATATCGTTAATTTATTAAAAAATTATTTATCAGGTTCCCATCTCCCAGCTTGCCAGGTACTTCTTCTGTTGTGAGGTCAGTACATCTATTTTAACCCCTAAAGATTTTAATTTCAAGAAAGCAATATTCTTATCGATATTATCAGGTACGCTGTAAACCTGTTTCTTTAGCCTTTTATAATTCTTCGCCATATATTCGGCGGAAAGCGCCTGATTGGCAAAAGACATATCCATTACTGATGCCGGATGCCCCTCTGCTGCGGCTAAATTAATAAGCCTGCCCTCGCCCAAAAGATATATCCTGCGGCCGTCTTTTAAAGTATACTCTTCCACAAAATCACGGATTACCTTCTTAGCCTTAGAAAGCAGCTTCAGCCCGTCGATATCCAACTCAACATTAAAATGCCCCGAGTTAGAAACTATTGCGCCGTCCTTCATCACCTTAAAATGCTCCCTGCGTATGACATTAATATCTCCGGTTACGGTTACAAAGACATCGCCGATTCTCGCTGCCTGCATTATCGGCATTACTTCAAACCCATCCATTACCGCCTCTAAGGCGCGCAGGGGGTCTATCTCTATAACTATTACCTTGGCACCCATTCCTTTGGCACGCATGGCCACACCCTTACCGCACCAGCCGTATCCGGCGACTACAAAGTTGCTTCCGGCGATAAGCTTATTGGTAGCGCGGATAATACCATCAAGGGTAGACTGGCCGGTTCCGTAACGATTATCAAATAAATGCTTAGTCAGGGCATCATTTACCGCAATAATCGGATAGCGGAGCTTATTTTCGCTGGCAAGGGCCTTTAACCTGATTACGCCGGTAGTAGTTTCTTCAGTCCCTCCGATGATATTGCTATGCAAATGAGCAGGACGCTGATGTATTGTGCTGACCAGATCAGCCCCGTCATCCATAGTAATATCCGGTTTTACCTCAAGAGCAGATTTAATGTGGCTGTAATAAGTCTTGGTATCTTCTCCTTTAATAGAAAAAACCGAGACCTTAAGGTTTTTGACCAAAGACGCGGCAACGTCATCCTGGGTTGAAAGAGGATTAGAGGCGCAAATAAAAACTTCAGCCCCGCCTGCCTTAAGGACTTCAGCCAAGACACCCGTCTCTGTAGTCACATGCAAACAAGCAGCCACCTTTAAACCCCTTAACGGCTTTTCCTTCAGAAACCTTTGTTTTATCAAATTTAAAACCGGCATATTATTACTTGCCCATTCAATTCTTAATGCCCCTCTCCCGGCTAACCCGATATCCTTAACATCATATTTCATTATTTCTCCTTTTTATAATCTACCCGCCTGCAGCTTAAGGGCAGCAGCCTTGTCTGTTTTCTCCCAGCTGAAACCATCCCTGCCAAAGTGCCCGTAACAGGCAGTCTTCTTATAAATAGGCGTAAGCAATCTTAAACAAGAGATTATCCCCTTAGGGGTAAGCTCGAAGTTCTGACGGATTAACTTTACCAGCTTATCATCAGAGATCTTGCCTGTGCCATAAGTATCTACAAAAATAGAAAGTGGTTCTGCATAACCGATGACATAAGATAACTGGACCATAAATCTCTCTGCTAATTTGGCAGCTACAATATTCTTGGCAATATACCTGCACATATACGCTGCCGAACGATCCACCTTAGTGGGGTCTTTACCCGAGAATGCCCCTCCGCCATGGGCAATGCTTCCGCCGTAAGTATCGACGACGATCTTCCTTCCGGTCATACCCGTATCCGATTGAGGCCCGCCCACTACAAACTTGCCTGTTTGGTTCACAAAATATTTAGTATTCTTATCTGCAAAGCCCTTTAAAACAGGGCCAGCGATAACCTTAATCATCTCAGAGCGCGCCTTAGAGGTAATATTCTTACCCGAGGCATCCAGTATATCATCGGTATGCTGGCAGGCAATGACAACGGAGTCAACGCGCTTAGGCTCTCCATTCTCATATTCAACCGTAACCTGGGATTTACAATCAGGCCCTAAATAGCTAAGAGTATTAGCCCTGCGTACGTCAGCCATACGCTTAACCAACCTATGCGCTAAAGTTATAGGAAGAGGCATTAGCTCAGAAGTCTCGCTGCAGGCATACCCGAACATAATGCCCTGATCCCCTGCGCCTCCGGTATTTACGCCCTGGGCAATGTCAGGAGACTGGGCATTGATAGTATTTACAATTGCACAGGTATTATAATCAAATCCGTACTTAGGATGCGTATAGCCGATATCCCTGACAACTTCCCGGGCTAATTTCTGTATATCAATATAGGCATTAGTCGTAATTTCACCGCCCACTATCAAAAGGCCCATAGTCACATAGGTCTCGCAGGCAACCCGGCTTTTTTTTGCATCCTTATCCAAAGATAATACCTTATCCAATACTGCGTCGGATATCTGATCGCATACCTTATCCGGATGACCCTCACCAACTGACTCTGAAGTAAAAAAATACTTACGCGACATCTCAATACCTCCTTTATATTTTTATTTAAAATTCTTTTTTGCCGCAGCCAAATACTTATGGTCGCCTATATCAAACCAAGAACCCTTAAACTCAAAACAAAATATATCCGCCTTCTTTTTCAGCCAGCCTATATACTTGCCGGTGGCATCCACTTTATTCTTATTAAGTTTCATATAATTACCGATTAGATGAAACTGTTTTCTCGGGATATAATACAGGCACATCGCCACTAAAGGGGAATTTGGTCTCTTGGGTTTTTCTTTAAATGCCACAACTTTATGATTTTTGTCAACCTTAAGCACGCCATATTTGCTTGCATCTATTTTGTTCTTTAGCCTATAGGCGCCGATTGTCGTATTAGGCTTATTATTAAGCGCGAAATTGACAAATGCGTTAAGGTTGCCGCTAAATAAGTTATCCCCTCCGATAACCAAAAGATCGCTCTTGATGCGTTTATTCCTTAAAACAAAGTTTATGTCCCCTATTGCCCCCAGCCGGTCTTCATTACTTTTGGTTTGGTCATCGACTAAGGTTATCTTCTTTCCACCTTTAAGCCGTAATTTCCATTGCCTGAACTTTCCGATAAATTTGCTGTTAGTAACTACGATTAACTCATCGATAATCTTAACCGAGCTGAGATTATTAATTATATAATTAATAATCGGCTTGTTCTTAACCTTCAGTAACGGTTTAGGATATTCCTTTGTTAAAGGATAAAGCCTGGTAGCATAACCTGCGGCTAGAATTAAAGCTTTTATTTTAAAATCTCCTTTAATTTCGACTGGGCATAATCCTCCACCTCTCTCCCGGTAGGAAGCTTTAATGCCTCATTTGCAATTTCTTTAGCCTGCGCCAAGGTAATTGAGCGGATTAGATATTTCAACTCCGGTATAACCTGAGGCGGCATACTGAACTCATCAAGCCCCATTCCTAAAAGTATTAAAGCTAGGCTGGGCTCACCGGCCATCTCTCCGCACATCCCTACGTTTATATCCCCCTTATGTGCAGAATCGATAACATTCTTAATAAGCCTTAAAACCGCGGGATGGGCAGGCTCATAAAGATAGGCCACCTTTTCGTTAGCCCGGTCAACTGCCAGAGAATACTGAATCAGGTCATTGCTGCCGATACTAAAGAAATCTGCCTCTTCTGCTAATATATCCGCGGTCATCGCAGCAGAGGGAACCTCAATCATAGCGCCTACCTGGATATCCTCATCAAAAGGAATTCCTTTAGACCTAAGCTCTTCCCTTGCCTCATCGAGTATCTTGTTGGCCTGGCGTAATTCTTCGATCCCGGATATCATCGGATACATAAGTTTTAGGTTCCCGTGGACTGAGGCTCTCAAGATAGCCCTTAATTGCAGCTTGAATATCTCAGGGCGCGCCAGACAAAAACGTATGGCCCTCCAGCCCAAAAATGGCTGCATTTCATGAGGAATTTGAAATTGCGATAAGAATTTGTCTCCCCCCAGATCTATAGTGCGTATAATAACCGGATAAGGGTTCATCTGCTCGGCGACATATTTATACGCAAGATAATGCTCATCCTCTGAAGGCGAGTCTTTCCGGTTCATGTAGAAAAACTCCGTACGATAAAGACCTATCCCTTCTCCGCCGTGCAACTTTACTCCCGGGACTTCATCTGGGAACTCGATATTCGCATTTATCTCCACCTTGACCCCGTCTAAGGTTATTGCGGGAAGGTCTTTAGCCGAAAGGAACTTCTCATTAACTCCCCTTAACTTCTCCTCTGCGGTATGATATAAATCCAGGGTCTTCTGATCGGGATTAACAATAACAAGCCCCAGCGCCCCGTCTACGATCAGCATATCCCCGGCATTAATCTCAGTTGTGGCATCCTGGACGCCTACCACAGCAGGTATCTCAAGGGATTTAGCCATAATCGCGGTATGCGAAGTTTTTCCTCCTACATCCGTGACAAAAGCCGAAACCCGCCTCTTATGCATAGCCGCGGTATCCGAAGGCGAGAGATCATGGGCTACAATTATTACCTTATCCTTAAGCTCGCTTAATCCCTTTCTCTCTTTGCCTAAGATATTCCTTAAAATTCTCTTTCCGACATCATTGATGTCAGAGATGCGCTCCTTCAGGTACTCATCTTCAATCTTGGCAAAAACAGATACATATTTTTTTAAAACCTCCTGAAAAATAAAGGCAACGTTTAATTTATCTTTCTTCAGTCGGGATATCACCTCTTCAATGAGCATTCGGTCTTCTAAAACCAATAGATGCGCATCAAAAATCTGAGCCTCGTTCTTGCCCATATCGGAACCTATCCGCTTCTGAAGCTCAATAATCTCCCTGCGTGTCTTAATCAACGCCTCTTCGAAAAGCTGTATCTCTAAGGGGATCTGGGCCTCGGTAATATTATCCTTAGGGACAATAAAGTCCTCCTTACCGATTTTATGGGCGATTCCTATGCTTATACCATTAGCCGCAGCTATGCCTTTAAGCTCTATCATAACTCTTCCTCTGACATAATAATTCTCTCTAACTCTTCCATTGCAAGAGACGCATCTTCCCCGTCTGCCTCAATAATAATAGAGCTACCCTTTTCAGCGCCAAGCATCAGTATACCCATGATAGACTTGCCGTTCACCTCTTCATCATCGCGCCTGACGGTAATACGCGAATCGAATTTATTGGCTATCTGCACAAATAATGCGGCAGGCCGGGCATGCAAGCCCTGCTTATTCTTCACCACTAATTCTTTTTTAACGGTAGCCATTAAATTTCCTCGATAAGCCCCAAAATAATCTTGGCCAGCTTAAGGTGATCGTGCCTGATTAAAGCGTCTTCAATAATACTAAAATCGTCCTCAACTATACGATAACCCATCTCCTCTATCTTTCTTCTGTCATTTACCACCAGGTATGAACCCTGTTGGGCATACCGCCTTAATATATCTTTAGGCATCTCTGCGGTATTCACAACACAGTAATCAATTACCTTAGGATGCGAATGCGATATAAGAGACCTTATATGTTCCGAAGCGCTGTAGCCATCGGTCTCTCCCGGCTGGGTCATAGCATTGCATACATAAACCTTAACCGCATCCGAAGCAACTATAGCTTCGGTAATCTCTTTAATTAAAAGATTAGGTATTATGCTTGTATAAAGAGAACCCGGGCCTAAAACAACAATCTGCGCTTCCTTTATAGCCTTTATAGCATCGGGAGTTGCCTGGGGTTTATCCGGACTGAGATAAACCTTTTCTATGGAACGATGCGTCTTAGGGATATTGTTCTCGCCTAGAGTAACGCTCCCGTCCTTATGTTTAGCAGCTAAGACTACCTTATCTAAAGTAGAAGGAATGACCTGCCCGCGTAAAGCCAATACTTTGCTTGTTTCTTTAATCGCCTTCTCAAAATCTCCGGTTAAACGGGTCATTACCGTAATAAAAAGGTTCCCGAAGCTATGTCCACAGAGCTGCGAACTTGTATCAAAACGAAACTGGAATAAATCACGCATCAAAGCAGGGGCATCAGCTAAAGCCACCAGGCAGTTACGTATATCCCCGGGAGGCAAAATATCGAATTCCTCCCTTATCCTTCCGGAAGAACCTCCGTCATCAGCAACCGTGACTATTGCCGATATATTCGAGGTAAACTGTTTAAGCCCGGTTAAAAGCACTGAAAGGCCTGTGCCGCCTCCGACTACCGCTATCTTAGGCCCGCGGTTAACCTGCTTATTCTGGTAAATTATATCAAAAAGCTCTAGCCCCCTTGACTCCGGTACAAAAACAGCGATCAATGACCTTAATATTCTTTTTACCCCCAGGATCAAAATGACAATCCCGGAGAATAAGATTATAGAATCCAGTATCTTAAAAAACAGGAATTCATCGCCTCGCAGCCTACCGGCTGAGAAAACCAAGATCACAATACCAAAGAAACTTAAGATAACCCAGCGTTTAACACCTATTCCGGGATAAAGCCACTTGAATAAGCTATTGATTTTAATGGGCATATCAATGCTATTAGACTCTCTTTTCGTCTTCCTGGGTTATAATTCTGACAACTGCCTTGTCATCTTCAGAAGCGCGTAAGGTATCGCGGAAATATTTATCCTTAAGAAGCCTTGAGATACGCGCTAGGGCTTTTAAATGCGGGCCGGCTGAATCCTGAGGAGCTACCAAGAGAAAAAATATATATGCGGGTTCACCGTCTAAAGAATCAAAATCGACTCCCTTCTTAGAAAGCCCAAAGGCAGCCACCAGTTTACCGACACAATCAGACTTTGCGTGAGGTATCGCTATACCCTGTCCGATAGCAGTGGAGCCAAGCGCCTCCCTGCCCATCAAGGACTCAATCAATTTATTGCGCGAGCGCTTCTCAATGTCTCCGGCCTCAATTAAGGTATCCACCATCTCACGGATAACCTCTTCCTTCTTACTCGACTTTATGTCGGTGATAATGGCCTTCTTAGATAAAAAATCCATAATCTGCATCTGTTTCTCCTTTCAGGTTTTAATTTAAAAGCGGGAGACGGGGTTCGAACCCGCGACATTAACCTTGGCAAGGTTACGCTCTACCAACTGAGCCACT
>Ga0172381_10001346_pt1 | contig 29214 bp, 32 predicted proteins | sample Leawel6488metaG_FD_119754 | JGI IMG/M metagenome (GOLD analysis project Ga0172381, IMG submission 119754) | Leachate microbial communities from a municipal landfill in Southern Ontario, Canada - Leachate well 64-88 metaG | ecosystem: Engineered > Solid waste > Landfill > Unclassified | place... | reverse complement strand
GGTAGTAGCCACCGATACGGGAGTATTTGATACAGATGTGCGTTGGGAGCAAATGCGATGGCAACCACCTGAGCTTGGTTTCCTGTCCCTGCTACTCGCCCGTACTAAGTGGGATGAGACTACCACAATGCATCAAGCTGACAGTATACGCCCAAAGCCTGATAGGCATTATTAAGAGCGTTACCTTTTCGTATTCTGTATATATTTAAAAACAAAAAACTTTGAAGCTCTTAGTTCTTAGCCAAGCTCGCCGAACCGAACGGTCTGAGTCGAAGGCACAACGCGCGGGCCGTAGGGCACTACCCATCCGGGCTGAGCTGGCGTCTCATCGTCGAGTGGCTCTGGAAATATTTTTACTGACGGCACAATAGGTTCACGCACAAAAGCTAGACCTATGTCTCCCAATGGTCGTACGAAATCAAGATTTGGTGGTGTACCCTGGCGAGCTTCGCCAGGAGCGAGTGGACTATTCATGACTATTACGATACCACAAAGTACTTTATTTGTAAATGCCGCATTCAGGAATCAATAAACGAAATATTCATTATGCAGACGTCAAAACCCAGCGAATAACCATATCTTTGGCGCGACGGTACTCTTCCTCGGTATATTGGGCGTTTGCAATATAGAACTTCTTATTTGTGATGTGACTACAGAACATGCACTCGTACATGTCACCACAATCTTCGATAAAGAGTGAATTAACGATTTTCTTTGACCACGTAACGGCGAAACTGTTCGAGCACTCTTTGCTGTCTTCGACGCGGGCGCAAAACGACAAGGCCTTGCTGCGTTGCGCGGCGGCTACATTATCGCAACCAAAAGTGCCGTCCGAAAACAGCACATTCTTGGAGTCATTGATATCTTGAGAACGGTATACGTTTTCGGACGTGTAAATATTATCTGATTCAGCTACGTTAAGGCTGTCGATATGGCGCTCGGTCGAGGTGTAGTTGACTTCGTTCCATGCCGCCAAGATGTCGCTAATACTATTAAGCTCTCGTTTCGGCATTGTATCCCAGTCTAAACGATTCCAGGCGTTCTGTGTGGTGATGAACTTGGTCGGATTGGCTGATTGTGTCCAGGTCAGCTCGCCGGTTGTGGTGTCATTGACCTGCTGTGGTAGGCGGACATCAAACGCATATTTTTGCCGGAATTGATCCAGGCTCAAAGGATTTTTGTAGCCGAATATCTGGCCAATTATTTTATCGAGCATTGCTTGAGCAGCGTGGGCATCCATGTTTTCTTAATCCTTTCGCTTGATTTTGAGTCGACTTGACGAATGCTCGGCGAGTATATCGCTAAGATTGAACGGTGTTGGCGTAGTTCCTGCCAGGGGCTTCGTTTGGACTGGTTGAGGCGTGCTAGTGACACTGGAAGAGGCGGGTGCCTCGGCTTTCGGCGCTAGGTTCGGAACCTCGACTACAGCCTGTTCATCGAACTTGGTTGGTAATTGCGGTGCTGCCTGTTGGTAGGTTTTGAGATCTAGCTCGTGCGGATTCTTGCCTTCGCTTGCCTTTGGCGCGTCGAGAGTGCGAGCCTTAACGGCTGGTACGACTTGCCCATTTGCTAGCACCCGCACGAGACACTCGCGGGGATGTAGCTCGGTCATAATTTTGACTCGAACTTCTTGCTCTTTGATACCCTTCTGGTGCTCTTCCTCGACGATTTCACTCGGCAGCTCGATATTCAGGTTGCCCTCTAAGGCGCGGGCGTCTTCCTCAGAAACCTTAAACGTGAAGTAATTGTATACATTTGCAAAAATAGCAGCCCGCAAGTTTTCTTCGATTTGCCCAAAATACTGCTGGGTAAGGATGACGGTAAGATTAAACTTGCGTGCCTCGGCAAGGATTGCAGCCAACGCTGGGTTTTGGACGATGGACACCTCATCGATAATGAGGATGACCTTTTGGCCGAAGGCTCTTGCCTGGGCAAGCAAGAAAATTTGCTGAATAAGCAGCCCGGCCACTGTTTTGACGACCTTATCTCCCATGCTGACCTTGTTGAGCGAAAAGACCGTCAGGAAGTTATCTTGGATGGTCTTTGCCAGCGAGAGCTCGCCTTCCCCGACGAGTGCGGGTTGCATCTGCATTTCGTCGACAAGCGAAATGATAGGAGACAGTGCCTCATCGTAATATTTGGTACGCAGTTCATTGAAGTCGGCGCCGAAGAAGTGCGATATATTAGCCGGGACGTAGTCACGGACGTGGTCAAGAATCTGGTTGCGAAGCTCGGGCTCGGTCAGGAAGCGTTTGAGCGCTTCAAGTGACATAGCCTGAGCCGTGAGCAGAACGTAAAGACTGAAGCGTAACAACCGGTCAGTTTTGGCGGTGGAATTGCTCATCAGCGACTTTAAGAGCGTAGCAGTTAGCTCGGTTGCTGCGGAAATGTCTGTCGCCGCACCACCGAACAATTGTGTGCTTTCTCCGCTGAAGTTTATGATTCGTGCATTTTGCAAATGTTTGAAATCTTCGGCGAGTGAAGCGTGTGGGTCGATAACTATAATGCGATAATTGGGTGCAAGTGCCGTGGCGGCGAGTCTATCTACGAACAGGCTGATAAGTTTCGATTTGCCGCTACCGCTAGCGCCGATAATAAACGAATGCTTATCGAACTCGAAACTAGTCAGGTTCAGGTAGTAATTGTGTGAGAAATACGGGAAAGTATCGACTTCAAAAAGGGCACCTGCATTCTCACTTGTGAGCATGTGAAGGGACTTTTCTATATTGAGGTAGCGTGGCACGGTTTTCTTGAGGTAGTGAGTGTTGGTTTCGAAATCGATAGCCAACAGATTCACCGGGAAAGCAGTGAGTAGCTTGCTGGCCTTGCTCCAGACTTTGCCGGCAGACTGGAAGTACATATTTGAGCGTATGACGGCTTTATCGTGTCGAAGGGCGTGTACGCTAAAGCTGGCCCACTCGAGGCTTTTCATCTTCTTGATGTGGTACTTTTCCTTGAGGTCGAGAATATTGCCACCGGCTACGAATTGGACAAATCGGTCCTTGGTGGTGACGTCTGGCGGCGTAGCCTCTTTTTCGTCGCACGGGCGGAGTAAGATGCCACTGATTGCGTTCGAGAGCGAACTGAGGTCGTGGTTGCAGCGGACGAAGAAACGGACGACGTTGTCGGTGCAGCGAAAGATAAGCTCGTAGCTGCCGCCGAGAGCACCCAAGTGCCCGATGACGGCCTTGTTGAACTGCAGCCACTGCCCTTGCTCAAGCTTGTCTACAAGAATGTATAGTTCAAACAAATAGGTATCGGCAGGTTTCTTAGCCATTAGCTAGATTGTAACACCGCTTACTCATTGCTTGAAAATTGTTTTTGCGGTCGCCCAGACAGATGAATCGTGTAAAACGGTTTTGCGGTAGTACCAATACTCTGCTCCCCACAAATCTATCTGGCGGATACCAGTCTGTTTTGCAAACGCTACATTTGCCTTTAACTTAGCCGCATCAAATGTTTTATCGTGCTCTGATAGACTACTATCTAGTAGACTTTGGCCATCTGATAACCAGGGTTCCGCTTGTAGCTCATGGATCAGAGATGATTTGCCTGTTAAGATTTGCTGTGCCCCGGCCAGAAAAGCGTAGTACCAACTGGGGAATGGGTAGCTAAAATAACCCTTGACCCAGGGGCTGTATACGCGTCGATAAACCGAAATGCCGTTTATATCTGAGCGGGGGGACCCGGTGGCAAAACCGGCGTAATTATTGCTCCGGCTTATAATAATCGGATGTTCGGAATCGAGCCGTTTTACGAGGTCGAACTCGGCAACCAAGCGGGAACGGTCGTAGTTGTGGCATTCTCCAAAGCTATTAAAGAACTCATTCTCTAGCTGGTAACTTACGAGGCTTGGTGAATCCTTGTAGTGCTTGATTACTTTTGCTATGTACTGCTCAAGGGCTGGTTGCCACCGTGACACCGGTGCAGCCGTGTCTACCCAGCCGGGGGCATGACACTCTGGCCAGCGTGGCTGGCGGAGTCCAATCGCAAGGCTAACTTTGGCGCCGGCTTTTTCGGCAGCGGCCATCTGCCAGTCGAGTGTACTGAAATCGTAGGCACCCGCTGTTGGCTCTACCTCGTCCCAGTAGCTAGTAAGGCGAAGTTGCTGAGCATCAAGATCTGTAAGGATAGCATCGAGTGTCTCCTGCGGGTCCACGCCCAGATATGATGCGTACGACGGTATGAAAGTAACACCGAGTTGGTTCGGTTTGCCTGCTTGGCCATGCTGGTACCACAGAGCAATCCCATACATAGTGCTAGTACATACCAGTACAAATGCTACAAGGCTTATCACCGCTCGCTTCCAGAATCGTTTAGTTTTGAGCCTGGAGCCGATTCGTTTTGCCACCCTTAGCCCCTGTTCTGTACGCCTTTTGGCGAGGCTCGTCTCGGGCTGCTGCTTATCGGTCATGGTATCATTATACCGTGTCTAATAAACCTTCCGTTTCTATTATTATTCCTGCGTATAACGAAGCAGATCAAATCAAAGCTTGTCTGGCGGCAATTGCCAAACAAACTGTCATGCCAGATGAGGTTATTGTTGTCGACAATAACTCTACCGATGGTACGGCGGTGCTTGCCAGACGGTTTCCATTTGTGCGTGTACTCACCGAGCCCAGACAAGGTGCAGTGCATGCCAGGAACTCTGGCTTTGATGCGGCGCAGAGCGACATCATTGGACGTATAGATGCCGATACTATAATTGCCCAGAATTGGGTTGAGAGCGTGCAACTGGTGTTTGGACACGGTGGTCCAGATGCTGCCAGTGGAAGTGTGACGTACCATGGCATGGTAGCCAGCCGCTTGCTTAATAAGGTTGACTTTGGTCTGCGTCATTATCTGGCGTGGGCGCTTGGACGTGAATATGCCCTGCAGGGTGCGAACATGGCTCTACGCACCGCAGCGTGGCATCGTACAAAAAAGCTGACTTGTCGCCAGGGTGGTATGCATGAAGACTTTGATCTTGCTATTCACCTGCGTGAGGCCGGGTTTACAACTATTTTTGCGCCGGCAATGTGCGCCTCGGTAACCTCTCGGCAGGCGGGAAGCCGCTGGCGTGACTTTGCAAGCTATGTGCTGCTTAGCTCGGGCACGTATGCCCGGCACAAGCGTATTCGCCGCGTTGTTATGTACCCTGTCATGCTGCTCGCGCTCGTGTTTTATCCAGTGCTTCGAGTGCTGTATTTTGGCTATAACGAAGAATCCGATAGATTTTCTATTGTTCGATTGTTTCGCTCGCAGCGTGAGGTGCGCGTCAACCCAGCTACATACATCGATTAGGTAGTTGTTTCTTCGGTGTGCCATTGGCCGGTTGATGGATTTTGATACGGCATACATGTACTCCATAGGCCTGCACGTGCTTTTTGCGCACTCGTCATGGCAGCACCAAATTCGTTCAGTCGAGAGAACGGAAACGCATAGGCAAACGCCTGACCCTTTTGTACGAGCTCTAGGTTTAAGTTTGTGCCATCCTCTAACACAACGTAGCGCAGCAGCCGGTCGTAGCGATCACGGTTAGTGGTGAGACTGTCGGACACCAGTCGGATACGCTGATGACCGATGCGGGCCTTAGTGTACTCTGCCGCTACCGGTCCGTAGCACTGTACAGGTGTATTTGGCTTATGCGTCTCCGGCGTGTCTATCCCGATAAAACGAATTGTTTCAAGTGTGCCGTTCATGGTCACCTGCACGGTGTCACCATCAACGAAATGAGCAATCTGGTACGAGCCTGGTTCGTTGTGCAAGAAAGTCTGGATATTGATTGGGCGTATCCAGCCTTGCCACCAGCCTATCCCTAGCGATGTAATAACAAAGACTAAGAATATGTAAGCAATAGGCCTTGATCTCGACGCCATGGTGAACGGTATTATTCCAGCTGCTGCGAAAGAATGTCAAGTATTTGCGCGTAGAACCAAAATAGTTTATACTACAAAACTGTGAGTAAAGAAGGTGCTGGAATTTTGCAACCGAGCTTGGACTTGCCCGAGCGGCAAGGGCCTGACGCGGCCTATTTACACGAACTTGATGTGCTGTATGGAGCTTTGTCGCTCATGACCGTACTTGTAGATACGGCTCGAAAAGAACGCAAACAGAGCGGTGTATCGTACCGACGCTTTACTGTAGGAGCTGCTGGTTCAGCCCTAGACACAACAGGGTCAGGCTTGTATGTATTTGCTGGTGCAAATGCAAAACCACAACCGCACAACGAAACGGTGTGCGCAGAGAAAAGGCTGCTTGGTAGAGCGCGCAAGGCGCCCAAAGCCCGTAATGCAGTGTCGCAAGGTATATCGTACTTCCCTCTTATTGTCGTTGCGGGTACAACCGATAAAAAACAACTACAAAGTGTGACGGGGCGCCCAACGCACACGCTTCCACCGTGCCAATCGAATTGCGTGCCGATGTTTCGCAGGAGTCCACTTATTGATTGGCGAACTATCTTCGTGACTATTGGTCACAAAAAACCAGAGGGAGATCGTTACCAGGTTTTTACAGAGGAGGAACTAGAATATTTCTATCAGGCGGATCCTCCGACAGAGCTCACAGAAATCCCGTACTACGATGGTCATAACGGAGTATGGATAGAGGTACTTACTGCCTATACTGAAGCAAGTGAAAAGGCCAAACGAGCTCGTAGCATTAAACCGCCCGCTGCCCAACTTGCACTAGATGCGCTCCGGCTACCCGCGCGCGAGCGTCATGTTATTTTAGAAAATACCCGCAAAGGTTTACATTATGGGGTTGTATCGGCGCACTGTTCCGATACGCGCCCCACGCGCGTGCCTCAATAGTCAATACCCTTGTTGGCTAGGAACTTATCATCAAAGTGATGTTTGATTTTGTGCATATCTGTGGCTATGTCTGCGAGGTCGAGAAGCCTTGGTGGAAAATCGCGGCCAGTTAGGCATAGGCTAGTTTTGGGGCTGCGTGAAGTGATGAGCTTTTCGAGTTGGGTTTCGGTGAGGAGGCCGTCATGGACGGCATTGTTTATCTCGTCACAAATAACGAGGTGGAATTTCCCGGACGTCGCAGCGTCTAAAGCTATAGCGTAGGTTTCTGCTGCTGCCTGTGCATGCTGCTCTGGGGTGATATGACTTGCACTCAAATCGCCAGCTTTATAAAACCCCTTACCCCCCTTGTAGAACAGCAAGTCATCTTTGTAGATTGGGAGTATGTCACGGATAAAAGTGTGCTCACCGACACCCCAATATTTAATAAATTGTATGTAGGCCACGTGCCAACGATTGCCAAGAGCGCGAACAAGCAGCCCTAGTGATGCACTGGTCTTACCTTTCCCCTCACCGGTATACACCAATACGACGGACTCTTTGGTCTCGTAATCCTCAAATGCCATGGGTAGTAGTATATACCGCGAGCCTAGCCTTTTACGATGTTTTCATAGCAAGCTAGGCCGCAGATGAGTCGTTTTGTTGCTCTCGTGTTTCGGATTCTAGTTGAACCGATGGCTGTATTTGTGTCGGGTTCTGTATCTGCCATGCCTCTATGCCCATAGCGTATGCCCCGGGGCGCGCAAGCCTCCGACCATCAGAGTCACCGGAATCAACATTGGCAATTGCCCGTCGCATGGCTTCGGCAGTCTCTGGATCGGGCACCGACTCAAGATCTGCCTTGGTTTCTAACATCTGCCTCACGGAACGCAGCGCAAGCCTTTGTTCGGCTGTTAAGCTTTTTGGTGGCTTACGGCTGAGCTCACCAAATGCGCTTAAGGTGTCCTTCGTAATATCGGGCGTATCACGTGTAACTTTAGTGAAAAGCCTTAGTGCATTGCGTTGCCCTGACACCATTTCATCAGTTACTGTGAGTTTTGGTTCGGTATTTCGTTTCATATGCCTCCCCTTAGCTACGTTATATGTTTAGCTAAGCACACATATGAGCGTTTCGCGATGATATATGCTACAAAAGGTTATTTATCTATTAAGCGCGGCATCGATACGCGGTCGGTCGAAACCAACGATGACCGTGCCGTTTATGTTTAGAACTGGAATGCCTGTTTGTCCAGAAATTTTCATAGATTCTTCGGCATTAGCCCTATCTGCATCAACGTCTTTCTCGGTGTACTTAACGCCAATGCGGTCCAAGTATTGCTTGGCAGCAGCGCAAAAGCCGCACCAAGGGGCACTATAGATGGTTACTTGTGGTGTGTCTGACATAGCGAACTCCTTTTACGGGTTACTATACAAAGTATAGCACAGTAATTTGCCGCTACGCAATACATAGCGTTCGTATTAATTTAGGGCTCGAGGTTATTTTACGGCGCTAGCGGCTTGCGCCATGTACGTTAGACCGGTCAAGTATTAACCCCTGGCTGTGTTTAAGACTACTCCCATTCTATGGTGCCGGGCGGCTTGGAGGTGATATCGTAAACAACTCGGTTGATGCCATGGACTTCACTGACGATACGACTACTCATCTTCGCTAGCAAGTCATGAGGAAGCTTAGTCCAGTCGGCGGTCATGCCGTCGCGGCTTGAGACAGCGCGGATCGCGGCAACTTGTTCATATGTGCGACCGTCACCCATTACCCCAACAGACTTTATGGGTAACAGCACTGCGAAAAACTGCCATACCTCTGGCCGTATGGCGTGGGCTTCTATTTCTGCTCGGACAATTGCATCTGCTTGCTGTACGATTGCGATTCTTTCTGGCGTGACCGAGCCAACAATCCGTATAGCGAGTCCGGGTCCAGGAAACGGCTGACGTTGTACGATTGATGCTGGCAAGCCAAGGGCTGCGCCGAGCTCGCGGACTTCATCCTTAAACAATTCCCTGAGCGGTTCTATCAGTTTTAGCTGCATTTTTTTCGGTAAACCGCCGACATTATGATGTGATTTGATGGTTACACTGGGGCCATTAACTGAAACGGATTCTATGACGTCAGGGTAAAGCGTACCCTGAACGAGGAACTTCGTGCCTTCTATGGCTTTTGCCTCCTTCTCGAATATCCGGATGAATTCGGCACCAATAATCTTGCGTTTTTGCTCGGGATCTTCAATGCCAGCGAGCTTGATGTAAAATTCATCAGCTGCACGAATAGGCTTGATGTTTAAGCCGATTGCTTTATATGCGGCAAGGACTTCATCGTATTCATTATGCCTCAATAGGCCGGTGTCTACGAAGATGCACGTTTGTTGTCTACTAACGGCGCGATCGACAAGCGTTGCTGCTACCGATGAATCGACGCCGCCAGAAAGTGCACAGATAACGTTCGCCCTACCGATTTGCGCCTGGATGCGTGTTATCTGTTCATCGATAAGCGACCCGGCCGACCAATCGCAGGCAAATCCGCATACTGTAAAGAAATTTTTCAATACAGCTTGACCGTGCTTGCTGTGGGCTACCTCTGGGTGGAACTGTAGGCCATAAAGCCCGAGTTTGGTATCCTCTATCGAGCAGATAGTTTCACCGCTCTTGCTGGTTACGACAAAACCGTCAGGTATGGATGCAACGTGGTCGCCGTGGCTCATCCAGACCGAAGATCCGTTGATTTCTGCCGGTAGAAGTTTGCTAGTAGCTTCAAAGGAAAGGGTAGCTTTGCCGTATTCACGAATGCTTGACGCCTCTACCTTTCCACCGAGGTTGAGCGCAAGCAGTTGCATGCCATAGCAAATCCCTAGAATCGGTATCTCCAAGCTCATTATATCTGGGTTAAGACTCGGGGCACTCTTTTCGTAGACGGAGTTCGGTCCGCCTGAAAGTACGATTCCCTTTGGGTGGTGTGCCAATATATCTTTTGCGCTTGCTCGAAACGGTAAGATTATACTATAAACGCCGAGCTCACGGGCAGAACGGGCGATGAGTTGTGTGTATTGTGACCCATAATCTAATATAACCAATGTTTCCTCGCTCATTGATAGCTACCGCCCGTGTTCGTGATGAAAAGATCGTGCGGATGGCTCTCACTCAACGAAGCTTGAGTGATTTGTATAAATTGTGCAGTTTTCCAAAGCTCGTCGATTGTTCGTGCGCCTATGTAGTACATACCAGAATGGATTCCGCCAGCCCATTTATCAATAAGATCCTTAACGGAGCCTGAGCACGGCACGAGTCCTTCCACACCTTCTGCTATCAGGACGTCGCCACTATAGCTCTTGCCGTGAAACTCATCTTCCGAACTTACTTCGAGACCACGCTGCATTGCTCCGACTGAGCCCATGCCTCGGTATGCCTTAAAAGCGTATTCTGTCGAGCCGTCGAGAATATCTCGAAAACGGCTTGGAACTTGATCGGGTTTAAAATGGGTTACTTCGCCAGGCGACTCTTCGGTAGCTGCGAACATTCGCCCCATCATGATCGTGCTTGCGCCTGCCGCGAGTGCCTTGACGGCGTCGCCAGAATTTATTAGGCCACCATCGGCTATGATTGGTACTCCGGCGGCATGGGCAATTGGCTTAATTTCGAGCAAGGCGGATAGCTGGGGTACGCCCATGCCGGAAACAATTCGGGTTGAGCAGATTGCGCCCGGTCCCATACCGACCCGCAATGCATCTGCACCAACTTCTATTAGTGCGTTTGCCCCTTCGGCTGTCGCTATACTGCCCACTATGACCTCAATGTCGTAATGGCTTTTAATGTGTTTTAATGTATCGATAACTTTTCTTGCATAACCATGTGCGGAATCGATTAGTATAACATCGATTCCAGCGGCCACTAGTGATTCGACGCGCACCTCGTAGCCGGGGCTTGAGCCAACTGCTGCACCGACAAGCAGTCCAGCTTTTTTGACTTTTTTGACTTCAGCTGTTTGTTGTTTGACAGTTAAGTTGCGGTGAATAATGCCGATTCCGCCCTGCCTAGCAAGGGCTATTGCGAGCCTGGCCTCGGTGACTGTATCCATAGGCGCAGAAATAAATGGCGCAGTAAGCGCCAACTTCTTTGTTAGATTAGTGCTAAGTTTTATCTCTGAACGATCAAAGCTTGAGTAGCTTGGTCGTAAAAGAACATCGTTAAAAGTTAGATATGGAGAAGATTGTTTCATAACTCATTCTAACGTATGCGGTATGTATTTTCAAAGAGATGTAAAAAGAAGTTAAGCGACAGTATTTACACATGTCTGTGATATCTGTTACAATTTACCAACGTAATGGCGGATATACCAACTGCACCCACGCCTGACCCTAAAGAGGCGCGCCGTAGTGGCGTGGCGACTTCGCTTATCTTCGATATGGCAGACACCACATGGCGGATGTTTGTTCCTACGGTGGGCCTGTTACTGATTGGTCGTGCTGTCGACAGGCATTTCGGTACAAAACCATGGTATATGTTTGCGGGTATAACACTTGGTGTAGTTATTGCTACCCTGCTTGTTAAACGACAGCTTACCGACGAAGAGAGGAAAGCACACTAGTATGTTGTCGCTTAGGTATGTCGCATCGCATAGTATAGAAGTTAGCTTGCCGACGCACACAGTATTTCAGGTGGGGCCGCTTCCGGTAACAAATAGTATGCTGCTTGGTGGTCTCGGCGTTGCCGTACTGCTCGGAATATTCTTCTATACGGCCCAGATGATTCGCAACAAGCGCTATAACCGCTTGACTGGCTTAGTGCAGTGGGCATTTGAGGGAATGTATAAGCCAATTTACGATATTATTCCTGATGCAAAAATGGCTCGAAGCATTGCTCCGTTGGCGCTCGCGGTTTTCTTTACGGTACTTAGTACCTACTGGATCAGCATTATACCAGGTGTCGGAGAATCAATCATGTGGCACGGAAAGCCGCTGTTGCGAGGCTTGCCAACTGACCTAAACTTCACTTTGGCCCTGGCTACCATTAGCATGGTAGCGGTGCAGTTCTATGCAGTTAAGGCCCACGGGTTTTTTGGTAACATTGGTCGGTACCTTATCAATCCGCTTAAAAACCCAATCGGTACGTTCGAGGGTATACTGGAGCTCATTGGTGAGTTCTCGCGTCTCATTGCGTTGTCACTTCGATTGTTTGGCAATGCTTTTGCGGGAGAGGTGCTACTAACGATTGCGGCGATACTTACTGGTTATTTTGCGAGCCTCAGCCTGCCGCTGTTTATGGCTTTCGAGCTCTTCATTGGCTTTATTCAAGCGTACGTGTTCTACATGCTGACACTTATCTTTGCCGCCCTTGCTACCACCGGTCACGGTGAGGCGCACGATTCATCCAGTCATTCCACCGAGCTAACCTCGAAGGAGGTCGCCTAGGGGTATGTATGCAGAACGGCATCCAGATGGATGCACAGAGGAAAGTATTAACAACAAGGTAACAAAGGAGAATTATTAACATGAATGACGCACTCGCCTTCGGGCTCACCTACGCTATCCCAGCTTTTGCTGCAGCAATCGCAGTAGGACTTATTGGTGTTGGCGCGCTAAATGCAGCCGGCCGGAACCCAGAAAAAATTGGTGACCTCCGTACGCTCATGATTACTGCAATCGTGTTCGTGGACTCACTCGCCATTATCGCTATTATCGTAGCATTTATCGCTAAAGGCTAAGCTTAATGCCCTCAATCCCACATATAATAGCAACTGAATCCGCTGGCAATAGCGATGTTCTCACGACACTCGGTATCGATGTTAAGCTGCTTATTTTTCAGATTATTGGTTTTGCTATCCTAGCTTGGGTACTGGCCAAATTTGTTTTCCCTGTCTTCATGAGGGCGGTTGATGAGCGACAGAGAATCATCGAAACCGGTCTCAAAGAGGCGGCTGAAGCGCACGAGGCGCTTGAAAACGCAGAAATGAAGGCAGACGATGTGCTAACTGAAGCTCGCAAAGAAGCCAGAGCACTCTTACAGCGAAGCCAAGAGGAGGCAGCGAACGTACTGTTAGCCGCAGAAGAAAGAGCCAAAGCTCGCGCTGATCAAATTGTTGCAGATGCACGTACAACGCTTGCTGTTGATGTTCGTAAGGCTCGTGAAACCCTTAAAAAAGATACTATTTCACTCGTGGCGCTCGCAACGGAGCGCATTATTGGCGAAAAGGTTGATGCAAACAAAGATAGCGAGTTGATTGCTCGTGCTCTTGCTAAGGAGACGAAGTAACACTATGGCGACTGTCAAATTCTCTCGGCGTAACATTGCGAAAGCTATTGCAGCGCAGCTGCTGGCTACGCCATCCGATACGTCAAAATGGATGCAGATGGCCGCCGCGTATCTAGTGGACAGTAAGCAGGTTAATAAAGCCGAGCAACTCGTACAGGACATTGCCCGTGAGATACAATTACAAAGTGGCACACTACTTGCGACTGTCGTGAGCGCACACGAACTTAGTGCTGAACTGCGTGAACAGATTGCGAAGTCCTTGGCTCGGAAAACTGGTGCGCAAGATGTAAATATTGATGCCACGGTCAACCCTGCGCTGTTAAGCGGCTATATGGCGCGAACCCCGGATTATGAAATTAATACAACTGCTCAGCACCGACTGAAGCAACTAAAGAGCTTGGAGGCCTAGATGAGTACAGATTTATCTGTTGCTGAACTATCAAAAGAACTGCAAGCGGCCATCGAAGATCTACGGAACTCCGAGGGTTTGCAAGCGACTGGCGTGGTGACACGTGTGGGCGACGGTGTCGCCTGGATATACGGTTTGAGCGATGCTGGATTTAACGAGGTGGTTGCTATAGACACTGCAGATGGCGGTGCCGCAGAAGCATTCGTGCTAAACCTGATGGAAGATGAGATTGGTGCGGTATTGCTTGCGCCTGATGCTGCAATTATTGCTGGTGCTAATGTGCACCTGGCAGGCAAGGTGCTTGAGGTGCCTGTTGGCCCAGAGATGGTTGGCCGTGTAGTTGATCCGCTTGGCCGTCCGCTTGATGGACTCGGCCCTATCAATACAAAAGAAACGTCTCCACTGGAACGTAAAGCACCAGGTGTGATGGCACGTAAAGGCGTACACGAACCCGTCATGACTGGCATTATGTCTATCGACACGATGATTCCAGTTGGTCGTGGACAGCGTGAACTTATTATTGGCGACCGCCAGACAGGTAAAACTGCCATCGCTGTCGACACTATGATTAACCAGAAACGCCAGAACACAGGCATTATTAACGTGTATGTTGCTATCGGTCAGAAGTCTTCTAAGGTTGCTGCTTTGGTTGAACGACTGAAGCGCGAAGGTGTTATGGAGCAAACCATTGTGGTCGCGACCAGCCCGGCAGATCCTGCTCCCCTGCTATACCTTGCGCCGTATGCCGGTTGTGCTATGGGCGAATGGTTCCGCGACAACAGTAAGCACGCGCTTATTATTTACGATGACCTCAGTAAGCACGCAGTCGCCTATCGACAAATGTCGCTCCTGCTTCGCCGTCCACCAGGACGTGAAGCGTATCCTGGCGATGTATTTTACATTCACTCGCGTCTTCTTGAGCGAGCAGCCAAGCTAAACGATAAACTGGGTGGTGGTAGCCTTACTGCACTGCCGATTATCGAGACGCAGGCGGGTGACATCTCTGCCTATATCCCAACGAACGTTATTTCCATCACCGATGGCCAGATATTCCTCGAAACAAGCCTGTTCTATCAGGGTATTCGCCCAGCTATATCTGTTGGGCTCAGTGTTTCCCGTGTGGGTGGTGATGCTCAAACCAAGGCCATTAAGTCCGTATCAAGCAGCCTAAAACTCAGTCTCGCACAATTCCGTGAGTTGGCCAGCTTCGCACAGTTCTCGACTGATCTCGATCCTGAAACAAAGCAACAGATTGAGCGCGGTCAGCGTCTTACGGAGCTCTTTAAGCAGCGCCAGTACAGCCCACTGAGTATTGCTGAGCAGGTCGTGGCGATTGTTGCTACAACGAACGGTGCGTTCGATGCGGTGCCTGCCCCGAAAATTAAAGAGGCTGCGTCCGACCTCTATTCTGCCTCCGTAAAAGCTCACAAGAAGCTCATTGCAAAACTGAACGAAGGCACAAAACCAGAGGACGAGGACATAGCACTCATTGTAGAAGAAGCTAAAAAAGTTGCTCGTTCGTTTACTCCCGAAAAATCAAAGCACGAGGAGAAGCCGAAGGGCTAAACGCATAATACTATGGCAAGCCGACAACAGATAAAAAGCCGAATCAAGAGTGTTAAAAACACACGCCAGATTACAAAAGCCATGCAGCTTGTTGCTGCGAGCAAACTTCGTCGTGCTCAAGATGCTGCAGAGAGGCCAGCTCAATATTCGCTGCTTGCACGCCAAATGTTGACTCGGCTCCGGCAACTTGAAGGCGCTGAAAACTTTAGCTGGTTCACAGAGCGTCCGGTAAAAATGCGTTATTTGGTTGTGATAGCGAGTAACCTTGGTCTCGCTGGTGCATATGATGGTAATATCATCCGCCAGCTTATTATTGAGGTTAAGAAAGACCGCGCAGCTGGTGTAGAAACATCAATCATCTGTATTGGGCGCAAGATAAGCCAAGCCGCCATGCGTATTGCCGGCTTAAAGATTGAAGCCGTTTACAACGATATACCTGAACATCCAAATTCTGACGATTTGCGGCCCCTACTCGGTCAGGTTGTTGGCCATTTTGCAGATGGCGAAGCAGATGCAGTAGATGTCATTTACACGCATTTCATATCTACCATTCGGACTGAGTCGAAGGTGTTGCGGATTTTGCCAGCCGGCTTCCAGGAAGAGACAATTGATGAGGAACTTGCCATTGCAGAGGCCGAGCCAACTGTTGAAACACTGCTTGAGGCCGTCACCTTGCAGCTCCTTGAGAGCCAGCTATATCAGGCGATGCTAGAGGCTATAGCGAGCGAACAGAGTATGCGTATGCTTGCCATGAAGAACGCGACCGACAACGCTGGTGATATCATTGATGATTTGACGCTTGAATTTAATAACGCTCGTCAAGCGGCGATTACGCAGGAGCTAGCCGAAATATCCGGCGGCGCGGAGGCACTGAATGGCTAAGCCAGAGGGAATACCAGCCAGGCCCGGAGATGACCTAGCAGAACAAATCGCGGGAGCTATTGGTGTCGTAGGCACAAACCCGTTTATGGCGCCAGAAGTGCAGGCTCGTGTTGGTTTTGAGGCGGGCATTCCGCCACTGGCAATGGCATGTGCGCAGGTAATCATACATTCAGCAACTCAAAGAGGAGAACAATAATGGCAGTAGCAGAAAAAGTAACAGGTCGAGTCATCCAGGTCGTTGGTGTCGTGGTCGACGTTGAGTTTAAAAAAGGTGGCTTGCCACCAATCAACACAGCTCTTCAAGTTGAGCTAAACGGTCAAAAGCTTGTACTCGAAGTTGCACAGCACTTAAGTGAGTCTACGGTTCGCACCGTTTCGCTTGCGAGTACGGATGGCCTTAAGCGTGGTGACGAGGTTGTTAATACGGGTGCGCCTATTCAGGTGCCTGTTGGTCCGGCGACACTTGGTCGCATGTTTAATGTCACCGGAGAACCAATCGACGATGTTGAGGGCGGTGATTTTACGCAAAAGGCGTCAATCCACCGAGATCCACCTGCCCTTTCTGAGCAATCGGGCTCAATTGAGATTCTTGAAACCGGCATCAAGGTCATTGACCTTATTTGCCCGGTAACGAAAGGTGGTAAGGTTGGACTCTTTGGTGGTGCTGGCGTGGGCAAAACGGTGCTTATTCAAGAGCTTATCAACAATATTGCCAAGTTCCATTCTGGTTATTCAGTATTCGCCGGGGTCGGTGAACGTACTCGTGAAGGTAATGATTTGTATGGCGAGATGAAGGATGCAGATGTGCTAAAGAACACGGCACTTGTCTTTGGCCAGATGAATGAACCACCAGGGGCTCGCCTGCGCGTTGGCCTTTCCGGACTTACGATTGCCGAATCATTTCGCGATGATGGCAAGGACGTATTGCTCTTTGTAGATAATATCTTTCGTTTTACACAAGCCGGTTCTGAGGTGTCTGCCCTGCTCGGTCGTTTGCCAAGTGCAGTGGGCTACCAACCAAACCTTCAGCAAGAAATGGGTGCTCTGCAAGAGCGTATTACTTCTACGAAAGACGGGTCAATTACATCAGTCCAGGCTGTGTATGTACCCGCAGATGACCTTACTGATCCCGCTCCAGCAACGACCTTTGCTCACCTTGACTCTACTATCGTGCTCAACCGTGCGTTGACCGAGATTGGTATCTATCCAGCAGTCGATCCGCTCGACAGTAGCTCTACTATTCTTGACCCAGAGATTGTCGGCGAGGAGCATTACCAAGTTGCACGTGATGTGCAACGTGTGTTGCAGCGCTATAAGGATCTGCAGGACATTATTGCCATCCTTGGTATGGATGAGCTGAGCGACGAAGATAAACAGACTGTTGCGCGCGCTCGTCGTATCCAGCGCTTCTTGAGCCAGCCATTCTTTGTGGCTGCGAAATTCACTGGCAACGAAGGTAAATACGTGAGTCTTAAAGACACCGTTACTTCGTTCCGCGAAATTCTCGATGGCAAACACGATGATAAACCAGAAAGTGCCTTCTATATGAAGGGCACCATCGCGGAGGTTAAATAACAGGATGCATTTGCAACTTGTTGCACTCGATGGCGTAAAATTCGAGGAAGATGCGTATTCGATTACGCTACCGACATTAGCTGGCGAGATAACAGTCTACAAGGATCACATGCCATTACTGACCGCCCTGAAGCCGGGTATGATTACCATACGGCATGAGAAGCAAGATCCGGACTATAAGCATGAGCAATATGCGACGTTTGGTGGTGTGGCAGACATTAATCATACGCAGGTACGTGTTCTCGTAGATGAGGCTACACACGGTGACGAGATTAACTTTGCTGAGGCTGAAAAAGCAAAGGCCGAGGCCGAGCGTGATCTTGCGAACGCGAAAACTCAAATCGAGCTTAATCAAGCTCAAGCGCTGGTCGACCGTCATGCGGTGCGATTAAACGTTGCTGCTCTGCGTCGTCGTCACCAAAAACGTTAATGCTACCCAGGTTTACGGCGAACTGCATAATATCTTAGCCGCGCAAAAACTCTACACCATCAGTCGCTGACCAGTCCGGTCCGTATTTTGTAGCAATCCGCTTGATAACACCTTCTTTGTCGTCGCCGATAGTTACTATGGCGGGTTCTTGCACGCCATTATGAATTTGGCCAAACCCAATCGTTCCCAACAAACCGTTGCATAGGCATTTTCGCCCCTCAGTATCTTCTTTTTTGCCACCTTTCTCGACATAGTCCTTAACCGGTTCGGAGGGGCAGCGATACCCTATCTCCACATTCCCATCCGGTGTGGTTCTTTCGTACGGGGTGCGTAGATGGCCTATGTCGCATACGCGCTCGCGTTGTTCGTATACTGCTGGATTTGATGTTGTACTTTCAACCGCTGCAACCTTAAAGGGGTAACCAGTTGGCGAAGCTCGCCTGTCGGTATAAACATCTACACCCTCCTGCAGGGCTTTTCCTATGAGTTCATCACGCAAATGAGGTGCCATGCCCGAATCTCGACACAGGGCGAAGATACTGCCTGCTTGGATACCGTTCGCCCCATCATCCTTCGCCTCCCTCAGGCGCTCAGGACTACCATAGCCTCCGGCAAGCCAGAAAGGTAAACCTAACTCGGCAATCTTTGCTAGATCTACAACATCTCGATCACCATACACTGGCTCGCCTCTATCGTTATACACACGCTTATTACGTGGTGGTGCATTATGACCACCAGCCGTCGGACCTTCGATAATAAAACCGTTTGGTGGTAGCTCTGGCTGCTCTATTCGCTCTAAAACCGTGGCCAAAATGTTCGATGCCACTATAGCTAAAAATACCGGCGTATTCTTTATTTTTTCAATTTTAGGGTAGCCAGCCGGGTCGAATCCTAATTCGTAGCTATTTCGACTACCCTCTTGTCTAGCAGCATCGAGTGAAATAGTTGCCCTATTGCCATTTGCCAGGTTTCTGATGACGCCAGGAATCGAGCGTGGTACACCAGCGCCCATAACGATATAATCCACGCCAGCTAACATTGCCCCGTAGAGTGCTGGAAGTGTTAGGATCCTCAGCTCAGTCAGTAAGTTCATAAGCACTGGGCCCGGTCGGTTGCTTCCCTGACTGGCCAATTCTTTCGCGAGCCACACTTCGGCAAAAGCACCAACCATAGTAAGTTCCACCGACATGCGATGACCTCGCGCGTCAGGCATCGGGACGCTTTTGTACGCCTCACCTTCTTTGCGAGGAGCTTCTGGGTTGTAACGGCGTAAGATACGCTCAACCACCGCTTGATCGGGAAACGCCTTGAGGGCTCGTTGCATGTGCCCGCCCTCATCGCCATCAAGCAACCGTCGCGCCAAGACAAAATCTATCGCTGTACCGAAACAGTCCCCGCTGCACCAGCCGTAGCGACCTCACCGGCCAATTTCCAGCCAGAAACGGCAACACCCATACCACCCTGGATAATATCAGGTAACGCTTGGGCTCGATCCTCTAATGATTCAGCCGTCATATGTAGGCAGTATACCGGAAACTATTCTGAAGCGTCGAACAAACCAACTTCGCTAGGCTGCGGTATTGGGCGTATCGGAGGCCGGAGCCTCAAGAAAAAGTCTATCTAGGTCATTAGCTTCAGCTTGGGATCGTAATATACCAATAGCTTCCATCGCGACTCTCGCCACGACCTCTTTAGTTTTTGGGTCGCCGGGTGCCAGCTGCTCCGCTCTCCCCATGACAAAGCGTATAAGTTCGGGATTCGCTGCCTTAATAAGTTCAAAAAGCTGCTCAAAATCTAGTGGTTCTGCACGAAAAGCTCTGACGATTTCATCGCTCACCTTAGGAACGTCCCCTTGTAGGTGTTCTGGTCCATTCGTGTATCCGAAAGCATCGGTCATAGATGGGCGCTCCTTAGCCTATTGTAGCAATACGTTGTTGAATTGCCTACCAAAAGAGAGTAAAATCACAAAAGTTCAATAAAACAAACTAACAAGGAAGTGAATACATGAGAGGAGAATCTATGCAAAGAGCTACAGTAGTCGAGCTCGGAGGAAACGCTGTTGGTACGATAGGCCCGAAAGCTCGGATTGCGAGTGGCGAATTAACACAAACCGAAGTAGACGAGTTTGCGAGCGAGCTAGGCACGGATAGGTTCTATGATGCTGTTGGTGAACTTGGACCAAATGCAGCCGGGGGTACATTTACCCTTGTAGTTGCCGATGCGTTAACGACACGTCGGTTTATGGCAGGGGGCGATAACGCTGCTCAGCATGCAAAAACGATGTACAAGTGGCTTATAGAAAACGCCGACACGCCAGAGAATCGGTTGGTTATACCAAGACAGTGCATAGATGGCCGCCCACTCGCTCCTGGTAGCGCGCCGAGCCGTGCGCTTATTGGTGACCACGATAGTGATCATGGTAAGGATGATTGTGGCGCGGAGAAACGACTGCCTGATATTTTGGCCTTCATCTCGAATAATGGTGACGTGCTGAGGGAAATTGCTGTAGGCGAAGGAGTTGAAGTTGATGAAAGAACTCACGCAATGATTGTGTCTGGTGCGCAATCACTTATCGACGAGGGCTATGTAAGTGACGCGCTTGCGTTACGTAATTCATTTACAGAAGTAGCCGGTGAGGAATGCATAAGCTGCCTGTCGGGCGGTCACGCAGAAGTTGCTGCCCGCAAAAATCGCGACCCGGGTATAACACTCAACAGGGCGCGCGTACAGGCGGAATATGGCACCAAAATTGAGGCCTTTAATGTTGACGCGGGCGTGTTCCCTGCTGCCGCAAACGTCGTATCGATTACCCCAGAGGAAGCTCATCAAAAAACAGTGGCTATGGAGTATTACAACACCGCAACAGCACTTGTGCTGGCTGACGCCTCGCTCCGCTATGTTCGCTAGTAGCCCCCAATTCTTTACATTGTGCCTAGTTGCGGTTATGATAGTCGTATCATAATAACGTGGAGGTACAATGATGTTTCGTAAAAATAAACTCGCGATGCTCGTGAGTGAGTTCTTGGGTGCTGGCGTTCTTACGCTTATAGTGCTCAGTTTGAGCCACTCACAGCTTAGCTTGCCGTACTTTATAGCAACGGCAGCGGGCTTGACGCTCACCTTGTTGGTTATTGCTCTTGCCGATATATCGGGTGCGGTATTCAACCCAGCTATGACGATTGGTCTATGGACCGTTCGCAAGTTAAAAACATTGCAGGCAGTTAGTTATATTATTGTCCAGTTCCTTGGTGCTGCTGCGGCCTGGTACCTGTTCCTGTATTTTACAAAGCTTGATGGTGTTGAGAATACTGGAACGTATGATGCACGTCTGCTTGTTGCAGAAGTTGTCGGTACATTTATTTTCGCATTCTCGTTTGCCGCTGCACTGTATCAGCGCATGAGCTTGGGCCTGCGAGGTTTAATGGTTGGCGGTGGTCTAGTTATGGGCTCACTCGTAGCTTCACTTGGCTCTGCCGGTATCCTGAACCCAGCAGTCGCAATGAGCTTGCACCAATGGGGCTGGGGTACTTACGTACTTGGTCCAGTGTTGGGTGCTATAGTTGGTTTTAATCTGTATAACTTACTCTTTGTAGAGACAGAAGTTGCAGAAGTTGCAGAGGCGAAGGCAGAGGCTAAGGCTGCTGCAAAAACAGTTGTTCGCCGTGCTGCCGCAGTAAAGAAGTCAGTAGCCAAGAAGGCTCCTGCAAAGAGAAAAACAGCTCTAAAAAAGAAATAGTCCATATTTGTTAGACGAGTTTACACCCGCTCAATTGAGCGGGTGTTTCTTATTCCACTGGATGTTGGCAGTTTCTATGATCGGTACCAAATGGGAACACGTTTGTTTGCAACTGTTCTGTCATAATTCGCAGGTTGCCGCGAAGGGTTTCCAGTGATTTAGCTTGTTTCTTGACTGAACCGATATAACCTGTTTCGACGAAATCGAGACTCAGCAATCCGGGAAGTTCTCCGTGAATCTCATTCCAAGCAAGTGCGTAGAGGGTAAGTTGTGATGACCCTGTTGCTCTGTTTTTTGCTTGTTTCTCGGTGGTGACACTGGTGCCAGTTTTGAAATCTCGAATTTCTACACTAGAACCAAGTGCGTAAACAGCATCGATTCGGCCACGAATTGTTAAAGGCATATCAGATAACTCTATGTTAAATGGTAGCTCGGTTTCGATTGGCAGAGTGTCCTGACTAAATCGTTCGTAAATTGCAGTGATTGTGCGCTTGGCTTGTGCCTGTGCGCGTTCTCGTGATCGTTTTGATTGATAGCCAGTCTTTGGCATCCCCTCTAGCACTTCTTGTGTGATAGATTCTAAGCTAGGAATGGTCTGACCCGATTGTCGGTTACTGTGCAGACGCTCAATCACGCCATGGATTAACGTACCATAGGCGAGCTGCGGGGCGGGTGGCAGTGGCATGGCCAGAACGTAGCGATAGTAAAAATCTTGTGGGCATCGTAGCCACGTCTCAATTTGGCTCACGCTTAAGAATAGACGGTCATTCCGGAGCATAGTCTCGGGTGGCCCAACAGGCATGACATTTGGATTTGGTGAAAACGTCTCCAGGCTGAAGCCTGTATTATCATCCCGCACAGCCAGAGACAAGTTATGCCCAATAAGTTCTGATATAAAGCGAGATGGTTTGCGTAATGCGCCCGCACTACTGTGCCGATCGCTGTAGCTTAAAAGAAGCTCGTGCTTCGCTCGAGTAGATGCAACATACATCAAGCGACGTTCTTCGGCCATATGCTCATCTGCTTCAGAGCGGTTAGCTTGCAACTCAGGCGGTAGTTTTCGTGTCAGTCCATGTGATCTGAGAGGAAAAGAACCTTCAGTACAATCAATGATGTACACCGTATTCCATTCAAGGCCTTTGGCGCGGTGAACACTCAGCACATTCACAAGCGTGTCGGAAATCTGAAGGCTTGGGTCATCGAATCCACTGCCGGCAGCCTGCAGGGCTGGTAGATTACCGACGTAGTTCTGTATACTCGGTACATTTGCGATACGCTCAAATTCCTTCATCGTTTTGAAGAGTTTACTAATTGCTTGTATTTCGGTGAAGACCGCGATGTCATCTGCGTTTGCATGGTAAAGCCTCTGCTTCCAGCCTGAATCAGTGATGACGTTGTACGCAACCGTGCCAACACTCTGTTCATTTGTATTTGCTCGCCACTGTTCAATACGCTCAAGCGCCTCAACCAGCTCCGTGCTCCCAGATTCTTTAATTGCATCAACCAGTGATTGGTGTGCTCGTTGTGCACCCGCAGATATGCGAGCGAGTTCTCGTATGTCGATTGCAAATAGTGGTCCGCTGAGACAATGAAATAGAGCCATGTTATCCAGCGGGTCGGCGATGGCTTTCAGTGCTTCGAGTAGCTGTCGAACAGCTGGTTGCGCATAAATATCGCTGCCGAGGCCGATGACGGCGTGCGGTATGTCACGAAGTTCCAGAACTTCGTGCATTTTTTGCACCCCCTGATTACGTCGTGCAAGTACTGCGATGGAGCTGGCTGGTTCGCCAGCAGCGAGACGCTGCTTGATGTCCTCAGCGACCCATGAAAGCTCGGCATCATAGGTAACAAAGTGTTGAATTTGTGGCTCGGAGCCACCGGCTACGTTGGCATGTAGGTGCTTGTCAAGTTTATTTACCACTTCGAGTCGGTGAGGATTGTTGCCCTGAATGAGACGGTACGCGCTGTCGAGAATTGATTGCGTTGAACGATAATTTTCGGTCAGGGTTATTTCTTGCGTATTGCTATAATGCGTACGAAAATCAAGTATATTTGCGAGTGTTGCACCACGCCAGCCGTAAATGCTTTGATCATCGTCGCCTACAACCATAATATTTTGCTGCGTCCCAGCAAGTAGTTCGATGAGCACGGATTGCATTGGGTTTGTATCTTGAAACTCGTCGACGAGTAGGTACTTGTAACGAGATTGTAATACGCGTAACACATTTGGACGGGCACGAAGCATCTCTATGGTGAGGTAAATTTGATCATCGTAATCGATCACCTGCTCTTCTCGGCATAGCTTCAAATATGACTCGTAGAAGTTTGCAAGCTCTGTATGTTTTTGCTTATCAAGTCGCTCAGCATCGTCGCTTTCTGGTAGAGCATCAGCATAATGGCGATACTCAGCTGGCAAAATCAGCTGTTGTTTAAGAAGCGAAACGTAGTCTGCTAACATTTTGAGTTGGCCGTGCGGGTTTGAAACGGGAGAGTAATAATCAAGCTCAAATGTATCTAGGTGTTCACGCAAAAACACAAGCTGGCCGGTGTCGCCCAATAGTTTGAGGGCGCTCAAACCATACTCACCGCCGTAGGACTCCAATAATTCGTGTCCGAAGCCGTTGAATGTAGCGATAGTCGTATTAACCCCCGCGCTCAAGGACGCATCACTCACTCTATCGAGCATCTCGCCGGCAGCTTTTTCGGTAAATGTGAGAGCTAAAATCGCACTTGGTTCAACCCCTTCTGTGATAAGTCGGATGATACGCTCAACAATAACGCGAGTTTTACCAGTCCCAGCCCCGGCAACGACAAGAACCGGGCCATCCGTAATAGAAACTACCTTGCGTTGGGCTTCATTTAAGCTAATGGCATCTTTACTCGCACTCATGTCTCTATTGTAACAAGTCGTGTTGCATATAGCGCGGTGGTTTTGAGAGTCCTAAGCTCCGCAAATGGGGCAAAGATTTTCACGGTCGAGTACAGTAGCCCACTGTTCGGCCGCCTCAATCGGTGGTTCAAGTTCCAGGAACGCCTCTAGGTCAGCGGCATTTCGGAGGAGCCAGCCAACCTTGCCATGTAAATGCACGTCGCCCCACAATACAGAGGCCCACTTATGGCCTACGGGTGTAATGTATATTGGTTCCTTGGGGCGGTACGCAAGCTTCGGTCTATCCTCTTGCTCAAATCGCAGATTATGTACGACAAAATCAGCATCGTATATAGCTGTTTGCGCCATGCCGCTGTACGGTGTTTCGGCGTTGTCGCCAATAACAAAAATATCTTTGCTACTCTCTGGACGCAAGAACTCATCAACTAGAACTTTCTTGCGGCCGCTGAACATAAAATCCGGCTCCGTAAAAAACGGATTATTGGCAATACCAGCCGTCCATATAATGGTGTGGCTACGAATGGGCTTACCAGACACAGTAAGCTCGTCGCCCGAGGCGCCTTTTACTGTGGAGTTTAGATATAATTTAACGCCGAGCTTGCGCAGGCGGTGCTCTATGGCGCGCCCGACCGACTTGGGCAGGCGTGGCATCAGATGCGGCATGGCTTCGACAAGGTCAACGTGGATAGCCCGGTGTGCGATGTGATGCTTGTGCATCGCATCCTTAAGATAGGCGCCGATATTGCCGGCAAGCTCTATTCCGGTTGGACCACCACCCACAATTACATAGTTTAGATCTGGCTGATGCTGGGCAATAAGCTGAGCGTGTAAATGTCGCTTGAGCCTCTCAACCTCGGCGATGGTCTTGATGCCGTACGAATTCTCCTTCAATCCCGGGATACCAAAATAGTTTGTAACAACCCCAAGTGACATAATAAGCTTGTCGTATGCTAGTGGCTCCTTGTCTGCAAGCTGCAAAAACTTGCCTGCTCGATCAATGCCAATCGCAGTCGCAGTAATCAATCTCACGGACTTGTCGTGGAAAATTTGTGTTAGGGGTATAACAGAGTGTCTATCGGAACCACCAGTGGCCGTATGATACAACCCGGGGTAGTAATAGAACTCCGGACGATCTGACACGAGAATTACTTCGGCGAAGGGCTCTTTGGCAAGTTGTAAAGCTGCCCGAACTCCGCCAAAGCCACCGCCAACAACTACGATTCTTTGTTTGGGCGCACCTAGTTTACCTGCCATGTAAAAGGAATTGTAGCAATAAGCATGAGCGGCTTGCAAATGGCTCTGTTTCCACCTAAGCTATAGGTGTATGAAAAACCTAAAAACTGCACTACAAAAATCCGGCTTTTTGGGCGAGCTTGATGATTCTCCAGAAGCACTTGACTTGGCTAGTCATGACGCAAGCATGTATGAGCTTCGTCCTCAAATTGTTGCTCGTCCGCTCGATAGCTCGGATGTACAGCGTTTAGTTCGGTTCGTAGCGAGATACAAAAAGGACAACCCAGAACTTTCACTTACAGCTCGCTCAGCAGGAACGGATATGGCCGGTGGTGCTATCAACGAATCGATTATTATTGATTTTGCAGCCCACTTCACGAAGATGAACCCGGTTACTGGTACAAGCGCTACTACTCAGCCTGGTGTGTTTTATCGTGATTTCGAGAAAGAGACACTGAAAAAAAACTTGCTAATGCCCTCCTACCCTGCCTCGCGAGACCTCGCAATGATGGGCGGCATTGTATCGAATAACTCTGGCGGTGAAAAATCGCTCGAATATGGTAAGCTCGAAGACTTTGTGACACAGCTTAAGGTGGTATTTGCCGATGGCAAGGAATATGTCGTAAAACCGCTGAACAAAAAACAGCTTGACGCCAAGATTAACCAGGGCGATTACGAGGCTAAGATTTACAAACGTGTCTTTAATCTATGCGAAGAACATTACGATGAGATTAAAGCCGCAAAACCCGGCGTAAGTAAAAACAGTATGGGCTACACGTTGTGGCGCGTTTGGGATCGCGAAGCCGACGTATTCGACCTTACAAAGTTAATCGTTGGCTCCGAGGGTACACTCGGTATGGTCACAGAGGCCACACTTCGGCTTGTGCCCTCTCGGGCACATTCTGGCCTGCTCGTACTGTTCATGAAGAGCATTGACGATTTGGGCGAACTTATCCCGAAAATCCTCGAATCTAAGCCAGCGACATTCGAGAGTTTTGATGACCAAACCCTATACATGAGTCTGCGGTTTATGCCTGCGTTCTACAAAAAGTTGGGGCTCAAGGGGTTCATTCACCTAATATTTAGTCTAATTCCTGATGGTTTGCAGCTGTTACGCGGAGTACCTAAGCTCATTCTTATGGTTGAGTTTAATGGCGACACCGAAGAAGAGGTGCGTGAGAAAGTACACACCCTGCACCGCAAGCTTAAAAGATACCGCGCTCGATACGAAATTAACGGCTTTGAGGAAGATCCATCTGAGGGTCGCAGCGAAAAGTTCTGGGTGATGCGGCGCTACAGCTTTCAGATTTTACGCAGTAAAGTAAAAGACAAGCACACAGCGCCGTATATTGATGATTTTGTAGTGCCACCCAAGCATCTAGTGGAGTTTCTGCCGGAGCTGCAAAAAATCATTAAAAAGTACAAGCTATTCGCGACTATTGCTGGCCATATGGGTGACGGTAACTTCCATGTGATTCCACTTATGAAGATCGAGGACGAGAAGGAGCGTAAAAAGCTAGAACCGTCCCAGCGCGAGGTCAATAATCTGGTGCTCAAATATGGCGGCTCATTGAGTGGTGAGCATAATGACGGCTTGGTGCGTGGCCCGTGGCTTGAGGCGCAATTTGGTAAAAACGTCTATGCCATGTTTAAAGAAGTCAAAGATATATTTGATCCAGATAACATCTTTAATCCACATAAGAAAACCGATGCCACGTGGGACTTCTCTTTCTCGCACATCCGCGAACATTTTTAGTGGGAATGAGGAAACCAAGATAGGTTTCCTCATTGCGCAGGCAAAAATGGAATACATTTTGTCTGGCTGCTCCTTCCTGAGGCGCCGGGCAAAAAAATGCGATTTTTGCTTGGGCTGCTCTTTTCCCTTGGCCTCAGACCTAGTAACGCGTACACTTGTAGGTAACTATGAGGGGTGGTAAGCGGTGGTTTCGGCTAGGTGTTTCGGCGCCGCTAGTAGTGCTCGTCGTAGTATTTGTTTTGAGTAATTGGAATGAGCTGACTGAGAGTCTGGGTGTCATCGGTCGTCTGCCGTTTGCGGTATTCGCAGTAACACTGATATTTGTTTGTCTTACGTTTGCACTGGCGGCCATGAGCTATCGCATGCTTGCATTGCGGCCGTTGAGTTTTCACGAACTTTTCACGGTGGAGCTTGCAGCGGCGTGTATTAATAGGCTTGTACCATCTGGTATCGGCGGGCTGGGTGTGCACGGGCTATATCTGCATCGGCGCAAGCATACCGTGGCTCAAGCAACTGCGGTTGTGAGTATCAATAATCTGCTCGGCATGCTCGTACATGTTACGTTGCTAACCGTATTGCTACTACTGTTGGGCAATGCAACGGGATTTCACTTTACCTGGGGCGTGTCCCAGACTGCAATATCACTTGGCGCAGCGGTACTTGTAGGTATTATGCTCTCTATGCGCTCGCTGCGGAGGCGTGCGCATCGTTTTCTGTGCAATTTAGCCGCGAGCCTAGCTCGGTATAAGAAGCAGCCACATATGCTCGTATTTGCAACATTGGCACTTCTGGCGCTGACACTCACTAACCTACTGGTACTACACCTAGTGGCAAATGCCGTTGGCGTAGAGCTAGAGGTCACGAAGCTATTTATTGTGTATAGCGCTGGTGTGTTGGTTGGCGCGGTAGTGCCGACACCGGGTGGGCTGGCTGGCGTGGAAGCTGGGTTGGTGGCTGGATTTATTGCCTACGGCGTACCGGCCGAGCTGGCTGTAGCAGCCGCCCTTGCCTTTCGCCTGGCTACCTATTGGTTCCCGCTCGTTCCGGGCGCCATTGCATTCGCTGTAGCTCGGACTAAAAAGCTAGTATAGCCTGGCAAATATAAAGCCAGTAAGTCCTAAGCCCAACTGAACCACCCACACTTCAACCCGGCGCCAGCCAGGCTTGTTGTTTGTAGATAAAAAAGACGACATACTTTTCTTGGTCATCTACTAAAACAAACAAGGAAAATATATGTCGTCAACAGATATTGTACGTGACATGCGTACTACCATTCAAAACAAACTGCTCGCTAGCGTGCCTAAGAAGTGGCAAAAACAGTTTCACTTTGGCCTGCAAGCCTACAGTTTGCAAACCTTTCAGAGTGCGACGGGCAATGCCCGTCGGGTAGAGGCTAATACCAATACAGCTGCTCGTAAGAGTGAGCGGTTACTCGCCAACAAGAAGTTAGCCGATCATCTAGGTACCGTCTTTGACGGCTTGGGATTGGTGAAGCCAGGTAGTTTCGTCAACGTCGACCACTCTGACATGAACGGTCTCATGGCACTGGTAGGAGCGTTGCAAACCAAGCTCGGCCGAGCAGTTCCTTGCTTCGTAGACTCGACTTACGCAAAATCCCCTAACAAAGAGTCATCAAGCCTGTAAGCCGGATTCCTCCAAAGCTCTTTCTGGTATTCTCTCAGCGGTCTGTGTTTTACTTCGTATAACGT
>Ga0172381_10001345_pt1 | contig 29218 bp, 21 predicted proteins | sample Leawel6488metaG_FD_119754 | JGI IMG/M metagenome (GOLD analysis project Ga0172381, IMG submission 119754) | Leachate microbial communities from a municipal landfill in Southern Ontario, Canada - Leachate well 64-88 metaG | ecosystem: Engineered > Solid waste > Landfill > Unclassified | place... | reverse complement strand
TTCGGGGGCGATCTGAAAGCCAGAAAATTCCTGATTCAGATGAAAGAAATCGCCAGTAAGATGATCGTTTACAATATCCACAAGTGTTTACTCTGGTTCTTCATTGAGGATTTCTACAGAGCACAAATTTTGCATGATTTTTTTCAAAATCAGCAAAAAAACAGCAGAAATGGTGTTTTTTTCATGATCCAGGCATGCGTTCCGGGTAAAAATCCGAAAATCAACTTAGTTTAATTAATTAAATTGACTCAATTGTTTTCCCAAGTTATACACTCTAAAATTTTTGCCCACTTTTTATCATCATTATTTGGCCAAAACATCGGAAGATTTAACAGGGGTCTTTTGAGATTTTCAGATTGTAAGAGGTAAAATATGGAGATAACATACGTACCAACCACGTGTCCGTATTGCGGCACCGGGTGCGGCTTCAACCTTGTTGTCAAGGACAAGAAGGTTGTCGGCGTTGCACCCTGGCAGCGCAACCCGGTCAACGAGGGCAAGTTATGCCCCAAAGGCAACTATGCATGGGAATTTGTGAACAGCCCGGACCGGCTGACAAAACCGCTCATCAAGAAAGACGGCAAGTTTGTCGAGGCAAGCTGGGACGAGGCCTACAAGCTCATCGTCTCGAAGTTCAAGCCCTACAAAGGAGAAGAGATGGCATGCCTTGCCTCTGCCCGTGTTTCCAATGAAGAGAACTACCTGATGCAGAAGTTCGCCCGTGCTGTTTTAAAGACCCCCAACATCGACCACTGCGCCCGGCTCTGCCACGCGTCCACGGTTGTCGGGCTCGCCGGCGCGTTTGGATCCGGTGCAATGACCCAGTCAATCGCAGATATTGCCGAATCAAAGTGTCTCCTTGTCATCGGAACCAACACCTTCGAGCAGCACCCGCTGATCGGGCGCCGCATTATGCAGGCAAAGAAGAACGGTGCAAAGATCATCTACGCCGACCCAAGGCTCACACCGACGGGAAAGCAGGCCGACCTGCACCTGCAGTTCTACTCCGGTACCGATGTGGCATTACTCAACTGCTTCATGCACCAAATCCTCAAGAATGGTTGGGAGAACAAGGACTTCATCAAGAACCGGACTAAGGATTTCGAAAAGGTCAAAGAAGTTGTGATGAAGGATATCTACTCTCCCGAGAACGTCTCGAAGATCACCGGTGTTCCCGCAAAGGACATCATCACTGCGGCAGAATGGTTTGGCAAATCCGGCCAATCTGCGATTCTCTACTCGATGGGGATTACCCAGCACACGGTTGGTGTCGACAACGTCAAGTCAACCGCCAACCTCCAGATGATGACCGGCAATCTCGGAAGACCCGGCACGGGCATATGTGCACTGCGTGGTCAGAACAATGTGCAGGGCGCCTGCGATATGGGAGCCCTCGCAAATGTATACTCCGGGTACCAGTCAGTGCTTGTCCCCGAGATGAAGAAGAAGATGGAAACTGCATGGGGCTGCGAGATTGCCGAAGGAAAAGTAGGACTCACCGTCACCAAGCTGATCAATGTTCTTGCTGACGAACCCGGAAAGATCAAAGGACTCTACATCATGGGTGAGAACCCCATGCTCTCTGACCCGGATCTCCACCACGTGGAAAAGGGCCTGAAGAATGCCGAGTTTATCGTCGTGCAGGATATTTTCCTGACCGAGACTGCACAACTTGCAGATGTAGTTCTTCCGGCAACATGCTTTGCCGAGAAGGACGGTACCCAGACCTCAACCGAACGCCGTGTCCAGAAGTGGCGCAAAGCACAGGACCCCCCCGGACAGGCAAAAGCAGACTGGAAGATCATCTGTGAGCTCGGAGCAGCAATGGGATACGCAAAACAGTTCCCGTTTACGAGCGCAGAAGAGATCTTCACGGAAGTCGCAAAGGTTACCCCCTCCTATGCCGGCATGGACTATGCCCGTCTTGAGAAGCCCGAAGCACTCCACTGGCCCTGCCCGACAAAGGAACACCCGGGTACCCCCATCCTCCATAAGGAGAAATTCTCCCACCCGGACGGTCTTGGTATCTTTACCCCGATCGAGTGGAAAGCCCCGGCTGAAGTACCCGACAAGGAATATCCGTATATCCTGACAACCGGCCGCTGCATCTGGCAGTGGCATACCGGTTCGATGACCCGCCGCTCGAAAGACCTTGAATGCGAGGAGCCCACGGGCTGGGTCGAGATCAACCCCGAGGATGCAACTACACTGGGAGTTAAGGATAAAGAGATGGTCAGGGCCATCACCCGCAGAGGAGAGATCAAGATTGGTACCCGCGTGACTAAGACCATCAAGAAGGGTGTCATTTTCATCCCGTTCCACTATGTGGAATGTGCTGCAAACATCCTGACCAACAACGCACTTGACCCCGTAGCGTCTATTCCGGAGTTCAAGGCCTGTGCCTGTAAAATCGAGAAAATCCCGGAGGTAAAGTAACATGGCAAAGAAAGGCGATATGCTCTACGCGTGGACGAACGACGCTGAAATCAAAAAACACGCAGAACTCGGCGGTGCAGTGACCGCACTCTGGAAATATGCTCTCGAATCAAAGATGGTCGATGCGGTCCTTGCCATCACCAAGGGGACGGACCTCTACGATGCAAAACCAGTCCTCATCACCGACCCAAAGGACCTCGCCAGGACTGCCGGCTCACTCCACTGCGGCACGCTCCTGCTGCCAAAATATGTCAAGAAATACCTTGACGGTGCAGCCAACAAGAAGATCGGCGTGACCGTCAAGGGCTGCGATACGATGGGGTTCATCGAGCTTGCCCGACGCAAGCAGATCAACCTCGACAATGTCATCATGATCGGGGTCAACTGCGGGGGCTCGGTCAGCCCGGTCCTTGCACGGAAGATGATCGCCGACAAGTTTGGCATTGACCCGAATACGGTTCACAAGGAAGAGATCGACAAGGGCCAGTTCATCATCGAGTACGAAGGAGGCCACAAGGGAATCTCCATTGACGAACTCGAAGAAGCAGGCTATGGCCGACGCACCAACTGTCGTCGGTGCAAGTATAAGATCCCCCGACAGGCAGATCTTGCCTGCGGGAACTGGGGCGTTATCGGCGAGAAGGCGGGCAAGGCCACCTGTGTTGAGATCTGCTCATACAAGGGTGCAAAGCTCCTTGATGGCGCAGTAAAATCCGGTGTCCTTGCGACCGAAGCGGCAAATCCGAAAGGTCTTGAGATCCGTGGAAAGGTTGAAGGCGCCATGCTTAAGCTCGGTGAGAAGTGGCGCAGGAAGGATTTCGCTGCACTCGGGAGCACCATGTGGGAGACTATCAACAAAGAAACCTCCCGGTGTATCCGGTGCTATTCCTGTATTGAGAACTGTCCTGTCTGTTTCACCGCAGCCGACGATCTCAAGAAAAATTCTCTCATGGTAAAGCCCGGTGAGGTCCCCCCGAACCCGATGTTCCACTTACGAAGGTTTGCCCACATCTCGGACTCGTGTATCAACTGCGGCCAGTGCGAAGAGCTCTGCGCCATGGACATCCCGCTGGCACTCTTCTCGCACGCGATCCGGGTTGAAGGAGATGCAACCTTCGAACCGAAGCTGGGGAAGGCAGCCTATACCAATTAATTTTTTTCAGATCCCATTATCAGAAAAAAACTGGTGGGGTGGGGGCAGGACATCTCTCTCTGGAGTCCGGATATTTGCGTATCAGGGACCGTGCCAGACCATTATTCGCCTCTTGTTCTGGCTATACAACTCCTGCCTCACCCCGTTACCCCAACCGGGACTATCCATATTCTATCCTGTTTGTGAATTTTTTGTATTTAAAACGCTGGAGCGAGCCGTTTTTCTCATAAGATTTGCCCGGATAACAAAATTGCTGCAAATCCAATTAAAAAAAACGACAACCGTACAAGGACGTAGAAAAAAAGTACCAGTCCCTGTCCGGCACGATATCTGAATGCCTTCCGGTTTTTCTTTTTTATCACTTTTAGTGATTGAACCCCCACGGGCCTTCCAGCCGGGGGTGGCAGCACTCAAATAGTACGTAAGGCCGGTAATGCTCTTTTTACCCTTACTGAAGAGATCCCTCGTACTCCATCGTCCCGCGATCGCCGTCCACGGTGACACATATACCGTTCCTGAACCGGTCAAGCGGGATATCCGGCCGATCGATCATCGGGATATTCCCGATAATCGCGCCCGTTGCGATAATGGGTTCAGCCTCGGCATTCACGATGGCCGCAGGGGCATGACCGTTTCGGGTGAGGGCATAGAGCACGTATGAGCCAACAGTCGATCCCTTGCCGTAGGGAAACGCGAGCACGGTACCGGCAACCGAAGTACCCTCAAGCGGATGGCCCTTCTCCACAATAACCCCCGTTTCAGGATCGACCCCGGAAAGAAACGATATCGGGGCAGGACTTACAAGCAGCCTGCCCGATCCCCTGCCCCGTGAAATACTGCGACCGGCAATTATCAAAATCACACCACATAAATGGTTGAAGATACAGATATAAGAGTAATATGGAAGAGACCTCGGTCGATAACGCGGCGCCTCAGAGCGAACTCAAATACCAGATCCAGCTTAACGAACTTGAGGCTGCGCTCCTTGAACAGAAGGTAAGAGCCGAAGATCTCCAGAAAGAAAATGCGCAACTGAAACGGGAGAACAACCAGTTAAAGCGCATGCCGCTCTTTGTCGCGGTTGTCATCGACATTCTGGAGAACAACGAGATCTATCTCCGCCAGCAGGGGAACAACCAGGAATACCTCACCCACGCCTCCGATGAAATCCGTCCGCTGATAAAACCCGGCTCGAAAGTTGCTGTCAATAACGCGCTCTCGATCGTCAAAGTCATAGGGAACGTGTACGATTCACGCGTCCGGGTGATGGAACTGGAGGAGTCCCCCGAGATCTCCTATGCGCAGATCGGCGGCCTCACCGATGAGATCAAGGAAGTGCGGGAAGCCGTCGAGTACCCGCTCACAAAACCCGAGATCTTCCGGCGCGTCGGCGTCGAGCCCCCGAAAGGGATCCTTCTCTACGGCTCGCCCGGTACCGGAAAGACCCTGATCGCAAAGGCGGTTGCCCACGAGGCCAAAGCCACATTTATTCGTATGTCGGGAAGCGAGCTCGTGCACAAATTCATCGGTGAAGGAGCGGGGCTTGTCCGCGAGCTCTTTACGCTCGCCCGCGAACGGGCGCCGGCGATTGTCTTTATCGATGAGATCGATGCGGTCGGCAGTATGAGGACAAACGACGGGACGAGTGGGAGTGCCGAGGTGCAGCGCACGCTCATGCAGCTCCTTGCGGAGATGGATGGCTTTGACAACCGGGGGGATATCCGGATCATGGCAGCCACAAACCGCGTGGACATGCTCGACCCGGCCTTGCTGAGGCCCGGCCGGTTCGACCGGTTGATCAAGATCCCGCTGCCCGACCAGACCGCAAGACTTGATATCTTAAAGATCCACACAAAAAAGATGCATCTCGCAAACGTGAGCCTTGATGTTATCGCGACCATGACCGAAGCCACTACCGGGGCTGAACTCCAGGCAATCTGCCGCGAGGCAGGGATGATGGCCGTGCGCCGGGACGCACCCTCGGCAGGGATGCCGGATTTCATCAGCGCCGTACGCAAGGTCAAAACCGACACGATATCCGATTCCCGTATGTATACCTGATCGAAGGGGCTATCAGCAGGAACAACGGAGCACCCGTATGAATATTCTGTTGATCCAGCGGGATGGTGTCGATCTCCACCACACCCTCTTTGCATCTGAGACCAGCCGTTTTGCCCTCCGTTTTTACCACCCGAAGAAAATTCCCTCCGGCGTTTACATCTCGGTTGCTATGCTCGGGAGCGCCCTCGCACTGGTATCTGAACTGCGCTGGTACATCCGGCGCTATGTGCGAGAGACCCTCTTTGAAGTTGAAAACGGGATCTTCTGTACCCAGACTCTTGCGCAGGATATTTACTACGAGCGCACGGCAATACTCGAAAAACCGTGGGCGTTCCGCCGGATCTATGGTTTTTCTCACGGAAAACTGACACACCGGCTCGTGATGTCACCGGGGTCAACCGCACAGGACTATGCCCGGGAACTCCCTCGCACCGACACCACCATCGAAATCTGGTGCACAGAAGACGAGGTGGAGGATATCGGGGAGCCGATCCCATTAGAAGAGACTGGGGAGATACCCGGTGCCGGGACCGATAATAACCAATAATCTGTGATCCGGGGAATTACCCGAAAGACTCTCTCTTCTTTTTAGTAAACGGATGAATGCAGATTTCTTGTTCCTTTCTCGTGCGAACAAGAGAACATACTTGCGGTAAAAATAGTGAGGCCGGGATACCGGTTACTGCTTTTTCGTGAGGTTATCCAGTTTTATCGTGAAGGTAAGGTTCTCGCCCACCAGGGGGTTGTTGGCATCCCAGGTTATGGTTGTCGGGGTAACGTTGAGAATTGTTATGGTGGTGTACGTATTGGAAACCTTATCGTGAATGGTATAGGTTTGCCCGATTGCAAAGGAGACGTTTGCGATGGGCCCGGTGCGGTTAACCGTCTTGATGCGTCCCGGGTCATACGCCCCATAGGCTTTATTATACGGAATTGTTACCGTTTTTACCTGGTCTTTCGACATCCCGGTAATGGCATCTTCAAACCCGGCAATCACACTTGAGTTACCCAGGGTAAGTTCAAGCGGTGTCCCATTCATGTTCGATTCAAACACGGTGCCGTTCTCAAACGCTTCGGTGTAATACACCGATACCGTATCCCCTTTTGTCGCCCCATGTCCGGTGAGGAAGACAAACGCACATGCCAAGGCAAGGATAATAACGACAGCCACACCAATGGCGATCAGCAGATTTTTTTGTTTCTCCCGCTTCCCGTTATCCGGGATGACCTCCTTTGATTTCAGGGTTTTTCCTTTCTTAGTCCCCGGGGTGTTTCCCGGCACGTCCTTTTTCTCCTTTTCCGGCCCGGATTTTTCCCCCGTGGTTTTTGGGGAGTCTTCTGGTATCTTTGGATCACTCATACTGTTTCACACTCCGTTTCCATCCTGATGCCGTATATCTTCACGTTATATGGGAAAAAGTTCGTGGTCACCATAAGACGGGCCCTTCTCACGACAGACCGCATGCCCGTGACGAAGCTCTTTTGAGATGACGGGCAACCGGAGATTGCTCCTCACCCGACAGATTACATGCCAGTGACACCGGCCACCCTGTTGACGGGGAAAAACAATGCACACCAGGATCTGCCTGCCAATTGTTAAAAAAATACGAGGGGGGCGTTACCGTAAAATAGTAACGATTACCGGTCGTATGAAAAGTCTGCGATTCGCTAAAATATTACGCAAACATCCTGCCTTCCATATCGGAAAGCCTGTGACCGAAATCGAGACGGACTTTGTCAATGGCGACAAGGAAATCCTCCCGGGTGATCGCGGATCTCTCGTTCCTGATGGCGTACATCCCTGCCTCCATGCAGATCGCCCGGAGATCGGCGCCGTTCTTTCCCTCGGTCAGGGTTGCAATCTCGGAAAGAATGACCGATTCATCCATCGCAAGGGACCGGGTATGGACCTTTAAGATGGAGAGCCGCCCCTCTTCGTCCGGCAGCGGGATTTCGATGATCCGGTCGAACCTGCCGGGCCGGAGCAGTGCCTTATCGAGGATATCGATACGGTTTGTGGCCCCGATAATCTTCACGTCGCCCCGGTTCTCAAACCCGTCCATGCCAGCCAAGAGCTGCATAAGGGTACGCTGCACCTCGCGATCGCCCGAAGTATTTGCCTCGGTCCGGGACGCTCCCACTGCATCGATCTCGTCAATGAAGATAATGGTCGGGGCTTTTTTCTTTGCAAGGTCGAAGAGCTCGCGGACGAGGCGGGCTCCTTCGCCGATATATTTCTGGACAAGTTCGCTCCCGACAACCCGCATGAAATGGGCATTTGTCTCGTGGGCGACCGCTTTTGCAAGCAGGGTCTTTCCTGTCCCGGGCGGCCCGTGGAGCAGCACACCCTTCGGGGGTTCGATCCCGATACGGGTAAAGAGTTCGGGGCGCTTTAACGGGAGCTCGACTGCTTCGCGGATCTCGTTTATCTGGTCTTTTAAACCCCCGATGTCCGCGTAACTCTCAAGGGGGGAGTCCACGAGTTCCATGCCGTAGACCTGTGCGTCAAAAGAATTTGGCAGCAGTTCGACAATCGCAAGCGACTGCTGGTTTAACGTGCAGCGTGCCCCGGCCTTCAAATCGTCCGGGTTGATGCTCGGCGAACTCCGCACGAGAAACCTCGGCCCGGCGCTGCTCCGGACAATAACACGGGATGAATCGATCACGTCAACGACGGTCCCGATAATAAGCGGAGGGCACCGGAGCTGTTCGCTCTCGCTCTTGAGTTTCCTGACCTCCCGCTCGTACCGGATCTTCTGGGTCTCGATATAGCGCTTGTCCGCCTCGACCTGCCGGAGCTGCTCCCTGAGCTCAAGGTTGCGTGACTCAAGACTGTTCACCCGGTCGAGCATCTGGATCTCTAGCTCGTGCTTGTCACCCTCGATCTGTTGGAGCTGGTCACGCAGCTGCTCGCTGAGCGTACGATACAGTCTGATGAGCTCTTCAGGGCTCTGCGGTTCGGCTGTATCATGGAGAATATCGGCCATCCCGTTCCTCAAATAGTTATTTAGGGAAATCTGCATATAAAGTGTTGTGAGATTATGCAGTGCGAAATGTGTGGAGAAACGATTCGCGGCATCCCGAAGCTGATCCGTGTAGAAGGTGCGGAACTTCAGGTTTGCGCCCGGTGCGGGAAATTTGGTACCGAGGTTCAGCAGCCCCGGCGTACTGACGTGCAGCAGCCGTCTGCCCGGCCCGCCCAGGGAACCCGGGCCCAGCCGATGATGGTTCCCGCACAGCGGAAACGGGATATGTTCGATTACATGGAGGGCGATATCGTTGAAGACTATGCGGAGCGGATTAAAAACGCCCGCATGGAAAAGGGTCTCTCACAGAAAGACCTCGCCCTGCAGATGATGGAGCGGGAACTGCTCATCAAGAAGATCGAGAAGGGAGACCTGATCCCTGAAGAGGAGGTAAGAAAGAAACTTGAAAAGGTGCTCGGCATCAAGCTCGTCGATGTACTGACAAACGATGCTGAAAAGAAGACACAGGCAAAGATCACAAATACGCTGGGCGACCTGACCGTGATCCGGAAAGCAAAGAAATAAGGCCGGTATTTTCCCGCACTTTTTTTTAACCGGATAGATTTACAGCATTTATGCGGGATATTTTCTCAAATCTGCAGGAATTTTCCCGGTCCTAATGAATTTTCCCCGCCCCTGAATCATCATTTCCCCCTTGAACCCTGCCTTTATTAACACCCGGATCTTCTTCCGGCAGCGCAACCCGTCTTTGCGGTACAACTAATAACCAGATGCCAAAATTATTCATAGACTAAAGAAGAATTAAAATTACTGTATACCAGTTCATGAGCCGATATGATCTCTATTTTGTATGTCGACGATGAGCCCGGCCTGCTTGAGATCGGCAAACTCTTCCTTGAGCGTAGCGGGGAATTTGGCGTTGACATAATTCCTTCAGCCCCGGCCGCACTTACCCTGATGAATACAAAAAACTACGATGCCATTATCTCTGATTACCAGATGCCAGAAATGGATGGTATCGAATTTTTAAAGACGGTAAGGAGGTCGGGAAATGCCATCCCGTTTATTCTTTTCACCGGACGTGGACGGGAAGAGATTGTTATCCAGGCATTAAACGAAGGGGCCGACTTCTATCTCCAGAAAGGCGGAGAACAGCTGTCGCAGTTCACTGAACTTGCACACAAGATCCGTCAGGCTGTTTCGCAGAGACAGGCCGTGGCAAGTATCCGGAGCCATGAGCGTCGTGAAGCGGATATCATCAATTTCCTGCCCGACGCAACCTTTGCTATCGACAAAACGGGAACGTTGATTTCCTGGAACCAGGCAATGGAGGAGATGACCGGGGTAAAAGCGTCTGAGATCCTCGGAAAAGACAATTATGAATGTGCGATTGCATTGTACCACGAACGGCGCCCGATGCTCATCGATCTCCTTCTTGCTCCCGACGAGCAGTTCGAGAAAGACAGGTACCACTATACCATCCACGACAACAGGATGCTGACTGCCGAGACCACCTTTAAAAGACCGGATGGGATTCCGGTCCACCTCTGGGGAAAGGCCAGCCGCCTGTTTGACGAGAACGGACACCTTGTCGGTGCAATCGAGTCCATCCGGGACATCACCGAACGCAAAAATGCAGAGGAGGCATTTGCCGATAACCGGCGGGTGCTTGATACCCTTATGCATAACCTGCCGGGCATGGTCTACCGGTCCCGTAATGATCCTGACTGGACCATGGAATTTGTAAGCGGGGGATGCAAGAATCTTACCGGGTATGATCCCGGGGACCTGATAGACAATCGCGTCGTGTCGTATGCATCCCTCATTGTCCCTGAAGATCGCCAGTACGTATCCGATGAAGTCCGAAAGAGTGTTGAAGGGTTGAATCCTTTCCAGATGGAGTACAGGATCACCGATAAGACTGGCCGGATCCGGTGGATCTGGGAGCAGGGACGCGGAGTTTTCAATGCCCACAACGAACTTGTTGCCCTTGAAGGATACTCTCTTGATAACAGCGAGCATAAGCAGGCAGCAGAGACACTCAGCCAGGCAAACAGGAAGCTCAACCTCCTCTACGGCATCACGCGGCACGATATCAACAACCAGCTTATGGCCCTGAATGGTTTTATCGAATTACTCCACGAGAAGACCCCGGATCCAGCGCTTGATTACTATTTCACCTGGATCATGCAATCGACCGCCCGTATTTCCGCTATGATCGAATTCACCAAAGAGTACGAAGCGATCGGGATCACCGTTCCCGCATGGCAGAACCTACGCACGGTTGTGGACACTACCGCACAGCAGGCGGCGCTCGGAAAGATCCTGGTAAAAAATGATCTTCCTGCCGGAACAGAAGTGTTCGCCGATCCGCTGATTGTCAAAGTTTTCTACAACCTCATAGAAAACGCCGTCCGGCATGGCGGGAAGACCACAACCATCCGGTTCTTCATGGATGACCGTAACGGAGATCATATCCTCGTATGCGAGGATGATGGATTTGGCATCCCGAAAGCGGAGAAGGAAAAGATGTTCAATCGTGGCTTTGGGAAGAACACCGGGCTTGGGCTCTTCCTCGCCCGCGAAATCCTGTCAATTACCGGTATTACCATCACCGAAACCGGGGAACCGGGGACATGCGCACGGTTTGAGATAACCGTACCCCATGGGTTATACCGGCTTTCTGAGGTGCCGTAAGAAGAGGGGTTGTCGAGCGGCAGGTGGGCCGGTTTTCTCACCCATTACCCTGCCGCACGTTACCCATCCGTTGTCAGCCGGAAATACCGGGATATCCCGGAAGAGTTTTGTTCATGTAGGGTTTGCCAAAAGGACCGGGCAGTTATCCTGCTTCCGCCCGGAACCGGGAAAAGTAGTTAAAAAAACCGGGGTTCACACCGGTTGTTCAAAGAACACCGGCTTTTTTAGTCCACACCCGGTTTGCCCGGAGCGCACAGCCGCCGCTTGTTTCTGTAAGCAGCCCGGGCTCCTCGCGGATACGGGAGAGCAGCCGGGAATAAAGGGCATCTTTCAGCGGTACCGTTGCGAGGTTTACATCAGAGAGGGGCGCCGCCGGGCAGGGTTCGAGGTCCCCGGATGGACTGACATGGACAAAGCCCCGGCCTGCGGCAAGACTGCCCCCGTAGATATCTTCGTCGCCGGGAAACCCGATAAAAAGCGCGGGAAATTTCCGGTTAAATAGCGGCAGGGCCGTATTCAGCGTCTTTCTCTGTTCCCGTGTGAGGACAAGGTTTTCCGTGCCAGGTTCCATGGGCACATATTCAACATAGGTGAAAACCCGGGCACCGGTATCGATCATCTGCCGGATAAATGCTTCGTCAGTAACACGGTCAAAATTTTCCCGGGTGGTTGTGACAGAACACCCAAAGAAAATATTTTGTTTTTTAAGGAGCGAACACGAGATGAGCAGCCGGTCATAGACCCCGCTTCCCCTCCGCGTATCGGTATCCTCCCGTAATCCTTCGAAACTCAACACCGGCACAATATTCCGGCATCCGGTGATTTTTGAAGTGAACGTTTCATCGATCAAAAGGCCGTTTGTAAAGAGCGGGAAGAGGATATCCGGATGAGCCCGGGCCATGCGGAAGATCTCCTCCTGCCGCACGAGCGGTTCGCCGCCGGCTATGACTATCACGGACACGCCAAGTTCCGCTGCCTGGTCGACCACAGATGCAAGGGTTTCCGGACTCATCTCCGTTGCCGGTTTTTGCCCCCGCCCCATCATGTAACAGCCGGCACACGCAAGATTGCAGCGCAAGGTGATGCTGATAATCATCACTGCAGGGACGATGAGGCCCTGTTTCTCGTAGTTATTCCGCCGGGCTGATGCTTTCTTCTGGTGCAAAATGATAGACGAACCCGCAAGAAAAAGCGCGGGATCGTCATGGATGATCCGCAATGCCTGGTGCAGGGTGTCCGAGACGGTAGCATTGAAAAGCCGACGATGATTGGTATCATTCATTTCGTTCATGGTTTCACGTTCTCATCCTTGTGTTCAGGATCCGCCGTTTTTGGTTTATCCACATCAGTAACGGGATACGCTGCGACAATTTGCCCGATAAGATCATTACGGGCATTCTGGTCTTCCGCGTCCTTCCCGGCAAGGTTGATCTCGACAACTACCTCGACGCCCCGTGACGTGAGCGCAGTTTTAAGGAGCGTGAGGGCTTCTCCGGGCTGACCACGGTTGGTCACAAAGATCACGGCTCTCTTGCCTTCGCACCCCCTGAGGGCCCGGACCGCTGCATTGATCGCAGGTGCGGGTTTCCATGCCCAGACCGGCGTACCGATGATCAGCAGGTCATACCGGGACACATCGATTTTTTCAGGAACAATCAGGTCGCAGGCACCTTTTCTTGAGCGCAGGACACCCGTCGTGTAGGCAGTAAAGGACGAGTACTCTTTCTGTGTCTTTACCTCAACGAGATCGCAGCCGCAGGCGCCCTGGATCTGCATGGCCACACCCCGGGTCACACCGGTATATGAGTAGAAGACAACGCAGGCGTTCAGTACCCTGTGCTGTGTCGTCTTCCTTACGAGTTCCTTGTCGCACTGCTCCATCACGCTCGCGTACATCAGATCGAAATGCCCGCGAAACTGGACCATCCGTTCGCGGTTGATCGTGTAATAGATGTAGAACCCGTCCCGCCGGGACTCGACAAGCCCCTCGCTCCGAAGTGTTTTCAAGTGCTGGGAGACCGCAGGCTGGGAGATGCCAAGCCGGGCGGCAAGCTCGCTGACCCCGAGTGTCCCGGTCGTATCGGTCGAGAGCAGGTAGATGATCTGGAGCCTTGTAAGATCCCCCAGTGCCTTAAAGGCCCCGGCCATTACGGGGACAATTTCGCAGAGATGGGTGCACTTTTCGCATTTGTTGCAGTGGTCCATGGTACTCTGCATAAGTGTTTGCTTATACACTTATATATTTTTGCCGGGTACCCGCAACCGCGTACATGCCAGGATTCCGGAAAATCAAGGGGACGTTTATTTCTTCACGACAAGGGTGTGCGCTTCCTTATCGACTTTGTAGGATTTCGGGCGTTCGAGCAGATCGAGTGCATTGATCTTCATGTCGATGAGTTCGGAGTAATTGAACGACTCATATGTTTTTTCACCCTTATCCTCCCAGAAAACGACAATCCCGTTCTCCATCTTCCTGCTGCTGACAACATTGTGCATATAGTCCGATCCGGAACGTGAGATAATGAAAGTATCCGTTTCACCGTGCTCCTCGACATCTCGCTTGAGTATCCGCACGGGTGCGGGTTTCAGGCACCATGTTCGCGCCGGGCAAGTGAATCGATTATCGGGTTCGGATTTTTTATTGATGATTTGTCCGGTGTGATTGTGGCAGGAAGTATTCTGATTAAAAAAAAACATCGGGTAATTAGTGTTCCATGTGAAGTTTCAGGATTGCAAGCGAACCAGAAGAGGTTGAGATCACCTTGTCGGCATAACCCCGGACGAGGAAGCAGCCCAGCCGGAGTTGGGCAGATGGATCGGAAAGAATCTCGTCCTCCCCCGGGCGCTTGTCGGTGAGGGGGAGCGGGCTGCCCTCGTACGAGAGTTCAGCATCCAGGTTATACTCATCGAAAGATACCGTGACCTTCACGGGTCCCGATGCTATCTGGTGATCGGTGATAAGCTCGCAGGATTCGGTGAGCGCCATGGCCATCTGCCGGATCACCTCCCTCCTCGCGGCCCACTGTTCGCCCTGGCGTTCCATGAACAGGAATATCTGGTCGGATATCGGGCTTTTCTGATCGATGGTCGTTGTCACACTCTTTTTTATCCCGATCCGCATCACAAGGTTCAGGATAATGGCAGCGATGGTGGCCAGTGAAAGGGCCGAGTCAAAGATCGGACTTATGAATCCGGGAACTCCCTTGTACGCCCCGGGGGTGAGGTAAACGCTGAGCCCGAAGATGAAAGAGATCCCAATAACAAATATCTTCCGGGAATCCAGCATCCTCGTGGAAATCGTCTGGATACCCCCCACGATGATAAAACCGGCAACATAGATCAGGCTTGCCCCGATGACCGGGCCGGGCATGATAAGAAAAACCGTCGCAAGGACCGGCAGGAATGCAAGAACTACCAGGATCCCGCCCGTAACAAAACCGATATACCGGCTCGTCGAGCGTGTGGCAATCGAGAGCCCGATGTTGGACGAGGACCCGGTCTGTCCCATGCCTCCAAAAAGACCGCCGATAGTTGATGCAACCCCGTCCGCAAAGAGCCCGGACCGGACATTCATCATATCCGGCCGCTTCCATTCCGTGTCATTAACACGCTGACAGATTGAGTACTCGCCGACACTTTTTACAAATGTCACAAGACCTGCAACGCAGAACGGAATAAGGAGGGCTGGCTGGAATGATACCCCGAAATAGTGTATGTCGGGAAACGATATGATCGGGGATGCACCAATCTGGCCAAGCGGGTCTGTACCGGCAAGCCCCGTCGCTATGCAGAGCACATACCCAAACGTCATCCCGATAATGAGCGGGAAGAGTTTCAACTGGCCCCGTCCCCATACGGTTATCCCGACAATGACGGCAAGTGTGAGACATGATAAGAGCGTGACCGCAACCGAGGGGGATGAATTCGTGGTGGTCATGCCAAAAAAATTTGGCAAGGCATAGGGCACCACGGTCACCCCAAGCATCATGATGACAAGGCCCGTCACTTCGACCGGGAAGAGGATCCGCAGGCGATGGACAATGCGGGAGAGTGCGACCTGCAATACTCCTGATACAGCGGTCATTCCGCAGAGAAGGGAGATACCACCGGACTGAATGGCAAGGATGGACGCGGAAACAAAATTTGGCCCGTTTACCCGGGGGATGAGATAACCAGATCCGAAATCCCGGTATTTTAGCGACTGGAATATCGTGGATATGCCATTTGCCAGCATCGACATTGAAACAAGGAATGCTGCAGCCCCAACCTCAAGGTTCGTAGCCCGGGCGACAAGGATGGGAAAAATAAATGCAGTTGCGACAATGCCGGTATGCTGCAGGCCGAGCAGGAACAACGTGGGTCCCGGAGGCCTGTCATCAGCAGCATATTCGAGATCCGGTGGACGCATACTTACGGGAAAAGCTGTCGGACTATTATAAAATTTTGATTTAAGGTTAAAGGAAATCTGCCGGATACGGGGGTGGTGATCGGGATGATGATAATGATAATGAGGGGATGCATGAATTCGCCGTAATTCACATATTCTCATTTGGTTAAACCGGGTCTCTTACATCCCGGGTTTTGCCCCGGGTATCTTCACGCGAAATCTGCCAAAGATCCCGGTCATGTTTTGCCTGTCTGCGGGAGAGCTTGCTAAACACATGCCTCATTTCTGCTCCCAACACCACGAGCTGTTCGTCCATTATGGTGCGGGGGGCTGCCATCCAGAGTCGAGATATTTATGAGATTCCCGGTTTCGCTTTCGGGCCCGGGTTTCCCTGGAGATCCGGTTTTGCAAGTTTGGTTGCAGATGGTCTATCGCTGCCTTCAAGAGTGCCGGAGTTTTTGTGTCCCAAAACAGTGACAGTATTTTTGTCCGCGTTCAAGAGCACCGGACAGGTGCCTGTGGGAAAAATCCACCTCTGCTGCATCTCGTCTCACTCCCAAACATCCCGACACTTCCTGTTTCAGCCTGCTGTTTTCCCCCGGGATCCTCTGGTGACCCGGTTGAATCCGGGTCCAATACGGGCTTGGATTACCCGTCACCACCTCCAAAATAAGCCCGTATCGGGCTCCGTTTAAAAATACTTTTAAATCGGGCTTATTTTGGAAATCGGACGAATAAAAACAGACACGCCAATGCGGTTCTTTTGGCCGATCTCGTATCAGGTTGCCACTTATACGATCCGGAAAAAAAAGGCCGCCAGAACGCGGATATGGGGCTGTAAAGGGCACTATATGGGGCCCAATTTGGGCTTTTTTTGAGGAATGGACGATTTATGATGGGTTTTATGGCAAGGGATCGATATTTTCCCGGGATCCTGCTGCCCCTGTCGGCATTTTATTGACAGGCCGGGATTTTTGCCTGCAAAAACGCATCGCGGACTTTGTTGTTTTAACCAATCAATCCCTGCGGATCTTTCCGCCGGGCTTGTGATGAAATCCGGGGAAATTAAATATCCTGAACGTAAAGGTATACAGTATCACCCGGTGAAATAATGTCAAAAGTGTCCATCCTTCTTGTCGAAGATGACAATGTGCTTGCAAAAATCGCGGAGACGCGGCTCCAGAGTCTTGGCTACGATATGTGTGGCAGGGCAACAACCGCAGCAGAAGCGATGGAGATGGTAGTCAATAATAAACCGGACCTTGTTCTTATGGATATCACTCTAAAGGGAAATGTTGACGGCATTGATGCTGCGAATATGATTAAGAACGGATTTTTTATTCCTGTCGTGTATTGTACTTCACATTCTGACGATGCAGTCCTGGAACGGGCAAAAGCCACACATCCGGATGGTTTTATTACCAAACCCTATACGGATACTAACCTGCGTGTCGCAATTGAACTTGCCCTGAAAAAGAAATAAATGGCTCTATAAAAAAACCTGTGCTCATCTTATTTTTCAAAATCTTTTCAAGGATTTTAAAAAAAACTCTTTTTGTACGATCCGTGATCGGTTTTTCCATCGTAGATATTACAACGAATCCTGCATTTTTCCGGGTTCAATACTTCTCTAAATTTTCCTTTGCAAACATCAGAATTTTTTAATAGGACTTGCCGAAGCGATTCCCGGTCCATTGGGGATACCCCCTCCTGCCAGCCCGGGGTGGCACCCCCCACTCCCAAAAATGAGAGGTACCCTGACCCCCCGACCAATTTTTTAAATGCATGATACCCCCACCCCCCTGTCCGGGCATACGTGGGGCCCTACCCCCCCTTTTCCGGCATTTTCAAAACCTGTGCTTCGTGTGGAGTTATCGTCTGAAGGTATATTTTGCCGGCCGATTGCTTGGGGGGGTAGGGGCCTCTTTTCTTGCTAGGGGGGTACCCCCCTCTCCCAAAAATGAGAGGTACCCTGACCCCCGACCGATTTTTTAAAAACATGATACCCCCACCCCCCTCTTGTGGCCCGGAGGTGGGGGGGCTGTCAAAAAAGATACTTCCGCTTCCAGATCTGGCTTATACGAATTTTTGGTGGTTGTTCATCCAACTTGAAAATAGAGAAGTACTGGGGTTTATCAAAATCCTCTTTTTAAATAAATTATGAGGGTGACCCCAGATCCCCCTTAAAATCCCGGCTCCGGGTTACGGAGATCGAAATCAACGTGCTCCTCACGCTCTAACAAACAATTTTGATATTTTTATTTCGGATTCCCCGTGTAGATTTCTACAAGCGCCGGATACCTCAAAAAAATGAGGTGTGGCCGGGCCCTGTCGTTTGAGGGGAGGGATCATAACCTTTTGCCAGGGATAACCCGTGGGGAAAACCAGGTCTCAAAACCGGTAATGTACCAGGATTTTACTGCACACCGGCGAACCGGTACATCCCATTTTGTGCCGTTATCTCGAACCGTGCTCCTTTGCCCGGCTCCCCGGTTTCCTTAATCGTGAGATCCGTCAGGGAAAGGATCTCCCGGACAAGGAACAACCCAAATCCGGTATTTTTCCCGAATCCCCGCTCGAATATCCGTTCTTTTTCATCAGCAGCAACGCCAATCCCGTTGTCCTCCCATACTACAATGAGATCGTCGCCTTCCTTTTGAGACGATACCCGGATTTCGGTTACGTGTTCCCCGTGCCGGGTTGAGTTGTCAAGGAGGTTTGTAAAGACCTTCTCAAGCATCGGGTCGGCAAATACCCTTACACCCTGCACATCTGCATTCAGGGTAATCGTTGACGGGACCTGCGAACGGGGCATCACGGTGTCCAGTGCAATCCACTGCGGCTCATGGGTGCCAAGATCCCGGTAGACCCGGGTAAATTCGATCTGGGACCGGATTGCTGCTGTGGCGGACTCCACCTTTTTCAGGTATTCGACCTGTGTGGGATCCCCGGATTTCATCTCCGCGATTTTCAGGTACCCAAGGACAACTGAGATTTTGTTGAGGATGTCGTGCCGGGTGATGCTGGTAAGCAGGTTCAGCTGGCGGTTCGCATTACGGAGGGCATCCACAGTTCGTCTTCGTTCAGTGATATCATGGCAGATACCCTGAATCGCAACAACCCTGCCCCCGACATCATGTACCAGTGAAAGACTCTGCGAATACCACCGCCATGTGCCGTTCTTGTGCTGTATCCGGAATTCAATCCCGCTTTTCTTTTCTCCCGTCAGGATAGTCTGCCGGAAGACTTCACGATTATGGGGTATATCATCGGGATGAACAAAGGCAATTGCGGATTTTCCGACGACGTCTCCGGGATCATATCCCAATAATTCAGTACACTTCGGGGAGACATAGGTAAGAATACCCTCGGGCGTCAGTGAAAATACGATCTCATTTGCATTCTCCACAAACGAGCGGAACTTCTCCTCGCTCTCGTGGAGTAACTCTTCGGCTTTCTTGCGTTCGGTGATGTCGCGGGCAATGGCAAGTACAACGTCGTGTCCCTTGATCTGGAATTTATGGGAACTGACCTCAACCGGATGAGTACTCCCGTCTTTTCGTCGATGTACAGACTCAAAGGTTATCGGTTTATCATTGAGCAGAGCTCTCGTGTTGCGTAACTGGAACGTCTCGAAAATTTTTTCTGGTACGATATCCCCGGGGGACATCTGCATGAACTCTTCTTTTGTATATCCCAGCCATTGCGTGGCTTGATCATTAACCAGGAGATACTTCCCGGGACCCTCTGACGATATCTCGTGGAGGAATATCGCGTCGTTTGCATTATTGAAAACTTCACGGAAAAGATTCTCGCTCTCGTGGAGTGCCTCTTCTGCCAGCTTACGCGCATTGATGTCAACATGGGTGCCGATTATACGGAGTGCGCGGCCCCCGGCGTCGCGGCTGACCGCCCTTCCACGGGTCAGTACCCATTTCCATGAACCGTCTTTTCCCTTCAGGCGGTACTCATCCTCAAAACTCTGGCAGCGGTTTTCAACGCAGTCCTGGTTGATGGAGAGGACACGTTCTTTGTCGTCGGGATGGATGAACGTAATCCACCCCTGAAAAATTGGGATGAACTCGCCAGGCTCATAGCCGAGCATCCGGTAGTAGTTAGGGCTCAGATAACCAGTTCCGGTTGTGACATCCGCGTCCCAGAGGCCATCACTGCTCGCTTCCATGGCAAGGCGGAACCGCTCCTCACTCTCCTCAAGCGCGTCCTCAACCCGTTTGCGTTCGGTGATATCGTTACCAATCGAAAGCAGTCCGGTAACGATCCCTTCATCGTTGTGGATCAGTTTATTTGTCCAGGAGATCCAGACACGCTCACCATTCTTTTTGATATTATCATGTTCATAGCGTCCATATTGATCCGGATTGTGTTTCATATCTTCCAAAATTTGTCGTCTGTCAGTTCCTGAAATATACTCTGCAGGCACGATGGTATCGTAGATTCTTTTTCCCAGCACCTCGCTTTCGGTATAGCCAAAAAATTGCTGGGCAAACTCATTAAAAAAGACGATCTTCCCCTCTTTATCCGTCTTTACTATGATGCTGTTTGCATTTTCTACCAGTTCACGGTATTTTATCTCGCTGATCCTGAGTTCACTGCGGGCTTTTTTATGGTTGTTTATCTCTTTTTTCAGATGGTCATTTGTTTTTTGCAACTCTTTTGAGCGTTCGTCAACCAGTTCTTCAAGGTGCTCGCGGTACTCTGTGAGTTCGGTTATATCTTCTGTGAGGAGGGAAACCCCGTTATCGCCGGATTCAAACACCGTAGGAATGCATTTTATTTTTAAAACATGCTCCTTTCCCTGCAAGATTATCCGGGTCTCAAAAGTACTCTCATGGAATCCCAGGGCTCTCTTTAACTGCAGTATAATGGAGGGATCAAAATACCCGGCAATGGGGGAAAAATCGACCCTCTGTCCCACCAAATCCCTTTTTTCCAGCGCGAAAAACCCGAGCAGGGCATTATTTGCATCGATAATAGTGAGATTGTCATCCATGACCAGCAGATGGGAGGTCGAAAAATTCAGGATTGTGGAGAGGGGGATTCTCTGGCAGGGATAAAAGACCTTAGAGGGGCCGAGAATCCGCATCTCTGCCTGACCGTATGCAAGCAGCATATTGAGGTATTTTGAGGTTGAGATCCGGTTTAAGGCCAGTTGTTTTGACATCTCTGCGATCGTGATCCCTTTCGGGTATGTTTTAAGAACGTCTCTGACCCGGTCGATCTCTGTATTTCCCATCAGGTAACCCTCGTAATTTCTTATATGTAAATTTTATTGTAGGTCTACGGGGTTATACAATACAGCGTACATCAAGTACTCCTGATTTTCCATCAACATTCAAGGGACTACCGGGTTACAAATCTGCAAACCCATTCTGTTCCCGGAAAAATCAGGAATGTTGACTGATTATCGCCCTGTCCCGGTCCCCGATCACCGGTCCCGCCGTTACCGGGTCGACGACCCGGGCCAGCACCCGTCCGGCCAATCGCGATAAATACCCCCGAAGGACTTCCTTTGGTTAATTATCTCTTTACGGGTAGTATACAGTAAGGAGAGAATGTATCTTAAATCTTTTTGCCGGCGGTAAAACCCGGTTCCGGGTCTGGTTTTTACCAGAGCCACGTGTTCCGGATTTTATGAGAAAAAATTTTAGGGAAATTACATTACATTTTTCTGATCTTTTCTGCCAGTTGCAGTGCTTTGTCTTTCCCGATGAGGAGACCTGCTGATGTCTCGACCCATTTTGCAAGATCCGGGAGATGCGACTGTTCGATATTTTCAAACACAAGACCGTTCATGTGGGAAACTGTCTGACGTTGCAGGAATTTTAATGAAGCCGGTCCAAGGTACGTGGTTGTTTCCTTGACGATTCTATCTGAAAGAAGGCTCATTTCAACCTCGACCCTTACTTCTCATCGGTATCCATCATGATCTTTAAGCTTGCCACCATCCGGGAGAAGGAATCTGCCAGTTCTCCAATCTCGTCCTTTCTCCTGACATTTACCGTGACACTGGTATCGCCCATGCTGATCTTGTTTGCTGTTTCATTCAGGGAGTTGATATCACGGATGAGCGAACGGGCGAAGAGGGCGATGAGGATCCCGGCGATCAGTGCTGATACAGCGATGATCAGATAGATCGTGTTGCCGATAAAGTTCTGCCGTTCAATTACCTTGTCGGCTTTCATGTCAACGCCAAGGACCGCGACAACATTGCCTTTTGAATCCTTGATCGGTGCGACTCCCGAGAGGAATGTTCCCCATGCGTCAGTGTAAATCCCGGGCGTTGCGGTCGGGGCTGAAAAACCATCCTGGATCGTGCTGGAAAAATCTGAATTATAAACTTCCCCGATGTGAGCTGCATCGGACTCCGTGCCCCATTCATCATCAACAACAAAGACGATATCATTACCGGACTTTTTCATGATGTAGGCATTGGTGATATCTGAACTGGTGCTCCTCATGTTGACCAGTTTATCCCGTTGTGCAAGGAACGCCGGTGTAGTCTCATCTCCCTTGTTTAAAAGGACAATAGAATCTCCATCGATCTGTGTCGCCATCACGCCGGCTACCTGCGTGAGTTCGTCACGCATTGATTCTTTTAAGGCATCCTTTGTGGCACCATACGTATAGATAAAGGTCAGTCCTGAAATGAGTAGAATCAGGATAATAAAACTCGCGGTCAGTTTTGTCAGTATGCTATTTTTTAATGCAACCATAGTATCACACTCAAATAATTATTTAAGACAGGATAACAATGTCAGGATCTGCCTGCCGGTATTACCTGCCGAGTTGAATTTTTAATTTAGATTCTTGTAATTAATAGTATTTAAAATTCCAAGATTTGAACCGACGGATATTTGTAAAATCATATTACATTCCGGAGAGCATTTTTTACATTGTTGAAATCTTTTTTTAATAGAGAGAAGGCCCTCCTCTTCGCGTCAGGTTTTCCCCCGGGAGGACAGGTGGTGCGAAAAGGAGGGGAATTAAATTACTTATTTTTTGTTTTCTGCAGAACCAATTATTCTGCATTTTTTCACAGGAGAACGTATGTATTTTAACAGGGTATACCGGGATGGACAAAAAAGAATTTTTACCCCCATGCCCGTAATCGTCCCTGCACGCCCCTGCCCGGGAAATCAAGGGAATGGGAAAATGCAGTTATGACCCGGCTGATATCGTTACTTTTAGATCCTTCACGAATATTTTTTTTGGTGCCGGTCCTCCGGCATGATCCCGTGATGCACAACCAGAGTATGCAGCGGATCCAGCAGGGGACGCCGGTCGATGTAAAAAAAGTGTCCCATGCCGGGAAACTTGAAAACTGCCGGGTTTTTAGGATCCTGATTATAAAAAAATAGTGCCGGATTGCTGGCAGATCCGGAAAATCTGTTCTTTGTCATGAAATTTTAATAAAAAAAACTCCAGATGATAGAGCAGGCAAATGAAAATTAAATCTGGAGTGCAAAATTTTCATTGCTTTGGTGCGAAGTCTTTGGCTTCATGCGGTTTTTTTTCGTAAAATTTCCCGTTTTGCTGACACCGGAGTGTCCAAACGGGGTGGCAGAGTTTTTTTGGTATTCCCAAAAAAAGGGCCCCGTTACATCACAACCCTTGTCACAACACCGTGGATCTTTTCCGGGGGAAGAGAATAGAACTGGACAAACGGCGGAGAATTCTTTTTGATAATCGCGTAGAGCCCCCAGAGAGGAGAGTCACTGACAACATTTTCAACGCCGTAGAAGATTGTCTTCTCGTCAATTCCCCGCTCTTTTAAGAGGGCTACCACGTCCACAATTTCCATGTAACCGGCAGTGACCGTGAAGACATGGATGCCCGGGGCAAGATTCGTATCAAAATCCGTGGTCACGCCAAACGGCTTTTCGGTAACCTTAATCGAGACGAAGATATTGTTTTCATACATAATTTCGTTCTGGAAAAAAACCTGGGAAATATAGGGCGGCAGGTTCCTGACATCTCCGATAAAATAGAGTGCAGTCCCCCGTATTTTCGCGAAGGTGGCGAAATTTTTCCGGTACCGGGGGAGAAACTCTTCCAGCGGGAGGGATTTTTGCATCGCGTGGAGCTTCTCCTGCCCGACAATGAACGTGACAATGACGATGAGCGGGATGGCGGCAATAACAAACGACCAGAACGCACCGTGCGGGATCTTAAAAAGCGTAGAGATGAAGAACAAACCGTCAACGATGATGAGCACCCCGGAGATTACCATCTTCAATGGTTTGTGCTGGTACAGGAAAATGATCGCCATCAGGAGCGCGGAGATTGCCATCGAACCTGAAACGGCAAGGCCATACGCGGACGCTAAGTTCTCCGATGAGCGGAATTCAAACATCACCACGAGCACTGCGGCAAGCAGCAGCCAGTTGACTGCATCGATATAGATCTGGGACCGCAGTTCAGATGAGGTATACTCGACCTTCATTTTAGGGATGATGCGGGTGGTCATGCCCTGGTAGACAATCGAAAACATCCCGGAGATCATCGCCTGCGATGCAATGACCGTGGCACCGATGCTCAGGATAAGGAAGGGGACATAGATGATTGGGCTGATGGTATTGATCATCGCGAAGAGGACGTTGTGAGTAGTACCGGTCTGGAGGATAAACGCCCCCTGTCCGAGATAGCTGAGCAAAAGTGCCGGGAAGACGACGATCCAGCCTTTGACAATCGGTTCCCTCCCGAGGTGTCCCATGTCGGCATAGAGTGCTTCTCCCCCGGTGATACAGAGTATCACAGCGGACATGACAATAAGCGATGCCCAGCCGTTTTCGAGAATAAATCCCAGGGCAAATGTCGGGCTTAACGCAAAGAGTACCTGAGGGGCGCCGATAATCGAGAACGCGCCGGATACCGCGAGGGCGCTAAACCAGATCACCATGACCGGCCCAAAGGCCCATGCTATGCGGTCGGTCCCCCGCTTCTGGAAGAAAAAAAGCCCGATGGCAATAAGGGCAGCGATGAGCAGGATCACCGCCCCGCCCATATCTTCACACCCGGGGATCAGCAGAATGCCTTCTACTGCAGAGAGGATGCTGATCGCCGGTGTAATCACGCCATCCCCGATGAAAAGTGCGATCCCGACGATTGTGAGGACAGATACCACCGATGCGAGGATACCGGGCTTCAACAGGGAATCAAGGATCGTTTTGAGAACGATCGTCCCCCCTTCACCCTTATCGGAGAGTGACATGGCAAGCCAGATGTACTGGACGGTGATGATGGTAAACAACGTCCATGTTACAAGAGAGACGAGGCCCAGAATATTTCCCGTTGTCGGCAGCAGGAAGAGCAGGATTGCTCCGACCGTGTAGATGGGGCTTGTGCCGATATCCCCAAACACAAGACCGAGGGACTTGACGATTTTCGATGATGAAGTCCCCGTCTCGGTCATTACCTGTACTCTTCACCCAAAAGGGGTAAAACTTTTTGATTGGTGGTGCCGGGCGTTATTTCGCCTTCCATGCTCTGTTAAAAAAACCGGTACGAATAATTATGCTTTCCGTGCGGCATGTGAGGGAACAGGGTGTAATCACGAATAAAGTGTACCGGGAACTTGCCGGTGCAATTGATCGGACTGCTCTTTTGAGACCTGAATGATCTTTGCATTACGGGTATTTTCCTGAAATGGGATAAGAAGGGCAGGGCTACTTGAGTATGTCCCTGGCGAAAAAGAATCCCGACATTCCGCGGAGTTGTCATATTTCCTCATTTTGGATCCCTCGTCGACAAATCCCGTTTTTCCACACCTTATTTTTCGGGAAAAATCGCCACGTCGGAAAAAAACGACCTTCATATTCGCGTTCTGGCGGCCTTCCCAGGTGCCGGATGGGTAAAACAAGGTAGCGAAAACCGTCCCGGTTCCAGGGCCATTAATAGCCATTGGGAGAGGTCGAAATCGGCCGCATTTTGGCAAACAGAGCGATATACAGGCATATTTTCCACACGAACAGAAAAAAAGGATTTCGCGGGGATTTCTGGCAGAGGCCCGGGTAGGAAACCGTGAAAAGAAGCCCAATTTGGGCGTATTTTTCATCAGGGTTTGGATCCATGATCCCTATCTCTCTAAAAGGGGGTACCCCCAGGGATCGGGAATCGCTTCGGGAAGTCCTGTTAAAAAAATTCTGATGTTTGTAAAGGAAAATTTAGAGAAGCACGGGAACCCTTAATGGGTATCAGGAGTTCTTTAGTTCTTGGATCTTTTGGTCGAATACAAATACGTAAGACCTAAATTACATCAAATCTTATCCCTTTTTAAAAATAATTCATTCGAATTAATGAGGGCTGGGTGCTTTGATTGATACTTGTGACGACGGGTAGGCCGGATTTCAGGGACTTCCATAGGGAAACGAAAAGCGGGATGCATGTGGACTATTATCCGGTAATTTCGAATGCGCTGTCGGCGCTCCTTCCCGTTGCCCATCAACCGATCGGACACCGTGCGCGGATATTTTGTTTGCCGGTATAACCCGGTTTGCCGCAGGTGTCTGCATGAAATTCCTGACAATAAAAAGGTTTAACGGGAAACTGATTCTCCTTCTCATTATCCTGGCATTTGTCGGGATACCGTCCGTAAGTGCATATGATGACACTATTATCGGATTCCGGTGGAACACTTCAGATTCGTCCCCCCGGTTGTACCAGATAGATGCAACCGGGGAGGTAATCGCTAACAAACCGGCGACATTCTGGAATAACGACTGGAATATTACCGCCAACATGAAAACGGTTGTGGTAAATGCAAGCAACACTACGCCCGTTCTCTATGGAACGAACAATCGTGGTGACGGATTAGATTTAAACGGCACCTACGGGGATGTGATGGTAGAGATCCCGGTCTTTTATACGAAGAGTACCTTTGAGAACGGGAATTTCTCTTACTGGATTTCTCCGTTGCCCTCAGCCGGATTTGCTGTAGCGCCGATGTTCAACCAGCGGGGTACGGGAACCAATGCGGGCACAGCAGCGCCCTACTACTATGTAGGCAGATACGATGCAAATCTGACAGGTAGTAAACTCCAGAGTGCAACCGGAAAAGCGCCGGCTGTTTCAATAACTATCAATCAGGCACGAACGTATGCTGAAAATAAAGGTGCCGGGTGGGGTATAACCAACATCTGGACGTTATCCGGGCTTCGGCAACTGTTCTATACCGAAATGCTTACCTTAGACAGTCAAACAGCATGGACCGGGTCGAGAGGAATTGTTGATGGAAATTCCGCCGTCTTTATCAGTGGTGCGGACGGCATCGACACAGCAATCTATACAATTAATGCCACGGGTAACGGGACGGGTCTCAATGGTAAGACTCCGGTATCCTATCGGGGTATTGAAAACCTGTGGGGTAATGTATGGCAGTTCCAGGATGGGTTTACCGCAATAAAAGGAGCTAACAACGTATCGGTAATCAACGCAACCGGATTGGGATTAACCGGTCAGAAAACAACATTTGCCATTCCGTTAGGTGCAAATGACGGTCAATCTGTCGGGGAACTTCTTATAGCTGATGGAAACCAAACGAATTTACTGAATACTGATGTTGCCCGGCCGTTATTCCTGCCATCAGCAGTTGGCGGTAGTTCCACGACGTATTTATCTGATTATTATTATTATCCAAGGTCTATTTCTGCTGCCGATCCAAATATTCTGCTTTCGGGCGGCTCTTGGGCTGCTGCCGGGCTTGCGGGGGTCGGGGCTCTGGGTACGATTACTTATGCCTCGGATTCCCTTTCGAGTGTCGGCGCGCGCCTTGAGTTCAGACGGAGTGCGGCAGCCCCGACGGTAACCGTAATCGATCCAAATTCTGGAGTCAACACCGGTTCAGTAACCGTCACAATAACCGGTACGAACTTCCAGACCGGTAGCGCAACAACCCTTAACCTGACCCGGGCCGGCCAGGCTACCATAACCGTGACCGATCTCACCCCGGCATCGACAACATCGATAACCGGTGTATCGCTCCCGATATCCGGGGCTGCCGCCGGGATCTGGAATGTAACTGTCATCAACCCGGATGGCCAGGAGAGTGGGAACCTCACCACCTTCACGGTCACACCACCACCTCCGGTTGCATCGTTCTCCGCCACGCCAAACCACGGCAACATGCCATTATCGGTCTCCTTCACGGACGAATCCACCGGGGGCACTCCGACCGGCTGGGCCTGGTATTTCGGCGACGAGAATTATTTGGGCACGGTTTGGACCAGGCAGACTTCAAGCGCTGCGTGGCCGGCACGGTACATGCATACCAGCGTAGTATTACCCGACGGAAGCATCATCCTCATGGGGGGGTATTCTAGCACCTACTTGGACGATACATGGCGTTCTACCGATCAGGGAAAGACCTGGACCGAGCAGAATTCCAGTTCCGGGTGGGAGGCACGGGACGGTCATACGAGCGTAGCGTTACCGGATGGAAGTATCGTCCTCATGGGGGGGCGTAGTACCAGCACCTATTATAACGACACGTGGCAGTCTACCGATCAGGGAAAGACCTGGACCGAGCAGAATTCCAGTTCCGGGTGGGAGGCACGGTATGATTCTACGAGTGTAGCGTTACCGGATGGTAGCATCGCCCTCATGGGAGGGTATAGTCCCAACATCGGTTATTGTAACGATACGTGGCGGTCTACCGATCTTGGGAAGACCTGGACCGAGCAGAATTCCAGTTCCGGGTGGGAGGCACGGTATGGTTCTACGAGTGTAGCGTTACCGGATGGTAGCATCGTCCTCATGGGGGGGCGTAGTACCATCCCCTATAATAACGACACGTGGCGGTCTACTGATCAGGGAAAGACCTGGACCGAGCAGAATTCCACCGGGTGGGGAGGCCGGCTTAGCCCTGCAAGTGTAGCGTTACCCGACGGGAGTGTCATCCTCATGGGGGGCAGGGCTAGTAGCAATTATAACGACACCTGGCGCTCGACCGATCAGGGGGAGACATGGACCGAGCAGACTTCAAGCGCTGCGTGGCCGGCACGGTACAGGCATACCAGTGTAGCATTATCCGACGGAAGCATCGTTCTTATGGGGGGGTGGTCTGGCAGCGATCCGTATAATGACGTATGGCGCTTTGTGACCGCAAACGCAACGCAGAGCCCGGTCCATACCTACACGGCCGCAGGCACGTATACGGTCGCACTCCAGGATTACAACGCAGGGGGGTACAACAGCACCCTCAAATCCGGGTATATCATCGTCACCACGTCGACGACACCCACGATCACCTCAATTAATCCGAATTCCGGAACCAACACCAGTTCAGTAACCGTCTCAATAACCGGTACGAACTTCAACACGACCGGGACAACTACCGTTAACCTGACCCGGGCCGGACAGGCTAACCTGACCGTAACCGGTCTCACCCCGGCATCGACAACATCGATAACCGGTGTATCGCTCCCGATATCCGGGGCTGCCGCCGGGATCTGGAACGTAACTGTCATCAACCCGGACGGA
>Ga0172381_10001344_pt1 | contig 29228 bp, 25 predicted proteins | sample Leawel6488metaG_FD_119754 | JGI IMG/M metagenome (GOLD analysis project Ga0172381, IMG submission 119754) | Leachate microbial communities from a municipal landfill in Southern Ontario, Canada - Leachate well 64-88 metaG | ecosystem: Engineered > Solid waste > Landfill > Unclassified | place... | reverse complement strand
GTTGCAGTAAGCACAGAAACAATGTCACAAGGAGAAGTAAAATAATGAAAAAAGTATTATTTTTAATATTATGTTGTGCAGTATTTGCAGTAGGATGCAACAAAGCAGCAGAAGTTCCGGCAGTTGCAGAAACAGAACAAGTAGAAGCAGTATCAAGTGATGTAGCAGCATCAACAGACACAGTAGCAGCTGATGTTGCAGCAAGCACAGAAACAAATTAATTTTCAAGGGGTATAATAATGAAGAAAATTTTGTTTGTGTTATTATGTTGTACAGTTTTTGTTGTTGGCTGTAATAAAAAACAACAAAATGAAAATGCTCAAGATGAAAACTTTGCTACTACGAAAGTAGAAGAAGATAAAGCTGTTGTTGATAATTCTGCTGTTAAAAATGCTGTTATAGAAGAAATAGAAAGAATAGATATAGATACTATTCAGCAGAATATTGATGAAGATATAAAAGCTCTTCCAGCAGATGAAAGAACAGTTTTTGTTATGGGATATAAAGCAGATTTAAAAGCAGAAAAAGGTCTCTTTAAGGAAGCAATTGATGATTATACAAAGATATTAGAATTTAAAGAAAATAGTTGGACATATGGAAGAAGAGGAGTTGCAAAAAGCAGAATAGGGGATTTAGAAGGCGCTTCGGATGATTTTAATAAATCAATATCTTTAGGGCAAGCTGTATCGTGGGTTTATACAGAAAGAGGAGATATAAAAAGAAAATTAAATGATGTACAGGGTGCAATTGCAGATTATGAAAAATCATTAGTGGATGAAGAAGCTTGGAAGTATGAAACAATAGCTGAAATGAAAAGAGAAATTGGTGATAATGTAGGAGCAGATGCAGCTATGCAAAAAGCAAAAGAACTTAATAAATAAGAAAGATAAGAGTTGCTTTTGTTTATGGTATGATTTATATTTGAACAGGAGAAAAAAATGAAAAAGTTTTTATTGATGATGTTGTTGTTGAGTTGTACAGTTTTTGTTATAGGATGCAATAATAATAGCCAAGTAGATGAATCTGAACAAATGGAAATGGATGCATCAGATTCAAACTCAGGAGAAGCACCAGAGTCTATTGCTGCTAGGGAAAGAGCTGATGAAGGGAAATATGCGTTAGAGACAGAAAAAGATTATGCAAAAGCAGTAGCAGCATTTACAAAATCATTAGAATATAACGAAGCAGCATGGGTATATGCAGACAGAGGAAGATCAAAAGTTTTGTTAGGCGATAAAGAAGGTGCATTAGCAGATTTTTCAAAAGCTATAGAATTAGAACAAAGAGATGTTTACTATGAATGGAGATCTGGTTTATATACAGAAATGGGGAATACTGCAGCAGCAGAAGCAGATATGAAAGAATTTGAAAAATTAAAAAAAGCAGCAGAAGCAGAAGCAGCAGAAGAAGCAGAAGCTAAGTAATATTTATAATTATAATTAAAAATAAAAAAACTCCACAATTAATTTTTGTGGAGTTTTTTTTATTTTTTTGTAAAATATGCCCATATTTTTTTCTAAATTATGTATAATACAACATAGTCAGGATGATACTTCAATAAGGATACATATATGGATTTTTTTGGGACAGATGGTATTAGAGGCAATTCAAATGAATTCCCATTTGATAATAAGACAGTTTCACTTATAGGATATGTCTTAGCAAAAAATATTGCTAAAAATGGTAACGGTATTTTAATAGGACGAGATACAAGAGAATCAGGTAATAGGATACTTAAAGCATTACAAAGAGGCATAAATGAGGCAGGTGTTAAAGTTATTGATTTAGGAGTTGTCCCTACTCCGGCAGTTGCCTATTTGTTAAAACATAATAATTATCAGGCAGGTATTGTTATTTCTGCGTCTCATAATCCGTATCATGATAACGGTATCAAGTTTTTTAATTCTAAAGGAATGAAATTGGCAGATGCAATAGAAACTAAATTAGAAAAAGAATTAGTCAAATATATAAATGACAAAAAAGAAATAGTATTAAAAAATAAAATTAAAAATCAATCCGGAAAATCACTTATAAAACAGTATCAGAATTTTTTGATATCTTTACTGCCAAAAAATTCTTTAAAAAACAAAAAAATAATTATTGATTGTGCAAATGGAGCATCATATAAGATTGCTCAAGATGTATTAAAAAAATTAAAGGCAACAGTCGTTGTAATAAATAACAAACCGACTGGTAAAAATATTAATTTGAATTGCGGAGCTTTACATCCGGAAGTTGTTTCGGGAATTGTAAAAAAAGAAAATGCTTTTTGTGGTTTTGCTTTTGATGGTGATGCTGACAGAGTAATTGCAGTTGACGATAAAGGTGTTGTCAGAGATGGAGATTATTTCTTGGCAGTAGTAGCAAAACATTTAAAGGGAAATAATAAATTAAAAAATAATACTTTAGTTATAACTGTTATGGCAAATTTAGGATTACTTAAAGCCATGAAAGAAGCGGGGATTAATACAGTTGTAAGTAAAGTTGGTGACAGATATGTGTATGAAGATTTAAAAAAACATAAGGCAATATTAGGCGGAGAACAATCTGGGCATATAATATTTAAAAATCTGTTAGATACCGGTGACGGGATAATCAGTGCATTGCAGTTGTTAAATATTTTAGTAGCAGGATCAGGTAATAATAAATTATCAGATTTGTGTAGTTGGATAAAAAAATATCCTCAGATATTAATCAATGAAAAGGTCGTTAAAAAAGTTCCAATAAAAGATTTACCTGAAACATCAAAACTTATAAAAAATATAGAGTTAAAATTAGCAGATAATGGCAGGGTATTAGTCAGATATTCCGGAACAGAAAATCTACTTAGAGTTATGATTGAGGGTCAGGATAAAACAGAAATTAAAAAATTAGCACAAGATATTATAAATATTGCAAAACAAGAAATAAGCAAACTTTAAACTTTTATATCAGAAAATATTTCACAAATAGATAAAATATAAAATTGTTAAAAAACTAGTAATTTTAACAGCATAACAGAAATAATAAAATAAAGGGAATACGATGATAAAACTTGGAGTAAACATTGACCATATAGCAACACTTAGACAAGCAAGAATGGAAGATTTTCCCAGTCCATTAAAAGCAGCATCTGTCTGCGAAAAAGCAGGTGCAGATTCTATTACTACTCATTTAAGAGAAGATAGAAGACATATTCAAGATAGAGATATTTTTGAGATAAAAGAATCTTTAAGAACAAGACTCAATTTTGAAATGGCAGCTTGTGATGAAATTGTGCAAATTGCTCTGAAGGTGCAGCCTTATTCTGTTTGTATAGTCCCTGAAAAAAGACAAGAAGTTACAACTGAAGGCGGATTAGATGTTTTTTCTCAAAAAAAACGTTTGTCTGAAATTGTCAAAAAATTAAGAGATACAGGTATTATTGTCAGTATGTTTATTGACCCGGAAATCAAACAAATTGAAGCTTGTGCAGATATTAAAGCAGATGCCGTAGAAATACATACAGGTAAATATGCACAGTTGTTTAAAATAAATTCTCCGGATGTAAATTCTGAACTTGAAAGAATTAAACAAGCTTCTATAGCAGCAACCGAAAGAAAACTTATATTTAATGCAGGTCATGGTCTTGATTATAAAAATGTTTCAAAAATTTGTGAGATGAAAAATCTTAACGAATTGAATATCGGTTTTGCAATTCTTGCTCAGGCTTTGTTTGATGGGTTGGAGAAGGCTGTTGGGGATATGAAAGAAATCCTTTCGCAATACTGACCGCAATATTTTAGCTGCAATTTTACAACTCATCATCTTATGTACTCCTTACAGGAAATGTACACTGCGATGATGAGTTATTTCATTTCACATAAAATCTTGCTAGTCTGCAAATAATATATCAAAATGTTAAAGTTTTTGACTGAAACAACAACAATTTTAGATTATATTTTTCAGAAGTCTGAAAAAATTAAAACTTTTAATTTGGAAAGTTTTGACAATAAATAAACTAAATTGTAATTTTAATTTATAAAGAATACTAATATTGATTGATATATTTTTTAAGTATAAAAAGTGTTCAATTATCAACTTTAACAATTTTTGTTGTTCGTTTTTTGAAACATTTTTAGAAATTTTACCGATAAGATGTAAAAATCCATTAATACATAATTTATTTATTGTCTTATTGGTAAAATTTCTTTTTTCTAATTCTTTTGTTAACATAATAAAAGAGTTAAGACTTTCAATTCTGAGTTGTTCATTATTGCTTGTCAGACTTGGAATTTGTTTCCTGTATACATATAATTCATCATCAATAAGAATGACATTCTTCATATATAAGTTAACCAATATATTGAAAGAAAAATCTTCTTCACTGTAAACATTTTCAAAAAAAGAAATTCTATTGTTTTTTATAATATCGATTTTATATAACTTTCCCCATACAGATCTTGAAATATCTGCAATTTTAAAAATATCTTTTATTGTTTTATTCTTTTCGGACAGTATTTTCTGATATAAATTATTTATTTTTTTAATATTAGATTCTTTTTCAAATATATTATCTGTATGGTGATAAATAATATGATGAGTAACAACGATATCTGCATTATTTAAGATAATAGTTGTATACAATTTTTCAAGATAATCATTTGTAATCCAATCATCAGAATCTATAAATGTTAAATATTGGGAAAAAACATTATTTAAACCGGTGTTTCTTGCTGCAGATACGCCTTTGTTCTTTTGAGAAATGATTTTAAATCTTTTGTCTTCTTGTGCATATTCTTTCAAAATTGTCAGAGAAGAATCAGTTGATTCATCATTCACGCATATACATTCAAAATCTTTAAATGTTTGATAAGTAATACTATCCAGACACTGTCTTAAATATTTCTCAGAATTATAAACCGGGATAATTATTGATATTTTTGCCATTTTTTCTTTAAGTATTGATTTAATATATATTTGGATTATATATGAATAAGGACGTTATGTCAACTTATGGATGGTATTATGTGGCACCATATGAATAGTGTGCAAGTGTGTCAAAAAATGTGAAAATGAACATATGTGTTTTGGGGGTGTTTTATGACTGAAAATATATATACTTATAGGTAAAAGAATAAAAGAAGAAAGGCAAAGACTTTCTTTAACTCAGGAAGAACTTGCTACTAAAGCTCATATAGGTACAAAATTTGTCGGGAGTATTGAAAGAGGTGTAACAAAACCAAGTCTTGATACCTTTATTAAGATAGCAAAAGCACTTAATGTATCTTGTGATTCTTTAATCAATAAAGAAATCAAGAAAAAATCTAGTTATAAAACTTCTGTTTCAAAACCATTAGAATATCTGGTATCAGAATTTCCGGATAATAAGCAAGACCAACTATTAAAAGTATTCAAAGATATTCAAAAATTAACTTCAAAAAAATAAAAAGTTACCACTGATGATTTTTATTTAAATATTATTTTGTCAGATTAGAATAACGGAGTTTTTGCATTATTTGTTTTCTGGATAGAACACCTTTTATTTGTTTGTTTCTGCTTATGACAATAATATCTTTAATACCATTTGAATGTAAAATAAATAATGCTTTATATAAATCATCTTCTTGATTTATATAAATAGGTTCAGGATTCATAATAGTTTCAATATTTGCATTAGGATTGCTTTCTCGTAATGTATAATCTTCTAAATCATCTTTACTTATTGTTCCAACTAAATTGCCTTTTTTGTCCATAATAGGGAGGACATCATAATATTCTTCTTTAATTAAGTTTATTACATCTTTTATTTTTGTATCTAACCCAATTTTTGTTATGCTTGTATCCATAGCATCAGTAACCATAATTTTAGTTAAAATTGTTTTCTCTTTTGATGGGGTATCTTGTTTTAGAATTAAAGTTGAATATATAGGGGCATGATTCAGTTTTTCTGCAACTAAATCAGCAATGGCAACACTAAACATTACAGGTAAAATATTATGATAATCACCGGTCATTTCAAAAACCATTACAACAGCAGTTATTGGTGTTCTTGCAACTGCCGCAAGAAAAGTTCCCATACCTACAATAGAAATTGTTATTAAATTAACCTCAATGCCAAAATAATTTGATATCATTCCTATGGCATATCCCAAGAAAGATCCTAACATTAATACCGGCAAAAATATTCCCCCTACTGATCCGGATGAAAAACATAACGGAGTAACAAAAAATTTCCCTACAAAAATTAAAGCAATCCATCCTATAGTAAACTTATGTTGTAATAATTGATCTATAGTTAAGTTTCCTCCACCTAAAATATATGGTAAAAATAAACCTAAGACTCCTATTATAAAACCGGCAATTGCCGGTTTTGCCCAATTAGGGATTTTTTGCATTTTATCATACATTTTAAGATCAAAAAATATAGTTTTAGCAAATAAAACACCTAATATACCTGCTGCTATTCCAAGTGCTATAAAGATAACAAAACTTTCCGGAGATATGTGTACAGATGTGCTGGATAATGGGACTAAAAAAGATGGATTTTCACCTAAAAAATATCTGGAAACACTTACTGCGCTTACAGTTGCTACTAATACCGAGAACAATGTAGCTGCAGAGAATTTTTGAGTTAGTTCTTCTAAGGCAAATATTGTTGCAGAAATAGGGGCATTGAAAGTTGCTCCAAGAGCAGAAGCAGCTCCGCTGGCAATAAGATTATGCTGGCTGGTTCCTTTCATCTTAAATATTTTTGCAACAAAAGCTCCTACACCTGCACCAATTTGCACGCTTGGACCTTCTCTCCCTAAAGAGAGACCGGTTCCAATTCCTATAGCACCACCAAAAAACTTAACAATAATGCTTCTGATTCTGGTTCTTTTTCCTAATCTGGCAAGAGTTAATTTGACAAAAGGGATTCCGCTTCCCTTTGTTTCAGGTGCAATCTTGAATACCAACAAGCCTGCTATTAATCCGGCAACAGATGTCATAATTGGGAAAATAAAAAGCTTTTCAATGAAAGTAAAGTGAGAAATAAAACCTTGTGTTAGTGCAAATATTTTAGTTATAGTTAAGTTGAACAGTACTATTAATAATGCAGCTATTACACCTACAAATATAGCTTGTAGAATTATTTCGCTTCTGGAAATGTCTTGAAAGAATATTTTTGTTTTATTTAATATAGTAGTTTTCATAAAGATATATTATATAATTTTTAGCAAAGTTTAAATAAAAACTTGAAAATGCAATTCATGTATCAAAAAACAAATCGCAAATAATGTATAATACAAAATAGTACTAATATTAAAATTTAAGAGTATTAAAATAGGTAAATGGTATGAAAAAAATATTATTTTGGTTGATTATTATTTTTTGTTTATTTGCAATTGCGGTATTTATTGCTTTTAAAATATTCTTAACCCAAGAAAAAATAAAGTCGTATATTATTGACTATGCACATACTGAATTAAACCGAGAAGTTACATTTGATAAACTATCTTTTAATCTGATAGGTTTTAATTTAGAAAACTTTGCTATGTCAGAAAAATCAACTTTTGCAGACGGTACATTTATTAAAGCAAAACAACTCATTGTAAAAATAAATGTGCTTCCATTGTTACATAAAGAAATAACAATAGACACTTTAGGTATAGATAATATGTATGTTGAAATCAAAAGAGATGAAGAAGGAAAATTCAATTTTAATGATATTATAGATTCTAAAAAATCACAAGAAGAGCAAAGAACACCAGAAGATGATAGCAGTAATATGTTACTTAATATAAATGATTTGTATGTAAAAAATTCTACTGTAAAATTTAATGATAAAAAAATTAAATTAAATACAGAAATCAGTGATTTCAATATAGATTTGAAAGGATTTTCTTTTACAAATTTGTTTTTATGTAAAAGTTCATTTAATATTAAATATAAACAAGATACAATAGATGTTTACCTGCCAATAAATATTAACTTTCAAACAAATTTAAATGATTTTGATCAAGATAAATTGTTCCTAAACATTTTATCGTTACAAACAAAATATAATAATTCAGATATTATTATAAGCGGTAAAGTCGAAAACCTTAATATGCCAAAAATTGATTGTAATATATCAATGAAAAATATTGATGAAACAACATTTAGTGATTTTTTTACCGGTATTAAATATAATATAAAATCACTTGATTTAAAATCACAGGCTACAATAAATATTTCAAGTAAAACAGCAGTAATTGATAATTTAAGTTTAGTTTTACCACAATCTTCAGCAAATATATCCGGTAATATTGATTGGAGTAAAAAAGATATTTCGTATGATTTAAAATCAGATATTGATATTTTATTAGATAATTTATCTGAAGTTATACCGGAATACAACTTAAAAGGAAGATTTAAATCTAAAGCTAAAATAACACAAAATTTATTTGATGGCAGTATAGATTTTGAAGATGTTTTTTCATCAAATCAATCATATGGCAATATAGCAAATCTTAATGCCAAAACACATATAAAAGCTGAAAATAAAAAACCATTGTTAAGAGCAGATTTCAAATTTTTTGATATAGATAATCTTAATATAAAAATCACATCATTAAATGCAAATTATAATGATGCGGTATTATCTTTAAGCGGACAATTAATAAAATCTGCAGTATCAAAAATAAATCTTAATTTACAATCAAAAAACCTTTCAAATAATACAATTAATAATTTCTATCAAAGTAAAATAGAGTTTATCATGCCGACTTTAGATTTAGTTGCAGAAACCGCTTTTGATTTTAAGAATAAATCAGCAAATATTGCAAAACTTGACATTAAATTACCGGAATCATCGATTACTACATCCGGCAATATTGATTGGAGCCAAAAGAATTTTATATATAAATTGCATCTTGATGTTGACTTGTTATTAGATCAATTGGCTAAAAATATTACGACATACAATTTAAAAGGAAGGGTAAAATCGCAAGCGACAATATCTGACAGTAATTTTAGTGGAACTTTAAATTGTACGAATGTAGCTTTTGTCTATTCGCCTTTTGTTGATATATCGGGATTAAATTTGAAAGTTATTGCTCAATCCAAAAATGATATTGTCGTTGAACAGATGAAAGGTGTTTTTAACACAGGTAATTTTATGGCAAATGCATCATATACGGATGACAATTTAAATATTAAATTAAGAATGGATAAATTAATAATAAAAGAATCTTCACAAACTAATGCCCAAAAAGAAGAAAATAAAAAAAATGAATCGATATCAAACGACAAAAAATCAAATATAAATATTACTACGGATATAGTTATCAATGAAATCAATATACCATATCTTATAAGTAAACAGGCTGTTTTAAATACATCGTTGCAATCCGTATCTGATAAAATGGATAAAACAAACGGGACATTAAATTTGACTATTGCAAGCGGTAAAATTACAAATGTTAATAAACTTTCAAAAAATAAATTTGCGAAAGTATTTCTTATGATATTTAATGTTTTAAATAACAATATATTAAACAGTAACAATGTTAACAATAAAGAAAAAGGAATAATATATGATAATATGAACTGCAATTTATTGTTTACAAATGGTTTAATGAAAACTCAGCAAGTTTCTATAAAAATGCCTCTTACTACAATTGCCACATCAGGTATCATTGATTTTAAGTCAGGCAACATAAGTATGAAAGTTAATACAGGTTTATATGCAGCTATGAAAGTTTCAGGAACAGTTGATAATCCTAAAACTTCATTTGATTTAATTGGAACAGCTACAGATATATTAAACAGTCCCAAAGGAACTATAGAAGATGTAGGTAAAAAATTAGGAAAATCTCTTGGAAATATATTTAAATAAAATAATTATACGATTGTGTAACATTTTAGATAGGAGTGTTGTCTAACTAATCATTATGAGAAAAATATATCTATTAATTACCTTGATGTTTTTTACAAATTTGTTGTTTGCACAGGATACAAAAATTTTGACTTGGCAGCAATGTATTGATATGGCAAATAAATATAATCAAGATCTTATAGTTGCAAAGAACAATTTAGCCATTGCTGAATATGATTATTATATTTCTTGGAATAATTATTATCCTTCCGCTGATTTAAAATATGGTTTTAACAGAAAAGGCAGTGATGTTACGGAAGACAATTGGGATTTAAGTTTGAATGCTTCTCAAACTCTGTACAATTTTAAAGATATCAGTGAACTGAAAAGCAAAAAAGCCGGTATAGATAAAACTGTTGCCCAGTTAACACAATCTTGTGCAGAAGTTTATTATTCTATTAAAGATGCTTTTTTACAAATGTGTTATGCACAAGAAAACATAACTCTTTTAGAAAACATATATACTTTAAGAACTCAAAGTTCAGATATTGTCAGGTTGCAGTATGAAGGCGGAAAAGAAAGTAAAGGCAATATGTTAAGAGCTCAGGCACAAAAACATTCAGCATACACTGATGTTTTAAATGCCAAAAGAGATTTAAATTTAGCGAGAAGAACTTTGGCTCAAGTATTAGGTGTAGATATAAATCAAGATTTTACTGTTAACGGAGAGTTAACTTTAATAGAAGATAAAACAGAATTTGATATAGATTCAAAAGCTTTGGAAGTTCCGGATGTTATTATTTCGGCTTCTAATGTAAAAATAGCAGAATATAAAGTGTCATATTCAAAAGGAGATTTATATCCTAATTTGTCAGCTTCTGCTTCTGTAGGTTTATCAGATGCACAAGGGCCAATTCCTCCATCAGATAGCAAATCATGGAGTTTAGGAGTGTCATTAAATTATCCTTTATTTTCAGGCGGGATAACCAGTGTTAAAAATACAATTAATTCTTCAAAAGCTGCACTTGAACAAAGTCAGCAGGAATATAAAAAAACAATCTTGACCACAAAAACAAGTTTACAAGATGTTCAAATGACAATAGAAAGAACCAAAGATAATGTTACAACATATCAGATGTTTTTAGAGGCATCAATTCAAAGACAAAAAGAAGCTAATATAAAATATCTTGCAGGAACTATGGAATTTCAAACATGGCAAGATATAGAACAGGAATTAGTAAACAATCAAATATCACATTTATCAGCTTTGCATAATTATAATATTGCTTTAGCTAAAAGAGATAAAATGCTTGGTAATACAAATGGAGAAATCAAATGAAAAGAAAGATAATAATTGCTTTAATTATAGTGATACTGTGTTTTGTTGTATATAAATTGTTTATTAAAAAAGAAAAATTAGTACAGGCATCATATATGCCGGTAACAGTTGTATTATCTGATGTAAAAGAAATAATTAATACAACCGGAGAAGTTTCGGCATTAAACAGAGTTGAAATTAAGCCAAGTGTTGCAGGCAGAGTAGATACATTGTTAGTTAATGAAGGTGATAAAGTCCGCAAAGGACAAATTTTAGCTTATTTAAGTTCATCCGACAGAGTTGCTATTTTAGATGCAGTTAGAGCAAATGAGAAAGAGAATTTATCTGACTGGGAAAGTACATATAAACCAACACCTGTTATATCTCCAATGAATGGTAAAATTATTTTACGAAATGTTGTTGAAGGTCAAACAATAGCTACAAGTGATGTGTTGTTTGCTTTAGCAGATGAATTAATAGTTGAAGCTAGTGTTGATGAAGCTGATATAGGCAAAGTTAAAGTAGGGCAGAGAGCTGTAATTAGCTTAGATGCATATAAGGATATTTCTGTTGGCGGAAATGTATTCCAAATTTTGGAAGAAGGGCAGAATGTTAGTAATGTTATCACATATTATGTAAAAATCAGACCGGATGAAACTCCAAAATTTTTTAAATCATTAATGACAGCAAATATAGAAATAACTGTAAAAGATAAAAAAAATGTTGTTGTTATACCTTGGAATAGTGTCAACGAAACACAAGAAGGTAAATCTTATGTATTAGTTGGTGATAATCTTATCCAAAACACAAAAGAGATAGTTACCGGTATTGTTGACGGAGATAATGTAGAAGTTGTTTCCGGGTTGAATGACGGAGATACTATCTTAGTTAAAGCAGATAAATATCAATTAGAAAACACAACAGAAAGTACTAAAGGGTTTCTCCAGATGACACCACAAAAGAGAAAGAGTAATAGTGAAATTTTAGCGGGTTCGGAAACTACAAAAACCAAAAAATAAAAAAACTAATTGGAAAATAAATGCCAAAAGAAAACAAGCCGTTAATATCAATTAAAAATATAACAAAGGTTTATGAAGTCAGTGATACTAAATTAGAAATTTTAAAAGGAATAAACCTCACAATAGAAGAAGGAGAATTCGTCGCTATTATGGGTCCTTCCGGTTCCGGGAAAAGTACATTGATGCATATACTTGGACTTTTAGACAGACCAACTGATGGTGTGTATGAAATATATGGGCAAAATGTTTTAAAATTTGATGATAACCAAACAGCTTTTTTAAGGTCTAAAATTATAGGTTTTGTATTCCAACAATACAATTTATTAAACAAAATGACAGCTTGCGATAATGTTGCATTGCCTCTTATTTATTCAGGCGGGAAAAATCGTATAGAAAGAGCAAAAAAACTTTTAGAAGATGTCGGTCTTGAAGACAGAACAGATCATAAACCTAATCAATTGTCCGGCGGACAACAGCAAAGGGTAGCAATTGCAAGGTCGTTAGTTAATGATCCTAAAATTATTTTTGCGGATGAACCAACAGGGAATCTTGCTTCTGTACAGTCAAATGAAATAATGCAGATATTAACAGATTTGAATAAAAAAGGTATTAGTGTTATTTTGGTAACACATGAACCTGATATAGCTCAATGGGCAAACAGGGTAATAACAATAAAAGACGGACAAGTTATATCAGATACAAAAAAAGAAGAGACTCAGGAATTTGTATCAAAACCTTTAAAAATAAAAAAAGATGAGGCACATCTCAGCTTAGCGGAATTTTCAGAAAACTTCTTTTCAGCAATAAGAGCAATTTTGTCAAATAAAACACGTTCAATTTTAACAATGCTTGGTATTATTATAGGTGTAGCTTCAATTATATCAATGTTAGCTCTGGGTAATGGTGCTCAAAAATCTTTAGAAAAACAAATTACATCAATGGGAACAAATCTTTTATATCTTATGCCGGGTAGAATTTCTTTAGCCGGAGTTGCCGGCAGCGTAGTAAGAAGAATAACTTTAGATGATGTTGAAGCTTTGGCTACAAATACAAAACTTATAAAAAACATAGATCCTAATGTTAGTGGTTCTGCTCAGGTAGTTTATGGTAACAAAAATACAAATACAACTATTACTGGAGTAACTATAGCATATCAATATATGCAAAGTTCAGTTCCTCAATATGGTAGATTTTTTACAAAAAGTGAAAATGATTCATCTGCAAAAGTTTGTGTAATTGGGACAACAGTTGTAAAAAATATTTTTGGCAATGAAAATCCTATTGGTAAATATATAAAAATTGATAGAAAACAGTTTAGAATTGTTGGGATATTGCCTGTAAAAGGTGCACAAGGACCTAGAGATGGCGACGATAAAATAATTGTCCCTTTAAATACAGCAATGAAAAGGTTGCTTGGCACAAAATATGTGTCATCGGTATCTGTAGAAGTGCAGGATGGCAAAATTGATGAAACAGAAGCATATTTGTTATCTACGATGTTAGCCAGAAATAAATTAGGATCAGACCAGGCAGATTCTTTTAGAATAAGGAATATGTCAGATATGATACAAATGCTTTCTTCTACAACAAAAACAATGTCAATGTTGTTAGGTGCAGTTGCAGGTATTTCTCTGATAGTTGGTGGTATTGGTATTATGAATATAATGCTTGTCAGTGTTACTGAAAGAACCAGAGAAATTGGTTTAAGGAAAGCTATAGGAGCAACAAAAGTTGCTGTGTTATTACAATTTTTGATAGAGTCTTCAGTTTTGTCACTGCTTGGCGGAATACTTGGTGTTAGTCTTGGAGTTCTTATTTCTTTAGCTGTCTCAAAATTTGCAGGGTGGGCAGCGTTTGTATCAACTTTTTCAGTTATATTGTCAGTTTCATTTTCAGCAGGTGTTGGAATAATATTTGGGTTATGGCCGGCGAAAAAAGCATCAGAATTATCTCCAATAGAAGCTCTTCGTTCTGATTAACAAAGACATTGTATTATTGGATATATTTAAACATTTGTAGTTGTAAAGGTGTTGTGTTTAAAACTTTTACTTTGTTTTTTGAAGTTTCAAGAAAATCAATAATATTACCGTCTTTAGCTGCAACTATTTGGTAAGACCAATTAATTGGGTTGCCTCTTAAAATACTTGTTGGTATAGCAATACTATCTTTATTATTATCAATTGTTTTTAGCAGATTAACTACATTTGCAGAAAATCTATAAATTTTTATATTTACAGGTGTAACTCTTATTGCATATTCCCAACAATTTTCCGGGATAAAAAATCCCTCAATCCCTTTTAACATATTTTGACAACCGGTATAAGCAATTCCGTTCATATCTATATAAATATCAATATAATCTAATTGTGAAAAATCTGCATTAATCGAAAACAATACAGGATTTTCATTTTCCTTAAAAGAAAATGTTTTTATAATGCCATTATTATTTATTGTATAAGTATTCCCGTCTTTTATAAATGAACAAATATCTAGCATGTCAGTTTGTTCGGTTGGTTCAATCGTCTCTATTTTTGTTGATTCTTCAAATGTAGGTTTTTCTTTACCGGCAAGTTTAAAAATATTTGAATAAGAAATATCAAATATTTTATTAGCATATAAATCATTGTTAAGAATTTTACTGATGACATTGTAACTGTACATATTTGTTAATTCATCATACAAAGTTGGATATAAATCAGATTTTCCGAAAATTAAATTATCGTTGCTATTAACTTCATTTGATGCGTTTACAAGTTTTATAAAAATATCTTGAGGGATGTTTTCTAAAGTTTTTAGTTTTATATTGTCACCATTGATGTACCTGTCATAATCTTTAGCAACTGTATAGGAAACAGTTAGAGGTAATTCTGTTTCCAAGGTTTTACTCTTATTAAAAAAGGTTATCAGATAAAGCATAAAATCATCATTTTTAATATAGTCTTTTGTTAATAACACAGGTATAAATTCTTCATCTTTTTGAGAAAACCATTGAGATATTTGGTTTTTATCTTTTGGAAAATCTGTATAAGTGACAAATATTGCAAGTTTATTTTTTATAAAAATTCCTTTTTGTAAATTATCTTCAAGTTCAGCTGTTGTCCATAAAATATTATTTTTATAGAAAGCTTTCAGAGTATCTTCGTTTATAATTGCATCTTTTAAAAATAATCCATAGTTTTTTTTGTCGAATGCTAATCTAGAAGTTTTTTTATATGTTTTTAAAAGATTTTTTAAATCAGAAGTTCTGTCAAATGATTTAGATGATATCGATATTTCAGATGAAATAAGAGGGAAATAAGGTTCAGGATTAAGCATTAAAGTTGGTTCTATTTTATTTGATATGATTAGATTTTGGATATTTTCCGGAATCAATGAGTTACTATTTATATTTACGGAAAAACAAAAATTATCTGATGAAGATATTTTTTGTAAAACTTTTGGAGAAATACCATCAAGTGATTCAAAAAACAGTACAACACTTTTGTCTTTTGCAAAAATACTTGATGAAAACAACAGTATTATAGATAAAATAGCAAAATTTTTAATATTCATTTTAATTAAATTACCACTTAAATATATATATTATTATACATTAAATACTCATTAAAAAATATAGCCGACAGAAAAAGTATATTTTAAATATTCTATATCTATGTCTGCATTTGTTGATTCAATGCTGCTTCTGCCTGTGTTTGTTGAAGATAATAATTCAAAGACAACATTATTATATACAATGCCTAGACCTAATGCATAGTATAGCCCGCCCTGTGTTTTGTCTGTGTAATCGTCATATTCGGAATCCGGCATAAAAAAATTATATCCGAGTTGCCCTATAACATATCCATATTTATAAGGGTCAGTTGGGTTAGATCTTAACTTTGCAGACAAATATATTGGTAAGAAATAAAAACTTCCTGGAGTATCACCAATATCTCTTGAATTTTGTAAAGTTATACCGGCACCAAGACCGAACACATTCTGTAAATAATGGTAATATTCTGCGCTAAAATTTAGTCCTTTAGGAGAATCTTCGGAAGTTGTATGTCCTTTGTGTTTATATTTCCCATAAAAATCATATCCGAACTTGATTAAAAACTCATTTGAATTCTCTACTATCGGACCATCATTATCAATATCTAAAAAATCCAGTTTTTTTTTAGGCTCTTCGTCTTTCTTTATTTCTTTAATATCTTTAGTTGGTATCTTAATTAAATCTTCTTTTTGAATTATATAAACAACCTGATCATCTTGGTGAGGAATATTGCCGGTATAAGTAGTGCCGTCATTTAAAATAATTGTTTCTGCATAAGAGGATATTACAAAACATAATAATATTGCACAACAACAAATCAATTTTTTCATAAACACTCCAATTATTTATAATAACTATAAATAGTCCATACACCTATTAAAACAAAAACAAAACCGCTGATTAATTTTAAAGGGATATGGCTTAGATAAGTTTTAGCAAAAGTTCCTGCCAATACTGCTATTATAGAAGATAGTAATAATGCCCCTGCTGCTGCTAAAAACACCATAAAGGGAGATAATTTTGAATCGGTTGCGAATAACAAAGTTGCAATTTGTGTTTTGTCTCCAAGCTCTGCTATAAAAACTGATAAAAATATTGTGAAAAATGCACCCATAAACAACTCCGATAATTTAAAAATACAAGTTTTTAAATATTTATGATAATATCTTTCTTACTATCTTGTGATTATGTTGTTATTTAATCTTCTATTCTTACTTTAACAGTCTTTGCTTTTGTTATGGAAAGTTTATCAATTTCTTTTAAAGCATTTTCAATTTGTTCGCTGAGAGCTCTATGAGTTGTGATAATAATAGAAACCTTTTTATCTCTATTTCTATCGTTTTGATATAAACTTGCAATTGATACACCATAACTTCCTAAAATACCTGATATTTTTGAAAGTACACCAGGTTTATCAACAACAGTAAATCTTAAATAATAATCGCTTTTACTTTGTCCGTGAGATAAAAATTTAATACTTTTATTTTTTGAATATATAACATTCTGAACTTGTCCTGCAATTCCATTTGAAACAAATTTTGATAAATCTATAATATCAGAAACAACAGCTGCGGCAGCAGGCAGTTGTCCTGCTCCTTTGCCATAAAAAACAACATCATCACAAGCATCGCCTGTAATCATAACAGCATTATATTCATTATGTACATTAGCAAAAAAATGATGATGGTCAATTAAACAAGGTTCTACCCAAAGATCAATCCCTTTGTCTGTTTTTATAGCAGAACCAATAAGTTTAAATACATATCCGAAATCACTTGTTATTTTTACATCTTCAATATCTAATTGATCAATACCTTTTACTCTTATATCACTAACTTTTATCCAACTCCCCCAAGCAATAGAAGACAAAATTGCAAGTTTGTTAGCTGTATCCAAGCCTTTTACATCGGATGTCGGATTTGCTTCTGCAAAACCGGATTTTTGAGCATCTTTTAAAGCATCATCGTATGACATTGCTTCGTTAGTCATTTTGCTCAAAATAAAGTTAGTAGTACCATTTAAAATCCCTGTAATTTTTTTAATTTCATTACCTGCAAGACCTTCATTTAAACCTTGGATAACAGGGATAACTCCACCGACAGAAGCTTCAAAATATACCATCTTTTTTTTGCTTTGAGCTAATGAAAATATTTCATCCCAATATTTTGCAAGAACAGCTTTATTTGCAGTAACTACATTTTTACCATTTTTTAATGCTTCTGTTATAACAGTTCTGGCAGGTTCATATCCGCCGATTAATTCAACAATAATATCAATGGATGGATCTTTTATTACATCCATATAATTTTTTACGTATAATTCTGTTTTGTCTATAGGATGTATATCACATATAGACTTAATCTTAATAGAAACTCCGGATTTTCTGAATACTATTAATTTGTTTTTATCAAGAATTTTTACAACACCTTTTCCAACAGTTCCATAACCAATAAGACCAATGTTTAAAGTTTTATTCATAAAGCATTATCCATTTTTTGTAAAATTTTTTAATCTTAGCAATGCATCATGAAATCTTTTATCATGAGTTACTAAAGATATTCTTATGTATCCTTCCCCATTTTGTCCGAATCCGACACCAGGGGAAACTACAACACCTGTTTCTTTAAGTAGTCTTTCTGCGACAGATAAAGAACCTTCTTTCTTTAATTTTTCTGGAAGACTTGCCCAAACATACATAGTGCCTTGGGTGTATCTGGTTTTCCATCCTATTTTATTTAATCCTTCAACCATTTTTATCATTCTTTTTTCATATATTACAGCCTGTTCTTTTACGCACTGCTGTGAACCGTTTAAAGCTGCTACAGCTGCAAGTTGTATAAAAGTAGGAACTCCATAATCTAAAAATGATTTGAATTTTTCTAATGGATAAAGAAGTTGCTTTGCTCCGCAAACCCAACCTACTCTCCATCCGGCCATATTAAATGTTTTTGAAAAAGAGTGAAACTCTAAAGCGACATCTTTAGCTCCGGAAAATTCAAAAATAGAAGTACATACTGTATCTCCGAAAGTTAATTCAGAATAAGCATTATCAGAAACCAATAGAATATTATATTTTTTGCAAAACTTTATTGCATCTTTCCAAAAATTAGGATCTAAAGCAAATGCTGCTGTTGGATTATTAGGATAATTCAATAACATAATTTTTGCTTTCTTTGCAATTTTTTCAGGTATTTTAGTAAAGTCAGGCAAGAAGTCATTTTGTTCGAGCAGTGGCATAGAATGAACTTTTCCTCCTGCAAGAATAACGCCGTTGAAATGTACAGGATATGCAGGATCGCATACTAAAACATAATCACCGGGATTAAGATATGCCATACATAAATGGGCAATACCTTCTTTAGAACCTATAAGAGTAAGAATTTCTGAATTGAAATCTAAATCGACACCAAATCTTCTTCCCATCCATTCAGCAACTGCTTTTCTGAATTTAGGCATACCTTTGGCTTGAGGATATCTGTGTGTTTTAGTGTGATGTTTTACAGTATCACATAAACAATCAACTATATGTGATGGAGTAGGTGTATCAGGATTACCCATGCTTAAATCTATAACATCTAGTTTTTTTGCATAAGCTTCAAGCTTCAATTGATTTATTCTTGTAAATAAATATGGTGGTAAAGAATCCAATTTAACTGATGGTTTTAATTTTATCATTTTATTGTATAAGTTTTCTCAGTGTTGTTGTTGGTTTAAAAGAAACTTTTTTTCCGGCAGGCACAGGAACAATTGTCCCTGTCTTCGGATTCCTTCCTTGTCTAGCTTTTCTGTTTTTTGTTCTAAAAGAACCAAGCCCTGAAAGAGAAACTATTTCACCTTTTTTAAGATTATCTTGTATAACTTTTACAAGAGCTTTTATAGCTACATTTGCATCTGTTTGTGTAAGCCCAGAATAATCAGCAACCTGTTTAACAACATCAGGTTTTTTCATGCAATCCTCCAAAATACAAACTGCTTATCAGACAATCAATTATCAAAAATATATTAAAAATCAATCAAAAAGTCAATTAGATTAATAAATATAATTTATTAATCTTCCATTGATTCATTTTTTGAAAATCTTTTTCTTTCAAGAGAATTTAAAATTTTCTTTCTTAATCTTATTGAGATAGGAGTAATTTCAGCGAGTTCATCAGGAGCAATATATTCAACTGCTTGTTCCAAACTCATCACTTTATGAGGTATTAATGTTAAAGCTTCATCAGAAGCTTTACTTCTCATATTGCTTAATTTTTTAGGTTTACATGGATTAACAACTAAATCTCTTTCTCTTGAATTTTGTCCTATAATCATACCTTCATAAACTTCTACCGGTGCTCCGACAAACATTTGTCCGCTGATTTGTAAATTATGTAAAGCATAGGCAGTTGTTTTTCCATAAGCCATAGCGATAAAAACACCATTTTGTCTCAAAGCAGATACTGCTACTTTTGGGTAATATCCATAAAAACTATGATGCATTATTCCTTTGCCTCTGGTTGCTGTTAAAAATTCATTTTTAAATCCAATTAAAGCTCTTGATGGTACGACATATTCAAGTCGCAAATCATCTGTTCCTTCGCTTACCATATTTTCAAGTCTTGCGCTTCGTTTACCTATTAATTCAAAAATCTCTCCTTGATTTTCAGAACTTATATCCAAAATAAGATATTCCATTGGTTCAAGAATTTGTCCATTTTCTTCTTTAAAAATAACTTCAGGAGATGATACTGCTAATTCAAAACCTTCTCTTCTCATAGTTTCAATAAGAATTGTTAAATGCAGTTCTCCTCTTCCGGAAACTTTAAATCTGCCCTCACCTTCAAGTTGTTCAACTTTTAAGCCGACATTTGTTTGAGCTTCTTTTTCAAGTCTTGCTTTTAAATGTCTGCTGGTCAAGAATTTTCCTTCTTTACCGGCAAAAGGAGAATCGTTTACAAAAAAATCCATAGATATTGTAGGTTCATCAATTACAAGAGGGGCAAGAGGTAAAGGGTTGTCCATTTGACAAATAGTATCCCCTACTTTCAATCCTTCAAGACCGGCAATTGATATGATATCTCCTGCTAAAGCTTCATCAACTTCCACTTTTGACAATCCTAAAAATTTTTCTATCTTTACAGCCTTAGTATTTTTCATTCCGTCTTGATTAACAAGTAAAATAGATTGACCTTTTTTTATTGTTCCGTTTAAAATTCTTCCGATACCTACATGTCCTAAAAAATTATTGTAAGCTATCATTGTAATCTGCATTTGCAGAGGTTTTTTTATATCTGCTACCGGTGCAGGAACATATTTTACTATACCGTCAAGCAAAGGTGATATGTCTGCACCCTTTTTATCTATTTTTTTGCTGGCCCAACCTTCTCTTCCTGATGCATAAAATATTGGAAAATCAAGTTGTTCATCATTTGCACCAAGTTTCATAAATAATTCAAAAACATTATCTATAACCGTGCTAGGATCCGCATTTGCTCTATCCATTTTATTTATAACAACTATAGGTTTAAGTCCAAGAGACAAAGCTTTTCTTAAAACAAATCTTGTTTGTGGCATTGGACCATCGACAGCATCAACCATCAAAATTGCACCATCAACCATCTTTAACACTCTTTCAACTTCGCTTCCGAAATCAGCATGCCCGGGAGTATCAACAATATTTATCGTGCAGTCTTTATGTATGATAGATGTACATTTTGCAAGAATTGTTATACCTCTTTCTCGTTCAAGAGGATTGGAGTCTAAAACCATATCTTGAGCTTCATCTTGTTTAACATTAAATTGTCCGCCTAACTTCAACATTGAATCAATTATTGTTGTTTTACCGTGGTCAACATGGGCAATAATTGCAACATTTCTAACATCATTTCTTTTTGTCATATTCTAAAATTCCTTTGCAAAATAAAAATCCCTGACTAGTAAACACCAATCTGGGACAAACTAACACAGAATAAAACTAAAAGGTCTAGTCTATATAGTTTATTATTAAATATTATATAATAATAAAAACTTTTGTACAACTAATTTGATTAATATGTTTGACAAATAACAATGTTTTATATATAATAATCAAGATTTTTTATGGGATACAGGTATAGTAATAATCATTTCCAATATAGTTCAAAAAAATCCTTAGAGTTTCGATGGTGTGCTTTTGTGTGTGCTCTTGGCATTTCATTGAAGTATTGTTTAATTTAAACTCTAAAGGAGAGTCATTATGTCAAAAGAAAATAAGAAAATAATTTTAAGTGAACAGGATATCCCTAAACAATGGTATAATATACAAGCCGATTTGCCGGAACCATTGGAACCGGCTTTCAATATGAGGACAGGAAAAATTGCAACAAAAGAAGATTTGTGTGTAATATTTCCGGAAGAAATTGTTGAACAAGAAGTTAGTCAGCAAAGATGGATAGATATACCTGAAGAAGTAAGAGATATTTATAAAATTTGGAGACCATCTCCTTTAATCAGGGCAAGAAATCTTGAAAAATTTCTTGATACACCTGCAAAAATATACTTTAAAAATGAAGGTGTTAGTCCGTCAGGAAGTCATAAATCAAATTCTGCAGTAGCCCAAGCATATTACAACAAAAAAGCAGGTACTAAAAGAATTGCAACTGAGACTGGCGCAGGGCAATGGGGCTCAGCTCTTGCTATGGCTTGCCAGATGTTTGGTATAGAATGTGTTATATATATGGTCAAAGTTTCATTTGAACAAAAACCTTATAGAAAATCACTAATGCATGTTTATGGTGCAAATGTTTTTTCAAGTCCTTCTAATGAAACAGAAGTTGGCAGAAAAGTTTTAGCAAGTGATCCTGATTGCAGGGGTTCACTAGGAATAGCGATTTCTGAAGCAATAGAAGATGTGTTAAATCATAAAAATGCTAAATATTCATTAGGAAGTGTTCTAAATCATGTTGCATTGCATCAGACTGTAATAGGTCTTGAAGCAAAAAAACAGTTGGAAATGGTTGATGAATATCCTGATGTTGTCATTGCATGTTTAGGTGGCGGATCAAATTTCTCAGGGATAGCATTTCCTTTCTTAATGGATAAAATACAGGGAAGAAATCCAAATCTCAGAGCGATAGCCGTTGAACCTTCTGCATGTCCAAAACTTTCAAAAGGTGTTTATGCATATGATTACGGTGATAATTCAGGTTTTACTCCTGCATTTAAAATGTACACTTTAGGGCATACATTTATTCCTAGCGGGATACATGCCGGAGGACTTAGATATCATGGAGCATCGCCTTTAGTGTCTGCAATTGTGAAACATAAACTTGCCGAATCTGTTGTTGTCGGACAGAAAGAAGTTTTTGAAGCTGCTATAACATTTACAAAATGTGAAGGTATTTTACCGGCTCCGGAATCTGCACATGCTATCAGAACAGCAATAGATGAAGCATTAAAAGCAAAAAAAGAAGGTGTTTCAAAAACTATATTGTTTAATTTGTCGGGGCATGGTCATTTTGATTTATCTGCCTATGAACAATATCTTTCTGGACAAATACAAGATTGTAATTATTCAGAAGAAGATGTAAAAAAAGCTTTAGAAGATTTACCTAAAGTAAATATTTAATTAGGAGTTGTGTTTTGGCTAAAACAGGAATTATTTGTACAATGGGACCTTCAACAAGGTCAGAAAAGATTATCAAAAATCTTTCGGATAGCGGTATGACAGTAGCAAGGCTTAATTTTTCTCACGGAACATTTGAACAATATGAACAAGATATTGCTTTGATTCGAAATGTTAATAAAAAATATAAAAGAAATATTAAGATCCTCGGTGATTTGGAAGGTCACAGAATTAGAATAGGAAAATTGAAAGACGGGAAACCAATTGAACTTAAAAAAGATCAAAAATTAACACTTACAAACAAAAAAATTATAGGTGATAATAAGACAGTTTCCATAGATTATTCAGGACCAATATCTGATTTGAAAAAAGGGCTTTCTATTTTTATTGATGATGGAAATTTAAAACTTATTGTTTTGTCTGTTGCTAAAGATTCAGTAGTTACAACAGTTGGGATGGATTATTTTTTAAAAGAGCACAAAGGTGTAAACATACCTGACGGCAAATTACATTTTCCGGAAATAGAAGAACATGATAAAGCTCATATAGAATTTGCAATAAAAAACAAATTAGAATATATAGCAAATTCTTTTGTCAGAAATAAATCGGATATGAAAGTATTAAAAAAAGCTGTTGCAGAAGGGCATCCGACATGTAAACTTGTTGCAAAAATCGAAGATAGAGACGGTATAGATAATATTGCTTCTATTTTAGATGTTTGTGATGGTATAATGGTTGCTAGAGGTGATATGGGTATTTCTATTCCTCTTTGGACTGTTCCTGTCGTTCAAAAATATATTATAAAAAAATGTCGTGCTAGAAATAAATTTGTTATTACAGCAACTCAGATGCTTGAAAGCATGGTAGAAGCACCGATACCTACAAGAGCAGAAGTAAGCGATGTTGCAAATGCTATTATAGATGGCAGCGATTTTGTTATGCTTTCGGCTGAAACAGCAGTCGGTAAATTCCCTGAAAAAGCTGTTGCCATGATGGGAAACATTATTAAGTTTACAGAGAAGAATATTTATCGTTTGCCTTTAGTATAATTTAAAGAAAATAAAAGCTGTTCATTGTATATGATTTTTTTATATTGTGAACAGCTTTTCTATCTTCGGGACGGGAAAATATGCAAGAAATGTTATATTCTTTATTCGCAATGTTTTCTGCTTTGGTTGGAACTTTTTTGGTGTTAAAATTTACAGACTGGTCAAGAAAAAACTCAATACTTCTTATAGGTTTTGCTGCCGGTGTAATGTTATCAATAGCATTTATTCATTTAATACCGGAAGCTGTTGAAAGTAATCCAAATTCTTTGATTTATGTGTTTTCTGGTTTTTTGTTTATGTATGCTATTCAACATTTCTTGTTTTTTCATCCATGTCATGATGAACACTGTCATGTGCATTTAGGTGCATTGTCAACTTTTGGTTTAGCAATGCATTCATTCTTCGACGGCATTATAATCAGTATAGGTTTTGGTGTTAATTCTACAATAGGATTGCTTACAACTCTTGCAATCATTTTACATAAAATGCCGGATGGTATTACAATTACAGGTATTTTATTGCATTCCAATATGAAAACAAAAAAAATTATATCTTATTCTCTTTTAGTAGCTTTATTTACGCCTATAGGGACTGCGTTGGGTTTAATATTTTTTAATTACATTTCTCAAGAAATAATGGGAATATTTTTAGCTTTTACAGCAGGAACTTTTATTTATTTGTCAGCTTCAGATTTAATCCCTGAAACACATAAAGCATCAAATAAAAAAGCAGGAATCTGTCTTTTTTTTGGTGTTATTTTAGTTGCTTTTGTTGGGCATTTACTGCATTAATCTGAAAAAAATATTGAAAAAAATATAACAAAGTGATAATATTCTGATTATGTCAATATCATCGAATTGTGAAATCATATGTGATTGTGGCGAAACATTTGAAGCTGAGCTTTGGAAAGCAGTAAATGTTTCGGATAATCCGGAAATAAAAGAGTTGATTACATTGGGTGGATTCAATATTGTTTCTTGCCCAAAATGTAAACAAGTGTTTTATTGGGAACATTTTTTTGTTTATCAAGATATAGAAAATGAACTTATAGCATATGTCTATCCAAAACAGTATGAAAAACAAGCTACCGAATATAGAAATCATATGGTAAAAGAATTTAAAGAAGTTGTTAAATCTATGGAAGAAATTATAAAAATTGATTTTGAACCAACTCTTTATTTTGGGATTGAAGATTTAGTATCAACATTAAAAAGCGAAGAATATATAAAAGACGAAATTCAAATATTGAATTTTATTTCCAAGAGGATAGAGTTAGATTTGATTTTTCTTAAACCTTCTGTTGCACGAAATTTATGTGTAATAAACACAATTCCAAAAATTAAAAAATCCACCGGTGATATAAAAAAAGACATAATATCCGGATTGGAAATGTTGCTAAAATATAATCCTAATCTATCAGAATATGAAAAACTCCTTTCAAGAATAAAGAAAAATGTTTCATGTTTAGATGAAATATTAATTTACAAAAAACAATAATGACATTAGAAATGATTGTAGGTATTATTTTGATTGCGATAAATGTTCCATTAGGTTGGTTTGGAATGTTATGGTTAGGATATTACGGTAAAAAAACCGGCAAGAAGATATATTATATTTTATCAATAACGGTTTACGTTTTTTCATGGCTTTTATTAGCAGCAGGTTTTTATTTGTGCGGTAAGGATTATGCAAGTTTTATTATTGATAAATATATTAAAACTTATATGTATCCGGTAGTAATCTTATCTCTAGTTGCTTTTATTTTAATATTTCTTATAAAAAAAAGAAGGAATAAGAAATAAAAAGCATTTTAAAATTGATATTTTGTTTTTATTAAAAATGATTGATTTTTATTGACAAAATTCAAAATTTCTTATATACTTTCTTTATTATATTTCACGCTTAACAAGGATTGTTTGTGAAGATAAAGTACATATCATTTTTTACGCTAGTATGTGTTTTTTTTGTATCTACTGCATGTTTTGCTATGGATGAATTTCTTGATGAATGTTTAAAACTTGCTCAGGCTAGAGATATGAAAATAACTGTAGCAGCAGAGCAAATAGAACTTGCACAGATAAGAGTTACAAATGCTCTTCGTTCTTTTTTTCCTCAAATAACTTTACAAAGACAATCTTCAAAAGGTAAAACTGCTTTACAGACTGATATAAGTAATAAAGAAGAGTATAATTCTGAGCAAATAGGAGTAAGAGCGGTTCAGGGAATATACGAAGGCGGAGGTACAAAAGCCACATTAACATACAATCAATTAATGATGGATGCTTCCAAACTTAATTATACTAAGGCAAAAGAAGAATTGTATGCCAAAGTTAAATTAGCATATTATGAATATCTTACATTAAAAGTTGAATACCTTGCATTAAGCAAAGCTTTCGAAAAAGTTGAAACTTTATTTAATAAAACGAGAGTTGAGTATAAAGCAAAAGCAATATCTGAACTTGATTTAGCTGAATCTGAAAATTTTAGAGATAAAGTTGCAAATCTTTTGAATTCTTCAAGGATAAATCTTGAATTTTCAACTAAAAAATTAATAGAAGCTGTAGGTGTAAATACTCTGGAAGAAATTCCGGCTACTGTTTCTGATGAATTGCCAACTGATGTACCGGAAATGTCATTTACATTACAAGATTGTATCAGCTTTATTCAAACAAATAATTTAGATGTACAGATTGCAAAAATGCAAATGGAGATGTCAGATTCAAAAATAAAAATAAATAGAGCGAAAGTTCATCCTAAACTTTACTTAGATGGCTTCTATGGGAAAAGCGGAGAAGCATTTGTCACAGAACCGTTAGAACTTACTACCTCTTGGAGCATTGCAGCAAAAATGTCTTGGAGTTTATGGGGAAATTCTCTAGCAGCATCTTATAGTACAGACAGAACAGACCCTACAGAGATAGTTGATGCAAGTAAAAGAGTTGAAACAACTACTATGGATATACAACTTTCAATTCTAGATGATTTACAATATTTTATTGATGCAAAAGAAAGTAAGGTTTCTTTAAAACAAGTAAATGCTGAATTAATAGATCTTTTAAGAGATAGCAGATTATCTGTAGAAAAAGCATATAATGAATATCTGGTTTCATTAAATGAAGCAAAGACTCTTAGAAAAGATATTGAATTAAAAGAAAGAAAGCTGGCTTTTATGAAGAGAAGAAATGATTTATATGAAATTCAGACTGTAGACTTAATGGAAGAATCTTGGAATTATGCTGAAGCAATTTCATCATATGCAAGAGCATCTTATACAAATCATGCTTCTGTTGTTGAATTAGAAAAACTTACATTAATGACTTTAAGATAAATACTATTTGAATTGGGGGGCACATTGAATTTCAAGCATTTTTATTATAAATTTTTAGAAGGGTTGATTTACAAATATAATCAGATAGTTGCTAGGTATCCTAACTTTAAAAAACATCTCATTATTACACTTTTTTCAATACTTGCAGTTATTTTAGGTTTGATTATTTATTTTGTATATATTGCAAAGGAAAAGGTTGTTGAAGAAAAACAAGAAATAATAAGTGTCAAAGTAAAAAAAGCTGTAAGACAAGATTATACTGATACTTATACTGTTATGGGAACAATAAAAGGTGCAGTAGAAAATGAAATGAGATTTGAGCTTGATGGACAGCTTGCTTCATATAACTATAAAGAAGGGTCAAAAATAAAACAAGGAGATGTTATTTGTTCTCTAGATCCTAAGGATGCATTAACAAAAGCAGATTATGCAAAGAGTAAATATAAAAGTGAATTATCGGCTTACAATTCAGCAAGAGAAAGATATAAAGTTTACGAAGAATTATTTAATATGAAAGCTCTTTCAGAGAGTAAATTATATGAAGCAAAGTATGAAATTGAATCTTCACAATCAAAAGTAAAAGCATCATTGTCTGAAGTTGAATTATCGCAGTCAAATTTAGCTAAAACTAATCTGATAGCTCCTAGTGATGGTATTCTTGCCGAAATAATAATCAAATCAGGAGATTATATAACTCCTCAAGATGTTGTTGCGAAATTTATTAGTGATAAAGGAACAAATTTTGAAGTTGATATACCTGAAAAAGATGTTTATAAACTTTCTATAGGACAACAAGTTACAATTAATTGTGATTCATATCAGGGAAAAGATTTTCTTGGCAAATTGACAGAAATTGCCCCTACAGTTAAAGAAAGAACAAGAACATCAATGATAAAAGTAAGTGTTGAAAATGAAGAAGGTCTTTTAAGATCAGGAATGTTTGGAAGGGGAGTTATTTTATTAAAGGAATTAAAAAATGTTTTATTAGTTCCTTCTGATAGTATAGTTTCTCTGAATGATAATGCATTTCTAGTACCGGTTGTAACTCCTGATTACAGAACACCAGGAGAGGGTATTATCATGATGAGACCTTGTCAATTAGGTGAAAAGTTGACGGATAAAACTGTTATAGAACAGGGCCTTCAAATAGGAGAGCTTGTTGTTACCGAAACACAGGGACAGCTTTCTGATGGTATGAAAGTTAAATTTTTAGAAGCTATAGAAGATAAAGTAGCAGAAACTCAAAAATAAAATATATAAACATCCCATTAAGCTTATATTGTCATAATATAAGGAATATTTTGATATGATAGAATTCGGAATAAAAAAGCCAATAACAACGTTAATGATTGTTATTGCTATGTTGATGTTTTCTGTTATAACCACATTTAGAATTCCAGTCGAATTAAATCCAAGTGGACAATCCGGGCTTGTCAGTGTTATTACAAGACTTAGAGGCGGCGTTGCCGCAAGTGAAGTTGAAAAATATGTTACCAGACCATTAGAAGAAGTTTTTTCTGAATTAAATGGTTTGAAAGAAATGATTTCATCATCTAAAGAATCTGAATCTAATATTATGATGACATTTCATCATAATGTAG
>Ga0172381_10001343_pt1 | contig 29231 bp, 25 predicted proteins | sample Leawel6488metaG_FD_119754 | JGI IMG/M metagenome (GOLD analysis project Ga0172381, IMG submission 119754) | Leachate microbial communities from a municipal landfill in Southern Ontario, Canada - Leachate well 64-88 metaG | ecosystem: Engineered > Solid waste > Landfill > Unclassified | place... | reverse complement strand
TGACGAGCAAGATAGTCTAAAATTAGAAGAAAAAGATCAAATTTTAGTTCCCAAAAGACCATCTATAATTAAAAAAAATAATAGTAAGCCAAAGCTCGATGAAGGATCCTTGCCTAAAAATTTAGAAAAACTTTCAGAAATCCGCTCGTCTCAAAAAAAATCAGCGAATGGTCAAAAAACAAAAGAGAAAATTTTGGAATCTGGGGTAGCCAAAAGATTAAGAGAAGAATCAAAATGGAATAGAGCAAAGAGAATTAAAGAGATTAATACTAAAGGAAAGTTACCACATAATTTAGAAGACATCACAAAAGCTCGCGGATTTGATAAAAAATTTATTACTAATAAAAAAGAAGAGGATTCCTTTTTTGAAAAACCAAATTTTTTAGAGGAAGAATTTGCAAAAAGTCGCTCATTAGACAAAAAATCTAATATTGGCACAAAAAAATCGGTAAGTTCTGATCAAAAAGACGGGGCCATATTTAATGGCAAGCAAGAAATTACCCGCAGGCAATTAAAATATAAATTATGGAAAGATCCCAAAGTTTATAAAGCAGCTAGAGAATCTTTGTTAAATTTTAGTCCAATGGAAAGAGCTAATCTTGAAAAAAAGCTTTTTCCAGGGGCGTATGGACTTAATATATCAAAATCTGATATTAAAACACGTATGCGTAAATTAAGCCAAGAAATGTTAAACGAAAAAAGACCGCAAGTGAAAAGTACTTTGAGAAAGGAAATAAAATTTATAAAGAAAATCAGTGGGATCAAATAAGCTTATCGGTTTAATCAAAATGGCTTTTAAATATAGAACAAAAGGGTTTATTTTTAAAAAAAATGACATAAATGAGTCAGATAGAGTTTTTTCTATTTTTACACAAGATTTTGGGAGGCTTGAAATAAAGGCAAAAGCTTTAAGAAAAATTACATCAAAACTAAGAGCAGACATAGACATATTCTATTTATCTGAGATTGAGTTTATCCAAGGCAAAAATAATAAAACTCTTACCGACGCAGTCAAAATAAAGAAGTTTGACACTCTGCAAGAAGATTTTAAAAGGTTTAAGATTGCTCATCAAGTTTCAGAAGTACTGGATAATTTTTTGAAAGGCCAACAAAAAGACGACAAAGCCTTCGACTTATTAAATGAATTTTTTGATAGAATAAACCACAATTCATTAAAGATTAAAAATTATCAATTAGTGTTTCAATATTTTTTTTGGAATTTTCTCTCTGTCCAAGGCTATCATTTAGAAGTTGAAAATTGCGCAACCTGCCGAGGCAGGATAAATCCATATAATGTTTATTTTTCTAATAAAGAAGGAGGAATTATTTGTGAAGACTGTTTGTCGTACGATAAGGATGCAAAAAGGGTAAACTCAGATGTTATTAAAATTTTAAGATTGATTCTTAAAAAAGACTGGGATATTATATCTAGATTAAGAGTTGGATTGTCTTCCCAAAATTTATTAGAAGAAGTTTGCGAAGATTCTGCACGTGCATTTTGCCCAGCACACTGTTAATGCGAGTTTATGCTATAATTATAAAATTATTAATAATATGAATAAAAAATTACTTTTTATAGTTTTATTTATTGTTGTCATAGGAGGTTTTTTTCTTTTTTGGCTGTATAGAGGAAGTATGTTTTCAAAGGAAATTTTGCGCTTGGAAATTTTGGGTCCAGAGACAGCAAAAATGGGAGAAGAGATAGAATACACAATAAGATATAAAAACAATGGGAATTTTGTTTTAGAAAATCCAAAATTTATTTTTGATATGCCAGAAAACTCTTTAACAGAAGATAGTAAAACAAGAGTAATTCAGGACCTAGAAGACATATATCCTGGGGACGAAGAGGTTATTAAAATAAAAACACGCCTTTTAGGAAAAGAGGGAGACTTAAAAACAGCGAAAGTGGCCCTTTCTTATGTTCCTAAAAACTTAACCGTAAGATATGAATCAGACACCAGCTTTACAACAAAAATTGAAGAGGTCCAGATTACCCTAGATTTTGATTTGCCTTCAAAAATTGAGAAAGAAAAAGAGACACAATACTCGATTAATTATTTTTCTAATATTGATTATCCGTTAGAAAATTTAAGTTTAAAGATTGCTCCGGTGGCCGGTTTTGATTTTATTTCGTCGGATCCAGTATCATTAGATGGCTCTGAATGGAAGCTTAATACACTAAATAAAGCTGAGGGAGGAAGAGTAAATATTAAAGGCAAGGCTTCTGCGAGTACCGATCAAAAATTGACATTTTTTGTTGAGCTTGGAATGTGGCGGTACGGTAATTTTATTACAATAAAGGAAGCAACTATAGACATTGAGATTATACAACCACTGTTGTTTATATCTCAGCAAGTTAATGGTTCTAGCTCTTATGTCGCTTTGCCTGGCGAAACTTTACATTATCAGATTTTTTTCAGGAACATTGGATCTACTCCGTTCGATAATTTATTTATGATAACAAAGCTAGATGGGTCAGCTTTAGATTTTTCTTCAATTTTAGCTCGCGATGGACAGGTTCAACCAAATGATAATATGATTGTTTGGGACTATAAGCAAGTAGTACAATTAAGGCATCTGGATGTCCAAGAGGAGGGCAGTGTTAATTTTTATGTAAAACTAAGAGACGATTGGACTCCTTCAGGCGCTGATATAAATAATACCACAATAACAAACGAGGTTAATATATCCCAAATTACTCAAAAATTTACCATAAAAGTGAATTCTGGATTGGTTATTTCTCAGAAAGCGCATTATAAAAGTTCTGATATTGAAAATTCAGGTCCTGTCCCGCCAAAAATAGAAAAAGCTACCACATATACAATAACATGGGACATCAAAAATTATTTTAATGATACTAAAAACGTTAAAGTAAAAGCGATATTGCCAAATAATGTTAGTTTGACCGGTAAAATTATGCCACCCAATGAATCCTCAAATTTTACATTTGATTCTGTTAGCCGAGAAATTGTTTGGTCTCCAGGAGATATTTTAGCTGGTACTGGCGTTAGAGGAGATCCATACACAATTTCTTTTCAAGTGTCTTTGACTCCTTCAGCTTCGCAAAAAGGTTTAATAGCTCCTTTGATTGGTCCTGCTCAAATTTCAGCAGAAAATCAGTTTACAAACACGATAATCACCGCTCAAGATTCTAGTATCAACACAAGCTTACCAGATGATTTTGACAATTCTGGTGGAGGTATAGTAGAATAAGAATTAAAATTAAAATACCAGTCACTGTAGGTCTTTATTAAAATCATATTTTAAAAAGATGAGCAGTATGGTTTTTATATGGTTCCAGCTAAAATGTTTTTTACGAAGGGTGTAGGAATGGCTCGTCAGCAATTAATGTCATTTGAGATGGCGTTAAGAGATGCCGGCATAGAAAAATTTAATTTAGTTTTGGTATCTAGTATACTTCCTCCTGGATGCAAAAGAGTCACAAAAGAAAAAGGTTTAGAGTCGTTAAAACCAGGTGAAGTTGTATATTGCGTTATGGCAAGAAATGTTACCAATGAGCCGAACAGATTAATAGCGGCTTCTATTGGATGTGCTGTGCCCGCTGGTAAGGACCAACAGTACGGATATCTATCAGAACATCATCCTTATGGTGAAACAGATGAAAAAACAGCAGATTATGCCGAAGATTTGGCGGCTACTATGCTAGCAACAACTTTGGGTATTGAATTTGACCCAGATACCGCATGGGACGAAAGAGAAAAGTTTTATAAACTTTCGGGCAAAATTGTTACAACAACAAACATAACTCAATCTGCGCAGGGTAATAAAGACGGCTTATGGGTTACCGTACTTGCAGCCGCCGTGTTTATTCCTCCACAGATTTAATTTTTATGCCAAAAAAAAATAGGAAAGATTATTTGAAAACACCGATTAAACATATCGATATTAAATCTTTTGATTCAAGGAAAATTGTGGAGGCGATGGGAGGGATGTCTTTCACAGCACGCGACTTAGCAAGAGCTTCAGAAATTTACGATATGATGATTAAAGATAAAAATTGCGCAATTTTTTTATCTATTGCAGGTTCGACAAGCAGTGCCGGATGTATGCAGATATATGTTGACATGGTAAAAAACAACATGGTTGATGCCATAATAGCTACAGGAGCTAGCATTGTTGATATGGATTTTTTTGAAGCCTTAGGGTTTAAGCACTATAAAGGAACTCCGAATGTTGATGACAATCTTTTAAGAGATTCTTACATAGATAGAATTTATGATACGTTTATAGATGAAAAACAACTTCAGGTTTGCGACCAAACAATAAAAAAAATTGCAGATAGTATTGATCCGAGACCTTATTCTTCAAGAGAGTTTATTGCAAAAATGGGGGAATATCTTGTCAAACATTCAAAAAAGAAAGATTCTTTAGTAGAAACCGCTTTTAAAAAAAATGTTCCTATATTTTGTCCCGCGTTTTCTGACTCAAGTGCCGGTTTTGGTTTAGTGTCTCATCAATGGGAACATCCGAAAGAGCACGTTTCTATTGACTCAGTAAAAGATTTTTTGGAACTGACAAAAATTAAAATTGCTGCAGGAAATTCTGGAGTTTTGATGATTGGCGGAGGTGTTCCAAAAAACTTTATTCAGGATACTGTTGTCGCGGCTGAGGTTTTAGGGTTTAATGTGCCCATGCATAAATATGCAATACAAATTACAGTAGCCGATGTAAGAGATGGAGCCTGCTCTTCTTCTACTTTGAAAGAAGCTAGTTCTTGGGGAAAAGTAAAACAGGGATATGATCAAATGGTTTTTGCTGAAGCAACATCGGTTTTGCCATTATTAGCAAGTTATGCGTATCACAATGGCAATTGGAAAAATCGTAAAGCTAAAAATTTTAGTATGATTTTAGAAAAAGCATGAGTCAATTTAAAAATTTTTTGAACATTGAACCACAATATTCTTGTATTGAAAAATCAAAAGCAGTGATTGTTCCTTTCGGTTATGAAGCATCCACTAGCTATAAAAAAGGAACAAAGAATGGACCTCGTGCCATAATTTCAGCTTCTTCTCAAGTAGAGTTATTTGATGAAGAATTAGAAAAAGAAGTTTACAAAGATATTGGACTTTGTACTATTTCTGAACCAAAATACAAAAAAGGTTCTAATTTTTATTTATCACTAGCCGAGAAAACAACTGAAATACTGGCTTCCAAAAAATTCCCAGTTATTTTAGGAGGGGAACATACAATTACTTTTGGGGGAGTGATGGGCGCTAAAAAAATATATAAATCTTTTTCTGTTTTACATTTTGATGCACATGCAGATTTAAGAGACACATACGAGGGCGATAAGCTTTCTCACGCCTGTGTTATGCGTAGGGTTAGTGAATTAAAAGAAATAAAAAGCTTGGTACAAGTTGGTATTAGAAACATTAGTAACGAAAAAAAAGAAGGCAGTGAATTCGATTTTTATAAAGAAAATCAGAGCAGGATAAAAATTTTTTGGGCAAAAGATAAAGAAAAATGGGATATAGAAAAAATTTTACAAAGTTTAGAAAAAGACGTTTATCTCACTTTTGATGTTGATGTTTTTGATCCGTCGATAATGCCGTCAACCGGAACTCCAGAGCCAGGTGGATTATATTGGCAGGAAGTCTCAAAAATTTTGAAACAAGTCTTTATAAAAAAAAATATTATTGCTATAGATGTCGTTGAGTTGTGCCCGATCAAAGATTTTTCTTCTCCAGATTTTATGGTTGCCAAATTAATTTATAAAATGATAGGATACAAATTTTTATTAGACAAAAAAGACGTGGCATAATATAAGAATAATTTGAAAGATGTTTTTTAAAACCCTGGTTGTCAGGGATTTTATGTTGAATTTTTACTTTTTAAAAGGTAAAATAAATGAAAAACAATATGCTAAAACAAGCAAATAATAATTTAATGGAAAAAATTGTTTCTTTGTGTAAAAGAAGGGGTTTTGTTTTCCCTGGATCTGAAATCTATGGAGGATTGCAGGGCTTTTATGACTACGGTCCATTAGGTGTGGAAATGAAGAACAACCTTAAATCCTTATGGTGGAGGTGGATGACCAAAGAACATGAGAATATAGTTGGAATAGATGGTGCAATAATAACAAATCCTAAGGTTTGGGAAGCAAGCGGACATGTGAAAAATTTTGTTGATCCGCTGGTTGAATGTAAAAAATGTCATCATCGCTTTAAGGCAGACGATATCACGGGCGATAAATGCCCAGATTGTGGCGGTCCCCTAACTGAACCAAAAGTATTTAATATTTTGGTTCCGACTAGGCTTGGAGTGATTGAAGGTGAAAAAACAGATGCTTATTTGAGGGGTGAAGCATGTCAGACAATTTATTTAGATTTTAAAAATGTTATAGATTCAACTAGGATAAAAGTTCCTTTTGGGATTTGTCAGATTGGTAAGGCTTTTCGCAACGAAGTTACTCCTGGAAATTTTTTGTTTAGACAGAGAGAATTTGAGCAATGGGATTTGCAATGGTTTTGCCACCCCTCTGAAATGAATAAGTGGTTTGAATTTTGGAAAAAAGAAAGAATGAATTGGTACAAAAGTATTTTTACTCATCCAGAAAATCTCGGATTTTATAAACATGAAAAATTGGCGCATTATGCCAAAAAAGCTTTTGATATTGAATATACAGCATCTCCAGTTGGAAAAGAAATGGAGGGGATCCATTGGCGAGGTGAGTGGGATTTATCTAGGCACTCTGAATATTCTGGACAGGATTTGAGCTACACTAATCCAGAAACAAACGAAAAATTTATTCCGAATATTATTGAAGCTTCTGGTGGAGTTGACCGCACGTTTCTATTTCTGATGATAGATGCTTATACCGAAGAAAAAGATAGGGTTGTTTTAAAATTAAAATCTAGCTTAGCACCGTATAAAGTAGCCGTATTCCCTCTTTTGAGCAATAAGCCAGAGTTGGTTGAAAAAGCAAAAGAAGTTTACAATATGTTAAAAAAAGAATTTAATATTACTTTTGATGGAAGGGGAAATATAGGAAAAAGATATTATAGCCAAGATGAAATTGGAACTCCATTTTGCGTGACAATTGATTTTGATACTTTAAATAACAGCGATGTGACTGTTAGAGATCGAGATACAATGAAACAAGAAAGAATAAAAATTGGCGAGTTAACGAAATTTTTAGAAGAAAAATTGAAATAAAAAACGAGCCAACCCAGCACTTATTTTTAAAAAATAAGTGCTGGGTGCTCACTTTGCTCGCATGTATAAAAAAACAAAATTAAAAAACGGATTAAGGGTTATCTCTGTTCCTGTTAAAAATGCCAATTCAGTTACGGTTTTAGTTTTAGTTGCCACTGGCTCAAAATACGAGACAAAAGATATAAATGGGGTTTCTCATTTTTTAGAACATATGTTTTTTAAGGGTACCAAAAAGCGTCCCGATACTTTTATGATTTCAGAAACACTAGACAAAATTGGCGGAGAATATAATGCCTTTACATCGAAAGAAGTCACTGGGTTTTGGGCAAAGGTAGACAAAAAACACGTCGATATCGCTTTAGATTGGATTTCTGACATGTTCTTAAATTCTAAATTTGAAGAAGAGGAAATTCAGAGAGAAAAAGGAGTTATAATTGAAGAATTGAACATGTACCTAGATACACCAACAGCTTATGTGTCAGAGCTTTTTGAGGATTTACTTTACAAAGATCAACCCGCTGGCTGGAAGATTATTGGCGAGAAAGAAAATATAATGAGTTTTAATAAAGATAAAATTGTAAATTATTTTGAAAAGCACTATTCATCAGAAAACACAGTTGTTTGTGTTGCGGGAGATATTAGTTTAAGTCAAATGCAATCAAAGATTAACAAATATTTTGGGAAAACAAGAAGAAGGGACTTTCTTGGAAAAGTTGCTGTTAAAGAAGAACAGACAGAACCAGAAGTTTTAGTTCACTATAAAAAGTCAGACCAAACACACTTTTGTTTGGGAGTTAGGGCTTATGATATTTTTGATCCAAGGCGATACGCGCTTAATTTGATAGCAATAATTTTGGGAGGCAACATGAGCTCTAGGCTTTTTATTTCAGTTAGAGAAAAAAATGGGTTGGCATATTATGTTCACACATCTATTGATGCAACAACTGACACAGGTTATTTAGTAACTCAAGCAGGAATTAAAAATGGAAGCTTAGAAAAAGCAGTTGAGTTAACGCTGAAGGAATACAAAGATTTAAAAGATAAAAAAATTACGCAAAAGGAGCTAAAAAAGGCAAAAGATTATTTGAGAGGTAAAATGGCGCTTTCTTTAGATTCTTCTGATGCAAAGGCACATTTTTATGCCACTCAAGAGATAATGGGTCAGGAAATTTTAAGTTCAGAACAAAAATTAAAAATGATTGATAAAGTCTCTGTAAATGATATAAATAAAGTAGCAAAGGACATCTTCTCTTCAAAAAAACTTAATTTAGCTGTAATCGGCCCCATTGAGGAATCTGAAAAATCAAAATTTAAAAAAATATTAAATATCTAAATTTTAAAAGCAATGTCAGAAAAAGTTTTAGACATTTCTTGGAAAACAATTTTAAAAGTTTTAACAGCTGTTTTCATTTTATATGTTCTTTATCTAGCAAGAGATATAGCTCTTTGGTTTTTCTTTGCTCTCATAATTTCTGTGCTTTTAGCTCCAGCAGTTAATTTTTTAAGGTGGTTGCATATACCAAAAATAGCGGCGATAGTTTTAGTATACTTGTCCATTTTTGGACTTCTTGGTTTTTTAATTTATATAACGGCTCCTATTTTCATATTTGAATTAAAACAATTTTCCCAACAAATACCTGAATACCTTGGAAAAGCGAGCCCCGTTTTAGATCAATTCGGGATTGATGTTTCTCAAGGATTTGACAGCTTTACAGAGGTTTTTTCAGGGGACTTAGAAAAGGGGTCTAAAGGAATAATAAACGCTGTTGTCTCATTTTTTGGAGGAGTCACTTCTGCTTTCTTTATTTTAGCCTTAGCATTTTTTCTCTCAATAGAGGAAAAGGGAGTAGAAAGATTTCTGGTTCTTTTGGCACCACAAAGATATGAAGATCGAATAATGACTCTTTTTGGAAGGGCACAAAAAAAAGTATCTGGATGGTTTGCTGCACGGATTATAGCGTGCCTTTTTGTGGGAATAGCCTCTTTTATTGTTTTTTATATATTTGGAGTAAAATATGCTCTTTTGTTGGCTCTAGTCTCGGGAGTTTTAAATTTTATCCCATATATAGGTCCTTGGGCAACAGCAATTTTATTGGTCATTTTTTTGTTTGTATCTTCTGGCTCATTATTTATAGTATCGTATGTTTTGATATTTTTTGCTCTTATTCAATTAGTTGAAAATACGGTGCTAACTCCAGTTCTTATGAAAAGAATGATTGATTTACCTCCTGTCTTAGTTTTATTGGCTTTATTAGTGGGATCTCAATTATTTGGATTCCTTGGAGCTATTTTTGCTGTTCCTGTATTTGGTATAGTATACGAATTTATGAAAGAATTTTTAGAAAAAAGAAGATTAGAGCCACAACTAGATTAGTGCAAAAATAGAAATAACAACAATTATTGTCTGATTAAAGATTCTCCAAAAATTGGAGATTTTTTTATATTTAAAATAATGAATTTTTTTTCTGTGGAATTTATTATGTAAGTCAAAAAGTTTATTTGGGAATAACATGCTTAAAACAGAAAATCCGTCAGGTAAAATAGAAAAGAAAGCAGTGAAAAAGATTATTGGCCTTCCATTTAATAAAAGTAGAATAAACAAAAAACCAATGGAAAAATCTAGAATTATTTTTAATAAATCTAGACAAGCTTCCTTCCATGATTTGCTTCTTACTCGGCTTATAGAATATTCGTTGTGGGGGATAAAATCTAGAAAATAATGGCTCAAAAAAGCCAGAATAACAGCTAAAATAGGATTTTTGATATATAAACCGATTAAAGCGCCAAATAATAAGTGTACTAGAAGAATCATTGTTTTTTAGGGTAATTTTGATAGTATAGAGTAATTATACTATGTTTGGAAAAAAGCCAAAATTTTATATAACTACCACACTCCCTTATGTTAATGCCGATCCGCATATTGGTTTTGCTTTAGAAATAATACAAGCAGATGTTGTCGCTAGATATTATAAAGGGTTGGGATACGATGTTTTTTTTAATACAGGCACAGACGAGCACGGATTAAAGATATTTGAAGGTGCTAAAAAAGAAGGCGTTGATACTCAAAAATACTGCGATTTTTATGCAGAAAAAAATAAAAAATTAAAAAAAGCTTTAAATCTAAGCTACAATAATTTTGTTAGAACCACAGATGACCATCACATAAAATCGGCTCAGGAGTTTTGGCTTAAATGTTATAAAAATGGAGATATTTATAAAAAAAATTATAAAGTTAAATACTGCGTTGGTTGCGAATTAGAAAAAACAGAATCAGAGCTTGTCGAAGGAAAATGCCTTATACATCCAAACCGTGATATAGAGATAATTGAAGAAGAAAATTATTTTTTTAAGTATTCAAAATATCAAAATCAGCTTTTAAGTTTTTATGAAAAAAATCCAGAGTTTGTAATTCCAGAATCAAGATTTAATGAAATAAAAGAATTTACTAAAAGAGGGCTCGAGGATTTTAGTATCTCAAGATTAAAAGAAAAAATGCCATGGGGCGTTCCCGTTCCCAATGATGATAAGCATGTAATGTATGTTTGGTTTGACGCGCTTGTAAATTATATTTCTGCTTTAGGTTGGCCAGAAGACCAAAAAAAGTTTAAGAAATTTTGGCCTGGGCTTCAGATGGCTGGAAAAGATAATTTACGTCAGCAAAGCTCAATGTGGCAAGCAATGTTAATGTCGGCTGGTGTGCCTAAATCAAAACAAATTTTTATTCATGGGTTTATAACAGCAAATGGCCAGAAGATGTCAAAATCTTTTGGAAACGTTATTGATCCGTTTGAGCTAGTTGATAAATACGGCGTAGATGCTGTGAGGTATTATTTATTAAGAGAAATTCCTTCAATCGAGGACGGTGATTTTACTTACGAAAAGTTTGAGCAAAGATATAATGCAGATTTAGCCAATGGTCTTGGAAATCTTGTGGCAAGGGTTTTGGGCATAGCAGAAGATATAGAAATAGACAAGTTGGAACCAACCGAAGCGACAAATGAAAAAATTGGAGAAACAAAGAAATTCTATAAAAAGTTTATAGAAGATTTTAAATTTTATTCAGCGCTGGCCCTTATTTGGGAACTAATAAGCTATTGCGATGAATATATAAATAAAGAAATGTTATGGAAAACTAAAAAGCCAGAAGTAATAAGCGATTTGTTTTTTGTAATAAACGAGATAAGCAATTTACTAGCCCCATTTTTACCAGAAACTTCAGAAAAAATTGAATTGGCAATAAAAAGCAAAAAAAAGGAAAATTTGTTTCCAAGGGTTTAATGCAATCAAAAAGGCTCTCGTTGGACGGGAGCCTTTTTGATGTTTGATTGACTTCGCTTTGCCGCAAGCCCCGTCCTTTAGGGCGGGGTCGTTGACAAAACACTATTTTAGATTAAGATTACGTTGAAGATTTAAAATTAGCAAAAAAGGAGGGAAATATCATGACTATAGTAGGAGTCTTCAGAATAGTACTTTCCATTTTAGGCATAGGTGCTTTTTATTGGTTTTTGATAAAACAAAGGCCAAGATTCTACAAGACAAAAAATGGAAAGCTGGTAGAAGTCGAACAAGATAAAATAGATTAGTCAGTCTGTTTTATCAACGTGTCCGAAATTTTTTTCGGACTTTTTTATTTACTATTGATTTTTCGCCCAGACAGTTATGCTTGTATTTATTGAGACAAGCTAAAGGTTGACTTTTGTTTGTTTTTTGCTATAATATAAATGGCTCATTGATTCGGGTTACGGATAGCTCGAGGGTCATCCTACCTCCCCGCACAGGAGAAGCTATGTTAGTCCTATCCCGTAAGAAGAACGAGAGTATTGTCATCAATGATGACATTACCATCGTCGTCGTTGAAATTCGAGGCGACAAAGTCCGCTTGGGTGTGGAAGCGCCCAAAGAGATTCCCGTCCACCGACGGGAAGTCTTTGATGCGATTCGTCGCAACGAGGCGGCCGCCGGGAAGAGCAGCCCAGCTGGAGACGATGTTAGGACTTCTTAAAAAACGAAGGTGGTGCCACTAATGTCGGCACTGAACCCTAACAATCTCTCTATCAACCTAAAGCGCGATTTGCAACTTGCAATCGCGCTATTTTATTTGAAATTATATTATATTCAGATAGAATAAAGTTATTATGATTATAGACACACACAGTCACTTAAATTTTAATGCTTTTAAAAAAGACTTAGACGAAGTTATAAAAAGAACATTAGATTCTGATATTTTTTGTATTAATGTTGGTTCAAAATACGAAACCAGTAAACAAGCTGTTGAGATAGCTAAAAAATATAATGGAATGTATGCATCAATTGGATTGCACCCAATGTTTGTTTCAGCTGAGTTTATAAAACTTAAAACTGATCCAGAAGAAGGAGAATTTTCAGTTAAAGAAGATGTTTTTGATTATAAAAAATATAAAGAGCTTGCCTCAAGTGCCGGTCAAAAAATCGTGGCCATAGGAGAAATCGGTTTAGATTACTATTACAAACCAAAAACTAAGACAAAGCTAGAACAATTTAAAGAAAAACAAAAACAAGTTTTTTTACAACAATTAGATTTAGCCAGAGAATTAGATTTACCTATAATATTACATTGCAGAATGGCACAAGAAGGTTTAATAAAAATTTTGGGAGCACAAGTGGCAGTTTCCTATAAAGAATTAAAAGGAGTTGTTCATTGTTTTACAGGCGGAGTTAATGAACTAGAACAATATTTAAATTTAGGATTTTATATTGGTTTGAATGGAATTATTTTTAAAATAGATTTAGACGAGGTTATTAAAAAATGCCCATTGGATAAGATTTTAGTTGAAACAGATTGTCCATATTTAACCCCGCCACAAGAAGGAAAAGACAAAAGAAACGAGCCGATTTTTATAAAACATGTTATTCAAAAAATTGCAGACTTGAAAGAACTTAGTTTTGATGAAGTTGCTGAAAAAACCACTCAAAACGCGAAAAATTTGTTTAAAATCTAATATAGATTTAATGGCTCAACCCGGTTGAGCCATTAAAATATGAGTAAAATAAACGGCTCACACTGCAGTGTGAGCCGAGATTTAGAAAAAAAGCAAAAAACCGCGTTTACCTCGGTTTTTTTGCTGTGAAAAAAGACTCTTTAAAATTTATGGGGTCCGTGTTAATATAAGGAAAAATTATGCGTAAGTATAATCCAAAAAGCATAGAGCAGAAGTGGCAAGACAAATGGTACAAGTCTAGCGCATTTAGAGCGCAAAATGGTTCTAAAAAAAAGAAATTTTACCTTTTGGTTGAGTTTCCCTATCCTTCGGGAGACGGGCTTCATGTAGGCCATTGCAGAAGCTATACTGCTTTAGATATAATCGCCAGAAAGAAGAGAATGGATGGGTTTAATGTTTTGTTCCCAATGGGTTGGGATGCTTTTGGGTTACCAACTGAAAACTACGCGATTAAGAAAAAAGTTCATCCATCTGTAGTTACAAAAAAGAATACAGATAATTTTAGACAACAAATGAAAAGTTTAGGATTATCTTTTGACTGGTCGCGGGAGATAAACACAACCGATCCAAAATATTATAAATGGACTCAATGGATTTTTATTCAGTTGTTTAAAAATGGATTAGCCTATAAAGATAAAATCGCAATTAATTGGTGCCCTTCGTGTAAAATTGGTTTGGCTAACGAAGAGGTTGTTGATGGAAAATGTGAAAGGTGTGAAACAAAAGTTGAAAAAAAAGAAAAAGATCAATGGATGATTAAAATTACAAATTATGCAGATAGATTAATTAGAGATTTAGATTTAGTTGATTATTTAGAAAAAATTAAAACACAACAAAAAGACTGGATAGGAGAGTCGCATGGATCCTTAGTTAAGTTTGAAGTAGAGGGAATAGAAGAATTAATTGAGGTGTTTACAACTAGAATAGATACTATTTTTTCTGGAACTTTTTTAATTTTATCACCAGAACATAATTTTATTAATAAGTATAGAAATAAAATTGAAAATATTGAAGAGGTTTTGCAATATAGAGAAAACGCTAAAAACATTTCTGATATAGACAGAACCAACCAAAACAAAGAAGTGACAGGGGTTCAATTGAAAGGATTAATAGCTAAAAATCCAGCAACAAATGAAGAAATGCCTGTTTGGACGGCTGATTTTGTTTTAGATCATTATGGCACAGGAGCTGTGTTTGCTGATGCGCATGACAAAAGAGACTTTAAATTAGCTAAAAAACAGGGTATACCTTTAAGAACTTCTATAAAGCCAGATGATGAAGAATTATCTATCAAAGTCAAAAATTTAGAAGAATGTTATGAGGGCGAGGGGACGCTATACAACTCAATGCAGTTTGATGGCTTGAGTTCTGCAGATGCCAAACCAAAAATAATAATGTGGTTGGGGTCTAAAGGTTTAGCCCAGCCAAAAATTAGTTATAAATTAAGGGATTGGGTTTTTTCACGTCAGCATTATTGGGGAGAGCCTATACCAATGATTTATTGTAAAAACTGTGCTCGCTTACCAGGGGGACAGGGATGGCAACCAGTTTTAGAAAAAGACTTACCTATTGAGTTACCAAAAATTAAAAAATATAAGCCGACAGATACGGGCGAATCTCCATTATCAGCAGTTAAAAAATGGGTTGATGTAAAGTGTCCAAAATGTAAGGGCGAGGCTCAGAGAGAAACAGATACAATGCCAAATTGGGCAGGTTCTAACTGGTATTTTTTAAGATATGTAGACCCAAAAAACAATAAAGAGTTGGCAGGTGATAAATTATTAAAATACTGGTTACCAGTTGATTGGTATAATGGTGGGATGGAGCACACCACATTACATTTACTTTATTCTAGATTTATTTTTAAATTTTTATGGGATATTGGAGCTGTTCCAAAAAACGTAGGTTCGGAGCCATATCAGAAAAGGACTTCACATGGAATGGTTTTAGGCGAAGGTGGAATAAAAATGTCAAAGTCTAAAGGAAATGTTATAAATCCAGATGCCGTTGTAAAGCAATATGGAGCTGATACTTTAAGAGTTTATGAAATGTTTATGGGTCCATTTGACCAGATGATTCCTTGGGATACAAAAGGAGTTGTTGGTTGTAAAAGATTTATTGAAAAAATTTATAAATTATCGAGTAAAAGTGAATTTTCGTCTGCCGAAGAGTCAGAAAAGCTTAAAAAGCTATTGCATAAGGTTATAAAAAAAGTTTCAGAAGATATTGAATTGATGAAGTTTAATACATCCGTTAGTTCAATGATGGAGTTTGTAAATGAGTGGAATGCGTCCGAAAACCAGTTAAACAAAAAAGATTTTTCAGATTTTCTAAAAATTCTTTCTCCCTTTGCTCCTCATTTATCAGAAGAGTTGTGGGACCAAGCAGGGTTCAAGGGATTTTGTTGTAATCAAAAATGGCCAAAATTTAACCAAAAATTGATTGAGGAAGAAAAAATATTGCTTATTGTCCAAATTAACGGTAAAGTTAGAGATAAAATAGAATCAAATGCAAATATTAGCCAAAAACAAGCTGAAAATTTAGCATTAAAGTCAGAAAAAATAAATAAATTAGTGGGAGATGATAAACCAAAAAAGATTATTTTTGTTCCAAATAAATTAATCAACATAGTTATTTAAATGCAGAAAAAAGTTTTGTTAGGAAACGAAGCAATAGTCAGGGGCGCTTTAGCAGCAGGCGTTGATTTTGTTTCAGGATACCCTGGTTGCCCTTCAGCTGAAATTGGAGAAGAGTTTGGCAGGATCGCCAAAGAAAATGGGATATACGCAGAATGGGCTGTAAACGAAAAAGTTGCTTTGGAGTCCGCTATTGGAGCCAGTTTTTCTGGTTTAAAATCTTTGGTTAATATGAAGAGTTTTGGTATAAATGTATGTTCTGACAGCTTGTTCCCCCTAGCTTATACGGGCACTAAAGCACCAATGGTTATTTTTGTGGGGGACGACCCTTCTTGCCATAGCTCTGCCCAATCAGAACAGGACTCAAGAGGCTACGCCTATTTGTCCAAAATACCCGTTTTAGATCCTTCCAGCCCTCAGGAATGTTATGACTTTACAAAACTTGGATTTGATATCTCAGAAAAATTTAATATTCCAGTAATTATCCGAAGCACGACTCGTGTGGCGCACCAGCGAGCCCCTGTAGTTTTTGATATTCCAATAAAAAAAGAATTTAAAAAAGGAGAGTTTGTAAAAAATCCGCATCAGTTTTGCACAATGCCACCTCGTGTGATGGAAATGAAAACAGAACTTTTAGCAAAGCTTAAAAAAATAAAATATTTTGCAGAAAAATCAAAAGCTAACCAAGTTATTGGTAAAAAGAATTCTAAAATTGGAATTATCTCATCGGGTATTTCGTATTTTTATGTGATGGAGGCATTGCAGGAGTTGGGTTTAGATTTATCGGTTTTAAAGCTAGGATTTTTTTATCCGTTGCCAGAAAAAAAAGTTTCTGATTTTATTAAAGGCAAAAAAGAAATTTTAGTTGTAGAAGAATTGGATCCTTATTTAGAAAAAGAAATAATGAGGATTGCAAAAGACGAAAATTCAAAATTAAAAATACACGGGAAAGATTTGTTGAGCGAGGTTGGTGAACTAAATACAGAAAAAGTTTGTATTGCCTTATCTAAATTAACGGGTAAAAAACTTGCTGAGTTAAAAACAAAACCATTAATTTTACCAAAAAGATTTCCAAAACTTTGCGATGGATGTCCTTACTGGTATATTCTACCTACTATTAAAAAAATAGCCCCCGTAGGCACGATTTTTGGCGGAGACATAGGGTGCAACATGATGGCAGGACTTCCACCTCATAATATACAAGATTATCTTTTTTCAATGGGGGCATCAATGGGTATCTCGCATGGAGTAAGCAGGTCCACGGGCAAGAAGGTAATTTCAATAATCGGAGATGGAACGTTTTTTCACGCTGGTATGCCAGGTCTGGTTAACGCTGTTTATAATAAATCAAACCCATTAATAATTGTTTTAGACAACAGAATTACAGCCATGACCGGCCATCAACAGAATCCTGGTATGGGTAAGACGCTTATGGGTGAAGACGTGGAAATGGTAAAAATAGAAGAGGTAGCCAAAGCCTGCGGAGTAAAACATGTAAAAGTTTTGGATCCTCGAAATATAAAGGAATTTGAAGATGCGATAAAAGATTTTTTGCAAAAAGATGAAGTTTCTGTCATAGTTTGTAGGCTTATGTGTGCTTTACTGGAAAGGAGATTAAAAAATAATCCTGATTTAAGAAAATTTTATGGTAATCCGCAAAACTAATACCAAAAATCATATGGAAACTTTTAATTTAATACTAACTGGGGTTGGCGGACAGGGAATTATAACATTGGTTTCTATCTTAGATGAGGCTTGTCTTCTGCAGGGTTATGATATAAAGTCTTCAGAACTGCACGGGCTTTCTCAGAGAGGCGGAAGTGTTGTTATTCACGTAAGATTCGGTAAAAAAGTTTATTCTCCTATGGTTTCTAGGGGGCGTGCTGATTTAATAATAAGCACGGAATTGTTAGAAACATTAAGAGACTCTCATTTTGCCGATTTAAAGACTATTTTTTTAGTTAACAAACATGCAGTAGGTTTTGCTGGCTATTTGCCTGAATCAGAAATTTTAGAAGCTTTGAGCAAGATGGCAAAAAATAATTTACACATAGTAAATGCCTCTGAGATTTGCAAAAAAGAGTTAGGTAAGGATGTTTTAGCAGGAGTTTATCTTTTAGGTTATGCGTCTTATAAAAAAATAATTCCTCTAAAGCCAGAATTTATTTTGAAAGCGATAGAAGGCATAATACCAGAAAAATATAGAGGAATAAACATTAAAGCATTTAATTTAGCCAATGATAACTAAAGTAGTTGTTGCCGCTGCGGGGCAAGGCACCCGCATGCTTCGCTTGACCAATAATAAACCAAAACACCTTATTAATATACAAAAAAGACCGTTTTTGGCCTATTTGTTAGATAATTTGTTTGAAGCAGGATATAGAGATGTAATTTTAGTGGTTGGATATAAGGAGGATTTAATGAAAAATTTTTTGCAGGATTACAGTAAATGTTTTAAAGATAAAAAATGTAATATAAGCACAGTAAGCCAATATGATATTTTAGGCTCTAAAGAAAAAGAATATGGAACTGCCTGTCCCATAAAATGTGTTAAAGATTCTGTTGGCAAAGAATCTTTTATATTTTTGTATGGAGACAATCTTTACTCTGTAAAAGATCTTAAAAGAATGAACATAGACGATGAATACTGTTATGTGGCTGGGATAAAAGACGCTCATCCTGAAAAATATGGGGTTTTAATCACAGATAACGGATTTTTGAAAGAAATCATTGAGAAGCCAAAAGAATATGTGGGCGATTTAATAAACACAGGATTATACAAATTTACCTCAGATATTTTTAATAAAATATCTAAAATTAAAAAATCACCTAGGGGAGAATATGAAATTACAGACGCTATTTCTCTTTTAGCAAAAGAAAAATTAGTAAAAATAAAGAAAATCGAAGATTATTGGAAGGATTTTGGCAGTCCAGGAGATGTTATTAAAATTTCAAAACTGTTTAAAAATGGATTTTTTAAAAAGTTCAAAAAGCGCGCTAAATAGGACGCTAAAAGAAATAAACGATGGAGGAGTTGTTGTTTTTCCAACAGATACTGTTTATGGGTTTTTAGCAGACGCAACAAACAAAAAAGCAGTTGAAAAAATATATAGAATAAAAAAACGTCCGAAAGCAAAACCTTTACCTATTTTTGTAAAAAATATAAATATGGCAAAAAGTTTAGCTGAGATTGATAAAGCACAAGAAAAAATAATAAAAAAACATTGGCCGGGAAAATTTACGTTTGTTTTAAAAAGAATAGATGGGATGAAGCTTTATGGTATTGATAAAAATACAATCGCCCTAAGAATCCCCGAATATAAGCCTTTAAATAATTTATTAAAAAAAATAAATAAACCGTTGGCGCAAACATCAGTTAATATCTCAGGTCGTCCTTCTGCGGCCAAAGTAAAAGAAATCACAGAACAATTCAAAAATAATAAATATCAGCCAGATTTAATAATAGATGCTGGTAATTTGCCAAAAAGAAAGTCGTCAATTATTATTAATTTATCAGAAGATAAAAGTAAAATTTTAAGACCATAAAAATTTATTTTATACCTTCCTCGTTTATAACCATGAAGCTCAAAAAACAAGACCCAACAATTTATAAAGCCATACAAGGAGAGTTAAAAAGACAACAAGAGGGCATGGAGCTCATTGCTTCAGAAAATTATGTTTCTCCAGCTGTTTTGGAGGCCCTGGGTTCTGTTTTTACAAACAAATATTCAGAAGGATACCCAGGAAAACGTTATTACGGAGGACAAGAATTTACAGATACTGTAGAGTCTTTAGCAATAGAAAGAGTAAAAAAAATATTTGGAGCTGAGCATGTGAATGTCCAACCTCTTTCGGGAGCTCCGGCTAACATGATTGTTTATTCAGCTGTTTTAAAGCCAGGAGACACGGTTTTAGGAATGGATTTGTCTCATGGAGGTCATTTAACCCACGGTCATCCAGTTACGCTTTCAGCTAAAATTTATCGTTTTATTAGATATAAAACCGACGCTTCTGGAAAAATTGATTATGACCAACTAGAAAAAATGGCAATAAAAGAACAGCCAAAACTTATTTTAGCTGGTTTTTCTGCCTATACTCGTCAACTTGATTATAAAAAGTTTAAAGAAATTGGAGATAAAGTAGGAGCAATAACAATGTTTGATATAGCTCATATTGCGGGTTTAATTGCAGGAAAGGCAATTCCAAACCCAGTCCCTTATTTTGATATTATTACAACCACAACTCACAAAACTTTGCGAGGTCCAAGAGGTGGTATGATAATGTGCAAACAAAAATATGCAGATGTAATAAATAAAGCGCTTTTCCCAGGATTTCAAGGAGGTCCTCATATGAATAATATAGCAGCTTTAGCTGTTGCCATGGGAGAAGCATTAAAGCCTCAATTTAAAGTTTATGCAAAGCAGATTATAAAAAACGCAAAAGTTCTTGAGCAGGAGCTTAAAAAATATGGATTCAAACTAATGTTTGGAGGAACTGATAACCATATGGTTTTAGTAGACGTTTTTTCTAGCAAGGGGATCACAGGCAAAGAGGCTGAAGAGGCCTTAGATAAAATTGGGATTACGGTTAATAAAAATATGATTCCAGATGATCCTAGAAAACCAATGGACCCAAGCGGTGTTCGTATAGGAGTACCAGCTATTACAACGCGAGGCATGAAAGAAAAAGAAATAAAAATAGTCGCTAATTGGATAAACCAAGCGATAGAAAACCACAATAATCTAAAAAAACTAAATCAACTTCATAAAGAAGTTGTAAAACTTTGCAAAAAATTTCCTCTTCCAAAATAAAATTAGACTTATATTTGTTTAACTTTATAAATGGTTTTGCCAAAAAGCAAAAATGGTTAGATTTTGTAGCAATATTTTTTGCAAGATATCTTGGTTATATAATAATAGTTGTTTTGGCTGTTTTAGCTTTTAAAGATATAAACATATTTATAACCCCTGTTTTAGCAGGTCTTTTCTCTAGATTTATATTAAACGAGTCAGTTTATTTTTTCTATAAAAGAAAAAGGCCATCAGAAACAGTTGACACAAATCAGCTATTAAAAAATCCAAATCATCCAGCCCTTCCTTCTGGCCATGCCTCTTTTTTCTTTGCTGTATCTTTTGCTTTATTGTTTTTAGATTTCAACTTAGGCATCATATTCTTAATAGCATCATTTTTTATTGGGTTTTTCAGAGTTTTTGCTGGAGTCCACTGGCCATCCGATATACTAAGTGGAATAGTAGCTGGGGGCATATCTGCCACAATAATTAATTATCTTTTATAATGAGTATTATACAATCTTTAATTTTAGGTATTGTTCAAGGAATTACAGAATTTCTACCAATTTCTAGCTCAGGGCATTTGGTTTTGATGCAGAAGTTTTTTAATATAACAGAACCTCCAATATTTTTTGATACTTTAATACATTTTGCTACGCTTTTAGCCGTAGTTTTTTATTTAAAAAAAGAAATTTGGCAAATTTTATCTGGTTTAAATAAAAGAGAAAATCAAAAAATAGTAGGGTTTATTATTTTAGCTACAATTCCAGCTGTTATTGTAGGGTTTTTGATAAAGGACAATATAGAAGGAGTTTTTAATTCACTTAGTCTTTTATCAATTACATTTTTGATAACAGCAGTAATTTTATTTGCTACAAAGTTTTTTGAAAATGGTCAAAAAAATATAACCAATATTGGTTGGCTTAATTCTTTGTTCATAGGTATGTTTCAAGCGTTAGCCATCTTGCCTGGGGTTTCAAGATCGGGAAGCACTATTTCAGCTAGCCTATTCACCGGGCTTAAAAGAGAAAAAGCTTTTAAATTTTCATTTTTATTAGCTATACCTGTAATTTTAGGAGCTATGATTTTGCAGATTTTTGATTTTAGTTGGAGCAACCTAAACGGCGGATTTTTATTAAACTTTACTGGTTTTTTAACAGCTGTGATATTTGGATTTATATCTCTTAAAATTTTAGAAAAAATAACAGCAAAAGGGAAACTTCATTATTTTGCTTTTTATTGTTTAGCTTTATCAATAATAATTTTGTTTATATAAATTTATGAAAGTGATATTTTTAGGAACGGGGGAGGCATTTGACGAAAACAACCCCAACAATTCAAGTTTGGTTTTAACGGAAAAAACTAAACTTCTCTTAGACTGTGGGTTTACTGTTCCTCCACAGCTTTGGAAATATAATCCAGATCCTAGTTTTTTAGATGCTATTTATGTTAGCCATCGACACGGAGATCATTTTTTGGGTCTGCCAGCTTTATTTTTAAGAATGTGGGAAGACGGGAGAAAAAAAGACTTAACTATTATATGTCAAAAAGGGTTTAAAGATGAATTCAATGAGTTTATGGAATTTGTTTACAAAGGATTTCAAAGTAAATTTGAATATAAAATTAATCTTATTGAATCAAAAGACGGGCATAAAATTGTATTTAATGATTTAAATTTATCTTTTACAAAAACCGTGCATTCTGGTGAAAATTTGGCAATAAAAATAAATGATGGTAAAAACATAATAGCATATAGTGGAGATGGTTCGCCTATAGCAGGAGCTGATTTTTATAAGAATTTGGATTTAATTATTTTAGAAACTTATTTGTATGACAAGGAAATTATCGGTCATTCTTCGATAGTTTCTGCGATTAAATTTGCTGAAGATAATGATGCAAAGTGTTTAGCCCTAACGCATATAAACAGAGATTTACGCAAAAATGAGTTACCAAAACTAAAAGGAAAAATTAAGAGTGAAAAGTTAAAAATAATAATCCCAGAGCCGCTAGAAGAGTACAATTTATAGATAAAAAAACGGCTCATGCTAGCTAGTATGAGCCGTTTTTTTTTGTTTACACTGAGCCAAGCGAAGCGTGCCCGAGGTGGTTGTTAAGCCTTTTCTGGTTTAACCAGATTTAAAAAAGCGGAAACGTTTTTAGAAAGCCTTACGTGAAAAAGAATTTGTTGGTTCAAATTATATAGGCTTTTTTGTCTTTTAATTTTGTATAAGTGTGGGTTAAAACCCAGAGAGACAACCATCTCGTAAAAGTCTTTTGCTAGATCTGAGATTATAGTTGTAAATATCACCATTTTGTAGCCTCTATCATAATAAATGGAGCCGTCTGTTTCAATTAATCCGCGTAAACAATTTATTTTATATTTTTTATTTGATTTTATCCAATTTGGGACAGAGGCTCTTTGTTTAAATTTTGAACCCTTGCCGTCTTTCCATGGTATAATTTCTTTTAGATAATTTGAATAAACGCTTATATCGGCGCAGTTTTCTTCTCTATATTTTATACTTACTTTGTTATCTGGGAGTAAAAGTTTTAGTGATTTAGAAATTTTTTGTAACAAAAAAGATAATTTTTATCACAAGTTATCCTTAAGCGGGTAGCTCTAGTATTCGGGTTTGAAAGATTTCCGTCGCCGAGAGAGACGCCAATAATATAAGCGAGTAGTTCCTTATTCGAATTGAGACGCTTATTGATCATGTGCCACGGGAGGGAGTCGAACCCTCAAGCCTTTGCAGGCAATGGATTTTGAGTCCATCGCGTATCCCAATTCCGCCACCGTGGCCTAACTGTGTTTAATTTAACACAGTTAGGCTTAATTTTCAACGGCTCAAGACTCAAAGGGTACCCCGTTGAGTCTTGAAAATATCGCTATTTCCAAGAGGCATCAATCACTCGGTCCGGAAATTTTTCAGCTAGTTTTTTAAAATTTGGGCAAGATGCTGTGTGTAAAACAGCTGCCCTATGTTTTGTTATATATGCTTTTACTTTATCTCCCGATTGTGGAGAACAGCACTTTGCGATATTAACCAGCATCCCTTTTTGACCTGCTAAAAATATTTGGCCAGGGCCAGATTTTTTTACTAATTGCTCTTCATTTTTTCTCTTTTTAGCGGCTTCTGTAATCTCTATAATTTTTCTTTTTATAAAGACTGGGATAGAAAACTTAAAACCAGTTTCATTCTCAGAAGTTATTTTTCTTATATGAGATCTAGCTAAAGTAGTTTTAGCAAATTTTAACCAATCTTTTGATGGGGTTTTGTTTTTCTTTACGCTAATCTCAACGATATCACCATTTTTTAAAATATGATTTAGTTGTACAATTTTTCCGTTAACTTTTGCAAGCTCACAGTGATTTCCAATTTCTGAGTGTACAGCATATGCAAAATCAACTGAAGTAGAACCTTTTTGTAGCTCAATAACATCACCCATTGGAGTAAAGGCAAAGACTCGATTTTCAAAAAAATTAATTTTGAAATTTTTCCAAAACCCAAAAGTGTCTTCTGTTTGACTTCTGGCCTCATTTATCCAGCTAAATTCTTCACGCTCTTTTTTAAGGTCTATTTTTTCTTTGTATGACCAGTGGGCACAAATACCATATTCAGCATCCCTTTGCATCTCGTCGGTCCTTATTTGGATTTCAGTAATTTTATTTTCGTCAGAAAAAATTGTTGTGTGTAAAGACCTGTATCCGTTGAGTTTTGGTTTTGCTATATAATCGTTAATTTCTTCTGATATAGGTTTAAAATGCTTGTGTATTATCCCTAAAATTTTATAACAAGATTGTATATCGGACGTAATTATTCTCAATGCAAGTAAGTCGTGAATCTTTTCAATATTCATATTGTGGCTAGCCAGTTTTTTGTAAGTGCTCCAATAAGACTTTGCCCTGTAATTTATATCTATAATTTTAATTCTCTCCTTCTTGAATATTTTTTTTAGCCGAGGGATAAATTTTCTAAGATATTTTTCTTTTTCATCGTATTCTTCTTTCGTGTTTTCTTTTAGCCATTTAAACCTTTTTGGAAATAGATAAGCAAAAGAGATATCTTCAAGTTTTCTTCTTATCTCGCTTAGACCCAACCTGTTGGCTATGGGAACAAAAATTTGTAAGGTTTCAAGAGAATATAATTTTTGTTGGTCTTCTGTCAGGTAACTCAAAAAATTTAATCCGTCTAGCCTTGAAAGAAGTTCTACTAAAACCACCCTTAAGTCTCCAGCTATAGCTAAAAACATTCTTCTTAGGTTCTCTAGTTTTTCTCTGGTAATCTTTTTTTTGTCTTTTATTAGAAATGTCAAAGAATAACGAATTTTGCCAAGCTCAGAAACTTTTTCTATGAGTTGACTCAACTCCCTCCCAAATTTTTTTTCTATGGCTTTGACTTCAAGGATTTTTGCAGAAGCCGGGAGATCATCTAATACATCATGTAATATTCCAAAGGCAATTGTTGTTGAATCAAGATTCATTTTATCTAACATTAAAGCCACTCTTGTTGTGTGATGAATGTAATTTTCTCCGGAAAGCCTTTTTTTGTTTTTATATGCCTCTTTTGAAAACTCAAAAGCTGACTCAATCAATTTAGGATTTGAGCTTCTTTTTAAAAGTCGGTTAAATATTTTTTCTGTACTATTTAGCATAATCGCATTCCTTCCCTGAACACTTAATTTTTTTGCCTTTTTCGATTAATAGTGAGTCGCATTTTGGACAAAGTTCATTTATTGGTTTGTCCCATAAAGCATAATCGCATTTTGGAAATTTATTGCATCCATAAAATATCTTTCCTCGTTTAGTTTTTCTGGCCACAATATCTCCTTCTTTACATCTTGGACATTTAATCCCTAAATCTTTAGATTTGTCTTCTACAGATTCTGTATGTTTGCACTCTGGGAATTTTGAGCAGGCGTAAAATTTTCCAAACCTTCCGTAACGTTCAATCATTGGAGCCCCACATTTTGGGCACACCTTATCAGTTTCTTTGATTAGGTCTGATTTTTGAACTTTTTCATATTTTTCTTCAAGATTTTTAGCAAACGGGGTCCAAAAATCTTTGCATGTTTTTTGCCAGCTATCCTTACCCTCAGATACCTCATCTAATTCTTTTTCCATTTTGGCGGTAAAGTCTATATCCACTACTTCTGGAAAATTTTTCACTAAAACATCGTTTACTACAGTGCCAATTTCTGTTGGGACAAATCTTTTTTGTTCATTTTTTTCAATGTAGTTTCTGGTTTGGATAGTTGATATAGTCGGCGCATAAGTCGATGGCCTACCGATGCCGTGTTTTTCTAAAATTTTTATTAAGCTGGCTTCCGTGTATCTCGCAGGTGGCTCTGTAAAATGCTCTAAAGACTCAAGTTTTAGCAAATCTAATTTGTCGTTTTTTTCTAGAATAGGTAAATCTTTCTCTTCAAATTTAGATGGATAAATTTTTAAAAATCCGTCAAATTTTAAGGTTTGTCCGTTTGAGCGGAATGTATAGTTGCCAGCCTTGATATCAACTGAAACTGAATCAAAAACAGCAGGTGCCATTTGAGAGGCGATAAATCTTTGCCAAATTAAAGTGTAAAGTTTTAGCTGTCTTGCGTCGACTTCCAGCGCCTCGGGTTGTTTATCTGCATAAGCGGGCCTTATTGCCTCGTGTGCTTCTTGAGCCCCAGCTTTTTTTGTTTTGTATTTTACTATTTTCCCAGTCCAATAATTAACGCCAATTTTTTCAGTAATAAATTTTTGTGCAGCCAAAAGCGATGTCTCCGATAGGTTTAATGAATCAGTTCTGTGATATGTTATATATCCTTGTTCATAGAGTTTTTGCGCTAAACTCATCGTCATTTTTGCAGAAAATTTAAACCTTTGCCATGAAGCTTGTTGCAATGTGCTAGTAGTAAAAGGGGGAGCAGGATGTCTTTTTGTCTCCTTTTTTTCTACCGATTCAACAACGTAGTCCGATTTATTCAAATCGTTTAAAATTTTATCTGCCTCCGTTTTATTTTTAATTTCAAGCTTTTCAATTGTTTTTTCGTTTTGTTTTGTTAAGGAAGCTGTAAACTCTTTCGGGGCACCCGTTCGTGGGTCGTTTTTTAGAAGAGCTTCAATAGACCAGTATTCTACGGGGATAAATTTTTCAATTTCTCTTTCTCTTTCAACAATCAATCTTACGGCAATAGATTGTACTCTTCCAGCAGACAAACCTTTGCTGATTTTTTTCCACAAAAATGGAGAAAGCTTATATCCTACAATTCTATCTAAAATTCTTCTTGCTTGCTGACTATTTACTAAATTCATATCAATTTTTCTTGAAGATTTAAGAGCGTTTTCAATTGCTGTTTTTGTAATTTCGTGAAAAACAATTCTTTCAGGATTATCTAATTTTAGAGCTTCTTTTAAGTGCCAAGCTATGGCTTCTCCTTCTCGGTCTTCGTCAGTTGCTAGAATTGTATTTTTAGCCTTAGCGGACTCTTTTTTTAATTCATTAAGGATTTTTCTTGCCTTTGTAGGAATAACATACTTAGGTTCAAAATTATTCTCAATATCCACACCTAGGGCGCCCTTTGGTAAATCTCTTATATGTCCAAAAGAAGACTTTATTTTGAAGTCTTTTCCCAAAAATTTTTGAATTGTTTTTGCCTTCGTCGGGCTCTCTACAATGACTAAATCCATTTGTTTTTTAATTTAATGAATAAATATTTCCACCCAGACTACGTATTTTACCTGAAATTTCCATTAAGGCAAGTTTTGTAGCTATGACTGGAGCACTTAAATTTGTTTTTTCAATAATTTTATTTACCTCTAATGATTCTTCTCTCAAGGCATCTAATATCAATTTTTCTTCTGAATCTTCTGCCTCAAATTTTTGTTGAACTTTGACTACAGACAAATTTAATTTTTCTAAAATATCATTTGTGTTTTCAACTAGCTCGGCTCCCTCTTTTATCAGTTTATTTGGTCCAGAAGAATTAAGAGAAAAAATAGAGCCTGGCATAGCAAATAGCTTTTTGTTTTGTTTTTTAGCAAGTTCAGCTGTTATTAAAGAGCCGGATTTTATTTTTGCTTCTACTACTAATACACCTAAACTTAGTCCTGAAACTATTCTATTTCTCCTTGGGAAAGAAAATTTTGACCCAGGGGTTCCTTCTGGCAACTCAGACATTAAACAACCCCCGTATTCCAAAATTTTTTCTGATAAATTTAAATTTGTTTGAGGATAAACTGATTTTTTGTCTAAACCTGTGCCCAAAACAGCGATTGTTCTTTTTTTCCTTTCAACAACAGCCTTATGAGAAAATGTATCAATTCCAGGAGCTAATCCTGAAACAATTATTAGCCCAGCGTTAGCCAGTTCTCCAGAAAGCTTTAAGGCAATTTGTTGGCCGTAAGGTGAGCATCTTCTTGTTCCTACAATAGCAAAACATTTTTCATTAGGATTTGGTAAAATTCCTTTGTAATACAAAATTTTAGGTGCGTCTTTTACCTTTTTTAGTTCTATTGGATATTCTGCATCTTCAATTTTTACTGTTTTTACTTCGTCCATATTGTTTACTATACCATAAAATTAATTATGCCTTAATCTTTCAACTGTCTCGCTTAAAACCCCGAAGTAAAAATTTGACTTCGCTTTGCCGCAAGCCCCGCCCTTTAGGGCGGGGTCGTTGACAACCGCCGAGCATAAAGCTCGGCGTTATAACAAAGCCAAATTTTACTACGGGGCAGGTTTGAGAATCATTGTTTCATTTTTTCGACGGCCTCTGATAGAATTTGACTATACAAGTTCAGGCCAATTTTATTAATAGCTCCGGATTGTTCTTTGCCTAAAATGTTTCCAGCGCCTCGAAGCTCTAAGTCTTTTATTGCGATTTTATATCCTGACCCCAATTCTTGTGTATCTTCAAGCGCGTCTAATCTTTCCTTTGCCAACGGAGTCAAATTTTTTTTATCAAACATAAAATACGCAAAGCTTTTTGTCATAGACCTTCCAACCCTGCCTCTTATTTGATGTGCTTGCGAAAGCCCAAGGCGAGTGGCGTCTTCTATTATAATAGTATTTACGTTGGGTAAATCTAGTCCGTTTTCAATAATTGTTGTGGCAACTAAAACATTTGTATTTTTTTTCTGAAAGTTATCCATTATCCTAATTAATTTTTTTTCTGGAATCCTACCGTGAATTAAGCCAACCTTTGCTCTGGGGCAAAGGTTTTTTATTTTTTCCGAAGCTTTTTCAATGGTTTGCACGCGATTATGTAAAAAATATATTTGGCCTTTTCTCTTTAGCTCGGAGTTTATTATTTTTTTAATTGTTTTTTCGTTATAAGGTAAAACTTGAGTTTTTACTGCCTGCCTATTTTTTGGGGGAGTTTGTACTAGGCTAATTTTTTTAAAAGAAGACATTGCAAGATAAATTGTCCTTGGGATTGGAGTGGCAGATAAACTTAAAACATCTAAACTAGCCTTAATCTGTCTTAGTCTTTCTTTTTGTTTTACGCCAAATCGTTGTTCGTCATCAATTATTAATAATTGTAAGTTTTTAAATTCTATATCTTTTGATAGAATCCTATGCGTACCTATAATAATATCTATTTTGCCTTCTTTTAAATCTTTTGTAGTTTTTTTCTGTTCTAATTTTGTCTGTAACCTTGTC
>Ga0172381_10001342_pt1 | contig 29232 bp, 26 predicted proteins | sample Leawel6488metaG_FD_119754 | JGI IMG/M metagenome (GOLD analysis project Ga0172381, IMG submission 119754) | Leachate microbial communities from a municipal landfill in Southern Ontario, Canada - Leachate well 64-88 metaG | ecosystem: Engineered > Solid waste > Landfill > Unclassified | place... | reverse complement strand
CTGGTGAACGTCCGCGGTAACTCTGACCGTGTTAAAGTAGCGTAATCCCTTGCCGCGTAAGTTGCGGCCCGCATGAAAGGCTTAACGACTTGAGAACTGTCTCCAAGAGCTGCTTGGTGAAATTACAGTAGGGGTGAATATGCCCCTTTCCTGCGGCTAGACGGGAAGACCCCGGGAGCTTTACTATAGCCAAATATTGGTTTTAGGCGGTAAATGCGTAGCGTAGGTGGGAGGATATGAAGTTCTGGTTTTGGCCAGGATGGATCCGACAATGAAACACCACTCTTTTGCTGTTTGAAGTCTAACTCCGCTGTTCGTATTTGTTCGCAAACATTTTGCGCATAAATACGAACAGCGAGGGACAGTGTTTGGTGGGTAGTTTAAGTGGGGCGCTTTTCTCCTAAAAAGTAACGGAGAAGTTTATAAGGTTGGCTAGCTCCGGATGGAAATCGGAGTGATAGGATAAAGCCATAAGCCAGCTTAACTGCAAGGCGGGTATGCCGCGCAGATGCGAAAGCAGAACTTAGTGAACCGACCTTGGTTAGTAGAACCGAGGGAGATTATCAGACAAAAGTTACCCCGGGGATAACAGGCTAGTAGAGCCCGCGAGTCCACATCAACGGCTCTGTTCGGCACCTCGATGTCGGCTCATCACATCCTGGGACTGAAGAAGGCCCCAAGGGTTCGGCTGTTCGCCGATTAAAGTGATTCGTGAGTTGGGTTCAAACCGTTGAGTTAATTTAACTTTGGCGGCTTATTAAGGCAACTTAATAAGATAAAAATCGACTAATATCGGTGAAATCCTTGTATTTTATACTGTCGTATACGAGGACGATACCGAGGGAAGTCATAAGCCTATTCTTATGAGGATAAAAGAAACATTAAAAGCGTATATCGCAGGTTTTCTTGACGGTGATGGAAGCATCTATGTCAAGCTTACTAAAAACGATACTTATCGTTATAGGTATCAGATATGTCCTTATGTAGTGTTTTATCAATCTAAAAAGAATAAAAGAGGAATAGAACAAATAAAAGAATTTATAGGAAGCGGTTATATCAGAACGAGAAAAGACGGAATAGTAGAATATATCATCGGAGACGTCGATTCAATAGAAAAAATATTGAATTGGCTTAAGCCTTATGTGATCTTGAAAAAGGAGAATGTAAGATTGATGATTAAAATTCTACAGAAAAAGAAAAAGATAGCCAGCGCAAAAGATTTTTTAGATCTTTGTTGCCAAATAGACGAATTCAAAAAATTGAACTATTCCAAAAAGAGAAAAAATACTTCTAACAAAGTAGCACAACTTCTCAAGCAAAAAGGTTTATTGACCCCGTAGAGACTTAATCCTGAACAAGGATTGGATAGAAGGTGAAATCTTCTATAATACGTCGATCCCCTTTGATATAAAGGGTGGTGATATAGTCCATACTTTTAGTAATAAAAGAAAAATATGCGTGAGACAGGTTGGTCCCTATCTACCGTAGGCGCCGAGTCTTGAGGAGTGTCGTCCCTAGTACGAGAGGACCGGGATGAACCAATCTCTGGTGTACCAGTTGTTCTGCCAAGGGCATCGCTGGGTAGCTAAGTTGGGACGGGATAAGAGCTGAAAGCATCTAAGCTCGAAGCCCACTCCAAGATTAAGACTCATTATTATCCAGGTTAGAGACTATGACCTTGATAGGGTGCAGGTGTAAGTTCAGCAATGGATTTAGCCGAGCACTACTAATATGGAAATTCCTTTGGCTAGTAATTAGTAATTTTTATAAAGAATAAAGCCGTTTATTGCGGTTATTATAAGGGGGCTATGCCGAGAGTGCTCCACCCGATCCCATCCCGAACTCGGAAGTGAAATCTCTCAAGGCCGATGATAGTGTCTAATGGCGCGAAAGTAGGTAGCTCTCTTATAATGATCGGAATAAAGCGGTTTTTTTGTTATCTTTGAACCTTTGAACATGCTTTTATCCATATAAAACAAAGGGGAAAAGGCATTTACCAAAAACTTTTTAAAGGATATAATCAAAAAATGACCAACCCGCCAAAGAAAAATTTGATATTTTCGGCAATTTTTTTGGCTGCGTTTTTTTTATCTTTTAACTTTATTTTTAAGCCCGACAGCTTAAAAAACTTTTTCTATAAAAATTCTTTTTCTTTTCAGTCTTTTTTGCGCGACAAAAGCCAGGCCGCCATTGCTTTTTCTCAAGGCTATTTTTTCAGCTACAAGCTGGAAGAGGAAAACCAAAGGCTTCTAAAGCAAAATCAGGAATTACTGGCTAAAAGCGCCGAATTAGCCGCTTTGTCCGAAGAGAATAACGCCTTAAGACAAGCTTTGGATTCGGGAGCCAAAGAGAATTTCGCCCTTTTCCCATGCCAAATGGTTTTAAAAGAATCGGCAGGAGACTTTTTAATGGTTAGCGCAGGGGAGAAACAGGGGGTTAAAACGGGCCAAGTTGTTCTTAGCCAAGAGGGATCGCTGGTGGGAAGAGTAGAAGAGGTTTACGAAGATTTTTCAAGGATTATGCTGATTTCCAACACAAAGAGCGCGGCAGGAGTTGAGATAGAAGGAAAAGATTTCTATGCTTTAGCCAAGGGCCAAGGAAATTTAAAACTGATTTTGGACTTGGTGGAAAAGAATAAAAATGTAGAAGAAGGAGATCTTTTGGCGACCAGCGCCTTGGGAGGGATTTTTCCTTCAGGAATTGCCTTGGGAAAAGTTTCCAAAATCCAAAGCCAAGCCGCAGCTTCTTTTCTGCAGATTGAGATAGAGCCTTTGTTTAGAATAGAAAATCTTAATAACCTTTTTATAATTAAAAATTTTAAACCTTTAAATTGACGCCTAATTTTTTAAAAATTATTTTGCTTTTTTTCGGATTTTGGATTCTTGCCCTTTTGGAGACAAGTTTTTTTTCAATAATCAGCAGACATCTTCATCTTGTTTGGACAGCGGCAATTTTGATTAATTTATTTGAGAACCGTTATTCTTCTTTGGGGTTTTGGAGTGCGGCGTTTGGAGGGTTTTTCTTGGATATTTACAGTCCTTTGTATTTTTTCGGATTTAATGCTTTAATTTTGGTTGCGGCTTCTTTTATTTTAAAATTTATTTTTCTGCGTTATGTTGAATTGCCAATTTCCCAAAAACCTAAAAGATTTTAAGCTTAAAAAGCCTAAAACAGAAATAGAAACGGATGAAATTTTTTGGGACAATGTTGCCCAAAAGAGGGAAAAATTTTCAGGAGACGCTTCCTGCAAAATGGAAACGCCGATTGCCGTTCATAATATTTGGCTCCTTTTTTTCTTTTTTCTGCTTGTTATGGCCGTTCTTTTTTCAAGAGAGGCTTATCTGCAAACAGCTAAAAGCCAGGAGCTTTTGCAGCAGTCCCGGAAAAACAGGTTTTTAGCGCAGGAGCTGAAAGCCCAGCGCGGGGTAATTTATGACCGCAACAACAAGCAATTGGTTTTTAACGAATCAAGCTTTGATTTGATTTGCGATGTAGAAAAGTTTGAAAAAGAAAATTTGCAGAAAGAGGCTTCCTTGCGAAGGCTGGCCGAGCTTTTAAGCAGAGACTGGCTGGATATGCAAAAAGAGATTGATGATCGCTTTGCAGAGAAAAAAGAAAATGAATTTATCCTGGCCGAAAGCTTGAATATCAATCAAGTTATTATTTTCAACGCCCAAGCCGAAGAATTGACAGGGTTTGAAATTGGCGAAAGCAAGAAGAGGAATTATGCTGATTCGCGGATTTTTGCTCCGATAATAGGTTATGTTTCAAGCGAAGGAGAAACGGGAGCCGGATTGGAAATTTATTACAACGATTATCTGAAAGAGAAGCCGGGGCTAATGCAGTTTGAAAGAACGGCCATAGGAGAAATACTGGACAGCCGGCTGGAAACTCCGCCAAAAACCGGAGAAAATTTGATTTTAAACATAGACGCCGGATTACAGGAAAAAATATATAAAACCTTATCGGAAACATTGGAAAGCTACGGCCTTGAAAAAGCTTCTGCCGTGGCGGTTAATCCTCAAAACGGGGAATTGCTGGCTGTGGTAAGCATTCCCAGTTTTGACAATAATGTCTTTTCGGAAAACATTTCTCATGAGGAATATGAGGAAATAATCAACGATCCCGATTTTTCTTTGTTCAACAGGGCGGTTTCAGGATCTTATCCCGTGGGATCAACAGTCAAGCCTTTGCTTGCATCCGCGGCCTTGGAAGAGAAAATTATCGGAGCCGATCAAATTATTAATTGCGAAGGAGGCATAGCTTTAAAGGACGGCACATTTAAAAGCGACTGGAAAAGCCATGGTCCGACCGATATGAGGAAGGCCATAGCCGAATCTTGCGACGTTTTTTTCTATATGATTGGAGGCGGCTATGGCAGTCAAAAAGGCCTGGGGATAGACAGGATTAAAAAATATTTTGATCTTTACGGATTTGGCGCCGCTACAAAGATTGATCTTCCCGAAGAAGATTTTGGTTTTGTTCCCGATAGGGAATGGAAAGAAGCTAAAACGGGACAAGTATGGTATCCGGGAGACACTTATAATATTTCCATCGGCCAAGGATATTTAAAGGTTACTCCGCTGCAGCTGACAATGGCTATTGCGGCCATAGCGAACGGAGGAAAGCTTTATTCGCCCCGTTTGGTTTCAAAAATAGTTGACGATGAAAACAATATTATTAAAGAAATAAAGCCGGAATTGATAAGGGAAAACTTTATTTCTTCGGAGAGCTTAAGAGTGGTAAGGGAAGGGATGAGGCAGACGGTCAGTGTTTATGGAGGAACGGCAACCAGTTTGAATTTTCTGCCCGTTGAAGCGGCGGCCAAAACCGGGACAGTGGAAACTTCCAAAAAAGAATATTATCATATATTGATTACGTCATTCGCACCCTATGAAGAGCCGACGATAGCTTTAACCATAATTTTGGAGAACGTTTACCAGCATCTTAGCATTGCGAACGCTCCGGCTAGAGAAATTTTAAACTGGTATTTTACTCCTGAAGAGTTAAGACCGGAGAACGCTCCGGCTGTTCAAGAAAATGAAGGCGGTTCTTCGTCTGATTCCATACTTGAAGGCCGAAGAGAGGAGGCCGTTGATGAAAATGCCGGGCATTAATCTTGGAGATTGGAATTTGAAGCTCATAACATTGCTTTTTATATCGTCATAGTTCCAGGATTAAGGCCGCTATTGACTTTATTTTCAGCTTTTGTTAAAAGAATATCTTCCCGTCTTTAGAGCCGCTTGAAGGCATTGACCGGGATATTTTAAACCGATATAATTTTGGATATCATATCTTTATTTAAATTAAATTATGACAGAATATTTAACCCCGGAAGGGCTGGAAAAATTAAGAAAAGAGCTGGATCACTTGATAAACGTTGAGCGTAAAGAAGTGGCAAAAGACCTTGAAGAAGCCATTTCTTACGGTGATCTTTCCGAGAATGCGGCTTATACCGAAGCCAAAGAACATCAGGCTTCTTTGGAGCAGCGTATTTTAGAATTGGAAGCAATGATTAAAAACGCAAAAGTCGTTGAGATGGATAAGGATTGCTCCAAAGTCCAAGTCGGATCCACCGTATTTTTAAGCTCCGGAAAAATGGACAATAAATATATGATTGTCGGAGCCAACGAAGCCAACCCTTTTGAGAATAAAATTTCTTATGCGTCGCCATTGGGAAAGGCCTTAATGGATCAAATCAAAGGCGCGACCGTTGAAGTGCCGACCCCGGAAGGAGTGGCAAAATACAAAATTACGCGGATTGAGTGCTAACTTTTTCTAATTAAATTAAAAAATCCGTCAAGAAATTGACGGATTTTTTGTTTTATATCTCCCAACAATAAATTAACAGAGGCCGGGCCTCTGTTAATTTTGATTGACAGTGATGTTATGTTTATCTAACATATGTATAGTTATAAAAAATAACATTAAAAAATAGGCATGGATATTAAAAATTACAATAAAATCCGTTTGGTAATTGCTGCGGCTTTGGGCGGCATGGTTTCATTTTTCGTTGTCCAAGGCAATTATCTTTTGCCGATAATCGCCGCCGTTGCGGCTTTTGCCGTTGTTCTGTTCATGAGGAGCAGAGTTAAAGGCGTTATCAACGATGAAAGGGACTATTATATTGCCGGTAATGCTTCCCGATGGACAATTTCCATCTACGCTATTTTGGCGGCGGTTTCTTCCATGGTTTTTATGGCCTTAAAATCAAGAAATCCGTCTTTTGAAGCATTGGGTTCTTTTTTGGCTTATTCCGCTTGTTTTATTCTAATCTTAAACAGCATTTTGTTTCGTTATTTTTCCAAAAAAGAATTAAATGAAAAATAAACTGACGACAAAGATAAAAGATCTCCGTTTGGCCAAAGGGCTTACCCAGGAAGATTTGGCGCGAGAGGTCGGCGTTAGAAGGGAAACAATTGTGTTTGTTGAGCAGGGGAAATATGTGCCTTCTTTAAAGCTGGCCTATGACATATCTAAATTTTTTGGAAAAAAAATTGAAGAAATTTTTTTCTTCTAGCTCTTTCCTAAAGAATAGCCGCAGGGACAGGAACTTTAAAGTTTCGCTTTTTTGACAAGATTTATTTTAAGGGCTATAACTCCGACAAACGAAAGAATTTCGTCTAAGATCATTTAAATTTATGAACATAATATTGGGACTGTTTTATTTTTTTCTCATTTTGGTTATATCTTTTTGGCTTTATCTGCTTGTTTCTTTTAAGAAAGCAGGAGCCGAAAAAAGAAAGGCAATTGAAAAAATTTTTGCCATTTCTATTTCTGTTTTGATTGTTTGGCTTGGTCCGTATATTGTTTTTTTTCTGATTGTAGCTGCCATTATTGATATTCTAGGAAAATCTTTGCCTTAATTCTCTTCATCGGCTCGGAAGAAAAAAAGAAGCAAAAAGCGCAGAAAAATCTGCGCTTTTTAATTAGCCCAACCCCCGTCCAAATCTGCACAGGTGCCACCTGTGCAAGTTTTTGCACAGGTGGCACCTGTGCAGATTTGGGCAGATTGGCTTGTGCGGTTACGGTTCGGGTGTCTGGCGATTTGGGCAAAAGTTTCTTTGGTCTCTGCAGGCCGCGGTTAATTTCTTTCCTTTCCGGGAAAGCGAGACGGCAATATTTTGATCTTGTATGGTTCTCTCGCCGGAAGCGGGAGCCGCGCTAGCTGTTTGAAACCGGCAAATTTTATTTTGACGTATAAGGCTAAATGTTGTATATTGTGCGGACAAATCCCTTTCTAGTCCAAAGGGAGCGAAGAACATCGCTCTCTTGGTAGGGGGGAGCGGTGTTCGTTTAAAAATAAAAAAATATGCAGCTAAAAAAAATTATTGCCGGTATTTTAATGCTGGCGATAGGATTGTTTGCGAGCGGAAGTTCTGTTTTGGCCCAGTCTTATTCTTGGTGGTGGCCGAATGAATCTATCTCGGTCTCTGTAAGCCCAAAAACTCCGACAGGAGAATATCCTAATTCCGGAACTCTTCAGGATCTGGGAGTTTTTCGGATAAGAGCCTATAATGGCTCTGTCAGAATAAGGGAAATAAGCATATCCCTTAATACCAATAACGCCAAGGGGGCGATAAGCTCAATTGGCTTGTATAACAATGCCGGGAGCCTAATATCTAGAGAAATAGCCTCTTTTTCCTCTCAGGAAAACATTGCGGGAAATCAAAGGTTTACTTTGGATGTAACCATTCCGTTCAATGATTATGCCGATATTTACATCAAAGGCATAACAAGAGGAATAACGAGTCCCGGCTTGACCAGGATACAGTGTTCTCTTTCCACCGCAGGCGGTCCGAGCATTGTTGCGCTAGGGCAAAACGGGAGGCAAATATATTCTTATACTGCCTTAACCCTGCCCTTAGTTAATATAAGGAATTATACGGAGGGATCTCTCAATCTTTCCAAAACTCAAGCAACTGCTACGGCAATAATTGCCATTCCTTATAGGAATGCTTATCGCTTGAGCAATGGAGGAGGAGAAACCGTGACTTTAAACAGAATAGAGGTTAGCTCTGCCAACCCAAATGTTAGAATATTGGGGATGGCATTGCTTTCAGACGGCAGAAATTTTTCTCGCTTAACTTATCCCTTGGGATATTACGATAGTATGAATTTATATCTTTCAGAATGGAAAGAAAAAGTTTTTATAGACAGGGGACAGTCTAAAAACATTGAAATTTTGGTTTATGCAAACGGCATAACCAATTTTCAAGGGAAAATTTATGCCGCTAGAGGCTCTAGAGCGGTTGAGATTCCTTTCTATGTTACTTACAGATAGATATTTAGCTGCAGGATGAATAGCCTTTCATTTTTAGAATGAGGGGCTTTTTCTTTGACTAAAAGCCTGAAATTCTTTAATATTATGCATATGGCTACATTAGACGAAATATGGGAAGCCAGGATAAAAAAGCTTGAGACTGTCAAAAGAAGCGGGCTTAATCCATATCCTGAAACATCAAAAAGAACACATTCTTTGGCAGAAGCCAAAGAACAATTTGACCGATTGGCGGAAAGCCAAGAGGAAATTGTCGTTGCCGGAAGAATAAAATCTTTGCGTCCGCATGGAGGCTTGGCTTTTGTTGATATAGACGACGGCACGGACAAATTTCAAGCGGTCTTTATTAAAACAAAAGTGGGGCCCAAGGGTTTTGAATTTTTTGCCGATAATTTTGACATGGGCGATTTTATTGAAATCAAGGGAATTTTATTTACAACCAAAAAAGGCGAAAAAACCATTGAAGCCTCTGATTTTAAAATGCTGGCAAAATCCTTAAGGCCTTTGCCCGAAAAATGGCACGGATTGACCGACGTGGAAGAAAGATACCGAAAAAGATATTTAGATCTTGTTTTCAACGACGATGTCAAAAAGAAATTTGAACTGCGCTTTAGGATTATAAGGGAAATTAGAAATTTTATGGATAAAGAAGGATTTTTGGAAGTGGAAACGCCTATCCTGCAGGTTCTTTACGGCGGAGCCAAAGCTCGCCCTTTCAAGACGCATCTCAATGCCTTGGACATGGATGTTTATTTAAGGATCTCTCCGGAACTTTACTTAAAAAGGCTGCTTATCGGCGGATTTGAAAAAATCTTTGAAATAGGAAAATGCTTCCGCAACGAAGGAATTGACAAACATCACAATCCGGATTTTACAATGATGGAATTCTATTGGGCTTACGCCGATTACAGACAAATAATGAAAATGACGGAAAAAATGATCTGCGCGATAGCCAAAAAGTTTTTTAATGAAGAAAAGATTGTTTATCAAGGACAGGAAATTGACCTTAAAACTCCATGGCAAAGAATTGAATATACCGATCTGCTTTCAAAATATGCGGATATAAATTACGACGAAACAAACGAAAAGGGGCTGGCGGATAAAGCCAAAAAACTCGGCGTTGATGTTCCTGAAGGATCGGACAAGCCGGCTATTGCCGATGAAATTTATAAAAAACTCTGCCGTCCGAAATTGGTCAATCCCGTTTTTCTTTTGCATTATCCGAAAGGATTCCAGCCACTGGCCAAGCAGACCGAGAATAACCCTCAAAGACTGGCTAATTTTCAGCTTGTTATTGCCGGGATGGAAGTGGTTAACGCTTTTTCGGAATTAAACGATCCGATAGAACAAAGGGCCCGTTTTCAGGAACAGGAAAAATTATTCAAAGGAGGATTTGAAGAAGCCCAAAGATCCGACCAGGAATTTTTGGAAGCCATGGAATACGGCATGCCTCCGGCCGGCGGTTTCGGCATGGGCATAGACCGCTTAATGTCATTATTGACAGACTCAAACAGCTTGAGGGAAATTATTTTATTCCCGACCATGAGGCCTCGCGAGTTAAAATCATCTAAAAAATCCTCCGCCCGCGGGCGGGAAGAAAAGAAATAAAAATTCTGTTTTTAAACAGATAAAAATTCAACTCATACTACAATTATCAAACTGAAAATCCCGCAAGGGCGGGAAAATTAAAAATTGTAAATTCGGACTATGTTAGATATTAAATTTATCCGTCAAAATCCCGAAGCGGTAAAAGAGGGGTGCAAAAAGAAAAACTACCACTGCGACGTTGACAAGCTTTTGGAGATAGACCAAAAAAAAATTAAAATCCAGCAAGAGCTGGAGGCAATTGCCGCTGAAAAAAATAAAGCTTCCAAAGCGATACCGCAGGCGAAAGATCAATCGGAAAGGGAGAATATCATAAATGCCATGAAAGCCTTGGACCAGCATGTTGGAGAACTGGAAAAAAAGGCCAAAGAAATGGAAGAAGAATTTGATGAAATAATGCTTTCTATCCCGAATATTCCTTTTGAAGACGTGCCGGTAGGGAAAGACGACTCTGAAAATGTAAGCATAAAACAAGTGGGGGAAAAAACAAAATTTGATTTTGAATCAAAAGATTACTTGTCTATCGCCGAAGAATTGGACCTTATTGATGTTAAGCGCGCGGCAAAAATTTCGGGGAGCAGGTTCGGTTTTATCAAAAACGAGGCGGCCTGGCTTGAATTCGCCATTGTCAGGCTGGTTTTTGACATTACTACAAAAAAGGGATTCCAGCCGGTTATCCCTCCGGTTATGATCAATCCGGAAATGGCCTTGGGAATGGGTTTTTTGGAAAAACTGGAAGGAGATCCCGAAGCTTATTATCTTCAGCAGGACAACCAGTATTTAATAGCCACTGCGGAACAGCCTTTGGGAGCGATGCATGCGGACGAAGTTTTTAAAGATTCGGAACTGCCTAGAAGATATCTCGGTTTTTCCACTTGCTTTCGCAGAGAGGCCGGCTCTTACGGCAAAGACACGAAGGGAATATTAAGAGTCCACCAATTTGACAAGCTGGAAATGTTTTCGTTTGCCAGGCCGGAAGACTCAAAATCCGAACACGAATTATTGCTTGGACTGGAAGAAGAATTAATGCAAGCCTTAAAAATACCTTATCAAGTTTTAAAAATTTGTACTGGAGATTTGGGCCGGCCGGCTGCGGCAAAATATGATATTGAAGCCTGGGTTCCAAGCGAGAATAAATACCGCGAGACCCATTCAACTTCAAACTGCACAGATTTTCAATCGCGCCGTTTGAACATACGCTATCAAGACAAAAACGGAAAAATGAATTTTGTCCACACTCTTAACGGAACGGCTTTTGCCATCGGCAGGATTATTATTGCCATTATTGAAAATTGCCAGCAAGCGGACGGTTCCATTTTAGTGCCGGAGGCTTTGCACAAATATCTTCCATTTACGGTTATCAAAAAGCAGTCATAAATGAAAGAAGAAAAAATTGTTATTAGCGGCATTGATATCAATTATAAAATTGCCGGACAGGGCGAACCTCTTTTAATTTTGCATGGTTGGGGAGGCTCGTCCGATTCCTGGCAAAAAGTTCAAGAGATTTTAGCGAATGATTTTCAAGTAATTTCTTTAGATCTGCCGGGCTTTGGCAAAAGCTCTGTTCCTCCTTTTATATGGAATATTGATAATTATTCGGCGTTTCTGTCGGATTTTGTCGGAAAAATCGGCCTTGAAAATTTTTATTTGCTCGGACATTCTTTTGGAGGAGGCCTGTCTGCCAAGTTCAGCGCCGATAATCCGCAAAAAATTAAAGCTTTAATCTTGACCGGCGCGGCTATTTTCCGTTCAAAAAAAAGATTAAACTGGCGGCAAAAGATCGCCTCCGGTCTTGCTAAATTAGGCTTGGCTTTTAAAAAAATACCGTTAATGGGCGAAAGTCTTTATCCTTTGGCTCGCCGCCTTATTTACCGTTTTGCCGGCGCGCGCGATTACAGCCGGGCAACCGGCGTTATGAAAGAGACTTTCAAGAACATCATAAATGAAGATCTAAGCGGCTATCTGGCTCAAATTAAAACGCCAACGTTTATTCTTTGGGGAGAAAAAGACAAATCAACTCCGCTGCAAGACGCTTTTGCGGCGCAGAAGCTTATTAAAGGGTCGCGGCTTGAAATTATTAAAGAAGCCAATCACAGTCCGCATTTGGCGCAGCCGGAAAAACTGGCAGGCTTAATCAGAAGATTTCTCCGACCTTGAAAAGACAAATCTTTTTGAAAGGCGGAGATGAAAGGAAATTGCATTCCCCGTCTTATTTTTAAAAAATAAGTGGATTATTTGGGGCTTTTTTTCAATCGTTTTTCTGCTAAAATGGAAACATGGAAATATTAGCCATAGTAGTTTCTTTATCAGCATTTTTTTGGACGGCAAAACAGCTTAAAGCTGTTTTGTTTTGGCTTTATCTGTGGCAGCTTAAAGATTATCACTTGAGCCGTTTTATAGCCCATTTCTCAACCGTTAAAGGCCGCCAGATTTTTGCCAGCAAAGCCTTTCTTTTAAAAATATTTTTAGCCGCTGCTTTCTTCGCTGCGACGGCTTTTAAATTTTTATCCTGGTGGTCGCTGGTGTTGCTTGGCTTATACGCCGCGGAAGCTTTAAAAGCGTTAGCAGCGTTGGCCCTAAACAAGGCCAAGAAGCCGGTTTGGACTAGAAAAGCGATAATGCTGTCCGTTTTTTCTTTTGGACTTGCGCTCTATTTTCTTTATTCTTTTTTTCTGATTCATCACAGCAGTTTTATTTTTCTGCAATGGCTTTTGATCCTTGATATTTTAATGCCTGTTTTCGTTTCCGGAGTTATTTTAATCCTCCAGCCGATTACCGTATTTTTCCGCAATAGAATTATCGCAAAAGCAAAAGCCAAGAGAAGCCGATTTAAAGATTTAATCGTTGTCGGCATTACCGGAAGCTGCGGCAAGAGCTCTGCCAAAGAATTTTTGGCTGTGATTTTGTCTCAAAAATATAAAGTTGCGCGCACTCCTAAAAATCAAAATTCCGAAATGGGGATTTCTCGGACGATTTTGAATCTGCTGAAGCCGGAGCATCAAATTTTTGTCTGTGAAATGGGAGGCTACAACATACAGGGAATAGAGCTTTTAACCAAAATCGCCAAGCCTCAAATCGGCGTTTTAACTCAAATCAACCAGCAGCATTTGGCCACTTTCGGCAGCCAAGAAAACATTGTTAAAGCCAAATTTAAACTCATAGAAAGCTTGCCGGAAAATGGCGCCGCCATTTTGAACATAGACAATGAATTTATAAAAAAAGAAGCTAGCTGCAGAAAATTCAAAGTTAAAAAAATTAAAAAATATTCCGTAAAAGAAGAGGCTGATGTTTGGGCTGAAAATATTGCGATTAAAAAAGACAAAGTTTCTTTTGAGGTTTTTTCGCGGGATGGAGAATTTGCCAAATTTGAAATCGGCTTGCCCGGAGGAAAGCCGATTGTTTCCAACCTTTTATCATCCATAGCCGCGGCTAAAGAATTAAAAATGAGCTTGGCGGAGATACAAAAAGCCTGTCAAAAAATAGACGCGAGTTTTGCTCCCATCGCCGTAAAACAATCGCCCAAGGGATTGAACATTATAGATTCTTCTTACTCTGCCAATCCGGAAGGAGTTTTGGCTGATTTGGATTATTTGAATTTATGGGTTGGGAAAAAAATTGTTGTAATGCCGAGCTTGATTGAGCTGGGATCCGCCGTTAAGCAAGTCCATAAGGATATTGGAAAGAAAATCGGAGAAGTCTGCGACTTGGCGATTATTACTTCGCGAGACGGATTAAGAGAGATAAAAGCAGGAGCTTTGAAGAAAGGATTAAATCCTGATAAAATAATTTATTCGGAAGATCCGCAAAAGATTGTTGAGATAATAAAAAAAGAAACCCAAAGAGGGGATACGGTTTTGCTGGAAGGCAGGGTGCCTGAAGGGGTTTTGAAAATATTGGCGAAAATTAAATAGAGCGCATCCGAAGATGCGCCCTATTGGTAAAATTTATCCCGCTATCAGCAATTTTACGATCAGAGACAGATAATAATACAAAAAGAGTGCTGCCATCCATAAAGGAATGGACAGAAAGAAAACTGCAAGCGCTGAATTGTTTTCTTTGTTTCCTCTTTGCATCAGCATGGCGAAAAGAGCACTGAAGGATAAAGCGAGGATAAGAGTTACAAATATTATTTCCATTTGCTTTTCAGAGTTAAAAGAACGACCTTTAAGATTCAAATATTTATAGAATATTATCTAACTATTGTCAAATAATGATAAAAGGAAAACCCATATCCGTATCCCTGTCGCCAAATACCCAAAAAGACGATGTTTTACTGGCTCTTAAAATGATATTCAATCCAAGAGAATGGCAAAAGGGCAAAACCGTTAAAGAACTGGAAGAAAGCTTCAAAAAATATCTTGGCGTTCAATACGCTTTTTCGTTTAACAGCGGCCGCAGCTCCTTGGAAGCGATTTTGCGCGCGTTGGAAATTAAATCCGGCGATGAGGTTTTAATGCAGGCGTTCACTTGTAATGCCGCTGTCAATCCGATTTTGAAAGTCGGCGCCAAGCCGGTTTTTGTTGATATAGACTCAACTCTGAATTTGTCTCTTGAAGATTTAAAAAAGAAGATAACTCCGCGATCCAAAGCCGTAATGGTTCAGCACACTTTTGGCTGGCCGGCAGACATAGCCGAGATCAAGGATTTTTGCCAGCAAAACAAGTTATTTTTAATAGAAGACTGCGCCCATTCATTGGGCGCGAGATACGATAATAAGCTTTGCGGCGTTTTTGGAGATGCGGCATTTTTCAGTTTTGGACGGGATAAAATAATATCTTCCGTTTACGGAGGCATGGCAACGACAAGCAATCCTGGCATTGCAAAAAAAATCGGCGAATTTTATGCCAGCATTGATTGTCCTTCGTCTGCATGGACGCTCCAACAGCTGCTGCATCCGGTGCTTATGAATTATTTGGTTCTGCCGTTTTATGATTGTTTAAAGGCGGGCAAAGCGTTTTTAAGCTTTTTTATAAACACAGGCATCCTTTCCAAGGCGGTTACAAAAAATGAAGGCAAGGGAATTTTACCCGGATATTTTCCAAAACGGATGCCCAACGCTTTGGCTGTTTTGGCGCAAAACCAATTTAAAAAATTAAAACAATTCAATAGCCATCGCCAAAATATAGCTAAAATTTATACGGAGAAATTGGCAAATTCCGAAAAATTTATTTTGCCATTTGCCGTAAAAAAAGGACAAGATAAATTTCCCATTTTTATGAAATATCCCGTTCTAACCGCAAATCCAAAAGCGTTAACGGAAAAATTTAAAAAAGCCAATATTTATATTAATGACGGCTGGTCCGGCTCGCCGATTGTGCCTCCTTTGACTCGCTTGGAAATTTTCGGCTACAAAAAAAGTTCCTGTCCAAAAGCCGAAGAAGTTGCGAAAAAGATAATAAATTTGCCGACACATATCAATGTGCCGGAGGAAAAAGCTAATCTTATAACGAAAATTTTAATTGATTTATGATTTCAAGAGAGCATATTCTCCCTGCCATTACCAGCATTTCCGGCTCTTGGCGTTCCAAAGTGGAAGAAATAGACAAATTGGGAATTAAAAAAGCCGCTTTGTTCCCGACCTGTTTGAACAGCTTGCAACGGCAAGACCTCTATAACCTTTTAGAAAAAACCAAAATTGAAGAAATTCCTTTTGTGCATTTGCGTTCGGATATGAGTCCGCAAGAGATTGATTTTTTGATTAAAAGATACAAAACAAAAGTTTTTAACATTCATTCTCCGATTCATCGGCCTCTGCTTTTTGACTTATCCTCTTTCAGGGGCTTGATTTGCATAGAAAATACTATATTTTCTTTAAGCGAAAAAATTTTAAAAACTTTTGCCGGTTTTTGTATTGATTTCAGCCATTTGGAAAATGACAGAATTTTAAAGCCCGAAAGGTATAAAGAATTTTGCGAGCTGATTTCTTCTACCGTTGTCGGGTGCAATCATATCAGCGCCGTAAGGAAAGAACCTTTTTTTGATGAACGGGCGCAAGAAGATCGTATAGCATGCCATTTTCTTCAAGATTTTTCCGAACTTGATTATTTGAAAAATTATCCACAAGAATATTTTTCAAAATATATTGCGTTGGAGCTGGAAAACGACTTGAAAACACAACTGGAGGCTAAAAATTACATTTTTGATTTACTCAAGGATTGCTGGTAAAATACCAATAACAAAATAATTAATTAATATTATCCGTTAATTTTCGGAAATTTCCATATGGACTTTTCAAATTGTAAAGACAAAAAAATTGGAGAAAAAACAGGAATTTTAATTTTAATAGTATTTGCCGTTTTCGCCCTGGGAGCGGTCTTTTTCTTTCTTAACCAAAGGATGGAGAATAATATAAGCCGTTTTTCGTCCGAAGGAGGATCGCTGATTTCCGAGGATAATCCGGCCCAAAGCAGGGACAGCCAAAAGGCGGAAGGCATTAAAAAATTTTCCGGAGAAGAAGAATTTAAGGCTTATTTGCTTTCTTCTTCCTTAAATGATTATTATTCGGTAGTTAATTTGGGAATGAACGCCAAGACCTTGGACGCAGCAGAAGAAAGCGCGCCTTCTCCTTTGACGGCATCCGGGATAGGGGAATCTGTTGCTCCGCAGTCTTCTTCAGCCCAAAGGGTTTCCCAAACAAATGTCCAGACAGTTGGGATTGACGAGCCGGATATTATCAAAACGGACGGAAAAGAAATCTACTATTCCTCGGAGCCTTCTTACTATCGGTATGCGGAAGGGACGACCAAAGACATTGCTATGCCTTATAACCCGTCTTACGGCCAAACCAGGCTGATAAACGCTTTTCCGGCGGAAAATATTTCCTTGGACGGAGAGATATCCAAGAATGGAAACTTGCTTTTGCAGGACGGAACTTTAATGATTTTTTCAAACAATTCCGTCTCGGCTTACAACGTTAAAGATCCGAAAAATCCTCAAAGCTTGTGGGATTTAAAGCTGGAGAAACAAAATTATTTGGAAGAAGCCAGGCTTTATAACGGTAAAGTCTATTTGGTTTCCCGAAGCGTAATCAATGAAATCAATCCTTGTCCGATAAAGCCTTTGACTTGGGGAGAGGGAGAATCTTTGACAATCGCCTGCAGCCAAATTTACCATCCTGAAATTCCTTCTCAAATTGATTCCGTTTATAGCGCAATGATTATCAACCCTCAAAACGGGACGATTGAAAAAAACATTTCTTTCACCGGATCCAGCGGCAGTTCTGTCGTTTATATGTCCGGAGAAAACATATATATTACTTATTCCCAAAACGAATCTCCCATAGACTTCTTCTATCAGTTTTTAATCCAAAAAGCCCAAGACCTTTTTCCGGCGAGCGTATTGGAAAAAATAGTTAAAATACAAGGATATGATATAAGCAGCCAGTCAAAAATGATTGAACTGAATATCATATTTGAAAAATATCTTGCGAGCCTTGACGATGACGAGCAATTGAGAATAGAAAACGAGGTTCAAAACAGAATGGGTGATTTCTACAAAGAAAAAATAAGAGAAATAGAAAAAACAGGCATTGTTAAAATAGGCTTGGACAATTTTGAAATATCAGCGTCAGGAATAGTGCCCGGATCTTTGCTCAACCAATTTTCTTTGGATGAATACGAAGAAAATTTGAGAGTTGCCGTTACTTCGGGCCAAAACCGGTTTTGGTGGGGTTTTTCGTCTTTTAGCAGCGGAGGATCTACGGCCAACGACGTTTATATTTTAAATAGCGGACTAGAAGAAATCGGATCAGTTTTGGATATCAGCAAAGAATGGCAGGATGAAACGATTTATGCCGTAAGATTTTTACAGGACAGGGGATATATCGTTACTTTTAGGGAAACCGATCCTTTGACTGTTTTGGATCTTTCCAGCCCGCAGAATCCAAAAGTTGCCGGCCAGCTTGAAATTCCGGGATATTCTTCCTATCTGCATCCTTTGGCTCCCGGTAAGATATTAGGAATAGGAAAAGAGGATTTTAAAGTAAAAATTTCTTTATTTGACGTCAGCAACGCCGAAAACCCGAAAGAAACGGCTAAATATACTCTAGACGAATATTGGTCCGAAGCGGTTGAGAACCATCATGCTTTTCTGCAGGACGAAAATAATCAAATATTTTTCCTGCCCGGGAGCAAAGGAGGATATGTTTTTTCTTATGGCGGCGGCCAATTGAAATTGGTAAAAGCCGTTTCCGGCATCCAAGTTAAAAGAGCGGTTTACTTGAACAATTATCTTTACGTAGCCGGCGCAAACGGCATTGCGGTTTTTGACGAAGCAAATTGGAAGAAAATAAAAGAAATCACCTTCAAATAAACAATTTTTGGAATGGAAATAAAAGAAATCACCGACAAGAGCCAATGGGAGAATTTTTTGGCCGGCTGCGAAGAAAAAACTTTTTTGCAGTCTTTTAATTGGGGGGAATTCAATAAGTCTTTAGGAGATAAAATTTGCCGGTTGGGAATTTTTGAGAATAACAAAATGGTTGCTGCCGCCCAAACAATAAAAATATCGGCTCGGCGGGGAAAATTTTTATTCTTGCCGCACGGACCAACGATAATTCAAAATGCAAAAATTAAAAATCAAAATGACAATTCCTGTCTGCCGGACAGGCAGGTAAAATCTAAAATTTTAGAAATTTTAGTAAAAGAATTAAAAAATATTGCCAAGAAAGAGGGCTGCAGCTTTATCAGGATCGCGCCGATTTGGCAGAAAAATGCGGAGAATGAAAAGTTTTTTGATGGTTTGGGCTTCCGCGACGCGCCCATTCATATGCATCCGGAATTTACCTGGGAGCTTAATTTAAAGAAGACAGAGGAGGATTTGCTGGCGCAGATGAGAAAAACAACGCGCTATCTTATCAGGCAGGCCGAAAAAGACAACGACATAGAGATATCGCAGAGCAAGGATATAAAAGATCTTGAAAAATTTGAGCCGATATTTAGAAAAACAGCCAAGCGCCAAAGTTTTGTTCCGTTTTCTTCGGCATACTTGAGAAAGGAGATGGAGTCTTTTTTGGCTGACGATAAAATACTCTTTTTTTTCGGAAAGTATAAAGGAGAAATAGTTTCAGCCGCTATGATTATTTTTTGGTCAGGAAAAGCTTTTTACCACCAAAGCGGCTCAAGCCATTCAAAAGCGCCGGTTTCTTATTTACTGCAGTGGGAGGCCATCAAAGAAGCCAAGCGCCGAGGATGCGGTTCTTACAATTTTTGGGGTATAGCTCCTTTCAAGAAAATTACGGGCCGAAACGGGTCCATAAAAACGGCGATTAGAGACAAAAATCATCCTTGGTACGGTTTAAGCCTTTTTAAAATCGGATTCGGAGGGGAGACAAAAGAATATGTTAAAACAAAAGATTTGCCTCTTTCCGTTTTTTATTGGCCCACTTTTATTTTTGAAGTTTTAAGAAAAAAGAAAAGAAATTTGTAATTAAAATATAATAGAATGGCAAAAAGAGTTAAAACGCGCATCCGCCAAAAAAAGAGAAGCACAAGAAAAAGAAAACAAAAAATCTTTTTGCAAAAGGCTTGCTTTTGCGGGTTCTTGGCGGCAGGGCTTTTATCCGCCGCTTTCTATTTCTTCTATTTTTCTCCGTATTTCCAGCTGGAAAAAATGGAAATTCGCAATATTAAAACAGTTTCAGCGGAAGAGCTCAAAAAAGCAGCATCTGAGAGATACCATTTTTCAATTAACGTTTTCGGAAAAGAGATAAGCTCCAACAGCATATTTCTTCCGGTTTTCAATTCAGCGTCTATTTTGGAATCTTTTCCCCAAGTTGAAAAATTAAGCATTTCAAAAAGCTTTCCCAATGGCTTGACTCTTGAAGTCAAAGAAAGGGAGCCTTTTGCGATTAAGTGCGAAGACTGGGATCAAAAAAGGGACTGTTTTTGGATTGATAAGACGGGATTCTCTTTCAGGCCTTATGGCCGGCAGGATACGGATATTCCCGATGATCCATTGGTGATAGAAGAAAAAGATAATTTATCGGATCTTCTTGCGGATATGGGGACAAAAGAGAAAGATTTTCTAGTCTGGAGCAATAACCTTAAAGAATTTTTAAATAGTTGTCCGGAAGCTGAAAAGGCTGTAAAGCTTTCCATCTTTTCAGACAGGCTGGTTTTAAAAACGCAAAAAGGATTTGAAATATATTTTGATCCGCAAGAAGACTTGGAATGGCAAGAGCAAAAGCTTAATGCCGTTTTGAAAGAAAAAGTTTCCAGCCAAAAAACAACCGTTTCAGAATATATTGATCTGCGCTTTGGCAATCAAGCGATAATTAAATAACAATTTACTTCATAAAAAATATGCAGAAGAAATCTGCATATTTTTTGATTTGAATTCCTGCGCGGCTTAAGAGGTTTATTTTATTTGGTATACGAATATTGAGTATCCGATTTTGGCTATAGGCGGTTCGTATCTGTCAAGCCAATTGTATTTGTCCGTGGGCTGGTCATAATCCCGCGCGGCCTTTGCTCTTTGCCCCATCATTTGGTTGGCCGAAACGGCGAGATAGCTTCCTTTAGGCAGCTGGGAATAATCTTTATCGCTGTTCCATCCGATATATTTTTCTTCTAGATAATATGCCGGATCTCCGCCGCCGAAATAATCAAGGTAGATGCTATTGATGTTGTTTCCTTCCATCCAAATTTTTAATCGTTTTAAATCCTGTCCCCAGTCAAGATTTGAGTCAACAGCTATTTTGTAGCCGTTATCGGGACCTCCGGCCAGTTCGTTATAATAGGCTAAGTAATGGGGAAAAACCGAAAGAGAAGAAAAAGCAAGCCAAGCAAAAAGGGCGGAAATAAAAAGCTTTGCGGCTTTGCGGCTTTTTTCATTTTTGATGCTTTTTAATAATTTAACCAAGCCCCAAACAACGAGAATGTAAGTAAAGGCGAAAGTCGGCAAAATATGGCGCAAGCCGATATTTAAATTGCCGGCCAAGCTGGTAAACCAATAGATTGCCAAAAAGACAAGCATTGCGAAAAAATCAAAATAATTCAAAATCCAATCTTTCATTCTTGAAAAACAGTTCTTAAAAGGATTGTTTTTAACAAAATAATATCCTATCCAAGCCAGGACCATTAAAGCCATCATAAGGAAAGCTAAAGGGGTTTTAGCGAGGAAAAGAATGGGAAAGTATTCTTTTCTGCCTTCGGCTGATACCGTTCCCATAAAATAAGTGGTATTGCCCGTTCCGGTGCGATTAGTTGCCATTTCCAGGCCAAGCAAATATTGAGCCCATGGCCTTAAAGCCGGCTGTTCGGCCATAAAGATGTTTATATCCTGCATTGCTCTAGGTAAGCTTGTGGAAGCTAAAACCGTTTTTGTGTCGTCCAGCTGTTTTTCGTAAGGATATTTTGCTATATGAAAAGCGTAAACCGGACCGATGACGAAAACCAAACCGATTAATCCCGCGCAGACGGAAAGGAACAGATAACGGCATAAGGACCTTAGGCTTTTTTCTTTTAACAGAGAGTAAATTACGGTGATTGCGGCAAAAAAGGGAACCAAAAGGATTAAGGAGAATTTTATAAGCATTGCTATCCCAAAAAATAATCCTGCCAAAATTACATTTTTCCATTTTGGATTTTTGATAAATTCCAGCCAAAAATATGCAGCGATTACAGCGCCGAAGCTCGCTCCGACATCAGTGGTCACGAGCCGGCCGTGAGCCATAAAATTAGGACAAAAAGAAAAAATTGCCAGTAAAAACAAAGCCGGACCGGTTCCCATAAGCTTTTTTGCCCAAAAATAAAGAAAAGCCGCTAAAAGAATCAATATCAAGATGGGCCCGATTCGCGAAAAAAGCATTATTTGGCCGGGATTGTTTCCAGAGTGATAAAGCAGCTGGTTTCCAAAATCAAATTGGGTCCACCAGGGATAAGGAGCGGAGCCTTCCCAATATTTTTCATCCGGAAAATCAAGGTTAAGAGCCGCCAGCGGCAGGCCGGCGAAATCTTTTATTAGCGGAGGATGTTCCGGGTTGAGGCGATAATCTTGGTTATTCCAATAAGAGTATCCGGCTCCGATATGGGCGACTTCGTCAAAAGTTAAAGTGTCATTGGCAATACTGGCAAAAGCCAGGCAGGCCATAATCGTTAAAAGGCCGGCTGCTAAAAAATTAGCCAAGCGGTTTGTCATATTTTTTATAAATTATTTATATTAATTTTATAAATCCAAAGCTTATTTTCCACTTGAAGAGCGCCATTGGGATATTTTTCAATCAAGCGGAGGAGATCGTTTTGATTGTTTTCCATCATCAAGATTAAAGCGGGATTTTTAGTATTAATGCCGTCTATGCTGTGAGGCCAAAGATATTTGACGCCTTCGTTTCCTTTGCCGGTAAGAGCAATCATTTTTACAGTTTGAACGGGAAGATCTCCGCCGTATATAATTACGTATTTTTCATATCCAAAAGGGCTGTTTTTAAGATAATTTCCCATTGATACGAACTCTTTGGAAAAAGCGTTTTCGGTTTCCGGATTTTGAGCCCATTGGTAAAAATAGCGGTATAAAGGGAAAAAAGCCGAACAGGCTAGAAAGATAATGACGATGGCGGCCAGTATTTTTTTTGATTTGATTTTTGACTTTAATTTTTCAAAAACAAAAATTCCTCCGAGAGCGGCTATAATATAAACTGCGGGGACAATGCCGATAACCCTTAAAGAATGGGGCAGGCCTTCGTAAGTCAGAGCTCCGGGAAGAATCATTATAAAAAACCAAACAAACAAAGTTGCGTAAGGCAGGCACTCCATCCATTTCTTTTCTTTTAAGGCTTTCCAGCCTTTTTTAGAGAGAAGATAAAATCCAATCAGGAAGAGCAATCCGACCGGCCAAAATAATTGCGGATCGCCGGAATAATTATGCCTCATATTCGGGTCGCCGTAGATATTGAACATTGCCAAATGTCTTGCCATGCTTTCAAGAAAAGCAAAAAAAGGATTCGGCTGGGAAAAAACGGAAATTCCTCCGGTTCTTCCAAAGAAATCTTGCATATGTCCGGAAAGGAAATAAAGGCCTATCGGCAGAGCCGTAAAAAATACCGCCAAGAGCATCAAAAAAGACCTTTGCAAAAAATTTTTGACGCTTCCTTCTTTGCGAGCCGCAAGCCACCAAAGAAAGAGAGCAAGAAACAAAATGGCGGGCGCCAGCCGAAAAGGAGTATAAGTGTAAAATCCGATTCCGAAAATAATGCCGGACAGTAAAAAAGGCCGCCAGTTTTTTTTGCGTATTCCCAAAAATAAAAAGTAAAAACTGAAGCTTAAAACGAGAGGCATAATAATCGCTCTAAAGTTGATGCGCGAGAAATTTATATGCCAAAAAGAAACAGCGACAAAAAAAGAAGCCAAAAGGGCCAGTGATTTTTTTCTGAATAATTCAAACGCGAGAAGAAAAACTCCCAAAACGGTAAGGATCCCCATAATTGCCGGCACTAAGCGGAAAGAAAACATTGAGATGCCTAAGGATTGGAAAGACAAAGAGTTTAGAAGCATCATTAGTCCTTCGCGTCCTTGATTTTCGGGATAAAAGATTTTTCCGGGTTCGTAAATCGCTTGCACTCCATTTAAGGCTTCATCCGGCCAAAGCCCGGGGGGAATTGAATCAATTTGCCAAATTCTGGCAAAAGAAGCGAGAGCCATTACTGCAAACAATAAAATCCAAAAAAATTTACTGTTCATATTTTTCAAAGGCGGAAATTAAAAAATTTATTAAGATTATTTTTATTTATTTTAGCTTTAATTTTCAAGCCGGGCAAATATAAAGGAATTCTTTCTGTCTCCAAAAAAGGATTTCTCTCCAATTAGCAATCTTGACAGAGGAGTGCTAAGATTTTATGATTAAAAAACATTATGCTATCAATCCGCCAGGAGCAAATTTTAAATTTGTTAATCCAAGAATATATTGATTCAGCCGAACCTGTAAGTTCGCAATTTTTGGATGAAAAATATCAATTCGGAGTTTGTCCCGCAACCATTAGAAATGAAATGCAAAAACTGGCCAATGAAGGCTATCTTAGCCAGCCGCACACTTCGGCCGGGCGCGTGCCGACCGACAAGGGCTATCGTTTTTTCGTAGACTGCCTTTTAAAGGAAAAAATTTATCGGGAAAAGGAAGATTTTTTGGACGTATGGAAGGATTTTGAAGAACAAATAGAGGATTCTTTCAGGCTTACCCGTTTGATGGCAAAAAAAATAGCTCAAGAAACTTCCAGCCTGGCAAGCGCTTATTTCCCGGAAGAAGAGATAGCGGTTAAAGAAGGATGGAGCGGAATTTTTAGGGAACCGGAGTTTGAAAGCCTTGGCTATGCGGAGCGTTTTGCCAAAATAGCCGATGAAGTTGAAGAAAAAATAGGAGATTTCGGGCAGGAGGAAATGCAGATTTTAATAGGCGCGGAAAATCCTCTGCCGCAGGCTGGCGATTTTAGCCTTATTATTTCAAAATTTTCCTTTCCGGACAGGAAAACGGGATTTGTGGCGATTTTAGGGCCCAAAAGAATGCCTTATGAGAAAAATATTAATTTAATAAATTCTTTCAAGAAATTTTTAGAAAACATTTAAAAAGATATGGCGGAAGAAAAAAACAAAAAAGAGGAAATTAATTTTCAGCAAGAAGGGGAAAATATTGAAGAATTGAAGAAAGAGCTGGAGGAAAGCCAAAAGCAAAAAGAGGAATATTTGGCCGGCTGGCAAAGGGCGAGAGCGGATTTTTTAAATTATAAAAAAGAAGAAGCGGGGAATTTTTCCGATATGCTAAGATATTCCACCGAGAATTTTGTTTCCGGCCTTTTACCGATTTTGGACAGCTTTAATATGGCGGAAAAAATCTTGTCCGCGGAGGCGAAGAAAGATAACAATATGCAAGGGATGCTTCAAATTAAAAGCCAGTTTTTGGAATTTTTAAAAAAGCAGGACGTTGAGGAAATAAAATCTCTTGAAGAAAAATTTGATCCTAATTTTCATGAAGTGGTTGAAGAGGTGGAAGAAACGGACAAAGAACCCGGAACGGTTATTGAAGAGCTGCAGAAAGGCTATACTTTGCAAGGACGAGTAATCAGGCCGGCAAGGGTAAGGATAGCCAAGTAAATAAATGATAAATTTTTAAACTGATAGCTGTCATAATCAAAGGCGTTTTAAAAATTTAGCTTGGCTTTTAGCATAAAAATACAGACTTTTAAAGCAAGGGAAACCATCCTTGTTTTTGTTTGACAAAAAGCAATAAAAGTATTATAATGAAAACATAATGATTGAAGAAATTTTTTTGAAACTAAAAATTGTTTTTATTCCCGTCCAAGAGAATAATTTCCGACCGAAATTTTTAGACAGCAATTTTTTAATATATTATTTGGCCATTTTGCTGGTCGCAAAATTCGCGGTTCTGCCGGCTTTTACTTGTTTTTATCAAACTTCTCTTTTTGCTTCCATCACAAAAGGATCTCTAATTAATCTTACCAACCAAGAAAGAAAATATTTTGGATTGCAAGACCTGAAATCCAATCCGCTTCTTGATCAGGCCGCTGCTCTTAAAGCCCAAGATATGCTGAATTTTGATTACTTCAGCCATAACAGCCCCCGGGGGAAAACACCTTGGTATTGGATAAAGCTTGCCGGATACGATTATCAAAAAGCCGGGGAGAACTTGGCGATAGGATTTGTTGACGGGGAAGAAGTGGTGCAGGCGTGGAAAGAGTCTCCAAGCCATTTTGCCAATATAATTAATTCCGGCTACGAAGAAATGGGCATCGGGATAGCCACGGGAGATTATCAAGGCCAGGAGATTACGGTTGTCGTTCAGATGTTCGGAAGCAAACTAAAAAATGGACAAGCCAAGCTTGCCGTTGAAGCCAAAACGCCTCTTGCCGTTGCAGATCAAACAACGCAGGAGAAAAAAGAAGCTGTTTTAGGCCTGGAGGCGGCCGGCCAAAATTTGAACGGTTCAAGCTTGCCCGAAGAAGAAGAATCCGATCAAAACCAAGAAGAATCTTTAACTTTTCTTTCATCCGAATCTCCGTCCTCAACTGAACCTGAAAATAAAAAAAGCGTTGCTTCTGCCGCTCCTTTAACCCGGGTCCAAGAAATAAAACCGGATTGGAGGACAAAAGCGATGCAATTCTTTTCTGTTGACTATTTTAAAATAATTGAAAAAATGACTTTTCTTTCCTTGCTGGCGGTTATGCTTGGAATGATGCTGAATATATTTATCAAAATAAGAATCCAGCATAAGGATTTAATGCTTAAGGGCACCTTTTTTATGATGGTTTTCGGCATATTGCTGGTTTTTGATAAAATAATTATTTTGCGGTTCATACCCCACAATCTGATTATCGGATAAATTTTTGGAAATTATGATTAAGCAATTTTTTGAAGCCAACAAGCGTTATATTAAATTTTTCGCAGTCTTTTATCTGATTGCGCTTTTTGCTTTAAATTGGAACCAAATTTCATGGGCTGTTAATTTCCAATTTTTAACCAACGCGGCCGAAGATTTTTTTTCTGAAAGCGGAAAGAATTTTATGTCTGAAAAAGGGATTGAGCCGTCCCAACAAGCTGAAAAAAATAGCACGGACGGGGAACAAGAGAAAAACGCAAAGATAATCCAAAAAGAAGACAGCCTGGTTATTGAAAAAATAGGAGTGGAGGTTCCTTTGACAACCAGTCCCAGCGAAGATGTAGAGGACATAGAGGCTTCTTTAAAAAAGGGAGTGATGATTTATCCAAGTTCCGAATTGCCTTCGGAGAAAGGGACAACTATAGTTTTAGGCCATACCGCCCCGACTAATTGGCCAAAAGTAAATTATTACGGAATTTTTAACCGTTTGGACGAATTACAGAAAAATGATCAGATTTTTATTTATTTTAAAGGCCGCCAATATGTTTATACGGTGACAAGGCAATTTTTGGTTGATCCGGGAGACGAGCTTGTTCCGTCCTTGACAAATTACGAAAATGTGTTATTCTTAAGCACATGCTGGCCCCCGAATATAGGGAACCGCAGAATTATCATTGAAGCTGTTCGATAATGATTTTTTGGCCGTAAAAAGGCTAAAAAATCATTATTGAGCCTAGTCCGCCAATAATGATAATTTTCGAACTTTGTAAGATCTTTTAAAAAAAGTCGAAAAAGGAAAGCATTAAAATAGCGTTGCAATGATTCGCAAAAGCGTAAGTTGCAATGCAAAAAAATGGCTCAAGAAAAAAAGCCTAATTGGATCTGGCTTTTAGTGGTATTGGCTGTCATCATGGTCCTCGCTTGGGCCATTTATAGAAATACTTCTGACAGTCCTCAGCTAAACGGTTTAGGAGAAGTGGTCAACGAAATTGTTGACAAAACCTCTGATAAGACCGTTGAGAAGATTGAAGAAAGACTGCAAGACGAAGCAAAACCGCTAAAAGTGGCGAAGATGGAAGTGACCAACCAAACAGTTCAGAAACAAACGGTCACCGAGCAAACGGTCGCAACTCAAAACGTTGAGACTTCAAACGTTCAGACGCAATTTGTTGAAAAACAAGTTGTAACTAACCAAGAAGTGGAAAACCAATGGGTTGAAAATTCAACGGTTAAAAATCAAACCGTTGAAAATCAAACTGTTGCTAACCAAACGGTTAACTGCCAGAGTGTTGGCACTTGCGGCGTCGTTGCTTCTGTTCAAACTTACCAGCCTCCTTCTTGCACAAGCAACTGTGCTTATGCGGGACAGGCTAGGTGTGTTGCCGGATGTTTAACCGGCGACCAAAGGGAAGTTTGTGTCAGATCAGGCAACTGCCTAGTTTGGCAAAGACAGGATTGCGCTTCCGGATACTACTGTGACAATGGCTCTTGCCGTGCAAGGGTAGTTGCCACTGTGACAGAAAAGAAATGTTACAACGGTGATGTATGGAATTATGTTAACGGTATCCGCCAGGGTCTTGTTGAAGACTGCGGGAGAACTGAATATTTTTCCGGTTCCAGTTATTATCGCTGTAGCGGTAATTATCGGGAATGGAAAGAAAAGATTATTCGCAGTTGCGTCCAGCCGTTTGGCGGTCAGCCTTATTGCAAGGCGGAAGAATTTTGGCGAACAACAGAGTCGTGCCCTTACGGGTGTGAAAACTCTATGTGCAAGCAAAAGGTTATTATTCAAGAACCTGTTTGCGCCACAGGTTGTTGTAGCGGAAGCTGTGAACAACCGACAGTAATTGTTAATAACAACATTGTTATTAACAATCAGACTGATCCGGTTTCTGCGCCGCAACAAGTGATTGCTCCTCCGCCGCCTCCGTCTGTGCCGACCGTTTCTTCCGGGTGCACTCAAAATTGCACGCCGGTAGAAATAGAAGGTTCAAGCGGAACGGTTTATGTTCCTCCATCTCCGCTTCCTCCAGCACCAGCTCCTTCAGCAGTAGTTACTACTTGCACTACTTGCTCATCAGGATGGAGCCCCCCGTAATCCATTAGGAAAAAAGAAGACATTGCTATGTCTTCTTTTTATTTTTGTTTTAGGTACGGACATTTTGCACTCTTAACGCTTCATTCGGAGTGAGTCCGTTAAGCCCGCAATGTTCCAAATTATTATACTCCTCATTCCAGGCTCTAAGCCTGGTTTTTAATTTCTTTTCCGTCAGCTTAGCAAAATCCAGGGAATCGTAAAACCGTTCTTGGTCGGAGCGATGACTTCGTTCTACTTTGCCGTTTTGAGCCGGCTTCCCCGGATCAATCAGATAATGAATGATGCCTAATTCTTGGCACAACAGATCCAAAGCGTGCAGCTTTGGATTTAGCGGATCTCTACTTTTACTATATCCAGTGTAGCGGTTAGTAAAGCAAGAACCGTTATCGGTTTTAATTGCTCTAATTCGAAAAGGAGCAATGCTCAACAACTTCTCGAAAAAAGCTATGGCGCTAGCAGAGGAAGCATCATCATATATTTTCAGATACCGCCAACGAGTAGCGCAATCAATAGCGGTGAATTGGTAATATCTTAGTCCCTTAATCTTGTCAGGCACAAATTTAATATCTATCTCCACCAACTCTCCAGCCTTTATTTCCGCCTTCACATATCGATAGCTAATTTTCTTAGTCCGGTATTTTCTAGTCAGACCTTCGGCTTTAATGAATTTCCCAATAGTACGCGGATGAAGAATGACATCTTGCTTGGCAAGCTTCCAGTGTAGCTTTATCGCCGCTAAATGAGTATCTTCGCGCATAGCCATGACTTTTTCTTTAATGGCAATCGGCGTTTCCCAAGGACAAGTTTTCGGCCTGGTAGATTTTGGCTCAAGTCCTTTTGAGCCTTTTTCGCGGAAGGCCGCCAACCAGTATTTGATCGTCCGTTCGCTGAACGGACAGACCTTGGACATTTGTTTAATGCTTAT
>Ga0172381_10001341_pt1 | contig 29247 bp, 48 predicted proteins | sample Leawel6488metaG_FD_119754 | JGI IMG/M metagenome (GOLD analysis project Ga0172381, IMG submission 119754) | Leachate microbial communities from a municipal landfill in Southern Ontario, Canada - Leachate well 64-88 metaG | ecosystem: Engineered > Solid waste > Landfill > Unclassified | place... | reverse complement strand
TTGGATAAGGTCTGTAGATTTGGATTTAAAAGACAACTTATCTCATCTCCACAATCGAAAAGTATATATTCAATACAGCAATGCTATCATTTGTCATTTGTCATTCCTCCTTTTAATTTTTTAAGTTTCCAAGCTTCTCAGCTCTATCTTTCGCGATCAACGTTCTAATATATTCTGAAACATTATCTTGTTTATCAAGCCATGAACGATCTATTTTGCCTATTTTTAGATACAGGTGTTTACATTTTGGATCAGAAGATGGTGGTCTACCGCCTTTGTGCTTTTGTGTTCCTTGCATAATGGATAGTTATTTACTTAACTATAAGAACCTTGTGCTAGTTTTGATTTATTGCAAACTACGTATATCGATTTCTAGCTAAAAACATGAAGATAGAAAACTATAAATATAACCTTGTCATACTTGTCATCAATGACAGAGCGTATAAAGATTGATCGAGGACCATCAAGAGATGTTGTTGTTGGTCCAAAGATAATCAAGGTTGACACGAGAGGGAGTGCAAATATGGGACTAGGATTGGTAGGAGAAGAGCTGCTGGTTGTTGCAATGCGTCCAGTTCTCGGAGATAGAGAAAAATATCTGAAGGTTTGAAATGACACTCAGAGAAGATGTAAATAGGATTCTAATGGACGGAAAAGAGCATAATGCTAGAAGCGTATTAGAAAAGTTTCCAAATAATCACATAGTTAGAACGCATAAGTATCCAATTGGATCAATTAAGAATTGTTTTATTAGAATGGAACGAAAGGGTGAAGTTGTTAGAATCCAAGGAAGAAAACCAATAACAGTGAGGAGGAAGATTAATAATGGAAAGTAATGAATACAATAGAAATGATTTGTTTGATTATATCAACTTGAGAATTAAAGCACATGACCAGATAGACCTCGAACAATATCCAGAAAATCAGAGAAGAGATGTTCAATTGATGGCGATTGGACGTATTCGGGAATTGGAAAATATGAAGAAATTATTGAATACTAAAAATGGGATTAAAGAGTCCATTCAGAAATACATGAGATATTTCTGTAAGATTGAGACTGAATCGATGCTGGTGGAGTGATTAATATGGAGGAAACTTTAGAAGAATTGAAGGTATTGTATAAAGAGAATTTGGATCGATATAATGAATTGGTTATTGAATTTAAAGAAGCTACGATTAAACATGTTAGCAGAGCTGCAAAATTTGATGCATTGTGTGTTGCTCAGGTTGTAAGAGGTCTAAATCCAGAATCTGCGAGAATGTATACACTGGCAACTGAAGATGGTTCTGAAGCGATGAAACTTTGGAGATTAGCAGAAATTGACAAGTTTGGAATAGAAACTGAGTTAAAATTGGCAGCGGGTGCTGTTAGTTATTTCTATACTATGATAAATACGTATCCGAAGGAGATTTAAACATGGACCGTGAAACTCTTGCTCTAAACATTTCGAAATGCCCTGGATCGAATATTTCAGAGCGGATAGAGGAGATATTTGGTAAGCTGACTGATCAGGATCTGGAAGATTTGTTTAGTAATATAGCAAGAACAGCAGCTCTTTATGGTTCGACTGCTTTCAATAGTATAGAATTAATTTAATATTTTTTTTAGAGGTTTTGATGAAGCTTAGAGCAAAAGTCAATAGTTCCTACCTTGATCAGATTTTGGCAGGTACTAAGAAAATAGAGTATCAGCAAATTGAGTCTATGATCCTGGTTGATGAGAATGCACGCGAGGTTGAAGTAGAAGCAATTCAAGTAGTTCGTGTTCTTGATATCGAAGAGGACGAAAAGATAAGATCTGATCATGCTAATGTGCCTTGGGATCCGGAGATGTGCATTCACAAGATTTACTTGGGTGATGTGCTAAGTACTGAGCATGACTGTAGATCGAGTAGCGTTAGACTAATTAAGCCAATTTATGGTTTTGATGAAACCAGACCTAGAAGCGATTCTTTGGGTATCTATCGATGTGTTTGTGGCAAGTACTGGATGATTAGATACCAATCGGATCCTGGTTGTGGATCCGATAATGTTTGGTTGGCTCCTGGTGAGAAGAAGAGAGGATATGAGTTCACTGAGGAAGAGCTGAAGGAGGCGGAGGAGATTTATGGTAGAATAGGTACATGATATATCATATATAACTAGATTGACTATACGTAGGCTGCCTATAAGCAAACACGAACTATTTTTTTGAACATAAAAATTTATTATTTTAGGCCCAGTGATGAGCAAACGTATAACTTAATGGCCATGACACGATTGTTGATAATGAACTATATATGTTATAAATTGGACACAATTATTTTTCACTTATTGGACACAAAAGACCATATTCATAATGATTCATTTGCTCATAAATGATTACCGACATCTATAAATAGTCCAAAAGATATAATGTTGGACATGCCAAACCAATATAAGCCGGTGCGGGTTAATATGTACCTGGATGATGTAAAATGGTTTTCTGAAAATCCCATGTATAACATGTCTGCTGTTGTGAGGGAAGAAGTACATGCGTTTGTAATTGAAACGAAACAAGATATTCTGGATAAGAAAAATCGATTAAACGTGAATCAACCTGTTATAACTAGAGAGAATATCCTTGAGCATGTTGAAGGATATGTGAACGAAGAAGAAGATAATGTTACTGGATATAGCCCAGCCGAGTTAGCAAAGCTTCGAGCCGATAGAATAATTCAATAAGCTATAAAGGATGGTAAATGACACAAATCCAAGTCTTAGACATAACCTACCGATCTCAGCAAGACAACACGCCAGCATTGCAGCTCTTTGGTAATGATATCTCTGGAAACAGTCATCGTATAGAAATAACTGGTTTCCAGCCTTATTTTTATGTTCAGCCTGTCAAAACACATATTAAAGACCTTTTACAGTCTTTAAAAGCAATGCAGTTGAAAACGGAGCTTGTTAAACGGTTTAAACCACTTGGTTTTCAGTCCCAACCAACTGAGATGATCAAAGTCTGGACAGTTTCACCAAGAGATGTTCGAGAGCTGAGAGATCGAATAAAGCTATTGCCATACGTAGAAAAGCTATACGAAGCTGATATTTTGTTCAATCAGCGATTTATGGCAGATTGTAACGTGGAGGGAATGAGCTGGGTAGATGTGCCAGGAGAAAATATTGATTACAAAGAAATAAAAGTTATAAAAAATGATAACGATGCTCCACTAAGATTTATGGGTATAGATATCGAAGTTCTACCTCCAGAAGATGGATCTTTCCCATTGGCCGAGAAAGATCCGGTTATACTGATATCGGTTTCTTTTAATCCTGCATATAATGGCCTAAAAGACCTAGTTCTTGTGGCAAAAGATACTAACTGTCATCGTCCAGATGTTTGGTCGTTTTCTGGAGAGTACACGTTGTTGCAGAAGCTTCTACAGCTCTTTAACGAGTATGATCCTGATGTGGTCCTGGGCTACAACATAGAGCAATTTGATTTTCCCTATTTGGATACCAGGTTAATGTATAATAATATCAAAGCTAATTTCGGTAGGAATAATAGCCATTGGTTTATCAGGGAATTTGGTCGAGATAAGAGTGTTTCGATACCAGGAAGGGTTGTAGTTGATCTATTACCAATTATCAGAAAAAATTACTCGTTCAAGCAATATGGATTAAAATACGTATCTCCTGAGCTATTGAAGCTAGATAAATTTGATGTTCCGGCCAAAGTCATGCGCCAGAAATGGTTTGCAACGGGCCGAGAATTTGCAGAATTTATTTCTTATTCCAGAAGAGATGCAGTGCTTGCTATGCTTTTGCTTGGAAATACAGGTATGTTTCCTAAATATGTCGCACTTGCGAAAGCAAGTGGCATATTGCTCCAGGGAGTAATTTCTGGTGGGCAATCTGGAATGCTTGAGTTTATGCATCTTAAGAGGTTCAATGCTAAAAATAGAGTAGTTAATATGAAGCCCGATGTTGATCCTAATGAAAATGATCGAGTAGTGAATTACCAAGGAGCTTTTGTTTCTGAACCAGAAGTTGGGTTGGTTGAAGATCAAATTAACTTTGATATGCAGAGTTTGTACCCCTCTCAAATCATTGCTCATAATATTTGCTCAACTACGGTAATCATCGATGAAGCATGTAAAGATATCTCAGTGGATCCCAATGGAGCTAAATTTGTAAATCCATCTACTTGTAAAGGCATCTTACCGGAGATGCTTGATGAAGTTTTGAAAAAGAGAAAAGAAGCAAAAAGATTAATGAAAGAAGCGAAAACTGACAAAGAGAAAGATTTATATGATAGTATTCAATACGCTTATAAAATACTTGCCAACAGCGCATATGGATTTTCCGGTTATGCCAGATCTCGCGTTTTTAACATAAATGTGGCAAGTGCTGTAACTGCCTATGGCCGGGATGTGATTAAGGATGTTCGTGATCAGATTGAAACAATGCCAGAAATGGAAATAAATAAAAAGAAATTTAAGTTCCATGTAGTTTATACTGATACAGATAGTGCATATGTTAAATTGAATTGTAATAAAGATATAACTTTGAAAGATGCTAATGATATTGGAAACAAGGTAGCTGATATTATCTCAGCTCCAATGCCTTATCCAATGAAACTGAATTTTGAAGGATATGCCAAGAGATCTTTGTTCTTAGCCAAAAAACGTTATGCGATGTTAATGGTAGATGAAAAAGGAGAGAAAATCAAAGTAAAGGGTATTGAAACCGTCCGGAGAGATTGGTGCGAGTTGACAGCTAATACGATGAATAAATGCCTGGAGGTAATTCTAAAGCAGGGTGATATCGATGCTGCTAAAAAATTAGCTATGGACTCAATCAAACGGGTTCGCGATCTTTCCCCAACAGACAGCCAGCTCTTTGATCAGTTGGTTCTAACGCGGAAATACGGAAAAACCGTTGGCGAATATAAAAATAAGCAGCCTCATACAGTTTTATTAGAAAAGATGAGACTCCGTGGTGAAGAGCTGCCGGGCATTGGCGATAGAATACCATTTATCATTATCAAGGGCAAGACCAAGCGAGATCGCGCAAGAGAGAAGTTTGTGGAAAGAGCTGAGACACCTGCGCGGGTAAAAGAGCTGAAGCTGCCTATTGACGTGGACTACTACATCGAGCGTCAACTGTTGCCTCCTTTGACTAGAATGTTACAGCCCTTTGGAATAACATCTAAAGAACTCGACATGCACAATCAATGTACGCTCTTAGCGTTTCTCTGATGACGTTACCTTTTTATAATGATATAACATAGTGTGCTTGTCCGGGGCGGAATTATAGGCCGACTGTGAAAGATGCTGGTTCGAGTATTTCAATTTCAGTTATAGTGTGCGTAGTCTTCATAGATTCACCTTAGAACCAGCATCCTTCTTAAGCAACGTGCAGGGATTTCGAGTTTTCTTCGAGGAATAGATTTATATACTTTTATGTTATGACATAGTTGACATGAAGATATATCATGTGCTATTGGTTTTTGTGTTAATCAGTACAGCGTTCGCTGGTGTTGGAAATAGACAAATTGTAACTCTAAATGAATGTGTAGATAGCGATTATAAAGAAGAGCTGCAAAACCTGTTGGATTCTGAGTGTTACAACAGAGAGTATAGAGTAGATCCGGATCCAAATGCATTTGATTGCATGGATATTGTGATTCTATGCCAGGAGTTTTTAATTCAGCATGGTTATGATACGAAAATTATGGTGAGCGTGAAACCATATCCGGAGAGTTCACATTGCTATGCAGTTGTTGATAGTGGAAATGGATGGGTAGCTATCGAATCTTGTGATCTTGATTTGATAAATGTTACAATGGGTAAGGTTGTTTCATTTAAGTCTAATAGTTATAAAACTCATTACGGAATAGGGATATTATTAAATGATAGTAAAGAACTGTATGAGGTAGATGATTTCAGAGGTGAGTAAGATGATTCGAGAATTGCTAGTTATATTTATTTTAATGGGAATTGGATGTGCTGTTAATGAAAATGATATTCAATTATCGGGATGCTCAGATCCAAATGCTATAATGGATTTACAAAAATTGCTTAGTTCGTATCATTATACGAAGCAATATGGTGATGATTTTAATTGTGTTGAGTTTACAGTAGCTTGTATGCAATTTTTGAAATCAAATGAATATGATGCATATGCTATGGTTCATTCTTGGACAGGAGATAGAGTTGGAGAAGGGCATTGTTATCCGGTTGTAAAAGTTAAGAATGGTTGGATTGCAATTGATTCTAGTGATCGTAGATCAAGTGGATTTGCGCTTGGTTGGGTTATGAATGGAAGAAATAAAAATTTTGACTATTTAAAAGGTATATTTATAAATAATACAACTGAGCTAATTGAATATGATTCAGGTCCAGATCCTATTTATACAGGAGACTTGACTAGATTTATAGTAAAAAATAATTAAGATATGGCAAGATTTGCCATACTATTAAATTTTGTTTTATTTATAGCTCCCCTAATATTTATTGTTCTTGTGTTTATTCTAATTGGTCTTGTAGTTGATCCCATAATACAATCTGGAGTAAATATAATTTTTAAATCTCCAATTGAATAATCTGCTACTGGAGATTCTACGATCATCAAAAATATCCCTTGCTGCGGTATGTTTGGCTGAGTTCCGGAAACAGTTGGTGACATGCCCCAAGGAATATGTGGATAGCATGGTTCACAATTTGCTGCTGCTGTATAAAGTATAGATTTTGTTCCGACAGCAAGATTTTGTGTTACTATTTTTCTTGCTACATAATATGGAGTTGTATCGTTTTCATATATTACAATTATATTGTTATTTGTATCTAATTGTATTGTTGGGCATCCGCTTCCTTGCTTACCTGCCCCGCCAGATTCTACTAATGTTCTAGCTCCAAGCGATCCTTTAATTATTTTTTTGATATAAAGTGGTTTAATTGTACTAGATCCTCCTATGGTATATGCTATTAATACATTGTTATTTTTATCTATTAATATGTTTGATTTATAATATACTGTATTTGAATCTTCTGTATTAACATGTATTGCTGATTGCATTCCTCCAGATGTTTCTCGTAAATAGTAAATATTAGATGCTGCGGTTGTATCATTTATGCGTTCATATATAATATGTTTATATCCATTTGAATCAAAGTCTACAAATGGAAATGTATACATTTTTGTATTATATACGCCATCTGACGTATATACAGTAAGTGTTCCCAAATTTCCATTTTTATCTATTGTTCTATATAGTATGTTGCTTGCTGATGTATCACTTCCATATCCTTGTCCTGACCATACAATAGCTGCGGTTAATCCATCTGGTTTTATTTGTATGTTTGCGTTTAAATTATATGCGGTGTTGGTAGCATTTAGTGTGGTTATTCCGGACCAAGTACCTTTTTTAAGCAGTTTTCTATATTTTAAATTTCGTCTGTTTATGTCGGCAGCATCTCTTTCAGACCATACAAAATGTATATTTTCATTTTTATCTACGGCTAGTGAACACATTACTTGCGCTCCTGACCACGATGAATCTATTTCTGATACAGTCCAGTTTGTTCCGCCATCGGGAGATCTAAGAATAATTGCTCTTGCATGTGCCGGAGCACCTGTATCTGCACTTATAAAAATAAAAATTTCTCCGCTCGAATTAATATAGAAACGTCTGTTCGAAGGAGGCCACAATGCAAATGCTGCCACATCCCATCCAGCAATGCTAGGTTCAAATGTTATATTTGAAAGTAAAGTTTGTGAAGTTGTACCTAATCCACTAATAACAATTTTAGACGCTTCGCCAGAATCATTTTCTTGTGTTGGTGATCCAGGAATAAACGTACCTGATTCATCAAATGTGTCTTTGTTGGCAGGGTTTCCACCGATAATTACAATTGGTCTTGGTGTTCCTGGTGATGAAGCTCCAATAAGCTTCATCCAAGCAATTGATTTATCTAATTTAGTATTATATTTTTCTGTCCATTTTGATAATATATCACTTGCTTGATCTCCAATTTTTATTTCACTCATAGATACAATATTATTTTGATCTTTTCCACCAAGAGCAGCTTGTGGAATTTGTGTTACATGATCTGAGGTAACTGTGCTATCATCTCCAAGACATATAACATCAGTTATATACCTGCAATCAAGTGTTTGTAATTTTATATTTTGTGTCTTAGTGGAAATTTCACTCATCTTACAATCTCCTTGTAAACCCGAAGTAAGGTATTACTACATTTTTGTCCGGAGTTGCTGAAAGCTGGAATCCAACTTTAGTATCACCACAACAACGGAATCCATTGATATCAACATCTCTGTGTCCAATACCCTGCACGTATGTAAGTGAATCTCCAGGATTGGTTTGATATCCAATTGTTGGGAAACTACGTTTTATATAAACTGTTAAATCGGTAAATTCTTGAGCTACTTGATCGAATCCTGAAGAGCTGTCTAATCCTACTTGAATATGAGTTGCATAAGGTACATCTGCACCAAATGTAGTTACTACAAATTCAACTGGATAACCAGTATATCCATCAATAGCAACTTCTGCCCAATCAACCGGAGGAGAAAAGCTTACTCTACCGCTTTTTCCAAGTGATTGGGTGTCAAATGTTCCATCTACAACACCAGGTATTGCTTCCCAAGAATCTCCATCCCAATATTTTAATGCAATTACATTATCTGTATTCGCAACTCCACCTTCCATATAAACATCAATATAACAAAATTTTTCATGAGATGATACAATAAATGCATCTCCATTAGCTGGAACAGAAGGTAATAATTTAACATCTCTGGTGGTCAAATTATTACATTCTACTGTGTAATCTGTATAAGCCCCACCATCTTTCATTACTGCTTTGGGTACAGTTCCTCTAAGAAGAGCTGCTGCGAGTACGAGTTCAAATTCTGCTCCATGAGTAGCTGCATCAAATGTTAATTCTACAGCGGTTGTATCAGTTAAAGTTACGTTTCCTGAGAATGTATGTTTGGTATCTATTGTATCTAATAATGTATCTATTATATCGATTTTTCCATCTATTATAGCTACATCAGCAGATATAGATGCTGACGAACCAGGAGTAACTAAATCAGATAGAATATTTGCTGATTTTGCACATATAAAATCAGTAAACCCTGCATGAATATGATCTCCAGCAGCAGGTGCTGCACTTTCTAATCGGAGATAGTAATCTACAAATTCAGTTGTTTCCATGTCATAAACAATATTTTCATCTAACATGAAAACAGCATGATCTCCAAGAACTACAATCGAATATTTATGAAGCACTGCATCAGTTACGGCTCCTTTGTACACAGCCAACGCACCTGCACCCATGTTGTAACGTATGCAAGCGAGGTTGTTTTTTGCTTCTGAAGTATCTCTGTATGGTCCAAATCTTATATAATGTGTTGCATCTTTAAATAATACAATAGATGCTTCTGCATGATCGCCATCTGCACCAGCAGAACCTGTGGATAGAGTAATTCCAACTAATATTGTATTTTGCCATCCAAATTTTCTAATGGATTGTACATATGCTGCACCTAGAGCTGCTGCTGCTTCGTGATTAATAGAAAGAACTCCAGTTGCCTCAGCAATTGTTACGGCTCCTGCTGTAACCTGATTCCAGAAAGCAGCATTTATAGAAGAATCATTGAATCCATCAAAATAAGTTACCCCGTTTGGAACGGGGCTGAATTTATCGTGCATTTAATTTCTCCTGCTTGGCCATAAGCCTCTCTTGCCTCGATAAAACGAGTATTTCTTCCGGCTCAACAGAACTATCCAGTTCACCAGCTTTTATGCCTTTTTGCTTGATCTCAGACAATTTATACTTCATTAAATTACTCCCCTCCTGGGCGATCCAGTAATTCCATATTTTGCGAACGGAGATGGCCTTGGGTGTCTGTCCCTGTTAGTAGTGCCAGCTCTTGCCACGAAATCAGCAATGCCGTCACCATCCAGGTCATCATACCAATTTTCGGTAGCACTAACGGTATATCCGTAGAAATTACCGTCAATTAAGTTAGCAGATACTGGCCAATCATGAGTATCCCAAAAATCATAGCTCTGATTATCGATACAAACATTATTACAAGCGCAATCTCCTTCAAGAACTGTTGCACCTACCGGGGCATACCAGTACATTCCTACCCAATTGGATATCAATTTGTTATCAATTACAGTAATCCGTTGGGCTGCATTACTCCGGCCAACAGCATAACCAACATTAGCACCATCACCAATTCCGGCTCCCCAGCCGGTAAGATAGCTGTTCTGAAGAACGGCATCAACTGTACCACTTCCAAAATAGACTCCGATTACATTATTTTTTATCTTACCATCTGCAAATATGTCTTTTAGAATAGCTTCATCTGCATCAGTAAGTTCAATTCCTCTAACACCATTGCAGCCAACTTCTACATATATACAATCTAATTTATGTTTGTATCCAGTCATTTCAATAGCATTATCATTAACTGCGACACATGCCAAATCGTAGACTTCACATTTATTTCCAGTTATAGTTAATGGAACACCAGACGCTGGCTGAATTTTAGATTGGCTTGCTCCATCTCGCCCTTCAGCTCTTATTACGCAGTTATCCAGATCGAGAACTACATTTTCAACTAATGTACCTTTTCGAACTCTAAATTCAGTCCATGGTGATGCTACATCAATTGCTGATGTCAGTGTTTTCTTGGGAGCATCTTTTATAATTCCGGCGTTTGTATCCAGACCATTTACAGGGTCAATATACATTGCTACTCTGTTATCAGTTGGAACTGGAAAATTTGCGAGATGATAAGTTAGTCGATTTCTAGTGACTCTCATCTAAGTCCTCCTGAAGCGAGCATTATAAGCTTCAAGTTCTCCTTCTTCCCATCGTCCAGCAGAAGCGAGAACCTCGATTTCTATGGCAGCAGCATCTGCTTCTAGGTAAATCATAGAGGCACAAGTATTGTCCCAATAATCAAAGCCGAAAGAGCTGTCACCTACGATTTTGACAATTCTGCCATAATTCAGGCCATCAAAACTGATACCCATTGTTACAGTGCCTAATAGGGATAACACAGATACCGAAAGTCCTTTGGCAGGAACTCCTAATGCTTGTTCTGAGTCATTTTCAAGATTTAGATAAATCCTACCTGCTTTTCCGGCTGCATCAAATGTGTGATATTTCGTAAAAATTGGAGCTAGGTCATTGATCATAACTACTCCGTTCCAGCAGCAACAATATCACTTACCCGGAGGCTAGTTATTGCTTGGGTATCAAGAGCAGATAGCGATGCCTTGTAAAATTCTGTCCACATGAGTTTATCGATTGTGGTAATTGGCCTCATACCGTACATTATTTTACAGTCGAACCCAGCAGGTATGCCTGTAATCGAATAAAGAGTAACTTCGATCTTTTTAGTAGTTGGAATATACATTCTGGTCATTTCCCAGGTAGTTCCAGCTACCATTCCAGGCATAGCGGCAGTATCAAGCTGCACTAAATTATATTGCTTTTTATCTAATCTATTTATTCTTATAAACGTATCATTCAATAGTGGAAACCCAGGAACTACGGTTCTTATCGAGGCAGCATCAACACTCACACCGAGAAGAACTGCTACATAACCCTGTGGAGGCTCAATCGGGGATCCTACGAGAATGGTTTGACCTGCTGCAATGATTGGCAATGAAACTGGTTCAGTATAGAGTAAACAATCTTCGCCTTTGAAAGAATCCAGGATCTTTTCACCAAGCAAATCTGTGTAATGAGACAATAGACCCGCATTATCTCTAACCTCTAGATTCTTGCTATCAAGAATACTCTTTTCATCGGTAGAGAGAACTTGTTTTTCTCCGGCTCTTAGACGGGAGAGCACACTTGGTTTTCGCATAGTAACATTGTATCTAGTTACAACATTAGTTTCTGCTGCTCCTGACATTGTTTGCTGCTTGATTAGCATGTTTCTTTTGGCCATGATATGAACTTCTTCTTGAGTAATACGATAGTCTACCATGCCAGCACCATGCATTCTCAACATCTCGCCGCGATCATCACCAGATATGATTGTATCAATATCAGTGCCGGGAGATGTTACAACATTTTGTAACGTGAGGAACAATGGATCAAACTTAGAATATTCACCAATGCTTATGCCATTAGTGGATACAGTAGGCGTAACAAAAGCTTCTGGAATACTTTCAGGAGGGTAAAGAATAACTCCTTGCGTGACATCTGTATGAGCACTCATATACAAAAGAATGCTCTAAACATATATTAAATCATTTGTTGGAAAAACAATGGGAGTAGTCGCGCCCTGCATAATGTTAGGAGGGAGATCTTAGAGATCAGGGCGCGATAATATTGTTACTATGATTTAGCTATTTTAAGCTTTCGATAATGCCTTGAGTCTATCTAACGTAGCAGTTGTATTTGCAAGCTTTGTAGCTGCTGTTTTCTCAAGGTCATTAACAATATCAGTGATTGATTTAACAAGTGTGTAGATCTTCTTTGGTCTGCCCTTACTTTCATCGGCCTTGGTTTCGGTAACACTGATCCAACCAAGTCTAAGCATCTCTTTTGTAGCGATAGAAACATCAGGCTGCCTAAGAGCAGCGCCCAGCTCGATCTCGCGAGATGTTGCTTCTTTAGCATTGTTGATCATAATAAGTGCCTTAGCGATATTCTTTGTGATGCCTACGGAATTAAGAAGTCTTACAAATTCATTATCCTTCTCATCGAGTACTTTAACATTCGAGTCCTTCATATATCATAAACTATTTATGAAGTATAAATAGTTTTCGTTTAATTTTTTAATTCATTTATTATATTATTTATTTTATGAGCAGATTCTTCTTTGTTATATAATAAGAGGATCCTGTTCAATAGTAAAAATGTAGCTACATTAATACAAAAAGAAATTAAAACAATGGCCAATATAGCCATTATCATTGCACATTGGCCGGTAATCATATACCATTACATAACTTGGCTGCATAAATGCTTTCTTATCAGGGATATTTTGTTGCAATACACGGACGATTTTTCAAGGTGGTATCGATAACAATAAATTTCTCGCCCATAATTTTGAATCCATCTCTAGCTTGTTTGTCGTGTTCTTTCAAAATTTCTCCGTTGCACTTCATTGCTTCTACCTGGTCTGTCTTATTTTCTCTCAAAACATCAGCAATAGTCCGCAGCTCTTTTGTGAACGTATCACATAATTCTTTATTCCCAGCTTTGATTATTTCTGGCATTGCCAGATACCCTTTTAATAATAATACAAATGCTCCAATTATAACAAGTGTCAATACTGCTATCAACGTATTTTCGAAACTACCGCCAGCAGCTTCGATTAGTGCCTGGGCAGGTTCTACCATGATGGTCCTCCGAAATTAATCATATAACAAAATATGATATTGATTATTAAAAAAGGAATGGTTAAAAATTTTTTGTGCTCAACTTTTGAGCATGTTAAACTTCTGTTTAAGTTCCTTGAGCTGGGTCATAATTATTTCAATCTGCGGATATATCTTTTCTGCTTCGGCTTGAGCAGTATTGATATCAGCAATTGCTGCCATGAACTCATCAACAATACCTGTCCACTCTTCAGGAGTAAGCTTGTTATCATCAAGTCCTGCTTTGGCTTTCTCAGCAAGCATCTTAACGTGCTCTAGTGAACGAGCGATGGCAGTCATTGATGCACCAAATACATCAACCATCTGCTCAAGAAGTACTACAGCAGCTCCAAGCATCACGATCAGGTTTGAAATTGCTCCAAAGAATTTTCCTTTGTAAATAAAAGCAACCCCGCCAGCTCCTCCACCAACTACAATCATGAGTCCAAGCAAATACGTTACAAGATCCGGAATATTAATAGTTGAAATATCCATGATCTAACATTGTAGGTTCTATATATTTTAAGTTTCCGGGAGATTATCTTCAAATGCCGTAACCAGTTCTTGTATTTTGAGCATGTTGTCGCGATGTTGATCTATTTTTTCCATTGCTAGTTGATTTATTATGGAGAAAATTGACATACTCAACGAGTAACGCATATTGAATTTATTACCTTCGCGTTGAAGCCAGTTTAGGACAGTTAGACTATGGATAGCGTTTGAGATAACTGGCTTTGATAGACCCGTTTCTTTGCCTAGCTCGGTGATAGAAAGAGCTGGTGCTCTGGCCAAGAGGGTTAGAATCTGAGAACTGGCTTTGGTCAATCCTAAAAAGGTGAAAATTTTTGATATTTTTACATCTTCTTCAAGCACCAGTACCCACCACCAAATTGATATGAGATTTGAACAAGGAATTTATCTGGTTTGCGTATTCTTGCAGCTCTTCCTTCGCGAGGGGTTTGATAGTTTTGTCTTTCGGAATACCAATTTGCAATCTCCAGGTGCATGGTGTATCTATCAAGTTGGTTAGGTCAATTAAGATATGTTCAAGCATGGGAATGAGGTTAGATCTGTGATGAGGGAATACGGTGGTCCTGAACTCAATTTCGCATTTATCCTGACAGATACGTATGCAGCTCTTTACCAGTGCGGCTAGATTTCCAAATCCCAAAGTATGCTGAACTGGATGTCCCGTGGCCTGGTCATAATCGGCTGGTTGAAGTTCTGCTTTTATGTCCAAGAAGAGCTTGTCGAGCAAACCCTCTGAGATGAGTTTCCGGAGGGTTTTGGGGTAAGCACCGGATGATTCTATACCAAAGGCTTTATTGTTTGTTTTAGCGCATCTGGCGAGGTCTAGCAATGCATCGGGTTGGGCGGTACATTCACCGCCAGAACATAAGACTGCTGAGATTAGATAATTTTCTTGTATAGCTTTTTTGATTTCTGAAGTATCTACTATATTTGATCCAGTTTGAAGATGTTCATTATGGCAGTTAGGGCAACGATATGGGCAGGTTCGGAAAAAGACAACGAACGATGCTTTTCCAGAATAATCAGATGTAGAAAGAGGTACTAAACCTCCAAGATTCATTTTCATGTATGTTCCTCCAATTTGGATACATTGATAGCAATTGGCATTTCATATCGTTTCCACCTTGCTAAAGCTAGAAATGACATTGCTTTGATTGATATAGTTTTTTTACAAAGTGTAATAGGAATTTTCCAAACATTTTTTGGTATTTGATCAACTAATCCAATACAAATTTTGGCAATTTGTGAAATTGAAAAACGCCAAGAATTGTTACTACTAGGTGATATTTTTCTTATATTAATTGATAAATCCCAATCGCATTGTTTATAAATAATACGTGGAATTTTTTGTTCATTACGATACATTTTTGGTTTAGTATTACGTATTTTTAATAATTTAATATTTTTTTCATGCTTAATTTTATTACGTGCTTGTGATACTCTCCATGCTCCATATAGAGATTGTCTAATTCTACATTTACTCATAGCTTAACTCCCCATTCGTTTGCAAGTTCAGCGAGTCTTTTTGGTGATAGTCCCATTTCTCTCAAAACTTTCAAGGATCGTTTGTATCCGAATTTTTGTTTCCCTGAACTAACATCAGCCAGCTCTTGAGGAATAATATTTAATTCGTTACCCATTTTCAGAAATGATCCAAATCGTTGAATCATTGCAGTAGACCATGCTTCTGAAATCCCTGTAAACGCACAGAGAGCCGCTTGTTGTTTGATTTTGTTATTTGGACGAGGCAAGAATTGGTGAATTGTAGAACCATTTAATGTATGTTTTACTATTCCTAGTATTAGATTAAAAGAATCTATTGGATTTGGAGAACAAAATTCAATTGGCACATTAGATCCCCAGCATCTTCCTATGAATCCCCTCATACGATCTCTATTAATGGTAAACGATTCATCGAATTTCTTAAATTTGAATTTTCCTCCAACAAAAGTCATTTTTGGCATTCCATCAAGTACATCTGGATAACTACCAAAAACACCAACTAAGCCAGGATTTCCAGAATCGATATGATTGACTAATTGGGATCCAAAATGACCTGTTACCAGTGACATCCAAAAATCGAGTATTTCTTTAACTTCAACGCCAAATGTAGAATTACCAAGTCTAAATTCATAATCATATTTAGTGTTTCCAAAAATAGGATCAGCAAATTCCTTATGATAGCCAAGTGCTAGTTCAAGTGCCTTCGGTCTGCCGATTCTACGTTCTCGATATTCTTTCAAAAGGGATTCAGTTATACGCTGCTTGATGTCGATTGGACATATAATATCATCCAACTCTTTTAGTTTTTTGATATCTTCAATATCGTCATCAATAGACTTGCTATTTTGTTCATTGTTTGAGACAATGATCTGAATCTTGTCTAACATAAGAGAACATTGAAATTGTACTATATAAGTTTATCGAAAAAATAGTAAAAATGAAGTGCCTCAAGAGGCAGGCACTTCTTCAAGCTGGTCAATTGGGGTATAGTTGATAATGAGCTTCGGATGCTCCTGTGTCTGGTCAGCAGCGATTCCGGCACTCAGTCTAAGATGTCTAGATCCACGGATATATCCGGCTACCTGCTTGATATCGCGCTCTTCTGCGCCGCCAGTGACAGCTCTTATGTCGTCAACGAACAAAGAACAAGCACCGATATCAACATCGTATTCAATGCCAATGCTGATCAAAGCGAGGTCAAGCTGTGGGTTAGCCAGCGTCAGTCGAATATGTGTTTCCTCGTTAGCTACAAGTGCGGGCAGACTAAGAGACTCAAGAGGAGATACACACTTGGCGGTATCATCCAGATGAAGCTTGAAATCGCCAGCATCAGTATCGACTGTGCATTTTACCCACATATCAATATACTTGAAGCCAGCCAGACCAACCGAGGTGATTGCCTCGGTCAAGATTATGCCAGCAACTGCACCTGCTGCAATGGCAAACTCAACTGATGTAGTACCAACTTTCTTCCAGACTGCGGAAGTTGCACCAGTTGTGTTAGCAGGAACATCTTCATTCCAGGCATCTTCACAATCTTCAAGTACGTAACTGTGGTTTTCACCATCGTATGCATAGATAACGCCATCGTTATCATCAGCAGTAAGTCCGGCAGCAGTGTTCACTGAGCCAATGACAGGAGAGAAGATAGGTAGCTCAACCCAATATCCAGTAATCCCCTGAACTGTGGAGCTTACAACTTCTGTAATATCCATTTCAATTCTTTCCATGATTTAACCTCCTAAGCCACCTTAGCAACTTCGTTCTCAAGGTAGAACTTGTAGCCATAGGCCATGATCTGGACGCCGGCCACACCAGCAGCCCAAGCAGGAATGATCGTGCCTGTATCTACCATCCTTAAACCAGCTTTTTCTCCGGGCATTACTGTGAATATCCTGGGGAGCTTGTTCGGACCATTTAGGACATTATCCATTGCGGGATCATTGGTAACTGGAGGAGCGTATTGCAGTGTAACGGTGTCTGCTCTAAGTTCAGTTTGGCTAGTGTTGCCTGACTTGAACAGCTCAATGTGTTCAAGGTTTGCGTGACCGATAACACCTATCTCATTGATCTGAAGTGCCTCGTTCATTGGCATGGATGGCCAGTACATCTCTTGAGAAGGCCAAATGATACGATCATTGGAATCCTCAAAGGAATAATACTCATTAGCTCTGGTAGGGGAACCATTCATTGTGTAGTTGAGGTAGCGAGTAATGAATGGTCTGGATGCACGAATGCCACCATTTAGTTCATCCCAATTCTGAAGGCCGAAGGGTACGGTTTTGACGATATCAATTGTCTTGCCGCTCTCTCGATCTCCGAAGCTCATTCCCTGCTGGATCTGATCACCGGTCATGTGACCATTAGCAGTAAGAACCTCTCTCAGAAGATCCTCACCACGGACCTCGGTAACATCAAGTCTGACCATCATTCTTTCATCGATGGTAGCTACGCCGCCTTCATCAACCCTGGGGAATTTTACTCTAACATCGAGAGTAGTATCCGGGCCTACCTTAATAGTGGGTTGCCAGGAAGCGGTAGCGGGATCTGCGGGATTAGCTGCATAAGAAAGCATACCCTTACCGAACAGAACATTGATTGGGCTGTTCTGAGCTTCCCTGAGTACGGGATTGAATGCCTTTCCGCCGTCCATGTAACGATACATGGGGCTCATTTTTTCGTTGACATAGCAATCTTTTATGGGTGTTTTATCAACATAGATCTGAACATGCTGCAATGGGACTCTCAGTCCGGTTGCCAAATCGAAGGGACCATAAATTGACATTCCGCGTATTTCTAGCACGGTTTCATCATCGGTTCTGAAAAGGCCATCTCCGATTTCATCATGTCCATACCTGTAAAAGTACGAACCTCGCGACCCAATACCGATTTCTTGACCGGCAGCAGCCGGATCTATGTCATAGTTATAGAAAATATCCAATGGTTGAGACTTTAACAATCTATTACCTGGCATTTTATCACCATATTGAAAAATTACAATATAGTATAAGTACGTTTTTGGTATTTTGTGAATTGGCAGTTTGTGAATTATCCATTTGCGAAATGTATATATACAAGTAATCTATTTATGTTATGACATGGAAGCGAAATTATCGGTCATGCTAGATAATGTAGATGATAAAAAAGATTTTAAAACTAGAACATTACAGTATGACACAAATCCAAGTGTTGTTGTACGCCAACTGGTCAAAAAATGGATGAATGAACATCCAATAAAAGGATCTTCAGCGAATACAATAGGATAAAATGGAGGTTACTATGAATAAGCAAGCAATAATAAATACGCGAAGAATGCTGCAATTTATATTAAAATGTGAACAGTGCGGTACATGCTGCATTAGTAGTACCCAAATTGAACTCACAAAAGACGATGCAGCTAGAATAGCAAAGTATCTTGGAGTGCCAGAAACCGAGTTCTCAATGAGATACCCTGGAAAACCGAGTAAACGAGCAATGAAACAATCTAAACCATGTCCTTTCTATAAAGACGGCTGCACCATCTACGAGGTGCGTCCCACTGCATGTAAGGATTATCCCTTCATGAACGGATCTTTTGACTCAACCAAAGTCGTGATCCACAACAAATGTCCAGCAGCTCTTGAAGCATATCGTAAGGCTGGTGAGTTGAAAACGCATGTAAATAGCTGTGACACTTGCAGGGCATATGGTCCAAGGGCTTGTAAGGTAGCGAAAGAGATATTGGGGATTTAGAAATGAATCATAAAACTGGTTATGAAATTAGATGTCCTAAGTATAATAGATTTACTTGGACAGTGGTTGAAGAGATTTATGTGAAATGGTATCGATCTTGGTATAGAGCAAATTGTGATGCAAGACAATTAACATGTGAACATCCGAAACCAGAGACAGTAACCCTTAGAAATTTGTCTACTGGAAAATTATTGAGAATAGGAACATATCCAGAAACTGAACTGTGAGCTGATTAAATGAAAGATATAGATAAATTTATTTTTGACATAATTGGAGAGCGACCTACAGATAAAAATGGCATTAGAGAGATCTAAATGAGTAACCTGATTGAGGTTGTGTCCAAGCTCAAAGGGCTGGGCACGAAAGCTGACATCGGACGACCATGTATTGCTATAGAAGATAGATCAAATAGTTTCATCATGATATCTAATCCAGATTATTGGGCTCGTATAGCTTATATAGATGGGTCAAATTCGCATAATGCTAAATGGTTAGCAGGGATAAACAATGCTACCCCTAAGCTCCTTGATATCCTAGGTGAGATCCAGCCAGGGGATGCGACAATGCTGAAATTCATCATGGAAGATATCGAGAAAAGAAACTATGACGTGGATCGCATAGAGGTCTTGCGTCGATACCTAAGGATGGCTGCGAAAATGGAGGTGGAAATGAAATGAATACGGACGAACTAGACGGATTACGTATATTGATTTCAGTCGCGCCGGGATCAATTGATCTAGAAGAAACAGCAAAGATACTTTTGGAGCATATCGATGCTCAGGCCGCATGCAAACAAGTGGCTGAAAGACATCTCGACGAATGTCATGAGAGGATGCGAATAGCAAATAGGCGGATTGCCACCCTGAAAACGGCCCTCATCGAGCACATCGCCCAAGATAAAATAGCCCAAATGGGCAGATTCGGATTCGTTTTAGATCCGGAGGTATGCAATCCGTATGGAGATGCTAAGAAGCAATTGGCCCGCGAACTGCCTGGGATTGGTTGGGATGGATGAGTAATGAAATATTGGCGAGTTCTAAAAGTATATTTTTGCGTATTAGCAGGAGAAAACTGTGGAGATAAAACATGTGATTATAGCCGATCAGTTGCTCCAGAATGTGGTGATTGTGATACGTATTTAGAATGGAAAAAATCTGGATTAAGCATAGAAGAATTTGCGAGGATAAGCAATGAATAGATTATTATCAGAACTGCTAAATATCATAGTGGGCGCGGTAGCCATTTTGATATCTGTTTGTGTACTGGTCATTGGTAGTATATATGATATACAATTTGTCGGGGGCAGATTACCAGATAGTTTCGGGCCATGCCTAGTGTTTCCGTATATCGGTTTGATTTGCGGTATTGTATTTATTTTTGTAGGTGTTTTCACTGCGTGGAATTATGGGCATAAGATTCGTGTGGCGATCAGAGGGGGTAAACAATGAACGATCGATATATATGCACCAAATCAAATCCGTGGAAGCCTGAATTTGGCAATCGGTCAGCACATCCAGACGCCGTTTTGGTTACAGTAAAAAATGGTTGGGGGGCAGGCGAGAGCAGTTATGATCAATTCAAATGTCCGCATTGTGGATTGATATTCGATGAAGAGGTTCCGCAATGAGTGATGATCTCATAGAAGATGCAATCAGTTGCCTGCGAGGCGAGGGATGGGACAATGAAGCAGATGCGGTGACTGAATTGGTAGCCGAGATCAAACGCCTCCGAGAAATACAGGACGTTGGTCCACATGCTATAAGCGTGGGAGGGAAAACGTTTCTTTCAATTGATGTAGACGAAAACAGATTAAAACAACTTGCCGCCAAGGACATCGAGCTTACCAGATGGCAGGAAATTGCGAGGGATGAAAGAGCCAACCGGATTATAGATGGTGGGATAGATTCAGAATTCGCATTGTTTTGTGCAATGAAAGGGTTCTCTGAAGAAGAAAAGAAAATATGGCTATCCGAAGCTGCCAAAGAGCTAGGCATTCAGATCAGCCGGGAGGCAAGCTATGTAAAGAGACTTGAAGCTGCATATGTCGTGATATGGAGACAGAGCTATTATTCCAGCAGCCGCGCGCAAGGACTGTCACCGGGTACAGCAGAATCGAGGGAAGCGATGGCACAAGCCGCCTTAGCTAAGATTCGTGCTGGATAAAAGTAAAGATGATCGTCTATCCGATCATCCTGCTACTTGAACTTGGTCCAATGCCATATGTAGTTTGAGTTACTTTATTCTCTTTTTTGGTTACAGTTGCTTGCAGCCCTTTACCAGAAAGCACTTCCCCTACATTTCTAAACATAATGCTCATCAGTGCTGCACTTAATGATCCAGTGGTTTTATATGTATTATAAGCAGCAACTAGATCTTTCTGGAACTGAGCTTTATCGTTATCGCATATTTCAGTTCCATCGACAAATGTTTTAGCCAATTCGTCTAACGTACTCTTTAAGCCAGTGTCTGATGCAGATCCACTTACATAATCAAAAAACGTAGCTAAGAACCCACTTGTTATTAGTTTTCCAGCAGGTTTACATGCAATAGTTTGCCCTAATTTTACCAAGTTCGAAAGGGTTGATATGGGTACTATATCCCGCGAAGTGACTCGCTGAGAATATTGAGCAGGAGTTTGAATTTCCATACCCATACTAGGAGCTGGTTCATTAATCATTGTATCGGAAGAAATTTGGTCGGGCTGTGAAATTCCCAGGGTCTTATTTGCCTTGTTACAAATTTTGCAAGATGCATTAGCAGAAGCCCAATCCGTCTTTAGAGTAGCTGCCTTAGCAGATTCTAGAGAAAATCCTGGAGAATTGCCAATCTGAAACTTTGGATAGAGCACATACGAGATTTTCCAAGTATTATCTACTGGATCCACCCCACCAAACAAATAGACTCCGTTCTTCTTGATCGGGTAAACATCGATAAGTCCGGTCATGGCAGTTGCTTTAACATAAGATTTCCCTTCGAACTGGAAATCATCTTCGAAAGTTACCATGCCTGCACCTCTTTTACTAACATATCAATAATCGAAACTACTTTTTTACTTGCATTAGGATCCTTAGAAATCTCAGTAGCCAAATTGGGATAGATCATAGTTAACTTATCAATTGTTATATCACTTATTTCTATCGGATCACAATCTTTGATAGATTCTATAAACGGAGTTACCATTTTCGAGTTCTTTGATGGCATTACTCTTTGAATCATATCTAGTATTTCATTTTCAGAAAGATCTTTGCATTTTGTATAATATTCATATATTTTAGATTCAGTTGGAAAAGTTATGCTCGCGAAGTCGAGCAATCTAATAAAAGATTGCTGACTCATGCTGACCTCGCGCTTAAGATATTCTTAGAAATTGGATTTGCGTTATTTATTGTAGCTGGCTCTAATGATTGAGTTGCTGGTGGATTCAAGAAAGCATCTGCAAGTTTTGATATCGTTCCTTCAAACGCCCCTCTAGCAGCTATCTTTTGTGCTTTTTCATTATTGGTTTGCCCTATAGTAAGTTGCATCTTTTTCAATTCAATTTCCGCCAGCTCTTTCTTCGTCTGAGCTTCAATTTTAGCTTTCTCAATTTCTACATTAGTCTCTCCAGATATAGATTTACCCATTTCTTGCATTTTTCTGAATTCTTCCATCATTTGCTGAAAACTACCTCTATTATCTAATCCAGCAGTTGATACTTTAGATATATTTTCAAGTTGTTTTTGATACGCTGCATCTCTTTCTGCTTGACGTTGTAATATGTTATCAAGCTGATCTTGATGCCTCTTATCTTTCTCAAGTTCGATAGCTTTTTGAGCGTCCATAGCCATCTGAAGATATTTATCAGCAGCAGAATTCTCTTGTACTGGTGCAGGAGCTGCGAGCTTTGCCTGAAACGCGACCACCATTTCTTTGGTCTGCTTATTGCTCTCCATAACAGCATCTCCCATTTTGGCTATAAGAGCCAACATTGCATCGTTTTGTGGGTTTGGCGTGACCTGGACAGGCTGAGGAGCTGGTACAGTTTGCAGCTCTTTTATCACTTGAAGCATCGTAAGGAAATTTTGCATAGAAGAACTCTCATTGTTGGTCCGGTTTTCTGCGGTGATACCCATAGCTTCTGCTAGAGTTTTGAGTTCTGAAGCAGGGCTGCTTACGGGTTGCTGAACTTGTCGTTGTTGTGCAAGTCCTAGCATATTTCCTTTACCTCTGGCACCTAATAAAGCATACAACTCTTCTGGTCTGTCTCTAATTAAATCCTGCATTACTGCTCTTTGTGTCTCTGGATCTAAGGATTGAACCAATTGAACAATCGGAGCTTTATCAGTTTCGTTCATTTTTGGTTTTATAGAATTAGTTTTATCTTCTGATTTTTCATCTGCGTCTTTAATTAGGTTTTCCATTACGCGTCCAGTTAATTCTAAACTTTTTATTTGCATCGCAGATCTTAATGTATCAACAGTTCCTTGCATTGCATCATTTGCATCAATTCCTTTTCCTCCACCCTTTGTAAGAGTTAGATCCATTGTCTCTTTTGCGGCAGCAAGTGCAGTATCAGACTTTGCCTTTTTTGCAATTTTTTTATCCTCATTCATGTACTATCAATTTATTGCATATAGTATAAAAGATTATATACATGTAGTGTATTATCTTCTCTTATGGTTGGTTTAGATCCAGGATGGGCTGCATTAAAGAAAAGATGCAAATCTGGAATTGGGCATGTCCAAAGTACAGTTCGTGAAGAAGATATAGAAGATCTCGATAGAATAGGGAAGTGGTTGGTAGCTAATTCTGATATAACCGGAGTGAAAAATAATACACCATATGCAATTATTAAAGCAGCTAGTGAAAAATTTAAAACGGCGTTTGTTGAATTAGCAAAAGAAGGTACAGAGATAGCTAGATGGTGATTTAACATACCAAGTCATGAAATTCACTTGAACATAGATCGTGTTTTGATAACAAACGATACTGGTGATTATCCAGATGTACATGAAGATATTGACATTTGGTCAAAATCATTACAATCTAATCATAGAGATATTTATCATGATTGGAAATCAGTAGTTACATTTTGGAAAAACACGAATGACATAGAGCGAGTATGGAGTGCATATTACCACATAATTCTTGACAAAATCTCTATGATATATGGTAAAAATAGATGCATTGCGGTACTACTTCAAAAGTATCGCGATGGATCTATTGATCAATACGATCCAGAAAATCCAGAGTTACCAGAATGGACAGGAGAATTTTTTAACGATTGGGAGGATTGGGACAGTGAAAATTAAAGTATTTACTACAAAAATGTGTCCAAAATGCGATCTTTTGAAGAAAGAGCTGACACGATTGGGTGAGGAGTTCGAAACTTTGGATATGGCATTACCTCAGAATATTACTGAGCTTAGAATAAATGGGTGCTTTGCATTAAGCGCACCTGTATTACAGGTAGATGATGAATTTTATAATGTTCTAGATTTGTTTGATGGCGATAATTTAAGGGACATAAAAGCTTTAATTAGTAATAAGGTGGGTGGTAATTAATATGGATAATCCAGTTGATAACAAGGTAGTTGATGATACAACATGCACCGAATGTGACCAGCGAAAGAAGAGAGATGCTATCTTAACGATGGGAATGGTAGAGGGCGCATGTGCTGTAATCGATGATCCTGATGCAAGAGCTGCTTGTCATGTAATGTCTGATGCTCTCAGTCCAGAGGAGCTAACGAATCCCAAAATAGCATTTAAGAGATTTATTCAATTGGCACAAGAAAAAAATCTCAATCTAAACGAACTACTAAATGCATACGCGGAAGGTGCAACGGGCATCATGGAGAAGGGATACATGGAAGCCGTAGAAGATCTGATCCAGGAAGGTACTGCTCTTCCTCAAGAAGTGATTGATACCTACAATGCATACCGATCTAAGCAGGTGATGGGATAGAATGGCAACTGAACTACAACAGTTTGCTATTGACAATGGCCTACTCTTGCATGATAGGGTTACTCCCGACGAATTTGAAGAAATGAGAGCAGATTTTGATGGAAACTGTCTCTCTGGATCCGGGGTAAAGTGTCCGTGTGAGGCTGCTAAGAACATAGCAGCTCTTTCACCGGATGAAGAGCAAGTTTGCGATGGCTCGATGTTTGTTACCAAAGCTTATCGTGAGCATTGGGAAAATCAAGATAGCTTATCCAGTAACGAACCAGTTGATGAGGATCTGAAAGCAGCAGCTACCGAAATTCTAGATACCGTAGAAGCTGCTGAAGATGCAATTAATAGAGGAGAGTTTGTAGAAGCAACTGAAATCTTGCGCGAAAAAGCAGAATCAAGCGACTGTGGGACGTGTGCAGCTCTTTTGTCAGCAGAAGCAGTTCGTGCTCAGGCCGTAGGAGAGATTTGCAGCATTGATAAACAAGCATGTGGTAAGGACATGAAAAGGCTGCATGAACGCTATGGAGAGTTACGAAAGTTGACAAGAGAAATCGGTGATCTGAAACCAGATGTAGTATCTCCATATCGTGCATGCATTAAAAACGCGAATGATAAAGAGCTGGATGCTATTGTATCGGGTCTACCTGAACGTCGAAGGCATGGTGCAAAGATGGGTATCAAGGCTAAGATGTGTGGCAAGGCTAAATTAACTGCTGAAGCTGCATTTGCTGAATATCTGGCAGCTCACCCGGAGGTTAAGGCGTGAAGTCTATTGATAAGAAGATAATTTTGGCATTGTATGATAAACTGCCTATGACAATGCGCGAAATTGTTACGATGGTAAGTGATGGTGGAAAAAAGGGTTTACGAAGTATGAATAGTTATGGCCAAACCTGTAGATATCATGTTAAAGGTATGGAAGCTGCTGAAATAATAACTGCTATTGAAGTTGAAAATGAAACTACAATGTTCAAGCTCAACGAAAATATAGAAATTTTAGATGGTTTTATAACACTTAAAGATAAAGATGGAAATATAAAATATGAAAACGAAACTATTGGTAGAGTATTGAGAATGACTGATCCAGATGGGGATTCTGCAATAGCTATATTGGATACTGGTGATGACATATGAATAATTATATAGTATTGTTTATAATAGTATTTATAACTGGAATGGCTGGTGCAGTTTCCAGTAATCTTGATGTCCAGGGAGATGGATATTTCTGGACATCTACGGATATTGGAAACAATCATGATCGAGCTGGTGGAACTGGATATTGGATGTATGGTAACGTCGCCGGACCTTTTGATATGATATCATTGTATCAGTTTACAGGATCTGATGGATTTTATAGAACTAATAAAGTAGGAAATGCATCTCAGAGTATTCAAGCATCTGATCTATCCAGATTTAATGCCAGTGTCGATATGCAAAACGATACAATTTCTGTAAGAATGAACGGAACTGGCAGATTGAAAATGGTTCTACTTGGTGGAAATGAGAAAGGTCATCCAGTAGACTTGTCGAGAACGTACATGTCTGGAACTTGGGAAATTGAAAATAAAGGAGCATGGTAATTATGGTAGGATTTGGTTGCTGTGGAGAGGAAGTCAAAGCACCTGGAAAGCTTATTGAGCAAATGAGAAAGGGTGGCTATTTGGATGAGAATGGAATTTGTGCATTTAACATCGAAGATCAGGCTCATCCAAGTGGTACTGTTGTTCCTGGTGGGTTTTGGGAGAGTAACCCGACTGCTGCTGAGATAGATGATGCAATTAAGAGGGGTATCATAAAGTTTATTGATGGGAATGGTAACAAAACTAAGGCTATGACCAAGAAAGAATATATTAAAAAATATCCGAACTATTGGCCTCCTGATATGGTATTAAAGATGGCAGGTAGACTTCCTCCCGGTAGAGTAAAGAGGTTTATAAAATTGGGATCATTTTGATCCGATAAATATATCAACAAAATTTTTTTAACACTATTTTTATATACCCTGAAATACTTAGTTATAGTTCATGGGAAGAACTAAGACGTTCGCCGAGATTGGCGCGGGCAATGTTAATGTCCGGGTAACTAAGTCCGGAAAGTTCGGGCTTATCAAGGTTAACAAGAATGCAAAGCCGCCTGCGGCTCAGATGGCTAAGATGAAGAGCTGTGCTGCTGCTAATAGGGGCAAGCGTGGTTCTGAGTTCAAGTCTGGCATGAAGAGCTGCCTGTCTAAGTAGGGATATTCGATCACTCCCAACGGAGTGATCACACCTCACCTTTTCTAAATGCAAACTTTTAATAGAATAACGTCATTTTCTTTAATTATGAAATTTAATTTGATAGCAATTTTGATATTGTTAATATCGTTTGCAAGTGCTTATCAGCTTCCAGATATCAATATGTCAAGTGGCGCTAATATAACATTTGATGGCGGCTGGATAAATAACGCAAGTTTTAATAATAGTACCATGCTTCTTGTTACTGCTCCAGGAGTACTTATCAACGGAAGTATGTATTATAATAAAACTGATAATAAAATATATGTATATGATGGTGGATGGATAAAAACCGCCGCATTGACATAAAAAATAATTTAATTTTTTTCTAGCTCTAATTTAATCACCGTAACACTATTTACATTCGTATTAAATTCTATTTCTTTAGTCTTATATCCATCAGCCGAAGCTATGATATTATGAGGCTCGGTCGTGCTCAGAGACAATATAACAGGGGCTTGCCCATTATAAACATCGTCTACTGTAACTTGTGGGTGCACTGGATCTCCAGATTCAATTTTTACTGTACCCACTTCAGAACCGATATCGTTCAAATCTACCCTAAGCTGAGTCTCGCTAGGACCAATGAACACAGTTTGAACAGCAGGGTTTTTGTCAGTAAATATTACAGCAACTTCATGTTCTCCTTGCTTCAGAGGGAACTTGTCTGGAGCTACAATACCAGTATCCTTGCCATCAATTAGCACAGCAGCATTAGTTGGTCGCGAATAAATGTGGAACATTCCCCATCCTGGCCAAGAGCTGCAATCTTGTGCGGCAATTTCCATCTCATCTCGATCTACAAAGATATTTTTGCCAAATTTGGTATTAATTTTGCTCAGGCAACGTCTAACCATTTCAACATTTATATTTTTATCATTGAGGAATACTGTACCCAACCCGCGAGCATAGATCTCAATCGGATTATGCTTATCGATCTTAACCTTAACATTTTTACCCATCACAAGCGCAGCCAGCTCTTTCTGCGCTAGTTTGCCATTATCTGTTCCAATTTCAGCTCCATCAATACCAGCGAACCTTATTTTATGAGCATTATCAATGACTATTGTATCAACATCTTCAACTTCGGTAACTATACCGTTTAATTCTTGAGCTTCTACGATCTCCGGGGTTAGTGTTGGTTTGTTGATCCGCAAGCGATATCCCTCCAGGGTAGAAGAGAGAGTACTGATTATAGTATCAATGTAAGCCTGTTCATTCGCCGCCAGCTCTTTATCATTCGCCGCCCGAAAATCTTTAAGCATTCCAAGAGATAAATCGGCAACTTCGATTTGCTGAAGAGCTGCATTAAAGAATGGAATCGCATTTATATGGTAATTAAAAGCAGATTCGATGTCCTGGATCGCTATGCGTAACTGCCACGTTTGCGTCCTGGCATCTTGTGATAAATCAATTGCTTGTGAAAGTAATGTGGCCATAATAAGATATTATACTTCTGTTGATAATATAGTTTCCTACAAAGCAAACCCTTAATATTATGAACCACAAGTTTTAATCATGGTATTGCAGTTAGGCGGAGGTGCTAGAGCAACAGTTTCAATTGGTGGGTCATCTGGTATTAGAACAACTACGCCAGTAAGCTATTCTGCTCCAAGAGCATCTACAGTTAGTTATTCTAATCCGGTTAAATCTACACCTGCTATCTCTACGAAAGCTACTTCTTCAACATTATCTCCATCGATTAAAGTAGCTGTTGCTGCAAGTAATTCCAATGCAAAGGTTGTTCCAAAATCAATTCAAGTTAAAGCTTCTTCAACATTATCTCCATCATTAAATAAATCAGTATCTGAAATTCAAGCTACTAAAAAACAAGCAACTGCTGTATCAATTCCAAATGTTAAGGTAGCTACTACTCCAGTATT
>Ga0172381_10001340_pt1 | contig 29256 bp, 44 predicted proteins | sample Leawel6488metaG_FD_119754 | JGI IMG/M metagenome (GOLD analysis project Ga0172381, IMG submission 119754) | Leachate microbial communities from a municipal landfill in Southern Ontario, Canada - Leachate well 64-88 metaG | ecosystem: Engineered > Solid waste > Landfill > Unclassified | place... | reverse complement strand
TCTCGGTGTTTATCTCGATAAAAATCTCCTAAACCAAATCGATCGTTGTGCAAAAACTGAACAACGATCCAGAAGCGGCATTACCCGTCTGTTATTCGAGGAAGCCCTGAGTTATCGTAGTCAGAGTAAAAATCCTCATAGTACTCAATCAACTGAAATTCCTATGAAAGCAAGAAAGGAAGAATCATGATCGCATTATTCGTTTCACTTGCGGCCTTGGTAATCCTTACGGCCGGTTCCCTGATCAATCTGATCATCGATGAACAGCCGAACGATCTTTCAGTTCCACTGGTAGTCGGTGGAAGGCTGGATATTACAGCATAAAAGTCTCAGGCAGAGTTTTATCCCTTCTCTGCCTGTAAACAGGTGGGACCACCGGCCTGTGTTTACGAAAGCGGTGGCAATTTACAGGCTCGTCTAATCGGTAAGACCAGGGTCATGGGACCCGTGATTGTTGGTCCGAATCCAACGCCTGTAGTTACGATTCTTTAACACTTTTTATGAGGTAATAACATGAAAGATCAAATTAGAAAACCTTCCGAACAACCACCAAAGCAAATGTCCATCAAAGAACAACTTGACATGCTTAAAAATGAGGCATCTTCGGCCAGAGAGTATGCTAATGGGATATTTGATTCTTTAAAAGGTCCCATGCCAACCCAAACTGGAGACGCTGCTTGTCCTGAGCCTGTTTGTGTAGTAGATCAGATTTCTTTGATATTTTCCATCGTAAACGAAATATCAAATACCTTGGGTCAGATACGAAAGGCTTTGTAATTTCCATAGTGTGTTTATCCTCATAAGGCTCTAAATGCAAACTGAGGCGTGACAGCACACTGAGGCTGAGTGGCGGAATGGAAACGCATATTCGTTCAGAGTGTTACGAAGTCGTAGACCGAACTCTAAAATTAGGAAATGACTTGCAGGTTCGAATCCTGCCTCAGCCTTTTTAAGGTGAACCAGTTTGAAACGGTAGGTTTTAAATGGAGCGAGTATTACCAGCCTTAATTGCTCCCGTGGAGGAAGTAGCCACATAAATACGCTCGTTACGGCGGTATCGCATCGAAAGTGTAAGCCGGATGCCGGGTAGGTAAGTCGTCAATTATGGCAGGTATCGAGTCCTGTCGGGAGTTTTTACAAAAAACTCATTTGGCCCACAGGGCCGGAAAGGATCAGTATGGAAAAGAGTGTTATCGAAGGAATTGCGAGAGTATGTCATGAAGCGAATCGGGCATACTGTTTGACTGTTGGCGATACTTCGCAGCCATCGTGGGATGAAGCTCCGGATTGGCAAAAAAACTCTGCTATTGCCGGCGTTGAAGCTCACTTGGCTAATCCCGAAATGACTCCCGAAATGAGTCATGAATCATGGATGGCATGCAAGGAACGGGAAGGATGGGTTTATGGTCCCGTCAAGGATGCTGAAAAGAAACAACATCCATGTATGGTTCCATACGATCAACTGCCCGAATCACAGCGGGTCAAAGATCATCTGTTCGGAACGATTGTCAAGACATTGATGTAATTCAACTAATTATCCCCTGGCCCCAGGAAGCCACGAATGACACCAATGAACACGAAGGAAGAGGGGATTGAAAAGTAAATAGACTGGGTTATAAAGCCTCGCCTTTGCGTTGGTCGCATGAAAAGGCTTGACAGTCTGGAGAGACAGACTAGCTCCCGTGACGGAATAAGACGTGTAGTGGGTTAAGAACTTTAATGGCTCGTGCGACGGCACAAGAAAAGCGTTGACCACGCCAAAGGACGAACGATGTATATCGCTGGTGTTTGAGTCCAAAGGTATGTGATAAGGCCATACACATATACCAGAATGAAGCATCAAGTATCGTTAGTGTTCTTAGTACAGGATGAAATTTCCTGTCGGGAGCTTTTTCCACCAACTCGTTGTTGGTGGAGCGTAGCAGGGTGCCTGAATGTCCATCCTGCTACGTATTCCTCAAAATTCAAATCAATAATGGAAATCCAATGAAACAATTACAGGACACACGTTTAACGCATAGCCAGATACAGACAGCATTGACCTGTCCGCGAAAACATTATATCCAGTACGTCCTGGGCCTACGTCCAGCAACGCAGGCCAAAGCCCTCAGGATAGGCTCAGCGTTCCATCAGGGGCTTGATCTCTGGGCCAAGGGTCAAGACATCGAGACGGCCAAGAATGATGCTCTGGTGATGTTTGATGGTTCAGCAAAAGGTATTCAAATGACCGATGAAGAAAACTTTGACTACCTTATCGACAGGCAAATCCTTTGGTATTTACTTCAAGGGCATTTCTGGCGATGGGAAACAGTGAACACTGGTATTAAATTCCTTGCCAGTGAACTATCTTTTGAGATTCCCATTGTGAACCCGGATTCTGGTCGTTCCAGCCGAAATTATGTTCTGGCCGGAAAGATCGATGGCGTGATTCAGTTCCTTGAAACCATGCGTATAGCAATCATGGAACACAAAACACGTTCCGGTGAAATCGATCCGGAGGCCGATTACTGGCAACGGCTTCGAATTGACCAGCAAATCAGCATCTATTACATCGCTGGCCAAAAACTTGGATTAAATCCAGATCTGATTTACTACAACGTTGTCCGCAAGCCAATGATTGAACCGAAACAGATTCCGTTGATGGATGAACTTGGAGTTGAAATAGTTCTCGATGCCAATGGTGAACGAGTTAGAACAAAAGACGGCAAACGATACAGAAGGACTGGTGACAAGGATTTTGGTTATGTTCTTCAAACCAGAAAAGAATCACCGGATGAATACGGACAACGCATGATCGAAGACATGCAGTCGCGTCCTGATTTCTATTTCGCACGTAAAGAAATACCACGGACATCGATTCAAATGGAAGATGCCCAACAGGACATCTGGCAAATGACTCAAGTGATTCGTGATTGTGATTGCCATGGACGATGGCCTCGGAACACCGGGGCATGTATCGGGTTTGGCCGGTGTCCGTATTTTCTGCTATGCACTAACTCGTGGGATATCGAATCAGAAGAAATTCCTGATGGGTTTATCCGCGTGGATAACGTTCATCAGGAATTGGATGAATAACGCCTAACCCCCAGCGGAGATTTAAGGAATCATCCCGGTTCAAGTCCGGGACTCCGCTTTTTCGTAACATTTAACACTTATTCAAAAGGAATTATTCCATGACAAAAGTACCTCCACCTTCACCTGTTCAACAAAATTTGCCAATGTCTTCAACACCAAGCTCGTCGCCGACGCCGAAACCAGTCCCGGCGAACAAATCGGCGGCGAGCTCCTATTCTGGTATTTCGATGATCACCAATGATGATCCAAAGCCAACTGGGGAAAAGGTTATTTTGATTGGTATAGAAGGATTCGGGAAAACCACCACTGGATGTTATGCCCCGGACGCCAACATTATGATGTCACCACTGGAAACAGGATATTTCAAACTCCGTGAAGCTGGGCGGGTTCCCAAGGTTCCTTATGCCGTTTGCAAGACGTGGAAAGACGGTATTGGGTTGCTCGACCATTATATCAAAAACGGTGGTCCGAAATGGTTGGTGATTGATGCCATTAATGGATTTGAACGACTTTGCCATGAGATGGTGTGCGAGCGGGATTTCAAGAACGATCGTACCGCCTTTACGTCTTTCCATAAAGGCTACGACGTGGCTGTGACTGACTGGCAAACCTTCTTGGGTAAACTGGAAGCTCTTGCCAGCAATGGAACAAATATCATCGCTTTGTGCCATTACCAAATCCGTGATACTCCAAACCCGATGGGAGCGGATTTCCAGCAATTCATTCCCGACCTCCATAAATACACGTGGTCAATTACCAATCGCTGGGCCGACGACGTTCTGTTTGGGACGTTCTTCACGGTCACACAGAAGGTCGAGGGTGAGATAAAGGGAATTGGTGGACAGGATCGCGTGGTTTACGCATCCCATTTCGATGCTGTCAACGCCAAGAATAAATGGGGAATGGAACCGATGATCATGCTTCCCGCAGATCCATCGCAAATGTTTAACTCTATTTTTGGAGCGATGCACAAATGAAAATCAAACTCAAATGGCCTTGGGTATCCCGAAAACGGTTTGAGTTATTGGAAATGAGATTCATCGATCTGACGAAAAAGTATGACCACGCCAATAACTGCCTGACGTTCTACCAATCCAAGGAACTGTCTCGGGAACAGATTCGCCAGAAAGCGAAACAAATGAATATCGGTCAAAACGATCCGTGTCCCTGCGGTTCAGGGAATAAGTTCAAGAAATGTTGTGGTAAATAACTTTATATTTTAGAAAGGTTCAAAATGTCTCAGTTACAGAATGGAAATTATCAAGGGTATTTGGTCGGTGCCGGGGTAGGAGAAGCCAAGGATGGTGGAAAGCCGTACTTCTATTCATCGTGGGAATTACGTTACTTCTGGGAAAATGGTGCGTGGGCTGAATTGCCGGAACCATTTCAAACCCGTGACATAATGTGGTCCCTGAATCCAGATGTTGGCCAGAACTCCAAATCAGGACGTGCTGCGATGGAGTTTACATTGGAGCGGCTGCAAAAGGTCGGATTCAATGGAAATTGGGATGATCCAAAATTCTCACAGGAATATTATGACACTGGAACGGTAATCGTCGCCTCGGAATCTTCCCGTGAGTACAGGGGTCAAAAGCAACAGCAATTCGACTTGGAAATGTTCGCCAAAGGCAACGGTATTGAACACAAAGCAGCCAGTCAAACTACCAAGATGAACATGAAAGCGCATTGGAACAAATTCAATACCACAAACAAGCTTCCAACCAAGCCAATGGCAGCACAACCAGCTCCGTCGCCAGCTGCTGCAACACCGGCATCGGCTCCGTCTGTTCCATCGGCCAGTCAACCTTCTGTCCCACCACCGTCTGCTGAGGCACCTAAACCGGCAACGCCATTAACTACGGCAACAAGGGAACAGGCGTGGGCTGTATTTGTGAACGCCAACAGTTCAAGTACATCCCCGTTGAATGCGGAAAAGCTAACGGCTGAATGGAGACGAGCAATTCAGGAACGGTACAATAAACCAGAATTGCAGATCACGTCGGAAGAATGGGCGGATTTGTCCAACAATGTTGAACAATATTTCCCACCGTTCTAATCAATTTCGTTCCCCTTCGCTTCACCGCGTCGGGGAGCCTTTAAACTTTTTAATGGAGAATACTATGGTCAATTCATGTCAAAAGGGTAAACGGGGAGAGCGTGAAGCCCGTGATGTTTTAAACAGCGTATTTGGAACCAATTGCCGACGAGGACAACAGTTCTGTGGTGGACACGATTCACCTGATATAGCTGGATTCATTCCAGGTATCCATATCGAGGTGAAGAATGTCGAGAAACTTCGGTTGGCTAATGCTATTGAACAATCTGAGGCTGACAGCGATATCGAGGGAGGTGAGATACCAACCGTCATGTGGAAGAAACCAAGGACCAAGGATTGGTATCTGATAATCAAGGTTGATAACGTACCGGCGTTGGGTGATAAGGTTGAAAAGCAGTTACGGGAAAACATTAAATAGGAGACTCACATGATCAAGTTGTTTTACGACAAGAATACGTGGTTTAACGAAGACGATAATGGTTGTGTTCACTATAAAGAAATCGGTTACTTTTTTCTTGGTGTTCATAAAATATACGAAGAAGCTAAGAAGACACTAACTCCTAAGCCCATCTTCTCCGACGACGGCCAAACCGTGACGTTGACTCACGCCAAAATCTGGTTGGTAGAGAGACCGGGGAATCAACTGGTGATGCAAGTGTTGGAGATGGATGAGAGATTCAGGGCAAGTAATGGTCATGATCCCCAAAGGTATAAGGCAATAGGTTCAATAAATTGCACAAACTTTTCCGATAATATTTATTTAAGAGGGGCTGCTAAAGGTCTTGATTATAACATCGTGTCAACCGATAAACTCACAAGGCCAGACGTAATTTCTTCTCTTCGCGACTGGGACGAACACTGGTCCGGCTGGGGCACACCTGAATATCCAACTATTGAACAATGTTGCCGGGCCGGATCGATAGAAACAGGTGGCTATTTCGAGTTTCCGACTACGCCGGACGAAGTGGAAAAAGTGATGAAAGAAGGTGAGAAATGAGTGTAAAAGAGTTCAATGAAGATAAGGATTATTTTTATTGCACACGTTGCAATAACTTCTTTACTGATCCAAAAGAATGGCATTCTCCGTGTTGTGGTGCTACTGATTCAAAATATGTTGAAGATGGATCGAATATGACAATGACATGCTCCGAGTGTGGTGAAGAATTTGGAAGCGATGAACACATCCCTGTTTGTCCACATTGTGAAAACAATGGCGGAGAGCGTCATACTCAACCCGACTACATCGTTAATTTTGATAGCTGGACATTACTAAATGGAATAAAGAAATTGATGAAAGGCGGTGAACGATGAACGATCCCATATTCGAAAAACTTAAAAATGATTATGTTTGTGAGGATTGTCGCGATACCGGCTATGCCGGCGACATTGGCCCCGGCATGGCTGGAAACCACGAATACGTGGAGTGCCATTGCGCAAAAGGGCAAGCTTTGAAACATGATGCAGATCGACGTTTACAAGTCGTGGAAAAAGCCTGCCGCTTCCTTACCACGGCGTTCCTTGATGCGGGAGGAGTTGAGAAGATGGTGGAGTATTGCAGTCTACGGGCGGCGATACGACGCATAAATCCGAGTATTTATGCTTTCGACAAAAGAGTAAAAGCATATAAATTACTGAACGATATCCTAAAACTTTTAGAGGAAAGAGAATGAATGAAAATAGAAAAATAAAAGCAATTTATTTTCCAAATGGAAACCGTATGCTTAGTAAACCAGAAATGCAGTTGATGATGACAAACGATTTTCACGGAGAACATGATGAGGATTGGATTGTTGCATTAAGCAATGGTGTTGAAATTAGCAGGTATAATCCTCGATTTGTAGAATCGATAGACTGGGATGAAGTGAAATGAATACACAACAAAAAATTAATGAAAAGAAATATCTTCTAAACAAATTCTCTAAAATGTTCAACATTCCAATTTCGGCTCTTGACTCTGGCGTGGTGGAGAAGATGGTGGAGTGTTGCAAACTGCGAAATGAAATCATCAAACTTTTAGGGAGTAAATAAAATGATGTATGGTGGAGAACAACTTTGTGATGGTGCTCCGGGAAACAGTTGGGCTGATGGTGAAATATATCGACTTGAGCAAGATAATAAGCATCTTCGCCATAGGGTGGAAGAGCTGGAAAACTTCTTAAGAAAGCCAAGAACATCAGTATTGAGCGAAGTTGTATATTATTGTTATCAAAAATACTGTGTAGAAAAAATTCTTAAAACAAAGAAAGATCAAAAATGAATATACCAGGAGATAGTATACATGATGCATTATATGGTTTTGGACGACTTTTAATACCAACTTTTAAAAAGGATAGATTTGGTAATATTAAATGGTTGGCTTTTTTTGCCAAGAATTATACCAAGCAAAGAATCCATGTGACAGATCTCAATGGATTCCATAATTGCAGAATAGGCAATAAAACAACTAAGGACCAATTACAAAAATGGTCCAAAGAACTTGAACTAAATTTAAATATGAGTCGAGCAAACCATAGCTTAAAAGATAAACGCATACATGAGTTGATGTCAGAAAAATATGACAAGGATCAGCGTATCCGCGAGCTTGAGGCGGAGCTTGAGAATAAAGAAAAATAAATTTCCGTCGATGACGCCTTAGCTTTATTATTTACAGCAGATTCGTATGTTTTGAAGCCGATCGGTGTCGATTTAAAACGAAACGCATATCTTTACGACAGGTTCGATATTGAACGGCACTCTATAGATTGCAAAACATCTCGATCCATAATAAAAGCCCTCAAAAGATACATCTATTCCATGCCATGTTATCGTGAAAAGATTGAAAGTCTTGAGGCCGAGTTGGCTGGATTGAAAGACGTTCTGAAAGCGGCGGAGCGATTGATTAATTCACTTGGAGAGGATTTACAAGCTGATTGCGCAGTGAGTGACGAAACCATAAAGGCGTATACTTTTGCTCTCTCTGCCTACCGTGCTTGCGAAAGAGAGGGGAAGGAATGAGTAACTTTCAGATTGTTACAAAAATAAACAAAACTAGAAAACCTCATAAATGTTTTGGATGTTGCGAAATTATTGAATCTGGTTCGAAAGTCCGAAAAACATCCGGCTGCGACGATGGACGTATGTATGCGGTTTATTGGTGTCCTACGTGTTGTGCCGTCATGGATACCATGGATACATACGATCTTGAGGCAATCGATGAAGGCAGCATTAAGGATAATAATCGAGAACAATGGGCCGCTATAAAAAAAGAAAGCGAGGCTAAGGAATGATAAAACGAATAGCTTATAATGCTGCTATATTAACAGAGGGTTTACATCCTGGAGTAGCTGAGTCTCGTGGATTATTTCGTATTCAGAGTGTTTACGGTTCATTCTGTTATGTTAGTTTAGAGGATGTATATAAAAAAGGTGCTGTATACATGACGAAAGAAGAAGCTATAATGCTTGGACAATCAATCATAGATGCTGCAAATAGAATTGGAGTGTCGAAATTTGTAGAAAGCGAGGCGGGAAGATGAATAAAATGACCTACCCTGAACTGATGCAGCATATCGTGAAGCTCCCCGGCTGGACGTGGGAATGGAAATTCGGAGATATGGGATTTTACGGAAACGAAACCGTAATAATACTTGGAAGCAATAATAGAGGATTCATTGGCACATGGAGACCTTCAATAAAAGATACAGATGTATTGAAGGTCAACGGTTTAGTTCCTCTCCCCTCCGTCGAGCAGCTCGATGAATTGTTTGATAAAGCTGGTTATGATCTTCATGTCAAGCGGACTGGGCCTACGTTTAAAGTTATAGCAGTTAGCCGCACAACAGGAAATCGTGCACAAATATATTGTGATGAAAAACATCTACATGAAACCATTACTGAGTCATTCGCTCGCGTCGTCCTCGGCTACAAGTTCGACGGGAAGGAGTTTGGGAAATGTTAATGGATGTAATGGTGTCATCTAAAACGTGTATATGGGAAACTCCACAAAACTTGTTTGATGAGTTAAACGACGAATTTCATTTTACGCTCGATGTTTGTGCGTTTCCTGAAAATGCCAAGGTATCAAATTACTTTACACCTGAAATAAATGGATTATCACAGGAATGGAAAGGTGTTTGCTGGATGAATCCACCGTATGGGCGAGAAATATCGTCGTGGATTAAAAAGGCTGTAGAATCAGCAAGCAACGGAGCAATGATTGTTTGTCTTTTGCCTGCAAGGACAGATACAAGATGGTGGCATGATTACGTTATTCCTTTCGGAGAAATAAGATTCTTAAAAGGAAGATTAAAGTTCGGTGGTAGTAAACATAATGCTCCGTTTCCATCGGCTGTAGTTATTTTTAAAGGGAAGGAGTTTGTGAAATGCTGACAGTTTTATCACTTTGTGATTATACCGGAAATATGGTTAAGCCCTGGGCAGACGCCGGTTGTCGATGTTTGTGTTACGACTTGAAACATCCTGAAGGATTTACTGAACGGGACGGGATTCATTATGTCGGGTGTGATCTGCGAACGTTGGAAGCTACTGGAGTAATACATGCCGATATTATTTTCGCTTTTCCTCCATGCACTCACACGGCTGTCAGTGGTGCCAGATGGTTTAAATCGAAAGGTCCGGCAAAAGCGGCTGAAGCGTTTGGAATCTTGTCGGCTTGCTTGGATATCATCAAAATGTTCAATTGCCCTTGGATGGTCGAGAACCCAGTAAGCACTTTTTCGACTTACTGGCGGGAACCTGATTATCGCTTCGATCCCTGCGAGTACGCGATATACGCCGATGAACCTGATAAGGAAGCGTACACCAAAAAAACGTGCCTGTGGACTGGTAACGGATTCGTAATGCCAGAGAAGAAATCGATTGTACCTATCCTTGGCAGTAAGATGCACATGATTCCTCCTGGACCTGATCGTGCCGATATCAGATCGGAAACGCCGAAAGGATTTGCGAAAGCTGTATTTATGGCGAACTATGAACGTATTAAGAGAGGGCTTGTGAAATGCTGACCGACGACACTCCGCCGCTTAATTTCAGGGAGGCGAAGAAAAAGAATAAGATCAAGAAGCCGTGGAAGATTGAATATCGATGTATCGATGAACGAATAAAAGAAGTGTTCAGGCGAGGTTGGTTTATTTTTGGAAAGTATGAAACACTGAAACAGAGAGACCAAGCGATATCTGATCTGAAGAATAAAAACGAACATCTTAAATACGAATACCGCAAGGTTGACCCGGAAAGGAAAATAAAATGAGTAATCAAATCGAATGTCCAAAATGTGAAGGTTGTGGAAAAGTTGCCAACGACAAAGATCAACTTCCGTGGAGTTGTTGGGAAGAATTACCAGAGTGTTCCAAGGTTGCAATCAAGATGGGATTGGTTGCTCCTGTAACGTGTCCTGAGTGTAACGGTACTGGAAAAGTAGATGAGGAAACCAAATGAAAAAGAAGCCTGAAACAACAATACGAGAGCGACCAATCTTATTCAGCGGACCAATGGTAAGGGCAATCCTCGAAGGTCGAAAAACGATGACGAGGAGGATTGTAAAACATCCACCGTTTGAATCAAACGATGAAGGATTGTTGACTGAATGGGCAATTGGAAACATCAAATGTCCTTACGGTCAGCCCGGTGATAGGCTGTGGGTAAGAGAAACATGGATAAATTATCCGCTTGCAGGTCATGACGGATGCTCTGGACCAATATATAGAGCGGATGTAGATCTTAATGACAAATGTGCATCTGGACATGGAGGATGGAAACCGTCAATCTTCATGCCTCGCTGGGCCAGCCGAATCAATCTTGAAATAACAGATATCAAGGTGGAGCGATTACGGGAGATCAGCGAAGAAGACGCCAAAAACGAAGGAGTTGAATGTAATTACGTTGGTCACATGCCTGCGTCTGACAATATGGGTATGTATAGGTTTTGGTTTAAAGATTTGTGGGATCACATTAACAAGAAACGCGGTTACGGATGGGATGTAAACCCATATGTTTGGGTTGTAAGTTTTAAAAGAATAGGAGAGTAAAATGAAAAAACCTGAAACGTTCTGGCTGGCGAGAGACAACATAGATGTACAATCAAATTATAATATCTCAAAAACAAAAATGAATTTAGTAAAATGCGATAACTGGGCCCACTGCTATATGGGCAAAGGTTCGAATACAATAGATCGGAAAATGGCCAACCTTCTCGGCCTCCCTCGTCTCCGCAAAGGCCAGCAGGTGCAAATAAAACGGACAAACCATGGATTTGAAATTGTGAAAGGTATGAAATGAAATCCATCATCCTGAAACCTTGGGAACTGAAAGCGGCTATCGAAGGAACGCTAACGTGCATCGTGAGGCCGTGGAAACCTCAACCAGATCCACTTTCCTTTACTAAGCTTCTTCCTAGTAGATATCCATGGATTGGAGATATTTATCCTTGGTATTTTTCAGGAACATGGAGGTTGTGTAGGAGGGTTTCAGGACCAAAAGAAGGTATCGATTTCAGCGAATTCACATCAATCGAAAATTGGAAAACTCCCTTCTCTCCCGGCGAAACCGCGTTCGTGAAAGAGACATGGGCGTACAATCTCTGCGGAAAGATTGAATACAAAGCTGACATACATTCAGAGTATTGGCATGATTTTCATTTCGAATCTATTTTGAAAATGAAACAGGAACAGTCTCGCTTCACAATCACCTGGACAGAGGTCAAGGCGGTTCAGGCGAAAGACTTGACAATAGAAGAACTTGAACTAATCGGAGTTCCTTCCTATGTGTTTTGGTCTGATCAAATGAAGTGGTTGTACGATAATTACAAGTGCGACAAATTAACTTGGCTCTGGCTATACAAGGTGGAGGTGAAGAATGTTTAAACGAAAACGAAAAACTTACTTCGTATCATATTCAATTCTATGTGATGGTGGTAATGGTATCGGTTCGATTGATATTACAGTGGATAAAGAAATTAAAGCATATAAAGATGTTAAGTTTGTAATGGATGAAATAAAAAGAATTTGTGAAGAAAAAGGTCAGAAAAACGTACAGATCGTTATTATTAACTGGATTAGATTACCCGGTGATGACAAAGAGGTGAAGCATGTGTAATTACATGACTAGAGTTACTGATATAAATGATAAATCTAAACGTCATAAAAGGCGACTTTGTTGGATTCCATTAGGTGAATGGTTTTGTGTGTTAATACCAAAGAACCTGGGAACGGACAAAGAAGAATGGCACATTATTCGAACTCCTTATCTGAGGCTGTCTGAACAAAATGACATTAAAAGATCCAAATGCACTGACGTGATGGGTCAGGTTTGTTATATAGACAACGAGAGTTGTGTTGTTTTAGTAACAATAGAGGATTGCTTTAAATTTAAAGAATTAGGAAATTAGGAAGGTGGAGGTGAAGAATGTTTAGAAGAATCGGAAACATAGTTTATCTAAATGATATCTCCGTTATCCGTCGCATAACTGATGCTGTTGACGCTTTGGCCTATCATAAACTACAAGTTGAAGCTACTGATGGAAATTATAGATGGTTGATAACATTGCCAGATAACAAATACATTCATGGAATCGTAGACGCTATTATCTGTAACGCATAACATAGGAATTAAACAATGGTTCTCCGCCCTTATCAGATTTCCGCACTCAACGCTGTATTCAATCGCAAGATTAATCGTGGCATCATTGCATTGCCCACGGGCTGCGGTAAATCAGTCGTCGCCTCTGAGCTTCATCAAGTGCTCAATACCAATCAGATTCTTTATCTAGCTCACCGAGAAGAATTGATCGATCAACTGGCTGAACACATGGAACGGGTTCACGGATGGGGAATGGTAGGTATTGAACAAGCAAACAGAAAATGCGATACGGCGTCTCCGATAGTCGTGGCCTCTGTGCCAACACTCACGGCTTGCAATGGTAAACGGCTCAAGAGACTCGGTACCGATCGATTCCAAGCCATCGTGGTAGATGAGGCGCATCATTCAACTGCCGACTCTTATCGGCAAATCTGGCGGTTCCACGGCATCCTGAATGAGGATGATTCGAAACCAGCGAATCCTCGAATTCCACTCATCGGACTCACGGCGACACCTGGCCGAGGGGATGGCGTGGGATTGAATCAAGTGTTCGACGATATCATCTACCAGATGAAGCTTGCTCAGGCTATACGGGACGGCTGGTTGGTTCCAGTGCATGCGTGGACGATAAAGACCGATACCGATCTATCTCAAGTCAGAACCCGAATGGGCGAATACGTAGAATCAGAACTGGCCGCGGCGGTATCCACAACACAACGTAACAGCCTGATTCTAGATGCATATCAGAAACAGGCCCACGGACTAAAAACCCTTATATTCTGCGTCAATGTGGAACACTCGGTTAAATTATCGGAGTATTTCAGCGATGCAGGCATTCCCGCCCGGTACGTTGCTGGTACGATCAAAAAAGAGGAACGTGCGGATATCCTGAAATGGTTCGCTGACACGCCCGGTGCTGTCCTCACGAACTGCCAGATCGTTACCGAGGGTGTTGATATCCCATCGGTCGAATGTGTAATTATGGCCCGTCCTACGAAGTCTGCAACATTGTACGCCCAGTGCTTAGACTTGGACACAGAAGTTCTTACGCCGGAAGGATTCAAAAAAGAAAAAGAGATACATGATAGTGATTTAGTAGCTGCTTTTGACATTAAAACAGGATTTATAACCTGGAAGCCTGTGATCTGTAAATACCTTAGAGCAACTCAGGACGATTTAATGGTGTCATACAAAAGTCCAAGTCTAGATATCAGAGTTACAGACAAACATCGCATGGTGGTCAGAGAACGAAAAGGCCGATCCAGAAAAAGAACGGAATGGTCTATCGAAAATGCTGGATCTTTAGTGGAAAAGCACAACGAGTTTGAAATTCCGTGTGCTGGATTGTTGATGGAAGGAACTTCCGTACCTTTAACAGACGATGAATTACGATTCATTGGTTGGGTAATGACAGATGGAACAATTGGAAGGATTAATAAGCAGATAATAATAACCCAGTCGGCACATCAGCCATTCGTTTCAGACATAGAAAAATGCTTAATTGGGTGCGGATTCAAGTATAGAAAATCAAGCCAAGTAAGATCAACTCAATTTAGCGATTGCAGCGAAATTGTCAGGTTCACCGTTTCGTATGGTATGCCTCGCGGTGAGGACAAGCATCTTCGGGGATGGGGTCAGCTTGACAAATATGTAGATAAGAATTTTTCTGAAGAACTAATGAAATTGGACGAAAGACAACTCGGAATATTGCTTGAATCTATCCACATGGGCGATGGATGGAAACAGCCAAATGTTGAATGGAAACAACAAAGTTATCACATCGTCACCGGAAATAAGACATTCGCAGATCACCTCCAAATGACGTGTATCCTTCATGGATGGAAATGCAATATTGCCAATAAAGACAGTAAATACTATGTCGTACATATCAAGAAAGGGTGTGTTCGATATATAGGTGCCGCATACTCGAATGATAGACCGCGATTCGGATACGAACTTCCTTCGAGTGAAGTAGTGTGGTGTGTCGAAAACGAATTAGGAACTATCATAACTCGACGTAATGGGAAAGTTGCCTTTATGGGCAACTGTCTTGGCCGGGGAACTCGACTGGCAAAAGGGGCATACGATTATTCCGAATCGGTGAAGCTTGGTAAGGATCGGTGTATTCTGCTGGATATCGCAGATACGGCCGAAGTTGGAAAACGAGCAGTCAATGTCTGTGATCTATTTGGTTCTCCGTTCCCCGATCGGCCATGTGCCGGCGAGGATATTCTGGATGTGGTCGAACAACAGGAGAAAGAGGCACAGGACGAATCGGACGCCAGAGAGACGGCCATTGCGGAGTCCATGGACCTGTTCAGCGGGGCTCTGGACATCCCTGGGACGAAGTTCTCTTGGTTCGGGTCCGATCAGTCGATACGGCTGAATTTGGGCAAGCACGGGGTTATTACGGCGTCCAGCGACGTTCTTGACCGGTGGACTGCCAGTTATTGGGACAAAAGTACCAAAACCACGAAGCCACTTATCTTTTCAGGGGCAGACAGGAGCGAATTCCTGAATAACGTGGAAACATGGATCGAAGTTGAACACTCGGATTGCGTAGGATTGATCAAAAAGGATTCCAAGTGGAGGAATGATAAGCCAAGTCCAAAGCAAACCGATCTATGTAAACGTCTAGGCGTATTCCTTCCGCCTAATGCCACCAAAGGAATGGTATCATTAGCCCTTGATAACTATTTTAATAAGCAAAATAAACGGAGAGCTATGTAATGGCAAGACCACTCAAAAATAACGCCGACTATTTTACCCATGATGCCGTCATGCGGAATCATCGAAAAGTTAAGGCTCTGAGGAATCGGTTTAAGTCAGATGGCTATTCATTCTGGTGTATGATCTTGGAGCTTTTGACTGAGAGCGACAACTTCCAAATTGGCATCAACGATCAGGAGCTTGAACTGATTTCATGCGACTTTGATATGCCTATGGATACCCTGAAATCGCTCATAGATTACTGTGTCAAATTGGAGCTTTTGCAACTCCAAAACGACATATTGTCGTGTTCACACCTTCGAAATCGATTTTCTGGTCTTCTGGAAAAGCGACAGAAAAACCAAGACAGATATATAAAATATAAATCAAATACAGTTTCAGCCGTCGGAAACAGTGCTGAAACTCACGAAAACGAAGTTTCAGCCGTCGATAACGACATAGTAAAGGAAAGTAAAGTAAAAGAGAGTAAAGTAAAGTATAATACCCCCTTGCCCCCTGAAGGGGGATTGCCGGGGATGGAAATACCTCCCTTACCTCCCATTGGTAAAAAACCTAAGTCATCGAAACATGAAACTGAAATAGTAATTCCTGAATCACTATCTGGAATTGAGAAATTTTCTGACTCATGGGTCCAATGGATTGCCTATCGGAAAGATCGGAAGCTGTCTACTCAAACCATGACCATGCAAAAGCAATTAGAATTCTTGTCAATCCAACCTGATCCGGTTGGATGTATAAACCAATCCATCATGAATGGATGGCAGGGACTTTTCGAACTCAAAGGCAACAGAAATAATTTTAACATAGCCATCAGCGAGGATGATTCACCATCCGCTGAATTGCGTCGGGCTGGTATTCTTCCTCCAAGGCCACCGAAGCTTACCGAGGAACAACGGGCAGCATTGGGATTACCACAGGAGTAAATTATCATGGAAGATCAGTCGAGATATAATCGAGATTCGTTAATGGCAGAACTTCGCATGGTTGGCGTGAAGGAATTCAAAGGCAAGTCCTGCCGGTGTCCGTTCCACGATGATCACGCGGCGTCGGGTTGGATACATGAGGGCAAGGACAATGTTTGGCGGTTCACCTGTCAAGCGGCGGGTTGCGGCTTCTCTGGTGACTTGTACGACGTAAGAGCGAAGGGGGCCGGTCTGACAGTCGGAGAAGTTCTGAAAGCCGCCCACAAGGGCAGCCAGAGGCCTTCAGTGGCAAATTTACCACCTACGTCAACCCCGCCATATCGACCTGTTTCAGACAAGCGAATCTGGAAGAGTGTCGAAGAAATTGTGTCATGTACACCCATGAAACACCAAGATACCTATAGATACACCAATCCTGTTACAAACTGCGATGATCTGGTGGTTTTACGATTTCTGGACGAAAACGGGAAGAAAACATTCCGACAGGTCCACCCGGTTTCCGGTGGTTGGGTAATGGAGTCCCCGGAAAAGCCGTGGCCGATTTACAACCGGGCTGGGATATTGAAATCCGACGTTGTTTTGGTTGTTGAGGGTGAAAAATGTGCCAAGGCGTGTATTGGGGTTGGTGTCTGTGCCACCACGTCGCCTTGTGGTGCCGGAAAGGCGGAACTCGCGGACTGGTCACCGATGGCCGGCAAGAAAGCGGTGTACCTCTGGCCGGACAACGACGAGGGCGGCAAGAATCATATGCGGGATGTGGAAAAGATTCTATTGGCTATGGGGTTGTCTGTTTACGTTGTAAATCCGGATAACGTCGATTTGGATATGAAATTGGGTCCAAAGGACGACGTTGCTGACTATTTAGATTCGTTGACCGGTTGCGATGCAGAACTCAAAGCACAGGCGATTTGGGATGTTCTGGCGGAAGCGAAACCGGTGAGGGGTCCGGCTGGGCCAGCGGAAGAGGTGCGGCAGCGGATGGCGGATACTGCGTCCGGGAAATGGCGGGCAGTGGACTGGCCCTGGAGCGGATTATCAAATTTAACCAAGGCTTTACTCCCCGGAACTGTTACCCTGCTTTGTGGTGATCCTGGAACCTCGAAAAGCTTTTTCCTGTTGCAGGCGGCTGCATACTGGTATCTGCAAAAGATTCCGTCCGCACTATTCGAGCTTGAGGAAGATCGAACGTATCACCTGTACCGGGCATTGGCTCAAATTACCGGTAATAGTAAATTGCTGGATGATTCATGGGTTCGTGGCAACCAGTCAGCGGCGGAATTATTGTTTGAACAACACAAAGATTTTCTCGATGGTTTTGGAAAATGTATTTGGTCGGCCCCTGATAAACAAATGTCTCTTGAGGAAATGCAGGATTGGGTAACAGAAAGAGCAAAGGCAGGATGCAGGATTGTCGCGGTTGATCCGGTTACCGCGGCAGTAAGCAACGATAAACCGTGGTCCGCGGATAAACGGTTTGTGCTCGGATGTAAAACAATTGCTCGCGAATATCAAATGTCCGTGGTTCTCGTCACACATCCCAAGAAGGGGTTGAAAGCTATTGGCATGGATGGGATATCCGGCGGTGCTGGTTATGCTCAATTCAGTCAGTCTATTTTATGGCTGGAATATCATAAGCAGATTAAAAAAGTAAAGGTTTCCACATCTGGTGGAACAATCGAGGAAGATGCAAACCGGACACTGCATATTTTGAAAGCTCGCAACGGTTGCGGGCATGGTTTGAGTTTGGCGTATATGTTTGATGGGAAGTCAACAACGTTTATTGAGAAGGGAGCGATTCAGCATGAGTGAAGGTAATGAATCTAAAAATTTACGATGGATTCCCGGTTGCGGATCAAACGACAGAATAATAACTGCCGACGTTTCCGGTGTTCGAATGATAGTTTACCTTACGGGTGACGGTTGGTATGCTTGTAAAGAAATAATCCAAAATGGAGAATGGAAGTCGGTGTGGTGTAGAAAAATAGGAACAAAAGATGAAGCTATTGCTTACGCTGAGGCTAATGTTTAAAATCAGCCGTATCATCTATCGGGTTGATCGAGATCGTTGAACCTGAGGCCAGCAGTGAAGCCGATTTCCAGTGTTTCGTACCGGAAATCGGCTTTTGGTTTATACGGCAGCGTTTCGGCGGAGTGCGTTCATGATGGTCGTGTGATACCATTTACCACCGCGGCAGGTGATATTTTGTTTGGTTAATGCGTCGGCAATTTCACGATATGATTTATTTTCATTCCGTAATTCGATCATGCGTTGGATGATGTTTTGTTCAACCGTATCACGGATCATGAGTGCCGGATTATTCGGGTCCCGTGCCCAGCCGTATGGAGTAAGATCAGACATCCGGCGTCCGTGTGCTTGGTGTCGGAGCATAGCCGCCTTGGTGCGGGCGGCAATACATTTCTTTTCAAATTCTGCCACCGCTTGCATTATTTGCCTTGCAAGTATTTCCTCGGGAGTATAACCATTGGTGCCGCCAGCAACAACTTCAATGGTGGCTTGCTTCTTGTCAACCAGCCGATGAATACATTCGCTCAGGTACACTCCACGGGCAATCCTGTCATGCCGATAAGCAATCAAGACATTACCTCTTTTAAGTGCATCGACCGCATTCCATAAGCCAATGCGTTTTTCATCATCGCCTGATTTTTCTCGATCCTCGTATTCACCTACAACCTCATAGCCTTTCTGCTGGCAATAAGATCGGCAGTAATCGAGTTGTGTTTCAATTGATTCGCATTGGTCGGCGTTACGGCGAGGGCTGAACCTCGTATAAATAATAGCTCGCATGACTAGCTCCTTATAATTTTTCTCTGGTTTGTTCGTTGTTCTTTGGGGGTTGCCCATCTACAATTATTTGGTTCATAATTTCCGTTATTATTAATACGGTCAATGCTATGCATGGGCGTAGGTCTACGGCCCATATCTTCAAGGAATTTTATAAATGAATTTCGCCATCGTGTACAAACAGTAATACCTCTCCCTCCGTAATCTTTCCATTTGTGATTTGTTGGTTTAGTGCAACGTTGTATCATGCTTGCCCATGAATTGTATTCTAGTGTTTTCTTAAAGCCCCTTCTAGTTAGTCCGTGTTTAATGCGTAATCGCTTTATTTCATCTGCATAGCATCCACAGCTTTTTGTTTTTCCATTGCTTAAATTATTAGATGCTACAATTCGTTCCGTTCCACACTCGCAACGGCACAACCAAAGGATGTTACCTGTTTTTTTCTGCATTTGATTTGAACATTTTAATAAAACAGTCCATCGTCCTATTTTTTGTCCCGACAAATCCTTGAATCTGTTACGTTTTAATTCGTCGTTAAGGCATCCACAGCTTTTGCTCAGACCTCTTACGAGACTAGACTCAGCAACATCTTTTTCGTTGCCACATTCGCAAATACATTTCCACTTAGTTTGCCAACTCATTTTTTTTGAGGACATTGAAATGACGGTCCATCTTCCAAATTTCAAACCAATTAAATCTTGTACAGCTTTCATAATACCTCAAGTACAAAAAACCGTCCTCGCGGTGCTTATGAACGCTGCACGAGGCAGGTTCCCGCGGGACGGTTATTTTCTTCGAGTTTTTTTAATACAACGTTCATAAGCGAATTCCATAATATAATATTTTCAACACATGTCAAGAAACAAATTCCCACCGCCCCAGCGAGGGGACGGCGGAAAGATTTACCGAAAATTTATTTAATTACGTTGTTGTTTTGGTTTTTGCGTTTTCGAGTTCATAGTATTTGTCTGTTTTAATGTATGGATTGGTTGCTGAAATCCTGCCATATGGCCGCGATTGATAATTTAATGAACTGCCAGGATCATGGATTACTCCATTGGTTTCCGAGCTGTCTGGCGTGATATCGGCCCAATCGGCGTCAAATATTTCTCCAATCTCAAACCGCATTTCGTAAAAATCATAATAATACTGACTGGTATATACATGTACTATTTGTTTATATTTTTCATCTCTCTCTGTTTCTGTTTTATAACCAAACCACCAAAAACATAATCCATCCTCATCTCGTGTGGTTGTTAATTGCGCATCGTTGCACGTAGCAATTATTTTGTTGAGAATCTCCAGTTCATCACTATCTAACTCGTAATCATTCATTTCAACGCGTATTACCCATATTATTTGTTTCGTTTCCATATCAATCTCCAAAAAAAAGGTTTAAGGTTTACCGTTCCGAAAAAATCAGTTCCGAAATTCCCGCCTCCCCAGTGAAGGAAGGCGGAAAAAACGAGATTATTTTCCTTCGGCTTTGTAAATAGCTGAGTTAAGTAAATCGATTACCGATCTTGGTACTCCATTTTTTTCCGCAAACCATGCATCTGGCAACGCTGCACGGGCTTGCTTACACGCTTCCAGTAGATCGGGAGCGGCGGCGATAAGGCTGGCGTTAGCTTCTGCGGGATACCGCTTATTATTGTCGTCATCGGCGACGGTCCACGTTGTAGCAACCCAGCATCCATTACCAAGAATCCGCCCGCGTCCATGGCTATCAATCGTACATTCCCACGGTCCAGGTGTGTGTTTTGTTTCCATTTTATTTCCTTTCCAAAAATTCAGTTATTCCAACTATTCGAACAACTCGAACAGTTCAATTTCCCTGCCCGCCGTGCGACGGGTAAGGGGATGAGGTTAATCATTGTTACCGTTTTTTTGTTTTTGCTGTTCACACCAATCACAAATGCCTTTTTTTTCATCATAAAAATCTCGAAGAACATAACCTCCAGATGTCATTTCCGACGATGGAACATCATCTTCGGAATCATAAATAGGACGCCCGCAACATTCAGTAGTTTCCATTTGTAACATCCTTCCCCGGCTGTGCCGGAATAAATCATAATCTTACCTAATCACGCTGATTCGGTCAAATTCCGTGCCCGGCTAGCGACACCGGACACGGCGGTTACATTGCAGGCTCATCGGGGAGATGATGAGCAGGTGGGCATAATCCCTAAACTCTTGATTTCCGTCGTGTTTTCTGCTATCATATCTTTGCTCCAAAAAAAGGTTAACTTTTCCCCAGTGTTACAGCATTGGGGTTTTTACTGTACTTCATATTCCGTGTATTCTATCTCTTTTTCTGGTACTGGCGGAAAACTACCAACTGGCAACAGATAAGCTTTTCGATATTCGATGCCACTACCATCATATTGAGCAATCCATCTATCGATACGTTTTCGTCTATCAAGTGGATGTCTTATGTTTTCATCATGCAAAAATACTCTTGTCAGATTTAATCTTGCTACTCGCTTAATCTTTCGTTCCATCTTGTTACTCCCTTTATAATTATGTTTCCTGTTTCAAGTCTTACACCAGTTTACTATATTCCAATATATGTGTCAAGCATAATTTAAATATTTTTTGATGTATCTAGTTCTATTTATAAGTACATAGTACTTGGTAACTTATATTCCAATATTATATTTATACCTATTGACAGATAAAATTATTTTGGTATGTATTAATTATCCCAGTATCCAAGTATACTATCTTACAAGTGTACAATACTCCAATATTACATGAGTAATAGGGTAATAATAGGGATATAACAGTATTCAATCTATCAGATATTCAAGTGTCCAGTGGTACAAGTATAAGATATTCCAAGTGTCCAGATGTAATAATCCATGTATTCAGATATACCAACCATACGATTATCAGGTATTCAGGTATAAGAGCGGAGCGGAGCGGGGCAGGGCAGGAGCGGGGAGCTAAGTCATGTAATCCAGTTTTCACGATTGCCCGCGAGATGATAACGCATTATCAATAAGCAATTCCAGTATATCATGTAATCGGGTTTGATGATATCGTATCCGTAGTGGAGCGTTCGCACTACACCAGCCTGATATACTGTTTATGCCCTGTTTATAGCCTATTACATCCCTGTTTGTGTCTATTCGATAGTTTATACGATGATTGGATGATTGTTGATCGTAGCCGATGTCAGATAGGTTATCGCCCAGTTTTTTACCACACCCCCACCCCCTCTTCGACCGGTCCCGGATCGCTTAAGTCCCCTTCCGAGTCTCCCCGTTTTCGGTTTGGTGTAACCCCTCCCCCTGTTTAACCGGGTCCCGGACGGCTACCGGTGAATATTTACACGATGACCGGGGTGGCTTTTGAATGGGTCCCGGACAGGGCGGATAAATGAATACCGGCCGCACGGTTGGAGTGTACGGCCGGCTGGGGTTTATAATGGCTTGCAGTCATTACGAGGTTCGGAATCATGTGTTGGATCCATCGTCCATTCTAGTTGTCTTTTATATTCGAGTTTTTTTTGTTTACGCATCAAGTCTTGTTGTTCAACTTGAAGCATGAATTCTCCAAGTCCTCTGCCTCGTGCCATAACTCGTAACTGCTCTGCGAGTTGATCACAGAGATCGTGGATGATTGTTTCAGTGACGTATTCGCAATCGCGGGCTGTATCCATCCACTGGCAACCGGAAAGATTGATGACCGATTGAACAATGAATACAGGCTGTGTCTCCGACCTATGGCCCATGATCGTGACCGGGCGAAGATGTTTGAGTGTTTCTTGAACAACCTCGTGTTCGTGTTTCTTGATATCGTTGATTTCCTTCAAATGCCGCACTCTCATGCTCGCAATCGTTTCAGCATGCCTTTTTGCTTGATCATTAATAGAATCAGAGAGACTTACGATTGTGGAATCTGCAACGGCTTGCTCTTTCTCGAATCGTTTCTTCGACATCCAAGGCCATCTTACTTCGAACAACGTTCGTGACTTCCATGTTATCTTCATGCGTTGCCTCCGTTTCTTTGTGTATACAGCTTCTCGACGTACGTCTTGATCTTTTCCGCATCCTGGGCGGTGTATATCCACGCTGGGCCGATCTTGCATTGAGGCTTGATATGGAGTGCCTTTATGAAGTATTGGACACGGTAAAGACTGCATCCGGTTCGTTTGACAATGTCGCTGACGGTGAGTTGGTTATCTGGCATGGTTATTCCTTTCCTTCGGCAGTTCCATGTGTTACGCTTATCTGTACATAATCCATATCGAGTTCTTTTGCGATTTGATCTACAACGGATTCCTCCATCGGCAACTGTGGATGCCCTTCAAGCTCTCCGATGCGTTCCTGCACCAAGCCATCGAGCAAGATCAGGTAGTTAATCACATCCCCGATCTTTTCATTCCATCGCTCGTAGCACTGAATCTTGCCGGTGTCGAGATCATTGATGAAGTCTTGAAGAGCCACGTCGTGTTTGGATTTCATTCCGACCAAGGCTTTCTCCGGAGTAATGCCTTGGATGGATGCGGCTCGCTTGAAGTTGCTGAGCCGGTCACCGCGGGCATACTCCTCTGCCTTGGCTGCAAGGACACGTTGGATGGTTTCGATTCGATGGGATACGACTTTGTTAAAACTTTCTGTGTTCATATTTTGAACCTCCATTTCTTAATACATATTACTAATTACAAAGTTACTAGAAGTCAATAGTAATTTCAAAATATATCTTGAAAGATATAGCTTTAGGATTTACTGTGCACGCATCATGGAAAGCAAGGCGAGTCTGAAAAGACGATTAACGGAGGACGGCCGATGGTCACAGTTTGTTGAGTACCGGGAAGAATTAAAGCGGAACGGTATGCCTACACCGGAGGCATGGATTACGGCGGCGGCTGAGTTTCCAGAACAAGGAATTGACGATGGTGGACGGAATGAACAACCTGGGCGGAAGGATGCAGGGCAACAAACAGAACTGCCGGCAATACCTCCACCTCCGCTATTGTCGGACGAGCCGCCGAGTACTCTTGTCCAAAAGACTGTTCTCGGTAATGGCTGGAATAAGCTTGATCCTGTTCGCCGTGAACAGTTCGCAGGCAAAAAGCCAAGGAACATGCGGGAACGGATTGAATGGGTATGGGGAAGCCTTGACATCGTGGACATCCAGCCCGAGGATGCCCCGGACAGTCAATCATGGTTTTTGCTCTCATGGGCAAGAACCCCAGCCGGAAAGACTGAATTCTTCCGATCTTTCGTTGCCCGATTACTCCCCAGCAAGAATTCCGCTGAAGAAGAGGAAAAGTTCTTCGATGATGGACGCAGAGTATTGGAAATCATTGAGCGGGTTGAACGGGAAACTCGAAACTCCGTTCTACCACCTGGTCCCCAAAGACCCGAAAGCGAATCTTAAATTTCGTCGGGAAATGGTGAAACTGGGGTATAGCGATCCGAAGGCGGCACATGAACTCTGGATCATGTGTGCCCGTGATTTCTTCTTTTACGTCAACACATTCGTTTGGACTTACGATCCCAAGAACTACCCGGATAATCCGGTTCGTCCCATGAACACATGGGAATTTCAGGATAACTTTCTATGGGAAGTGGTCCAGAGTATCGGACGCTATGATATCGTTATCAAGAAATCTCGCGACATGGCGGCTACGACAGGCATTGTCACGATTTACGATTGGCGGTGGAACTTCCATCCGGGGCAGCAATTCATTGCGGTCAGTCGAAACGAGAAGTACGTTGATAAGCCCCGTGATCCGAAATGCCTGTTCTGGAAGATCGACTTCATTCTGGAAAACCTACCCAAGTGGCTGGTCCCGAATTACGACCGAACCTACCTGAGTATTTACAATAACGACAACAAGAGTTCGATCAACGGGGAATCGACTACCGGGGATATCGGTAGAGGTTCCAAGCCTACATCGATCATGATCGATGAGTATCAGGCGTTTGAACGTCAGTCTGGATACAGTGTTCTGGCGGCAACGCGGGACTCCACTCGTAACCGAATCTTCAATTTCACTTCAGGCGGTATCGGCAATGCGGCCTACGATGTATCGCAGAATTCAGCACTCAAGCAAATCCGATTACACTGGTCACTGCATCCCGATAAGAACAAAGGGATGTACATCTCGGAAAATGGCAAGCTGTTTATTATCGACAAGTCTTATCGATTCCCTGCGGATTACAAATTCATTCCCGATGGTAAGCTCCGAAGTCCGTGGTACGACGAACAGTGTAAACGTGCCAGCCATCCACGTGAGATTGCCGAGGAATTGGACATGGACGATCAGGCGTCATCGTATCCATTCTTCGATCTTGCCTCGCTGGAATACCTTAAAAACAATTTCGTGATCCCGCCATTCAAAACCGGGACACTGACGTTTAATACCGACACAAGTACACCGATTGAATTTACCACATGCCAGGATGGTCATTTAAATTTATGGCTTAACCTGAAAGACGGCAGGCCATCCAATGATCACCAGTATGTAGCCGGCGTTGATACCTCGGCGGGGACCGGGGCATCAAATTCCTGCGTATCGATATCTGACAGGACGACGCGTGAGAAAGTGGCTGAATACGCCAATCCGTTTATCCTTCCGGAAGAATTTGCCGTGGCAACCGTGGCATTATGCCGCTGGTTCAACGATGCGTTTCTGATATGGGAATCCAATGGCCCTGGACGTTCATTCGGTGAGAAGGTTCTGAAGGTTGGTTATTCAAATATCTATTTCCGTGAAAACGAAATTTCTCTGTCTCACAAAATCACGGACATTCCCGGATGGTTCCCAACCCGGGAAAACAAACATGCTCTTCTCAGTCGGTACCGGTATGGGATTGGCTCCTACATCGACGGCATATTGAATCATCAGGAATACCTGATTCGATCCATTCGATCTTTCACCGAAGCTCAGGAATATATTCGAACACCAGACGGGGCACTGGAACATGTGAGCTCGCTCACAAGCGACGATCCATCCGGTGCCGCTGCAAACCACGGGGACATGGTGATTGCTGACGCATTGACGTGGAAGGTTGTATCCGGTGAGGAAATATCCAAGGCCGAGGCCAATGAGGATATGCCAGAAAACTGCATGGCGGCACGCCGTAAAGCCCGTGAATCATCCGGAGAGAGGGCATACTGGTAATGTTCAACCCAAATGAAGAAAAGCAGATGTCCCGATTACGGGATGCGATTACTGACAGCCGAATGAAACTTCGGCCGTTCCGTAAGAATCGTTTGGATTTCATTAAACAGTATGTCGGAAATCATTATTCCGAAAATGGTTCAAGTGATCGCGTTCCGGTAAATTTTCTGGCCATGGCCGTTTTGATTTACATGCGGCAACTGGCCGCCAGGACCCCGCAAGTCCTGATCAATCCAGTTAATGGGGCTTCGAAGGATACTTGGTGGAGAGCAAAAGATTTTGAAGCCGCCATGAATAAGTGGCTTCTCAAGAATAAATTTGGCGGTAACCTCCAAAAGGTTGTACTCGATGCGATGTTTTCCATAGGGATCATGAAAAAGGGTACTGCAATTGACGGAGATTCAACCGTTCCATTTGCGGACGCCATTCATTTGGATAATTGGGTTCATGACATGACGGCACGGTCGTTGAGTGAAATGAAATTCATGGGTGATATTTATCGCCTTGATTATGAATACGTCATGGAGAGCGGGGAATTCGAAAAAAAGACTATCGATGGATTAAAGCCGTCTGATTACAAGAATACATCGAATGAGGGTGAGGAAAAAGTATCTGCGATTTCTCAAGGGGAAAGCACATTCAAAGACTCCTTGGTTGATTTCGTGGAAGTCATGGATATATGGTTGCCAGAAGGCATGTTGATTACCATGTTGGTGGATGGGGACAAAAAACCCTTGAAGGTTGTTGAGTGGGATGGACCCGTAACCGGACCTTACGGTATCCTGTCGTTCGGAGATGTTCCTGACAACGTAATGCCGCTGTCACCGGTTTCACTGTGGACTGATTTGCATGATCTAGCGAACCGGTTATTCGATAAGATCGGTCGGCAGGCGGAAAGACAGAAAACTATTCTTGGTGTTCAGTGTGGAAGTGACAGTGACGCTGAAACTATTACGAATGCAAGAGATGGTCAGGCTGTTCGATTGAACAATCCAAATTCAGCCCAAGAGTTAAATTTTGGCGGTGTTGATGCAAAGTCGCTTGCGTTCCTGCTTCAAACGAAAGACCTATTCTCTTATTTTTCCGGAAACCTTGATTCGATTGGTGGACTTGGCACCACAGCGGATACTGTAGGCGGGGAACAGTTGGTTAACGCGAGTTCAAGTAAGGTGGCAATGGATTTGCAGGACCGGACATCTGTTTTCGCACAGGAAACGTTGAATGATATCGGGTATTACCTGTTTACCGAACCCTTGGTTGACATTCAGACGACACGAAAGATTCCAGGAATAGACAAAGAGTTTCCTGTTTCATTTAATCGCAATACCCGAAGCGGTCAGTTCTATGATTACGATATTTCAATTCAGCCGTATTCCATGCAGCATCAATCTCCAAACTCACAACTGAACACACTGTGCAAGGTTTTGGATAAATACATCATTCCTCTTGCACCGTTGATTCAGCAACAAGGCAAGACTTTGGGTATTGACCGTCTGGTTGACATCATTGGCAGGCTCGCTAACATCCCGGAGTTATCAGAGATTATTGTCTCCGGACCCACAGTTAACCCACAGATGCAACAGAATGGCGGTGGGATGCCAAACAACACCACTCGAACCTACGAGCGAGTTAACAAGCCAGGAGCGACTACGCAGGGTAAGGATGCGGCGACCATGCAATTATTGCTCGGAGGTCAACCGCAACAGGCTGAAATGGCCGCATTATCAAGGAGTGCCGGATAATGCCATATTACATTTACACATGCAAGGCCGGACACGAATCCGAGTATTTCTCATCGATGGATAAATACAAGCGATTTCGCAAATGCAAATGTCCTGATTGTGGGAAAAGAGCGGAACACACCATTATTGCCACGACTCAGAATTTCAGGCATTCAGCGGGAACATGGCCTATGCACTCAGAGGCTATTGCGATTCATCCATCACAAATCAGGGAGCAACAGGATGCACTTGCCAAACATGGTGTGACTTGTGATTTCGATAGTGAAGGTCGGGCGATCCTGACCAGCAGACACCATCGCAAGGAAGTAGCCGAGGCGATGGGATTGTTTGACAGAAATGGCGGCTACGGAGACCCACAACGTTTAAACAGGAGTGAGAACAATGACAATGATTCTGGCAATTCTGACAATTTTGGGATTTAGTTTCATGGCGTTCGCGGACGATGCCCCAGTGGCCGGTGGCGATGCGTCCGGAGGTTCATCCGATACGAACACCGACGCCTCGTCAAGTACAACCACAGAGGTCGGTACGGACGATTCCAGTGAGGATATAAGCGAATTATCACTCGATAGTGAAAGTAAAACGACTTTTGACGAACCTGAAGACGAGGAAGAAATTCCGTCTAAGGACGTAAAAGATAAAGGCGGCGAGAAACCCGATGAGAAAACTACGGTAACGGAACCTAAAAAAGAATCCGTTAAGGATGAAACGGTGAGGCCTGATGAAAAATCCCAGGTATTTGAACCGGAATTCATTTCAAAGGCCAAAAAACTTGGATTTACCGAGGCCGAGGTTAAATCATTCGGGACCCCTGAAAGGTTTGTAGGACGGCTCAATGCTATTGTTGAAAAGTACAAGGCGAGCCAGAAGCCGAAGGAACCTGAAAAGCCGACTGACGGAAAGATTCCTGAAACCAAAGAGAAATCAGTAGACGACGACTTCAATCTTGATTCCGATGATTACGATCCGGAATTCAAGAAGATGGGCAGCGTCGTAAAATCTCAAAGATCACAGATCGTTGAACTCACCAACCGCTTAAAGGCGATAGAGGAACGATCGAATCAGGAGTTCTCAACTCTTTCCGAGGAACGGAAGTCTCAGTTTTTGAAATGGTATGATTCCGAAATGGATTCTCTTGGCAAGGAAAACCCCGACATATTTGGGGATACGTCTACTGGACATATCAATCCCAATACTCACAAAGTAAACCGTGAT